>Ga0208043_1000438_pt1 | contig 18708 bp, 18 predicted proteins | sample Sb_taG_12_FD_187710 | JGI IMG/M metagenome (GOLD analysis project Ga0208043, IMG submission 187710) | Peat soil microbial communities from Weissenstadt, Germany - Sb_50d_9_AC metaG (SPAdes) (version 2) | ecosystem: Environmental > Terrestrial > Soil > Wetlands > Peat | place: Germany... | reverse complement strand
GCCCTGCCTCCAGCAGCAGCACGCTGACGGCGGGATCGGCGGACAGGCGCGCCGCCAGGACGCAGCCCGCGCTTCCGGCGCCGACGATGATGTAGTCATACACGGCGGTCTCTCCTGTAGAGGGGTACAGGGAACAATAACGCGTGAGCGAGCCGGAGGGCTCGGCGGCGCCTGGCCACAGGAGCGAGGGACGCGCGATGAGGGACGGCGGCGCACTGCAGGGGCGGCTGCGGCCCTGGCGGCGATGCCACACCGTGCGCTGGATGTGACCACCCCTGGTCAATCGGATGATCTCTTTTTGATCGCGACCGTTCGGGCCGCGGGCCAGCGAGGTCCGCTCACGGGTTCCCTTAGGGTGGGTTCATGTCGCGAAACCGCAGCGAAAACCCCGTGGTGCTGTCCCGCATCTACACGCGCACCGGCGACGACGGCAGCACCGCGCTCGCCGACGGCAGCCGCACCGCCAAGACCGACTCGCGCCTCGCCGCCTACGCCGACGTGGAAGAAGCGAACTGCGCCATCGGCATGGCGATTACCTTCGGTAATCTCCCGGCCGACATATCAGGGCTGCTGTCCCGGGTGCAGAACGAACTCTTCGACGTCGGCGCCGACCTGGCCAACCCGGTGTCCGACACGCCGCCGCCCTATCCGCCGCTGCGGATCGACGAGGCCTACATCACCCGGCTGGAGAACGAGTGCGACTCGTACAATTCCGGGCTGCCGACGCTGCGGAGCTTCCTGCTGCCGGGCGGCAGCCCGGGGACGACGCTGCTGCACATGGCGCGGACCGTCACCCGCCGGGCCGAACGCAGCACGTGGGCCGCGGTCGGCGAGCACGGCGACTCGGTGAGCCCGCTGCCCGCCCGTTACCTGAACCGGCTGTCCGACCTGCTGTTCATCCTCGCCCGCCAGGCCAACGCGGGCCACGACGACGTCCTGTGGAAGCCAGGCGGCGAACGCGGCTGAACGTCTTAGAGGGCAACGTCTAGGTGGGAGCCGGGCGGGGCGGCCTCGAGCCAGGAGAGCAGGCCGGTGAGCGCCGCCTCCCCCAAGGCCAGTTCGACGGTCCCGGCGCCCGGAGCGCCGCCTGAGCCCGGAGCGCCGCGAGCGCCGCCTGAGCCCGGAGCGCCGCGAGCGCCGCCTGAGCCCGGAGCGCCGCGAGCGCCGCCTGAGCCCGGAGCGCCGCGAGCGCCGCCTGAGCCCGGAGCGCCGCGAGCGCCGCCTGAGCCAGGAGCAGCGTCCGAGCCACGAGCGCCGCCGCCGGGGGCCTGCGGGCCAAGCTGGCCGCTGTCCTCGCCGAGCTTGCATTCCACCACGATCATGCCGGGCTCCAGGCTGGCCGCTTCGGCGTCGCTGGGCAGGCGGCGGGACACGATGCTCAGGTCGCGCCGGGGGAAGACCTCGTCCGGCCGTATCGAGAGCCCGAAGATGCCGAACCAGCACAGCTCCTCGCGCTGGTAGGACGCCAGACCGAGACGCCAAGGACCATTCCCCTTGCGCAGGCCGCACTCCACCGTGCCGCCGCCGCGCTCGAGCAGGAACCTGCGCGCGGCGATGCTGGCGGCGGCCACGATCAGGATGACCAGGAAGGCGGCGAAGAGCCAGGCCGCATCAAGCGCCAGCGCTCCGCCCACTGAGAGTTAGGCCTGGTCGCCTGCGGCCCGCAGCAGCGCCCTGGCGTACCTGGCCCCGGGGCTATCCTCCGCGATCGGGCTGGCTTCGGCGAGCGCGGCGGCCAACTCCGAACGGGTGACCTCGACGTCGACGTCCTGGCCGAGCTGGGCCTGGGCGGCCAGGATCGACACCCGGTCGTCGGCCACGGACAGGAACCCGCCGCTGACCGCCGCCTTCACCCTGGACTCCTCGGTGACGATCTCGACCAGGCTGCCCTCGGCCAGGATGCCGAACACCGGAGCGCGCCCGGTGAGCACCCCGATGTCGCCCTCGGTGGTCTTGGCGATCACCGTACTGGCCTCGCCCGACCACAGCTCGCGGTCCGGGATCACCAGCTCTACCCGCAAGGTCACCGCTCCATCCCCTTGGCCCTCTTCTCCGCGTCCTCGATCCCGCCGACCATGTAGAACGCCTGCTCGGGCAGGTGGTCATACTTGCCCTCGGTAATCGCCTTGAACGAGGAGACCGTCTCCTCCAGCGGAGTGAAGACACCCGGCTGGCCGGTGAACTGCTCGGCCACGTACATAGGCTGGGACAGGAATCGCTCGATCCGCCTGGCCCGCTGCACCACGACCTTGTCCTCTTCGCCGAGCTCGTCGACGCCGAGGATGGCGATGATGTCCTGCAGTTCCTTGTACCGCTGCAGGATCCGCTGCACCTCGCGGGCCACGTCGTAGTGCTCCTGGCCGATGTACTTGGCGTCCAGGATCCGTGACGTGGAGTCTAGCGGGTCCACGGCCGGGTAGATCCCCTTCTCGGTGATCTCCCTGGACAGCACCGTGGTCGCGTCGAGGTGGGCGAACACGGTGTGCGGTGCCGGGTCGGTGATGTCGTCCGCGGGCACGTAGATCGCCTGCATGGAGGTGATCGAGTGACCGCGGGTCGAGGTGATCCGCTCCTGCAGCTGGCCCATCTCGTCGGCCAGCGTCGGCTGGTAGCCGACCGCCGAGGGCATCCGGCCGAGCAGCGTGGACACCTCGGAGCCGGCCTGGGTGAACCGGAAGATGTTGTCGATGAACAGCAGCACGTCCTGCTTCTGCACGTCGCGGAAGTACTCGGCCATGGTGAGGGCCGACAGGCCGACGCGCAAACGGGTGCCCGGCGGCTCGTCCATCTGGCCGAACACCAGCGCGGTGTCGTTGATGACGCCGGACTCGGTCATCTCCAGGAACAGGTCGTTGCCCTCGCGGGTCCGCTCCCCCACCCCGGCGAACACCGACACGCCGCCGAAGTTCTGGGCCACCCGGCGGATCATCTCCTGGATCAGCACGGTCTTGCCCACGCCGGCCCCGCCGAACAGCCCGATCTTCCCGCCCAGCACGTACGGGGTCAGCAGGTCGAGGACCTTGATGCCAGTGGTGAACATCTGGGTCCGCGGCTCGAGCTGGTCCAGCGGCGGGGGGTCGCGGTGGATCGGCCACCGCTCGGTGACGTGCAGGGAGGCGGTGGGCACGTCGAGCGTCTCCCCGAGGGCGTTGAACACGTGCCCCTTGGTGACATCACCGACCGGCACCTCGATCGGCGCGCCGGTGTTGGTCACCTCGGCGCCGCGCACCAGGCCGTCCGTGGGCTGCATGGAGATCGCGCGCACGAGATTGTCGCCCAGGTGCTGCTCCACCTCCAGCGTCAGCAGCCGCGTGTCGTCGCCGATCGTCACCTCGGTGTGCAGCGCGTAGTAGATTTCCGGCATCTGGTCCGCGGGGAATTCGACGTCCACGACGGGGCCGATGATCCGCGCGACACGGCCGGCGCCCGCAGCGGCTTCGCCGCTCTCGGCTGAGTTTTCAACGGTCGCGGTCATGTGTCCCTCACTCACTCGTTGCGCTTGCGTCGGCGAGCGCGTTGGCGCCGCCGACGATCTCGCTGATTTCCTGGGTGATCTCCGCCTGCCGTGCGTTGTTCGCCTCACGGGTCAGCTTTTCGAGCAGATCGCCCGCGTTGTCGGTGGCCGCCTTCATCGCGCGCCGTCGCGAGGCCAGCTCGGCGGCCGCCGCCTCCAGCATCGCGTAAAAGATCCTGGCCGCCACGTACTGCGGCATCAGGGCGTCGAGCACCTCGGGCGGCGAAGGCTCGAACTCGTACTGTGGCAGCGGGCCGGACGGGCTCGGTTCTTCGGTGTCCTCGATCTGCAGCGGCAGGAGCCTGCGGACCGCGGGCCGCTGCGTCAGCATCGAGACGAACTCGGTGCTGACCAGGTGGATCTCGTCCACGCCGCCGTCTGCGGCTTCGTACGCCTCCAGTAGCGTGGTGGCGACCTGCTGCGCGTCCCGGTACCTCGGCGCGGCGGAGAAACCATTCCAGGATCCCGCGACGTCAAGCTCGCGAAACCGGTGCCAGCCGATGCCCTTGCGGCCGGCCACGTACAGGACCGGCTCGAGGCCCCGGTCCAGCAGCAGCTGCCGCAGCCGGGCCGATTCACGCAGCACGTTAGCGTTGTAGGCGCCGGCGAAGCCCTGGTCGCTGGTCAGGATCAGCACCGCGGCCCGCGACGGGTTCTCCGGCTCCTCGGTGAACGGGTGGTGGATCGTAGTCGACCGGCTGATCACCGCCTCCACCGCGCGGGTGAGCTCGCGCGCGTACGGCTCGGCGGCGCGCATCTGCTGCTGCGCCTTGACAATCCGCGACGACGCGATCAGTTCCTGCGCGCGGGTGATCTTGGCGATCGACTGGACCGAACTGATCCGCCGCCTGACCAGGCGAAGCTGGGCTCCCATGGGCTACTTCTCGTCCGCTGCGGGCTGGGGGTTCCGCCGGGCGATCTTCTCCTGGCCCTCGTTTTCGAGCGCCTCGGCCGCCTCGTCTTCGGCGCTGAGCAGCTCGCCGGAGCTGGTCTCGAAGACCCTGCGGAACTCCTCGATCGCGTCCTTGAGCGCGGTGATGGTGTCCTCGCTCAGGTCGAGCGTTTCCCTGATCGTCTGCAAGATGCCGTCGTGCTGTCGCTTCAGGTACTCGAGGAACTCGGTCTCGAACCGGCTGACGTCCTCGATCGGCACGTCGTCCAGGTGGCCGTTGCCGCCGGCCCAGATCGACACCACCTGGTTTTCGACCGGGTACGGGTCGTACTGCGGCTGCTTGAGCAGCTCCACCAGCCGCGCGCCGCGGTCGAGCTGGGCCCGGGACGCCGCGTCCAGGTCGGAGGCGAAGGCGGCGAACGCCTCGAGGTCGCGGTACTGCGACAGCGCGAGCCGCAGGTTACCCGCGACCTTCTTCATCGCCTTGATCTGCGCGTTGCCACCGACGCGGGAGACCGACCGGCCGACGTTGATGGCGGGCCGGACGCCCGAGTTGAACAGGTCGGTCTCGAGGAAGATCTGCCCGTCGGTGATGGAGATGACGTTCGTCGGGATGTAGGCGGAGATGTCGTTCGCCTTGGTCTCGATGATCGGCAGCCCGGTCAGCGATCCGGCGCCGAGGTCATCGGACAGCTTGGCGCACCGCTCGAGCAGCCGGGAGTGCAGGTAGAAGACGTCGCCCGGGTACGCCTCGCGGCCCGGCGGCCGGCGCAGCAGCAGCGAGATCGCGCGGTACGCCTCGGCCTGCTTGGACAGGTCGTCGAAGATGATCAGCGCGTGCTTGCCCTGGTACATCCAGTGCTGCCCGATGGCCGAACCGGTGTACGGCGCGATGTACTTGTAACCCGCCGGGTCAGAAGCCGGGGCGGCGACGATCGTGGTGTACTCCAGCGCGCCAGCTTCCTCCAGCGACTGGCGCACCTGGGCAATGGTCGAGCCCTTCTGGCCCACCGCGACGTAGATGCAGCGGACCTGGCGGGTGATGTCGCCCGACTCCCAGTTGGCTCGCTGGTTGATGATCGCGTCGATGGCGATCGCGCTCTTGCCGGTCTGCCGGTCGCCGATGATCAGCTGCCGCTGGCCCCGGCCGATCGCGGTCATCGCGTCGATGGCCTTGATGCCGGTCTGCAGCGGCTCCTTCACCGGCTGGCGCTGCACCACCGAGGGCGCCTGCGTCTCCAGCGGCCGCAGTTCGGTGTCCTCGATCGGGCCCTTGCCGTCCAGCGGCTCGCCGAGCGGCCCGACCACCCGGCCGAGGAAGCTGTCGCCGACCGGCACGGACAGGATCTCGCCGGTCCGGCGGACCTGCTGGCCTTCCTCGATCTCGTTGAACTCGCCGAGGATCACGACGCCGATCTCGCGCACGTCCAGGTTGAGGGCCAAGCCCCGGACGCCGTTCTCGAACTCGAGCAGCTCGTTGGCCATGGCCGAGGGCAGTCCCTCGACCCGGGCGATGCCGTCACCGCACTCGGTCACGGTGCCGACCTCTTCGCGTGAGGCGCCCTCGGGCTCGTACTCCTGGACGAAACGCGCCAGCGCGTCCCGGATCTCCTCCGGCCGGATCGTCAGCTCAGCCATTGTCCTCTATGTCTTTCCTTGCGTAGGCTTCCCGGCTCGTCTGTTGGTCAGCGGCGGCGGATTCTCCCGCTTTCGGTAGCATGTCAGCCCGCCAGCTTGCGCCGAACGGCGGCCAGCCGGCTGGCCACGGTCCCGTCAATAAGCTCATCCCCGATCTGGACGGAAATACCACCCATAACCGAGGGGTCAATCACGACATTCAGGTGAACGTGGTGCCCGTAGGTGACGGCCAGCGCGTCGGCGAGCCGCCTGCGCTGGGTCGCGGACAGCTCGACCGCCGAGCGCACCACCGCGATCAGCTGCTCCCGGCGCCGCGCCGCGATGGCGGCGCACAGGTCCAGGGCCGCGGTCAGCGAGCGTCCGCGCGGATGCAGCACCACCTGGCTGATCAGGCGGAGGGTCACCGGGGTCACCTTGCCGTCGAGCAGCGCGCTGAGCAGCGCCTGCTTGCGCTCCGCGGGCAGCGAGGGATCGGCCAGCGCGGCGCGCAGGTCCGGCTGCCCGGCGACCACGCGGCCGAACCTGAACAGCTCGTCTTCCAGGTCGTCCAGGGCGCCGTCCGCTTCGGCGGCGAGCACCATCGCCTCGATGGCGAGCTGCTCGATCGCGTCCACCATGTCGCCCGGGGTCGCCCACCGGGCTTCGACGGCCGCCACGACCAGCTCCTCGGTACGCCGGGTCACCTTGCCGTGCAGCAAGGCCGCGGCGACCGCGCCCTTCTCCGCCGCGGGCTTGCCCGGGTCGGCCAGCGCGCGGCGCAACGGGTGCTCGGCGTCGAGCAGGCCGACGACCGCGAACAGCTCGTCGGCGAGCCTGGTGGCCACGGCTGCGGTGGTGATGCTTTCGGCCTCCAGCCGCTCGGTGAGCTCGGCGAACGAGGCCCTACTCGCACCGCGCACGCTCATCGCCTCCCGGTCGTACTTCGGAGATTTGGTCCGAACGGGCCACGGTCAAAGCCCCGGAACCGCTGGCGTGCCTCACTGGCTGGACACCTCGAGCTCGCCGAGGAAGCGGTCCACCAAGCGGCGCTGCCGGGCCTCCTCGGTGAGCGACTCGCCCACGATCCGGCTAGCCAGCTCCACCGAGAGCGTGCCGACCTCGGCGCGCAGCGCGGTCAGCGCCTGCTGCCGCTCGGCCTCGATCTGCGCCTGGGCCGCCTCGGTCACCCGGCGCGCCTCGGCCTGAGCCTGCTCGCGCATCTCGGCGATGATCTGGGCGCCCTGCTCCCTGGCCTCCTCGCGGAGCCTGGCCGCCTCGTGCCGGGCCTCGGCGAGCTGCTCACGGTACCGGTCAAGCATCTCCTTGGCCTCGGCCTGGGCCTCCTCGGACCGGGCCAGGCCGCCCTCGATCAGCTCGGTGCGCTCGGCCAGCGTCTGCTGAATCCTCGGCAGCAGCATCCTGGCGAGCAGGCCGAACACGATGAGGAACACGACCGTCCCGATGATGAACTCGGGCCAGGTGGGGAAGAGCGGATTCTCCCCGGTCGACGACGCGGCTAGGTTCAACATGGTGCGGCCACCTCCGGCGAGATCAGTACTTGAAGATGAACGGGGCCACGAGGCCGATCAGGGCGAGCGCCTCGGTCAGCGAGAACCCGATCCACATGTACAGCGAGATGCGGCCGGTGGCTTCGGGCTGGCGGGCCATCGCCTCAATCGCGTGCCCGAAGACCAGGCCGATGCCGATGCCCGGGCCGATGGCCGCCAGGCCATACCCGATTGCGCCGGCGTTGAGGCTTATCGTCTGGGTCGCGCCAGCGGCGAGCGTAGCGGCAAGAGACATAGATTCAGTCCTTTACATTTCGGGCCGGCGGCTCGTCCCGCCGGGTCGGTGGTGTGTATGGCGGGTCAATGTGCCGATTCCAGCGAGCTGGCGATGTAGACGGCGGTCAGCGTGGTGAAGATGAACGCCTGCAGCAGGTCGATCAGCAACTCGAGCAGGAAGACGAAGAACACCATCACGGCCGAGCCGGCGGCAAACAGCAATCCGATGGACAAGCTGGCCAGGTACCAGGTCGCGAGCGTGAAGATCAGCAACAGCAGGTGGCCGGCGAACATGTTGGCGAACAGCCGGACGCCGAGGGTGAACGGCTGGATGATGAAGAACCTGGCCAGCTCAATCGGGATGAGGATGACCAGGACGAACTTGGGCACTTCCCAGGGAATCATGTTCTTGATGTAGCCGGGGAAGCCCTGATGCTTGAAGCCCAGGTACAGGTAGGTGAAGTAGACTATGAACACCAGCGGCCAGACGAAGCTGATCCGGGACATGGCCGGGAACTGGAAGACTGGGATGAGCTCCATCAGATTCATAAACCAGATGTAGAAGAACATCGCCACCAGGAACGGCAGGTAGGAGTCGCCTCTCTTGCCCAGCGAGGGCCGCAGGATCTGGTCACGCACGGCCAGGATGGCAATCTCGCCGATGTTCTGCACGCCGCGCGGGACCAGTTGGGGCTTGCGGAAAGCCGCCCAGAAAAAGAAGATCACGCCGACCGCGCAGATCACCGCGATCAGCATCGGCTTGGTGAAGTGGAAGGAGCCGACCGAGAACAGCGGGCGGAACTCGAAGCTCTGCAGCCCGGGCGCGGGGAAGCCGCAGCCGCTGAAGATGTGGCATCCGCCCGCCGGGGCCGCCGGGGCTGCGACCACGCCAACGTCACCGGTCACCGGTCATCTCCTTCTGTGCTAGCCCGGGCGGACAACCCCCCCAGACCCCCCCGCGGCGGGGAAGGCTGCGCTACCGCTCCTTGCTTACCGTAGCGGTAGATGATGAAGCCGATCGAGATCGCCAGGCCCACCAGCATGCCGACCGGGAACAGCAGCGCCACGTGGACGGCCCGCCCGATTAGCCAGCCGATGGCGCCGTAGGCGAGCATCCCGGCGATCAGGTAGCTGAACACGGTCCAGCCGATGTCCAGGCCCTGGGCCCGGCCCTCCGACGCGGTCGCTTTCCTGTTGAACTTTGCGGGGGCCCCGTTGCCTTTGCCGTTCATCTCACCCGCCTCGCCGTACCGCTGGCTGCTCGGGTTCGACGTACAGCATCTTGACCTTGATCGCCGTGATGACCTGCGCGGCGCTCCAGACGAGGATGCAGCCGATCGCGGTGAAGCCGAGTGCCCGGGTGCTGAACGCGGTCGTGCCGCTCAGGCTGGAGACGACGACGGCCAGGGCGACGATCTTGACCAGGTAGGTGACCAAGGCGGCCGCCATCATGGCCTGCGGGCTCACCCGTGCGGCCCGGCCGACCACCAGTACGCTGATACCGAAGAACACGGTGACGATGGCCACCCCGACCAGTGCGCCGATCAGTCCCTTGACACCGACCAGGGCGGCGCTCACGGCGACCATGATCGCGGCCGCGACGGCCGTCAGCGCTCCCGCGCGCCGCACGATCGTGGCGTACTTCGCCAGCATTAGATGGCTCCTGAGGGTTGGACAGCGACACTGCTGACACGGGAGAATGTCCCGCGTGCGTTGCAGGAGCCGGTTGCCGAACCGCTGCCGCGGTGCGGGTATCCGGTCAGGTTTACGAAAGGTATCACGGGCCTCTCATTAGCCGTAGAGGGGCTGCTCGTGAAACATATCACAAAGTCCTTGACTCTGTCTTTACCTGATCGCACACAATTTATGACCAACACCGGGCGCGAGACCCCGCCGGACCCGCCTTCCCGTCCCGGATCCGCGCCTTGCGCGCACCGCCGTCCCCCGGACGGCCTGGCTAAATAGCCACATGTTGGGACATTTCTCCTGCGCTGGGCACGCTGACCGGGGCTCGCTGACGGAGACAGTGTCCGACGTCGTCCAGGCCAAGCGAAGGTAAAGAAGAGGTAAAAGCAAGTCCTGCTGGAGGTGCTACCTGGGCCGCGTGTCGCGGCGCTGAGCCTGGGGGAACGGGTCACGCCCGCCGAGAGGGTCCTCCTCGGACAGCGCCCCCGCCTCCGCCTCCGCCTCCGGGAACGGCGCGGCCGGGTTCTGGCGGGAGAACGGTGTCCCGGCAGGGAAGGGATCCGGGACGCGGAACGGGTCCTGGCCGTTGGGAGCGACCTGACCAGGGAACGGGTCCTGCCTGGGGAATGGGCCCCGACCGGGAGACCGATCCTCGCTGGAGAATGGACTCTGCCTGATAAAGGGGTCCTGGCTGGGGAAGGGATCCTGGCCGGGGAAGGGATCCTGGCCGGGGAAGGGATCCTGGCCGGGGAAGGGATCCTGGCCGGGGAAGGGCGGCTGGCTGGTGAAGGGGTCCTGACCAGGGAACGGGTTCTGGCCCGGGAAAGGATCGGCGCTGGGGAGACGACCCGCCCGCGGCAGCGCATCGGCGGGAACCGGGAACGGGTCTGACGGGTACGCGTCGCGGGGGAACGGAGTCGCGTCGCGGAACGGGCCCGCGTCCCGGGAGTATCCGAGCCGCGGGCCGTGGCCGGATGGCGTCGCGCCATTGAGGGCGGCGCCGGACGGGGCGGCGCCGGACGGGGCGGCCACTGACGGGGCGGTGGCTGACGGGATGGCCGCAGAGTATCGCGGCACGTCAGGCGCTGGCGCCGCGGGCCGTGGCGGGGCGGGTCGTGGCGGGGCGGCAGTGCGCGCCGTGACGGCAGGCGTCGCCTTGTTCCGGGCCCGGGCCCGCCAAGGGCGCAGCGACGGCATCGTGGCGGGCAGCAGGGCGAGCACCGCGACCACGGTGGCGACGGCGAACACGACCGAAGGGCTCCGCACGATCGAGAGCGATACCACGGTGACCGAGAACAGCGCGGCCCACAGGTACATGAGCAGCACGCTCTGCCGGTAGGAATGGCCGATGTTGAGCAGCCGGTGATGCAGGTGCTGCCGGTCGGCGGCCATCAGCGGCTTGCCTGCCCGGGTCCGCCGGATGATCGCGAACATCAGGTCCGCGTACGGGATGATGAAGATCGCGGCCGGCATCAGCAGCGGGAGGAGGATGGCGAACCGGTCCAGGGCGTGGGTGTGCGCGTAGTTGGTCAGCAGGGCCGGGTCGAGCGAATCGGTGCTGGATATCGGCCCGTAGGCGAGCAGCAGGCCGAGCAGCATGGCGCCGATGTCGCCCATGAAGATCCGCGCCGGATAGAAGTTGTGCGGCAGGAACCCGATGCACATGCCGGCCAGCAGCGCGGACGCCACCGCGGGCACCGACTGCGAGGTGGTGCCGATGGTCCGGTTCAGCGTGTACGAGTAGACCAGGAACGACAGCGCGGCGACGGCCACGATGCCGGCGGCGAGCCCGTCGAGGCCGTCGATGAAGTTGATCGCGTTGATGGTGACCACGACGATCAAGATGGTCAGCGTCACGCTCAGGTCCCATTCGAGCGGGAACACGCCGCCGCTCGGCAACGGCAGCCAGGGCAGCGCCTGGCCGCTCCAGACCAGGATGCCGGCCGCCGCTACCTGCCCGGCCAGCTTGCTGATCGCGCTGAGCCCCCACCGGTCATCGACGAACCCGACGACGACCACGAGGCCGCCGGCCAGCAGCAGCCCGGCTTCGCTCTTCGACCCGGCCGCCTGGAATGGCTCCTGCAGGAAGGAGAGCCGGCTGACGATCAGCAGCCCGGCGGCCAGCCCGCCGTACATGGCCAGGCCACCGAGCAGCGGGGTCGGCTCGGTATGCGTATCCCTGGCCCGCGGCTCGTGAATCGCGTGGGTCGCGACCGCGACCCGCCGCACCAACGGGGTGAGCAGGTAGGTCACCGCCGCGGTGACGAGCAAGACCAGCGCGTACTCGCGCATGCTGCCTCAGCGGGCCTGGATCTGGTCGGACCGTCTAGCTTTCATCATTGCCCACTTTATGGCACCAGCTACGCGCCGGCGGGCGGCTCACCGGTGGCGGGGTCCAGAGAACCTCCTGAGCCCTCCAGGGGATGCGGCGCCGCGGGCTTGAAATCAGCGACGCTGCTATGGGCGGTAGGGCTTTCTGCGGCTGGGCCCTCGTTCTCGGCATAGTGCTCGTTCTCCGCGATGACCGACGCCACCGTGCGCAGCCGGTCCACGGAGATCGCGCCGGCCCGGAGCACCTTCGGTATGGTTCCGGTCAGATCGAGGATGGTCGACGGGACGCTGTCGGCGCACGGCCCGCCATCGAGGTATACCGATACCGCCTCGCCGAGTTGCTGCTCCGCTTCGTCGGCACTGGTAGCCGGCGGCTGGCCGTGCCGGTTGGCGCTGGACACCGCGAGCGGCCCGGTCTGCTTGAGCACGTCGAGCGCGACCGAGTGCAGCGGCATCCGCAGGGCGACCGTGCCCTTGGTGTCACCCAGATCCCAGAGCAGCGTCGGGCTGGCGCGGAACACCAGGGTGAGCGCGCCGGGCCAGAACTCGTCGATCAGGTCCTGCCCGAACGCCCCGAGGTCCTCCACCAGCGCCGCCGCGGCCCGCGCGGTGCCGACGAGCACGGGCGGCGGCATGTTCCGGCCCCGGCCCTTGGCCGCCAGCATGGTGATGACCGCCGACGGGGTGAACGCGTCCGCGCCGATGCCGTACACCGTGTCGGTCGGCAGCACGATAAGCTCGCCGCCGCGAGCCGCCGTCACTGCCGCGTCGATCCCCGCGGCCCGCATCTGCGGGTCCCGGCAGTCGTAACGCTTGCTCATCTGGCCGCAACTCCTACCATTCCCGGCACCATGTCTCAGGCGCCCTCGCCCGACCAGGCCGCGGTGACGAAGCGGTCACGACCGGCCAGGTCCTTGTTGTTGCGCGTGTCCCGCCAGCCGGACTCTTCCGGGAACACCCAGTACACCGCCGCTCCCTGCTGAGCGGCGTGCTCGACAGCGACGAGCCCGCCGGGGCGGAGCAGCCGCCGTGCGGTGCGCTCGACGACGCGGATGGCGTCCAGCCCGTCCGCGCCGCTCCACAGCGCGGCCGGCGGGTCGTACTCGCTGACCTCCGGTTCGACGAAGGCTCCCACCGGGATGTACGGCGGGTTACTGATCACGAAGTCAACCGTACCGTCGAGTTCGCCGAGCACGTCGCCGAAGTCACCCGCGTGCAGCATGACGTGCCCGGCCGTGTACGGGGCGCTCTCCGCGTACTTGCTGATGTTGCGCTCGGCCCAGGCCCGGGCGAGCGGATCGGCCTCGACCGCATGCACCCTGGCCCTGGGCACCTCCTGCCCGATGGCCAGGGCAATCGCGCCGGAGCCCGTGCCCAGGTCGGCCACCACCGGCTCGGCGACGTCCATGTCACGCAGCCGGGCGATGGCCCAGCCGGTCATCACCTCGGTCTCCGGGCGCGGCACGAACACCCCAGGCCCCACGTCGAGCTCGAGGTAACGGAAGTGGGCGCGGCCGGTGATGTGCTGGAGCGGCTCACGGGCCGCCCGGCGCGCGATGTCAGCCCAGAACCGCGCGTCGAAGTCGGCGTCGCGCACCGTGTGCAGCTCGCCCCGCCTGACATTGTGCACGCTGGCCGCGATCAGCTCGGCGTCCGCGCGCGGCGACTCCACCCCGGCGTCGGCCAGCCGCAGCGCGGCCAGCGCCACCTCGTCAAGCAGCAGGCTCATCATCGCCAGTACCGACCAGCTTCGCGGCCAGGTCCGCGGCCGCCAGCGCGTCGATCACCGCGTCCAGGTCACCGTCGATGACCTGGTCGAGGTTGTAGGCCTTGTAGCCCACACGGTGATCGGAGATGCGGTTCTCCGGGAAGTTGTAGGTGCGGACCCGCTCCGAGCGGTCCACCGTGCGCACCTGGCTGCGCCGTTCCGCGCTCGCCTTCGCGTCGGCGTCGGCCTCGGCCTGCGCGAGCAGCCGTGCGCGCAGCACGCGCATGGCCTGCTCCTTGTTCTGCAGCTGGCTCTTCTCGTTCTGGCAGGACACCACGATCCCGCTGGGCAGGTGGGTGATCCGCACCGCCGAGTCGGTCGTGTTCACGCTCTGCCCGCCCGGGCCCGAGGACCTGAATACGTCGACCTTCAGGTCGTTGTCGTTGATCTGGACCTCGACCTGCTCCGCCTCGGGTACCACGAGCACGCCTGCCGCCGAGGTGTGGATGCGGCCCTGGGATTCGGTCACCGGCACCCGCTGCACGCGGTGCACGCCGCCCTCATACTTCAGCCGCGACCAGGCGCCCTCGGAACCCTTGCCCTTCACCGCGACCGTCACGTCCTTGACCCCGCCCAGGCCGGTGCCCGTCGAGTCGAGGATCTCGGTCTTCCAGCCGCGCCGCTCGGCGTAGCGCAGGTACATCCGGAGCAGGTCGCCGGCGAACAGCGCAGATTCCTCGCCGCCCTCGCCCGCCTTGACCTCCAGAATGATGTCACGCGCGTCGTTGGGGTCCCGGGGCACGAGCAGCTTCTGCAGTTGGGCCTCGAGTTCCTCCCGGTGCGCGGCCAGTTGATCGCCCTCGGCGGCGAACGAGGAGTCTTCCCTGGCCAGCTCGCGCGCGGCCTCCTCGTCCGCCGAGGTCTGCTGCCACTGGAGGTAAGCGTGCACGATCGGGGTCAGCTCGGCGTAGCGGCGGCCAAGCGTGCGTGCTTTCTCCTGGTCGGAGTGGACGCTCGGGTCGGCGAGGGCATGCTCGAGTTCGGCATGCTCGCTAGCCAATTCGCTTAGCCGGTCGAACACCGGAATGTCCTTTCGTACCTCAGCCCGCTCTCCTCGACGGCGGCGGGCGGCCCGCGGGCGATGTTGGTGACCCGCCTGGCAGTCGGACGGCTACAGATCGAGCCGCCCGAACGCCATTCGAGCCACCATCGCGCGCACGTGCGTGCCGTCCAGCGCTAAGCCCTGAATACCCGCCCAGCGGTCTCCCCCGACCCATCCGGTGCCGATCTCGGCGCCGAACAGGCTCCGCGCCTCGCGGCTCGCACTTCCTGACGGGCACGAAGGCAGCGGGCGGGAGCCTGACGTGGCTGGGGCTGATGGACAGCCCCCGGGCGGGGCCGTTCGGGTTACTTCTTGTCGGCCTTCTGGCCGCTCGGGTTCTTGCCGAACCTCTTCTCGAACCTCGCGACCCGGCCGCCGGTGTCGAGGATCTTCTGCTTGCCGGTGTAGAACGGGTGGCAGTTTGAGCAGACCTCGACGTGGATACTGTCGCTGGGTGCGGTGCTCCGCGTGGTGAACGTGTTCCCGCAGCCACAGGTCACCGTGGTGACGTGGTAGTCGGGGTGAATGCCAGTCTTCATGTGACAACTCCTGCCTCGAGCGGTCGCCGGGTCGCCCTAGGGCGTGAACCGGTACCGCATGGGTGCGGCTTCTAGTGTGCCAGACAGTGGAACCAGTTTTCCTGATCCCGCATTCCCGCTGTCCGGTGTGGTCAGCGGGCGGTGCAGCCGGCTTCCGCGGCGTTCAGGACGCCGCGGAAGCCGGCTGCGAGCGTCAGGAGCCGAGGGTGGTCTTCTGCACCTGAAGCAGGAACTCGGCGTTGCTCTTGGTCTTGCGCATCTGCTCCATGAGCAGCTCGAGCGCCTGCTGCGGCTCGAGCGCATGCAGCACGCGGCGCAGCTGCCAGATGATCTTGAGCTCGTCCGGCGAAAGCAGGATCTCTTCCTTACGGGTGCTCGACGCGTCCACGTCGACGGCCGGGAAGAGCCGCTTCTCCGCGAGCTCGCGGCGCAGCCGCAGCTCCATGTTGCCGGTGCCCTTGAACTCCTCGAAGATGACCTCGTCCATCCGGGAGCCGGTCTCGACCAAGGCGGCCGCCAGGATGGTCAGCGAGCCACCGTGCTCGATGTTGCGGGCCGCGCCGAAGAACCGCTTGGGCGGGTACAGCGCCGTGGAGTCCACACCACCGGACAGGATGCGGCCGCTGGCGGGCGCCGAGTTGTTGTACGCGCGGCCCAGCCGGGTGATGTTGTCGAGCAGGATGACCACATCGTGGCCCATCTCCACGAGCCGCTTGGCCCGCTCGATGGCCAGCTCGGCCACTGTGGTGTGGTCGTCGGCCGGGTGATCGAACGTGGAGTGGATGACCTCGCCCTTCACCGTCCGCTGCATGTCGGTGACCTCTTCTGGCCGCTCGTCGACGAGGACGACCATGAGGTGGCACTCCGGGTTGTTCTTGGTGATGGCGTTCGCAATCGACTGCAGGATCATCGTCTTGCCCGCCTTCGGGGGCGACACGATGAGGCCGCGCTGGCCCTTGCCGATGGGGCAGATCAAGTCGATGATCCGGGTGGTCATGTTGCCGGGATCGGTCTCCAGCCTGAGCCTCTCCTGCGGGTACAGCGGCACCAGCTTGGAGAACTCCGGCCGGCCCACGGACCGCTCGGGGTCCAGGCCGTTGACCTTGTCCAGCCGGACCAGGGCGTTGAACTTCTCCCGGCGCTCGCCTTCGCGCGGCTGCCGGACGGCGCCTTCGATGACATCGCCCTTGCGCAGGCCGTGCTTGCGCACCTGGGAAAGGGAGACGTACACATCGTTCGGCCCGGGCAGGTAGCCGGTGGTGCGCACGAAGGCGTACCCCTGCGCGTCGAGCACGTCGAGGATGCCGGCGATCGGGATGAGCACGTCATCCTCGCCGATCACGAGCTCCGGCTCGGCCTGGCGGTCGCGCCTGCGGTTCCTGTTCCTGAACCGGTCCCGGCTGCGGCCCCGTCGGTCGCCGTCGTCGTACGCCTCGCCCGCGGGTCCGCGGCTCGCCGCCATCGGCTCCCGGTCCCGGCCGCCGCGCTCCAGACCGCCGCGCTCCGGGCCACTGTTGTCACGGCCGCCGTGATCGCGGCTGCCCTGCTGGTCCCGGCTGCCCTGGTCGCGTCCGCCGTTGTCGCGGCCAGACTGCTCACGGCCGGACTGCTCACGGCCGGACTGCTCACGGGCCGCCTGATCCCGGCCGCGGGACGGCTGGTCGTCGCGGCGCCCGTTCCTGCGCCGCCGGTCACCGCGCTGGATCTCGCCCTGCGCGGCCTCGTCCCGTATACCCGGCTGGGCGTCCTCACGCGCGCCCTGCGGCGCGGCGCCCGTCTCCTGGGCTCCGGCCTGCTGAGCGGGAGCCTGCTGCGCTGCGCTCGGCTGAGCCGGGGCCTGCTGCGCCCGGCCGTTCGGCCGGTCGGTCACGGCCGCCTGGTCGAAGCTGAGCTGCTGCCCGGCTCCGTCCGTGCCGATCCCGCCGCGCGCGCTGGCACCCAGGCCGGACGCGGCACCGTCTCCGATGCCGGATTGCGTGCGTGTGTCTGGTTCCATAGCGTCCTGCTTCCGCAGGCGAGTCGAGTCAGCTCCCGCGGACGCGACACGCTGGTTCGAACCCTGGTTAGCGGCACCCGCCTCCTGCCGGGGAGCCCCGCCCTGCCGGGCCTCGATCGCCTCGACGAGCTGTCCTTTGCGCATCCGGCCAGCGCCCGGTATGCCCATCGTTTGCGCGATCCGCTGCAACTCGGGCATGAGCAGCGAGGAAAGGCCAGTGCCACTGCGGCTGCGCGACTTGGATGTCGACGCCCTCGCTCCTGGCGCCCCCGGCTCCCCCTGTGCTGATCCGCCAGCGGCCGCGGCCGGCGCCGAGATACCGGCAGGGGCGTCCTCAGACGCGCTGGGCGCGCCACTGAGGAGTTCGGTTGTGTCGCTCACTAATGGTCCTTCCATGATTCTCGGCCGCCTGGGTGAACCCGCTAGGCCCGTCGACCCTGTACAGCGGCCCCCCTTGGGGCCAGAGTTGATTCGCGCTGCTCTGATAGCCGCCGAATGCCCACGATTCCCGCAACGCCTTGCGTTCCTCCGTGCGTCGCTATGTGTTCGCAAACTAGGGAGATGAGTCGGGGAGCGCCCGGGCGGCTGTACCGCTCGCCCGCGTCCCCAGATCGCGCGCTCCCACCAAGCTGGCCGTGCTTCTCAGCTGAGAAGACAACGGGACATCCTGCGTCAAAGACCTTGGGTACGGCAACGATACCGGACCAAAGGAGTTTACCGGCGAGCGCCCGGTTTGCCGACGAGCACCCAATCCAGAGCGGGGCACCCGAGGCGTCACTAAGCCTAACACCATGAGGACTCACGGCATTCCTTCGCAGCCGTCCGTGTCGCGCGGAAGAAGAGGCAACGGTCCCAAGAGGCCCGCTAGCAGCCTCGAGCACCCAGCGTGCACAGCTCCAGATTCGATGTCTTGACCTGGATCTGCAGCTACGTGCCCGGCCGGACGGATTGGCCGCTCGTTTCCCGCGTCAGTACTCCACCTGGGACTGCGGGCGCAGGATACGCGCACCTTGCCGCTCGACGTCTAGCGAGCTTATGTGCCATGCAATACCCGTTTCTCTCACGATTGAACCCAAGCTGTCCAGGTGGTGACGATAATCAGGCTTTTCAGGGCCGCTCAGCAGCGCGAGCACCGACGGGCCCGCCCCGGAGACGACGGCAGGGATGCCGGCCTCCCGCAGCCGGCCGACCAGAGCGCTGGTTTCCGGCATCGCCGGCGCCCGGTAGTCCTGGTGCAGCCAGTCCCGGGTCGCGGCGAGGAGCGCGCCCGCTGTCTGCGGCGCCCGGGCGGGCAGTTGCGTCAGCGCGGCGACCAGCAGGGCGCTGCGCCCGGCATTGGCCGCCGCGTCCCGGTGCGGCACCAGGTCGGGCAGCAGGCGCCTGGCTACCTCCGTGCGCACCGGTGCCGGCGCCACGCACACCACCGGCCTGATCTCCGGCAGCGGCTCGAGCCGGACCATCCGCGGCCGGCCGTCTGCGGTCCAGGCGATGGTCAGGCCCCCGCCCAGGCAAGCGGCCACGTTGTCCGGATGCCCCTCA
>Ga0208043_1000433_pt1 | contig 18781 bp, 32 predicted proteins | sample Sb_taG_12_FD_187710 | JGI IMG/M metagenome (GOLD analysis project Ga0208043, IMG submission 187710) | Peat soil microbial communities from Weissenstadt, Germany - Sb_50d_9_AC metaG (SPAdes) (version 2) | ecosystem: Environmental > Terrestrial > Soil > Wetlands > Peat | place: Germany... | reverse complement strand
CGGCGCACTCACGCGTTGGAGAAACGCACAACTCATTTATTCATATTGGAATATGCATATTGGAATATTACTATTGGAATATTACTATTGGAATATTACTTCCTTACTTCATTAGCACCTGGCGGGAGTGATTGGGCAAAAAGAAAGGCCGGCGATGAAGCAGCCGGCCCAACTGGAGGATGTTATGTTATTGTCCAAATATCTGTATATCATATTGCATAAGGTCAAAACCGTTATCCATTATAAAATCGGCAAAATCTTCTGAACGAAGAAAAGAATTAATAGCTTGTTTCATTATTTGTGCTTGTCTGTTTGTCATTTTATTTCCATAATCATCGTCTGGTCCACGTCGTGTTCTTGCCGTTATAGTTATTTTGCCATAATATTACTCCTTTCTACCTCGCTTTTGTGGTTCTCTATCAATAGGTTTTATTCCAGAAGCTTTTAATGCTTTATGTATGGCTTTATTCGCACTCTTGATAGCTTCATACAAATATTCGGCCATTTCTTTTTCTTGTGATTTTGAAAATACTGTAGTCGCTTCCATCAATTCAAATTTACAAATCGCATAAACATTTCTCGCCACTTTTCCTTTAAGTTGTGCGAAGTCTGTAGAGTTCATTTCATTCTCCTATAGTGATGCTGTTTTCTAAAATATTTAAGTATTGATAAATGCTTATCTGAATACTGTTTTTTATCACACATGTGTTTTCCGAGATAACAATCACGACAAAGAATAATAGCGGCGTCTTTCTTGTATTTTATTCTTTTCAAATAAGCTACTACGCCGTACTGCCCTTGTTCAAATTTTTTATCGATTACAAATATTCTAAGAATCTTTCGTTCTTTCTTAGACAGTTTTCTATGATTGATACAATTAATGCACGAGCATTTGGCCCCATATGCTTCAATGGCGTCGTCTTTTATCTTTTGATGATAGTCTTTAAAATAGTCGGGTCGATGTCTGTCGGTAATCATTAAAATATTATATACCGTACACCATCCTTAGTATATCAAATTATCATCAAATAATTACTTTACATGTTTAAGCAAATGATTGATGATAGACATGCCCATGTCCCAACCTTCAAGAAACTCCTGTACTTTGGGATTCTTGGACTGCCTCGCTTCTATCGGAACTATGTCAACCACTTCTTGAGTGCTTTTTCTTATATGCCTTACCGTCTTCGGTTTGTAAACTCCATCAGCATCTTGCTCAAGGTCTATGACCTTTTCTACGCCCTTGCCGGTCTCCTCCATTGTGTCACCATCACCGCAGTGATTATAATTCCCAAGCCTATAGCCACTGAATAATCTGCATTGTTCACTATCGCAGAACCGAGGTCAGACATAGTGGCACCTGGGTCAATCATCTGGGCTCCATTTGCAATCCAATCAGTGTAATTAAGATAGTTTGAATAAACCTTATCGACATAACCCTGAACATTGGTCAAGCCTTTGCTATTCACATAATCGCCGTCGGCATTCTTCATGGCAGAACCAGCATTATAAGCTGCAATAGCGTCTTGGACATTCCCGTTATACCTGTTAAGATTTTTCGCTATATATTGAATGCCTATTGACATATTATATGCCGGGTCATATAAAGCGTCAGCCGTAGCGTTCTTGTCGATTGTCTTGGCTGTTGAAAGCAGTACCTGCATTAATCCATAAGAGGCATCATTTATGGCCGGTTCGGCCCTATAAGCATTCGCATCGAAATTACTTTCTTGTTTAATATGGGCCAACACCAGGGCATCAGGCACGCTATAAAGCTGCGCTATAGGATCCAATGTTGGGAGTATAGCTTGCTCGGCATTATAAATTAGAGACATAGTTAGTCTCCCGAAGTGAATAGAATTATTCCTAATCCTAAAACCGCGGCGACAGCCACGATAGGAAGAATATCAGATGAGGCTCCCGCTTGTTGGGTTTGCATTGCTGCTATCTGCTGCGGCGTTAATCCAGGTGTAGGCGGTTTTATCAATCCTGTCTGCTGCGCCAGGCTTAAAGCTTTTGATGCTACGCCCGCGGCTGTTGAAGCTCCGCCTATTATCTGGGCCGGAGTTAAACCTGGCGGTATAGGTGTTGTAGGCGTTGTAGATGTCGGTGTTATAGGATTTGCAGTTATAGGCATGCCTGATGCCGTTCCTCCAACAGTACCGACAGCGTTGCCGGCCGTGTCTATGACATTGCCATATTCATCCACCTGGCCTAAAACATTTCCCGCATTGTCGACAGCATACCCGTATTCATTCACGGTCGCTATAGTGTTTCCGGTGTTATCCAAAACCTGTAGCCCCTGGGCAGCCGTGTTTCCCAAATCTGCTGCTTGAACCGCCGGCGATAGTAGTGAAGTTACCGCGCTGACGGCCAATCCCGCAGCCGCTCCCGCTTCAAGGTCTGCTAGGACGTTCGGCTTACCTTGTTGAAGACTCGCCGCCAATGCTCCGAATACTGCCCCGTAAACGCCGCCAGCCGCGAACCCAGCTGCGGCACCAGTCGCAGCTTTTTGAAGTAACTGGCTCCCGCCCAAGTCATACCGATGACCGTCAATAGTTATCTTAGGCATGATTTTTTGAAGCGGCCTAATGAGCGGCTTCAGATACGGGTCGATAACATGAACCTCGACTTGATGAAGCTCATTCAATAACGGGTCGCCTATCGGTTTAAAAATAACCGGGCGTAAAATCTTCTGTTCGACAAAACTGCCAGCAGATTTTATTGGGGCCATGATATCTGACCAGATATCACCAAAGCCGTCATATCCCCGATATCTGTTTGGAGTTTGCATAACATCTCCTTATGATGTAGGCACCAGTGCGGCTTCGGCTGCGGCCTCTTGTGCGGCCGTTTGCGCGTATGGATTAGAAGTGATGAGCGAAGAAAGTAATGCCTGCATTTCAGCAATCTCCGGGTCATTAGGACCCGCGGCAACTGATATGGCCTTCGTCATCAACCCCGCATAGTCGACCGGAAGATTACTCGCTTGATGCGCCCTCACCAATGTGATAATGTTATTCGTAATAAGCGTCTTGTCATTATCCAATGGATGCGAGGTATTTGTAGGTGCTGTACCAAATCCCGTAAACATATCGCCTCCTACTTCCGGCCGCGTTTCTTTCTCTTGACTATGAAGTAAACCGCCCCGCCCACCACGACCACGCCGCCGACAAGCCACACCCATGTTGGAATACCGCTTATTGGCGAAGCTACCACCGGCACAGCGGCTTTCGTTGATTTCACATAGTTTGTGTAAGCCGTACCCAAAGAGCCCGCCGTATTGAGCAGGCTATTTATCAAACCGGTTGTGGCGGCCGGAGTAGCCGTCGTAATATCGACTGCCTGGGCGCTCGGCGACTCCTGACTGGTAAGACTTCCGCCTGGCAACTGAGTCAGGTATGAAGATAAGTCAGTGCCGGGCGTCATAGTAGGAGTCGTATCATCCTGACCGAATCTGCCCATTCCGCTATATCCTGCTAACTGTTTCATTCTGCCAGGATTAATATTCATCCCGACATATGTTTCTCCATTCCCGCCCGGTATCATTTTGTTGAATGCGAGCGGAACATTCTGAATCGGTCTGCTTCCATAATTTACATCTGCGATGAACGCCATGGTATTCCTCCTTTATATTGTGGTCCATTCTTCCATACCGGAAAAATTCTCTTGCGGGTTAAAAGAGCCAGCACTTGATTTCGCGAATGACGGCATTGAGTATTCCGAAGTGGTGACATTCGGACTAATCTTGCTCGCTACTGCCTCATCTCTCCATAACTTGTCCGTATCAAGAGCATGCCTCATGGGCGGCAGTTTGCTCCTGCTCCATATAGGTGAAATTCCAAATCCAGACATTGCCGGCGATGCTGGCATAGCTGGAACTGACATCGGTGTCGGGGATGATACCACGACTGGAACGGCTTGTTGAACAGGTTGTGACGCCAATGCCGACGCCATGAAATTAAGAAATGTGATGTCGTCTTGGGTCAACGGCTGGCCGGCATTGTACTTCGCCTGTATTTGAACTAACCTTTGCCTGGCCAGGTAATCATTCGGGTCCTGATAAGCCGGCGCCGGGGTCGGCGTAGAATATGATGTCTGGGCCTGCGCCTGATACGCCGCCATTGCCTGCTGATATTGAACGGCTGATATAGGATTTCCGTTCTGGTCGACATATTCCGGATTCCCGCTTGCGTCATAAGGTATCGGATTTCCCGCGGCATCGTATTGTGGCTGCGCCACGGGAGCCGCTGGAGCGGGTGCTGCGGGAGTCTCAGAACTCACTCCACCTCCACCCCCACTACTAACAACCGATGACGCCCCTTGTGATGCTTGCGACGATTGCGCCGCCTGAGCCTGGTATTGCGCCAGCTCCAATTGATATTGCGATGATGATATAGGATTTCCATTCGCGTCATAATACTGCTGGCCGGCCGCTGTAGTCAATGCCTGCGGCGCCGCGACTGCCGGAGTAACTGCTGGCGTAACTACAGCTGGGACAACAGATGGAACTGCCGCAGCCGCCACTGGAACCACAGGAGCTAATGGCGTGCCTGTAGGAGTCAACCCCTGCTGGGCCATCAAGTTATTGTATTGAGCTTGCGTGATAACATTTCCCTGGGCATCTTCATATATCGGCTGAGGAGCTGGAACTCCACCAGAAGGCTGTGTTGGCATTCCAGCTGCAATTGATTTTGTCAATGAGCCGGTGGTACCCGACCCGGGAGTCAACGCCAATACCGGGGCCGCGCCTACCGCCGCTATTTTCTGAATTACTGCCGGCGCCTGAATCTTGTTCTGCACATTCTGAACGCCGACAGTCCGCCCTATCTGTTGGACAGTCCCCTGAACGGCCGCTACTGGATTAACAATATCTTTTACTATTGATGATAGACTGAATCCGAAATCGCCGTACCCTTTGAAATGCCTCCTGTATGCGAATGCCATTATGGCCTCCTCTGCCCTGTCCTCAACTGCTCGACTAATTCAACCCCGCGGTCACCGACCTGACTGTACCAGACGCTGTCCTTTAACTGGTTGGCTGCTTCCTCAAAGTCACCCTTGTTGGCCGCAGCTATCATAAGATGAAACCCAAGAAGCCTGGTGATTCCCATGTTGAAGCAAAGATTCCTGAACACATCTCTCCTCGCGCCGTCGAGTATGGTAAACGCCCACGGTATATTCTTATTCAAATCCGCGTCGGAGTTCCTTAGGCTAATCCCGAACATCGCCTCTATGATAACCGAAGGCAAGGGCACACCCGTCAGATTCCAGCCAATGCCTATGGATAGATTTCCTTTTAACGTGTCGCCAGGTTTCAGTTCTTTGCCAGTGGCATCGTCATATGCTTTGTTTCTGTTTTCTTCCTGGCGTTCAAGTTGCTGCTCTAATGTTTCCATGGTCACCTCAAATGTAGCCGGGTTTTCACCCGGCTTATGTCATCCTTTTTTCCAGTTCCCCGTCGTGCCTGCCCACACATATGGCAAGTCATTCACGCTGGTTGGGAATATGGGGGCTACACGAAGAAATCCCAATGACTTCTTCCGCGCATTCTCATCCCATGACGACTCGCCCGCCTTGCTCACCGCTTCATATATAGCATCACGATCAAGAACACCGACTCCCATTATTTTCATGCCCTCGAACAATACGTCATCGGCATAGGCTTTGGTCGTCTCCTGGTTGTAATAGAGCCAGTCGTGCACGGCGGCTATGAACCCATATTTTCCCCAGGGCGCGCCAACCAATGTCCAAAACTCACGCGGGATAGAAGCAAAGTCGGTGATGAACCTCTCGGGCACGGTGACCACCTTCCCGTCACTGTGCATGTAGCTGAAAGGCTCGAGCACACAGAAGTTGATACCGTCACCGTACGGCGCTACCTTAAGAATATTGAGGAATTTGCCGTCCATGATTTTCTCCTATGCCGCGGGCGGAGGCGTCGGAGCAGCCGCCGGCTTGTCAGCTGGCTTTGCTTTTCCATTCGCCTGCATATGAAACAAGGAGCCGCCGAATGCTCCCGTGGCGACCAGCTTCGGCAATATGATCGGCAATGAAATCGCCAATGGCTGTGTGAGAAGCGTTGTCAACATGTCGCCATTGCTCGAAAGCACCACGATAGCACTGCCCAAAACCGATAGCGCGATTTTTACCTGATACGGAAGATTTTTCAAATAGTCCATATTACCCCCTTATTTTGTAGATGTTATGGCTGACTTGATCGTCGGACACCCGTATAATAAATAGTCCGAATAATCGCCGTCAGCCATAACGGAAGAACCAGCCGACAATGAACCCACAGCAGCGCCTATCGCCCATGGAAGGCCGACAGCCGGAAGAAACCCGGCCATCACGGCCAAGCCTTTTGACAAGGCACTCCATCGGGTCTGATGATTCTGCAGTGTTATGCAGTTCAATGTATTCTGGTCGGTTGTATGAATTGCTGGACCACAACCGAATAACATAATAATTAACAGCATTGTAATCCAGCACTTCATATTATTCTCCTATTAAAAATTTCCACCAGCACCACCAGTTGCGCCAGTCTAGTTTCCAGTCAGACCCGTCGGAGCACTCGGGAAGACTGCCGGACCGAAAAAAGTTTTGCAATAAGTATTCGATGGACCGCTTTCTCCGGCCGCGTTCACCGCCGTCACCTGATAGCATTTCTGCGATGAAGTATTTGCCGGCGGCAATACCACCATGTCGGTGTACGTCGTCACCTGGTTTGCGAGCGTAGTTGGAACTGTCGCAATCTTCGAGAATGTGCCCGTCGTCGTCGGGCTTGAATACACATTGTATGCGGTCAATGTTACATCGGAACTCAAATCAGTGTCGGTATTATCTGCAGCCCATGTCAACACCTCATTCTGAGTAGCTGCTTGTACGGGATGGACTACGACTGTCATGAGAAGCAGCATCGTAATCATTACCATGAATACTACATAAAATATTTTCATCTATTCCTCCTTGGATTTAGGCTCTATGGCCTGGTTATGACGTAGTCGGTGCTGACATGAGAGCAGGCGGTGGTATCTTGCACGTGCCCGGCCCGCCAAGAATATTGGATGCCCATTGGGCGACCCAACAAAGCTCATTTGTGATGTCCTGATTAATATTCAAATGATTGCTCGCCAGCTCCATCGCTATGAGCGGCTGCATCGCCACAAGAAAAGCATTGATAGCATTTTTCTCAGCCAGAGTCAATGAAGGTATAGCCGCTTCTTCCCGCAATACTTGGGCATTGATTTGTGCTATAGTCACTACCTGCCCGCCATTCGCCGCGTTGATTATATAATTCGATACGTTGAGAATAACTGGCACCGTCTTCGGATACTGAGTACCACAAAAAACTGCCGCGCCTTGAACTCCACCTTGTTCAACTGTCGCCACTGTCGGTGATATAGGTTTTGCACAACCGCTAGTGAACATGAGATAGAACAAAGCACTACAAGAAACCAACAACTTGAACCACATCATTTTTTTACTTTTCATGTTACCTCCTTTTTACCTTCTGGTTCGTTTGATTTTTCCAATTGTTCTAATTTTTTTATTTCATTATTTATTCCTCTAAGTTCTAATTGCCATTTTTCTTATTCCCCGCCTTTCTCTCTTTCCCTAATCCTTCTTTCAACACCATAATACTCACCGCTAAGAATGTAAAAATCCTTAGCTAATTTACCATGCTCAACTCTCATCTCTTTCAAATCTTTCGTTATTTCCTTTTGATTAACTGACAAGTCTTTCTGATTCTCATTCATGTCGGTCAATACCCTCACAGCCAAAAATCCAGTAACCGGCAAGACGACCAATATCACGATGTCCACACCGATTTTTATAATATCGACAAGTTCAATTCCCACGGCCACCTCCAGCTAGTTATTTCCAACACCGGTAATTTCATACCACTTAAAATCTATAACATGTATGCCAGTCAAGCTTCCATAATTATGAACTCCGATTATATAATTAGTATTCTGCTTAAGAATGAACTCGTCTTCACTGCCTTCTACCGCACCAGAAGATGGAGCCAAACCGCTTCCTGGTATCAATAAACGATAAATAATAGTCCCATTCCCTGTAACTGTTGGAGTAGCGTATATCGCTAATGTTCCTGGATTTGAATTATTTCTGTTGCTATTAACTATTGATATAGAAGTACCGTTACCGCTTACAGTCGCTCCTTCATAAACAGTAATACCTTCTTCAGTCTCGGATTCAAATTTGAATCCCCAATGAGTGAATGTTGGGGTCGCAGCCGTTATCATCAAATAAGTGAATGTTGCTGTAGTAGCCAAACTTTCCTGGTCATTCGCCCTAAAATGTTCTCCTAAGTGAACCCTGGCATGCGCCGAATCAATAGTTACTATTCCTCCGCCTACAGTCACATTCGATTCTACTCTTGTAAATCCTCCCAAGTCACATGAATTAAATATCAAATCTCCTTCTGTATACGATGGCGCGACCGCATTAGCCAGACAAGACAATGCTCCAATATTTGTAGACCCGGGAGCCGCGTTATTATTTGTCTTAGTTCCTATTACAGTAGCGTTTAATTGAGAAGCTGTCGGCTGCACCGCCGTCATATTTAACTGTGTGGCTGTTGGTTGAACTACTGTCGCGTTCAGTGATGTAGCCGTGCTCTGGACCACCGTCACAGCGTTGGTCACCGATGTCAGGGTCCCGCTGTCAAGAACCGTGTGAAGATTCGTTCCCGTTGGCTGGACTACCGTCACATTACCCGTCACGCTTACCGTTCCAGTCTTCACATTGACCCACATCCCATTCGTGTTGTCACCAATGCACGTGTGATATTGAAGAGAATTACCAGAGTCAATCACGCTGATGGCATAGTTCCCCTGTATCGATGAATACAGATACGGAACAAAAAACCCAAGCACAAGAAACAAAATAAGCATCACGATTTTGATTTCTTTTCTCATAATCACCTCACGGATAAGTTGGGTCCTGATACGGCGTATAAAGCCCGTGATGCGGCTTATAACGTTTCCCACTCGAACCTCCCGATATCTGCTGGTAAGCTACGCCAAACAATAAGTCAAACCACTTGTCGGTATACACCGATTGAGGTTGAAGAAAAACACCATTGCCGGAACTCACAGAAGCTACCAGGTTCAAAGTGTTGATGTCGAACTTGCCCACATTATTTGAACCGCTTCCCGGCACGTATATGAAGCTACCGTCCGTCGTAATTGAGTCGACGTTACCGGAGCATTTGATAACTGCCGTAGTAGTGCCCGACGCTACAGTTGCTAACGTTGTCATGTTCAATTTTACGATGGTACACTGGTTCGCCCCGATGCCCGTATCAACTATGTAAACAAACTTCCCATCCGTGGTCACACCGGCCGTGTAGTAGCCAATTTCTGAACTAAGAAATGTCCTTGTCGTGCCCGTACTACCTAACGAAGAACATAACCTAATCGTCATAGAATGTGTATTTCCAAATGTAGTCCAAATATGAGTGCCGTCAGTTGTCAATGCCGCACAAAAGAATACGGCAGTTGCCTGGGAGACACCATTAAAATCATATTTATGGAGTACATTTTGGTTCGTATTGTCCGTACGGTAAATAAAACTCTTATCCCCGGTCAGACTGCTCTCGGAAGTATCGCCCAAGATGTTGAATTGCGTGAAACTGAACGGTGTCCTGACGCCCTTGTAAACCCCGTAAACAGCCGCCTGTGTCTGCGACGGAATGAACACCAAATTCGAAGTGTTGATAGTAATAGGCGAATACCTCACCGCGCCCTTATCCAGACCGCCGTTAACCGAATCCACCTCGCTGATATACGACAGGTCGGACTCGTTGAGAAATACCAGCCTTCCGTTCCCCGTGTCAGATAAATAAAGCATAGTGCCGCCTATTCCTAATCCAGCTCAATCACGTTCAGCGTGACAGTCGCGCCGCCGGTCACGCCCCAAAGCTGCGCGTTCTCCTTCAAATAAAAATCACGGAACTGCCCCTCGAGAATCGGATACCCGGCCTGCCGCGTGACGCCGGTATTCCCAAGATAAACGGTATTCGCAATTCCATTCGGCGAGCCGCCAAGTCCGCCTTTGAGAACATACCCGAGCGTGAGCGTGCAAGTACCCGACAAGGTCCACCTGACCGCGAACTGGGTGGTCACGCCAAAATTCCCTAATTCAAAATAAGCGTCAGTATTTGTCCCAAACCCCGCATCGTAAATGTCCTGCACGTCAACCCAGACATTGTTTATTGGACTTAATGCCTGCGTGATGAGATGCAATGTCAGCCCCGAAGCATTGGCAATGTTAACGAATAAATGAAGTGTGTCATAATTGCTGACGCCAAGCGGCGATGCCTGGGTGTTCCCGCCCGCTCCTGATATATTCGTCGCCGGATAGAAAATACCCGATGATGTCAGACCTATCGATGGCGTTGGATTAATTAATGTAAATCCCTGGTCCGCCTGCGCCAGAATAATCTGCGTCGCATTGCCCGTAACCGTAACCGACCTGGATATGATACCCGTCGTTATAGTCCTCAATGAAGCTAGAGTGTGAATATCTATCGCCATCTGCGCCTGTAAATCTGCGGGATTGGCTGGGTTCCCTTCGGCATCCACATCCGGAAACACCTGGGTCGGATTCAGCCTAACTATATCTGGTGGTGTCCAAAAAGGAGGCATAATTCACCTCTACCCGAATATTTTCTCACCTATCATATTGAGCGAAACGTTGTTGCTAGCACCGCTCAAATCCTGAATGGTGAAGCTCACTACCGAGCCACGCTGAACCCAACGAGGAGCCGCCAGCACGTTCGGGAATGAACCGCTGCCCAAGAAGTTACGGCCTTCGACACCGGTATTCATCCACTGACGGTCACGACCGGCATCCTGAGCGGTAATAAGTACCTCGCCCTGAGCCGAACCCGTGATCTTTTTACAGACAAAGTTGGAGTCCTTGTCCGTGGACACCGATATCGAGGCGGTCTGATTAGCCGGTATAGTGTAAACGCCGTCAGGCGACGTATTCGAGCTTTTCGGCAGCGTGTAAACATACGGCAACTTCGTGGTTCCCGGCTTTTTCCAAGGAGCGAGACCGGGCCGCATCTTCAGACCATGAAAAGTTAGGTATATAGTCGGTGAAATAGTTGCATGGCTGTTCGCAATCTCCACGGTGAATGTAGTCGCCCGGCGAATGATGTAACCCGTCGGCCATATATAAGGACGGAAGTCATAGCTCCCGGAGTTATCCAGTGAAAGCCCCCTGCCCGCTATATTACGCAGAGGAGTCGCCGTCTTCATCAAATACCGGCCAACGGTATCATCCTTGAACCGGATATAGCACTCAGCATTGTCATTCGTCGAGTAATAGCTCGTCTTCAGGAATTGGAAATCTGCGTCGCTGTCAATGCGAATTTCAACAGTTGTATATGCCAAACCCACGCCAGCCGCCGTTGTAGGAATAGCCGCTATCGTCGCACTGTAAGCATAGAACTCGCCCCATACCACGTCAGAAGCTTGCTGTACCATTTTGTCCTCCTTGGACTACAAAGAATTTGTAAGGCGAAACCGCCAGGTCCTATTCTTCTATCCAGCAACAGTTCGCCCCGCTCGCACTGTCACTAATTCCATATACCGCGCCCCATGTCCTGTCAAGCGTCAACGGGAGAACGTCAGTCGACTTAATCAGGTAACCGTTTCCAATAGAAACGTTATAACTTCCTATATAAACATTCTGATTCCCTATGTTGCGAATCCGAACGGTTAACCGGTTTTTGTTAGGTGCCGTGATAAGCCGCGGCTGAACGTTATCGATAAAGACTTGTCCATGACCCATATCCTCGCGAGCCGTAGTCCTAACCACAAGTATCGTGTTCATCAACATCGCCAAGAACTTCTTCACATTCGATTCATTAGTTATATCACTGCGCTTTACCACTACCGACTCACCGGCCACACTTCCGCTAATACTGGAGACACCCGAACCGGGGCCGGATATTTCCTGTCCGGTTACTCCTTTGGCGTTTTCTGTCTTGGTTACCATAGGTTCTCCTGTCGATCAATAAGTAACCTCCTCCTTATTCAAGGGAGGAGGTGTCTGTAACACAACAAGCACGATCGCTTGCTGGGACTGTATTACTACTACTACGTCGGGCGCCTCATGAACGCATGGAGGACCAGGAGGATGTCAATTTCCTGGTTGAGCGCCGGAGAACCATCCCAGTTCATCTGAATCGTAAATGACTCGAACGGATTCAGCGTGATGGGAATACCGAACTTATACATCGGGAACGGTGAGGCGCCAGTCTGGCCGGTGCCGAGGAACACGGAGCTGTTCACGGTCTGCGACACGGCGATGATCGGGTTGGCCTCGGGAAGGAGGACCAACGGCATCTGGAGGATAGGCTTGTCAATGATGGTGAAGTTCATCCAGCCGCCATTCTTGAGCCTCATGATGTCGTCACCGATGTTACCGGTAAGCGCCTGTGTCAACGCCTGCTGCTTGGGAATGTAGACCACGCTGATGCCGATGAACTGGAAAAGCTTGGTCGGAACCACGCCCGAAGTTCCCAGGTTTGTGTCGCGGAGCGTCTTGACCTTGGACAATGTGACCTGCGCCTGAATGAGGTTGGCAGTCTGACCCAGCTGGGTTGAGAAGAAAGACAACTGGTTGGTGCCGGCGACCGGATACTGAACACGGTCATATAGCGGTTGCGCCAAATCCTCAGGACGCTGGGGATTGGTTACCGTATAGGTCTGGGCATTCATTGGGTCGCTTGAGGCCGGTGTCGGATTTGCAACGTACCTGGGGTTAACTGAATAGGGAGGCATTGTGTTACTCCTTTTCTGGGACCGGAGCAGTTGATGACTGAACAGTCCTGTTAGTTGTTGAAGAAAAGCGGGCAAGACGTATGCCCGCGCCTAGTTACGCTATGGCTTGGAGATTATCCGAATACTGTCCGGGAAAAGCCCCGAAGCCGGCCATTGCCGGCATTCCCATCGGCGGGAAAGCAGCCATGCCGGAGAGACCCAGACTCGTCAGAGTCGGAGCGAGCAGGTCTGTGAGGAATATTGCCGCAGAGCCTACCACCCAACCTTCAGCAGCGCGCTGAGAACCGAGCTTCTTGATTCCATACCCGCCGCCGATGATCGTCGCGAGACGAACGCCGTAGTCTGTAATACTTCCCGAAGTGGTGCCGATGATCTTCGGAATGAAGCGAACCATTACTGCGCCCGCGGCGCCTCCAAGTACCAGCGGAAGATATCCGCCCATTCCACCCATGATCGGATTGCGCCGATAATGCCTGCGCGGATTGCGATGATGCCGCTTCCTGTTTCTGTGATGTCTGCGACCAAATAGTGCCATTGATGACCTCCTTGGATTGAAACCGACCAACATGCCCTCAGCGCCGAACGGATTGTGTCTCACGGGACGCCTTCGACGAACCCGATTGAGCTTCGCACCCGGACGGGCGATTTTTGAAGACAGGCTTGTGAACCAGTGACCTTTGCGTGTGTACACGACAGGGCGATGCCTTGTTCCCTCACCACCGAGGGCTTTTGCGCTTGGAGGGCGCCAATGCGTAAGACGCATATGACGTTTGCTACTTGTCTTGCGACGCAAACGTTTTGGAGGATTGATAAGAAATGGCTCCTTTACTGTTACCATGGTGAAACCTCCTTTCTTAGATTAAGAACCCGATATCCTTAGTTACCTGAATAATTGAACATGTGCCTCCCACCGGGAGTGTCGGCATTCGTATAATTCTGCACGGTGAACGACCTGTCATACCCGACGGGGTTGCTTGGCGCCCTATGCCCATACCTCATCCCCGAGCCCGGAATGTAATTCCGCATATACCCAAACCCGCTCACGCCGGGATGAAGCAAATTTTGAGCCTCTGTCGACAATGTGGCGGCATACGGAGCAGACACCGGCATCTGCCCTGACGGGTTAGCCGCCGTAGGAACCGCCGACTCGAATGGGCTTCCCGGGAATGACGGTATCAGCTCGCCCGTTATTGACTGCTGCTGTGCAGCCGGCATGTTCGCATACTTCATACCAAGATAGAATGCTACGATCGCTATGATGATTCTGTCCATGACTTCCTCCTTTTATTATCGAATGCAGACTATTTTTTCATGCCCGATGATTGCGTCACGCTCAACATAAATCGGTATACCCAATTCCATGAGACGCAGGCAGAAGCTCACATCCTCGCCCGCCTGCGCGTGATGGCCGTGCGTAATCAGGTTGAACGGGTAGTCGAGAGCCCTGTCCCTCACGTCTACCGATTTCCACTCGCGGTTCAGACTGTTCATCATCAGTTCGAGTATGTTATTCTTGATAGCGAAAAACGCACCGCCGCATATGTCGACTGTCGGCTTCAGTTCCATTATGGACGATATCGCCCCATTCTTGTTATCATAATCATAGAGCGCGTACATGCCGTCCACGTTCTTACAAATGCCGGTTATGACATTTCCCCCGTGACCTATAAGCTTGAGGACATCGTCGCCGGTAAACTCCATGTCGGTGTCGATGAACACGAGCCACTCAGCCTTGCGCTGCCACGCCTCGACAAATGCGGCATTCCTGTTCATGCTGATACTGACGCTCTGGAAAAGTTTGGTCACCACCTGGTATCCCTGGCTCCGCAACATTGCCACAGCATCTTCGCGGCACTCTATGAAGTTGCGGTTTATGATGTACCCGCAGGGTGACGCGATGAATATCATAGCTTCATCTGCACATAACGACATTTCAACTTGAGCGCCTCAAGGTCTTTTTCTAATTCTCCTGAGTCCCGGTATTGCTCATAATAGGCCACATTTATCATCCTCTCGTCGCCTATGTGCGTAATGTCAATATCAGAATCGCACCATATCTCGGCGCCGGCCAACTTCGCCTTCAAGCCAAAATAGATGTCCTCGCCTATGCCGCCCGACTCCATGCAATACCCCAAATCCTTATCACCCCATTTGAAGTATGGCTCTTCCATGCCGACTATCGATGCAAGATTTATAAGCATGAAATAACCACCGCAGGCATCAATCTCTTTCATGCCATGATTAATGACCGGAACCGGATACACTTCCTTTTCCGGACTCACGAAAAACATGCAAGGAGCGTGAGGCTTGCCTCGCTGAAAGGCGGTGCCAGTGCAGATGTCAACATCATGCTCAAGTAACTTAATAACGGCATCATCAGGAAATACCATGTCATCATCAATAAAACAAACATGGGTGAATTTTTTCTCGATAGCGTCTTTAATAATAACATTCCTATCAGTCGGATGACCGCGACCGATGTGAAACGATGATATATATTTTGCAATACCAGATTGAAATAATTTACCCCAAAGACCGAGCATAGAAAAATGAAACTTATAATGAATATGCGTGTCCCTGGTAAGCAACCCGAACATTATTCTCACCGGGTTTTTCATGTCAATGGTGAAGATTTCATCTACCGCCGGGTCACCAAGCCGCATCCTAAGGATGTCGAACTGCTTGTTCTGGTATTCATGAAAAGCGTCGGCAGAACCGAGCAAATCGACAAACCCCTTCTCACCCGTATGCTTCACCTTCACGTCATACGCTATCTTGAACCTGAATCCGAGCTTGCGTATGCGATGGCACAGTTCCAATTCCTCCTTGTCGCCCATGCCATAAGCCGTAGCCAGATATTCTTCGCTGACCTTGATAGATTCCAACACATCACGCCGACACATGAAAAAGAGACCAAGCAAGTACTTCGGCTCACAGCCAAAATATTGATAAGCTAACACTTCCGACTGCGGCCCCATGGCATACGAAATCACAGGGCCAACTGCCGCGACTTCCGGGTCGCTGAACCGGCGCATCATGTTATGCAGCCAATACTTCGGAAAAATCACATCGTTATGGATCGTGAGTACAAATTCAGTATCAGCCAACATATAACCAGTATTGATGCAATCAATCCAACCGCGATTGTAGGTTGAGCCTTGATATCTAAATTCCACTCCCGCATTTTTGAACATCCAATGTACTTCTGATTCTTCTGCCGGCTCCATACAATTATCAAAGAAGATAATTTTGTAGTCATCTGGATTCGTATTCTTGATAAGACTTTCGAGAGTCTTCTTCGTCTCTTCGAACTGTTTGTATGCCACCATTACTATGGTTAGCTTTTTCATATCATCTCCTTGGAATTTTTATTTATGAATTTGCCCCTTCTCTGCCAGGTGCAAATTCTAAGCGTCTGCGTCACTTTAAAACACTTCTACAACACAAACAGCATTAATATCTGAAGTGAATGTGTGGGATGAACTACCCGTATTTTGAATAGTAATGTCACCTGGCCCAGTAACAGGCATAAAGCTATTTCCAAAATCAAAATATAATGGGCAAAAACCACCAGTACAAATATTTGGAAAATATATTTTAAAATCTGATAACCATGAAACATATGTACTATTAACACAATTAACACGAGCAAAACTATAACCCGAGGCTGGTAATGTAAATAAAACTACAGAATCACCGGGATTAAATGTAGTTCCCGTCAATGATGTGCCATATACTTGTGCTACTGGAATATTTAAACAAGCCGCCTCAGACATGCCAGTTAAATAAAACATTAAAGCTAATAGAATTAATATTCTTTTCATGGTTTCTCCTTTTATTTGTAATTAAAAGAAGCCGAAGTTTGCTCCGGCTTTTTATCATCCTAACTACTTAATGAGTGAATGTAAAGAACCGACAAGCACGTCAACCTGTACGTTTGCCGGCACAGAACCGTCACCGGTAATAAGCACAGTATTTGTGTTAGCCGCAGTATAACAAGGACACCATGGGGAAGCGGCTATTGGTGCTGGTGAACCGTTTCGAGTGAGAATAACCACTGTAGGCGTATAACCGAGACCATGAGTGTAAGTCGTACCCGCAGTTGTCGTGATTGCGAATCCCTGTTGCTGTGACCAAAGTGCTCCTAAAGTTGCCATATTGAATCACCTTCTCCCTGGCCTTTTTCCGAGTGACGTCGGTACTAAGCCGTTCGATTGATAAACCTATCTGCGAAATACCGGAACCTTGTGAAGCGACCGTATGTATTCAGCCACTTTTTCAATCCTGCCGATCATCATCTGCACGTCTTTCTCATGTATCTGCTTTCCCATCTGCATCACCTGCAACTTTGCGTGAATAGGCGACAATGCATTGAGAATGACGTCTTCCAATTCCTCTACCTGTACCCTGGTGAAGTCGGCCATGTCAACTCCTACAGTTTGTAGCCTAGAGCAAAATGTTTATACATGTCGTCATAATCGGTGTCAAGCGTGGAACCAAACCCCTGGTAAGCGTTGCCGACGGCTTTCTGGTCGACTGGCGTCGGGTTCATCAGCAACGGCAGCCCCGTAGCCGGCGGAAGGTTGACTGATGACTGCGGAATATTCGCCTGCAAGTTCGTGGAGTACCCCTGGGCGGCAGCTGTAGCGGCCGCGGCCTGCGACGCATGCTCCTTGTTGTACAGATACAGCCCCACACCGCCTATCAAGATAACCCATATCCAAGTCTTATTCATAATTTCTCCTTATCCTAAGTGAGCTTGATACTCACGGTGACCTCTATGTAACGCGACTGGCCCGTGTTCTCCTCGCGGACCATGGGACCCATGAGCTGATAGTATGCCAGACCTTCCTTCGAGAAAAATTCCACAACTTTCCTTAGCATCTCCTCTGCTGCCGGGTCCACTCCTTTGAAATAATGGGTCTTGCCCATGTATGGGGGCGACATTTTATGGCTCCTCCTTGGGTTGTCATTCACTTCCTCGAAATCAATTCCTTCGCCGTCAGGCGAATACAAGACGGGATGGTCCCTGTTATTCGTCATTATTCCACCCAGACCCTAAAATGCTTAGATATATTTCTCAAATGCTTATAATATCTTTCCGTTAAATACGCCTTAGCCGAATCTATCTCTTGCTTTGAGTAGCTTTTAATAAATGAAATTTTGTTCATTACCGCCTCCTGTCACCTTCCGATTCGTCATACTCGAAGTGCTTCCACAAGTCCCTGCCGCTTGTCGACTTGATCAGGATAGACCCGTCAGGAAGCCCGTAAACCTTAGCAACCGACGTGAACGGGTGCTTGAACCACTCGCCAGGCCAGAGCGACCCCGGCCCCTTCTGCGCCCGTATCTCCAATATCTTTCCGTATATCTCGACTGCACCTTTGGGTATTCTCATACTATCCCCTATCTTCTAGCCGGCTCGAACTTTAATATATCACCTGATCGAGCACCATGCATTCGCAGCCAATCACGAGCTTCAGTGGAAGTAAACTTTGATGAGTCGAACCGCAACGCCTGTATCATTGGATGCTGGCTGCCTTTCTTCCTTATGCCCCAAATGACATGAACACCGGGACCGAACTTGTTGTTCTGGCGCCTGAACCGCTTGAACATGCCGGGAGCGTAGATGCGGGCGCTGTGTTCGTGAGGATACGGATTCTGCAGCCCGCCCGCCTTCTTCTCTATGAGTGCCTCGTGCTTGCTTTCATATGGGCCCATGAACCAGACGAACTCGTCAGCGTACAGCCTGTGAATCCTCGGGTCGAGATTCGTGCCGAATGCCACCCAACTTCTGAAGTCCTTCGTCAGCCCAAGATACCATTTGACCGGCCTCATAATATCCTCCCAATATTCCCAAGCTTCCGCCCGTTCTCCCTGACGAATTTCCTGGCCTCTTCCTTCGTGTGAAACGGGCCGAATACGGCTATTTCCTCGCCCAGTAACTCGGCCTTCTGCGG
>Ga0208043_1000432_pt1 | contig 18807 bp, 5 predicted proteins | sample Sb_taG_12_FD_187710 | JGI IMG/M metagenome (GOLD analysis project Ga0208043, IMG submission 187710) | Peat soil microbial communities from Weissenstadt, Germany - Sb_50d_9_AC metaG (SPAdes) (version 2) | ecosystem: Environmental > Terrestrial > Soil > Wetlands > Peat | place: Germany... | reverse complement strand
TCCGCTCCACGAAATCAGCATTCGCCACTGCCGCATAATGTCATGCGACACGCCAGGAACTCACCTAATTACGGGACGTGTCCCGGCGACCCAAAAGCCTTCATGATCATGGGCGACTTAGCGATAGGAGGGCTGGGCGGCACCGCGGTAAGGGGCTGGAGGGGTCGAAAGGGCCAGCGCGGCACTTCGTGCGTCAGTGGGCGAGACGGCGCAGCGAGGCGGGCAGCTCACCGTCGTAGACCACCGTTAGGCGGTGGGTAGCGCGGGTGATCGCGACGTACAGGTCGTGGCCGCCCGCCGGGGACTGGCCGAGGATCCCGGCCGGGTCGACCAGCACCACGCGGTCGAACTCCAGGCCCTTGGACTGGCCCACGGTCAGCAGGGCGACCGGCGAGTCGAGCACCTCGGTCCGGTCGCCGGGCACCGCCGCGGGGATCGCCCGGGCCAGGTCCGCGATCCGCGCCCCGGGCGCGATCACCGCCAGCCGCCCGCCCTGCCCATTCTCGGCGCCCATCTCGGCCAGTTCCTCCGCCACGACCGAACCGGCCCGGGCGAGGCCGCGGACGGCGCGCGGGGAGGCGCCTTCGTCCCGGACGGACTCGGGCGGGCGCTCGCCGGGTGCGACATCGGCCAGCACGTCGGCGGCCACCGCCATGATCTCGGCGGGGGTCCGGTAGTTGACCGTGAGCAGTTCCTCACGCCAGCGGCCGCGAACGTACGGGTCGAGCATCTCCGCCCAGGAGCGAGCGCCGGCCGCGCTGCCGCGCTGCGCCACGTCGCCGACCACGGTGAGCGACCGGGTCGGGATCCGGCGCATCACCATCCGCCAGGCCATCGCCGACAGCTCCTGCGCCTCGTCCACGATCACGTGCCCGTAGGCCCAGGAAGGGTCGGCCCAGGCCCGTTCGGCCGTGGTGAGCTGCTGGCCCGTGTCGCGGTTCCAGTCGGCGAGCGTGGCGGCGTCCACGAAACCCTGCCCGGCCAGGCCGGTGATCTCGAGCACCTCCCGGGCGTACTTCTCCTCGGCCCGGCGCTCACGCTCGGCGGCGCGGCGCCGGATCTTCTCCGCCGTGTCGTCGGTGCCAAGCAGCTGAGCGGCCTCGTCGAGCAGCGGAACGTCCGCCACCGTCCACGCGTCGGGGTTACCGGGGCGGAGCACCGCGGACCGTTCGGCCGCAGAAAGACCAGGAGCGGCGCGGCGGAGGGCACCTTCCTCGGCCAGCAGCCCGGCGACCAGCCGCTGCGGGGTGAGGAACGGCCACAGCGCGTCCAGCGCGGCCCGGACCGGCGGCTCGTCCCAGAGCCGGGCCCGGGTGTACGGGAGATCCTCGGGGTCGAGCTGGCGGCCGAGCGCCCCGGCCTCGGCCGCCGCGAGCGCACCGAGCATCTCGGTGACGAACAGCTTGCGGGACACGTTGTGCGGCTTGCGCAGCCCGCGGGCCCGGTCGCGGGCGCGCAGCACGGTCTCCCGCGGCACCGTCATCGCCACGCCGTCGGCGCTGACCTCCAGGTCACCCGGCGGCACCAGCTGCAGGTTGCGCATTGCGCGGCGGAGCACGCTGACCATCATCGGGTCGCCCTTGACCACCGCGGCCTCGGGATTGTCGTCGGGCGCGGCCTTGATGCCTGGGAACAGCTCGGCGATCGAGCTGAGCACCACGTCGGTCTCGCCCAGGGACGGCAGGACCTGGCTGATGTAGCGGAGGAAGGTCGCGTTCGGGCCGATGACCAGCACGCCGCGGCGCTCGAGCGTCCGGCGGTGGGTGTAGAGCAGGTACGCCGCGCGGTGCAGCGCCGCGACCGTCTTGCCGGTGCCCGGGCCGCCCTGCACCACCAGGACACCCTGCAGGGTGGCGCGGATGACCCGGTCCTGTTCGGCCTGGATAGTGGCCACCACATCGCTCATCCGGCCGGTCCGGCTGGCGGTGATGCTGGCGATCAGCATGGCCTCGCCGGCCAGGCTCTGCCGGTCCGGCTCGGACAGCCGGTCCAGGTCGAAGACCTCGTCGTCGACCCCGGTGACGGTGCGGTTCCTGGTGTAAATGTGGCGGCGCCGGATCAGCCCGGCTGGGTCCTTGGGGGTGGCGGCGTAGAAGGAGTGGGCGGCTGGCGCGCGCCAGTCGATGAGCCGCGGCTCGTACTCGTCGTCCCGCAGGCCGATCCGGCCGATGTACAGGGTGCCCGCGCGTTGGGCGGTTTCCGGGGTTTCCGGGGCTCCCTGGGCCCTCGGGGCTCCTGGGGCCTTCGGGGTTCCTGGGGCCTTCGGGTTTCTCGGGTTTTCTGGGGTTTCCGGGTTTTCTGGGGCCGCGTCGGTGCGGCCGAAGCACAGGCCGTGTTCCACCGCGTTCAACTGGGCCAGCCGCCTGCTCTGCTCGGCCGCCGTGACTTCTCGCTCCACCCGGGCCTGGAACGTCCCGCCCGCGGTGCCGCCGCCATGGGTCCGGGCCAGAGCTTCGGCGGCCCGGTCGCGGGCCGCATCCAGCAGACAGTAAAGCATATCGACATAAGCCTGTTCCTGGCCGACGGCATCCGCAGTTCGTGCGGTCACGGAATTGGTTTGGCGAGACGTCATATTTCGTGATACACTTTCTTTAAATTGCCCGCTGACGGGGATCGCAGGGTTAAGCACATAAGTTTAGCAGCTTTCGCGGCTTAGCTATGAGCGGTCGGCGCGAGATCCGGGGATCCGCCCCATCGGCGCAGGTGGCACCCCCTACAAGTGGTTTGGCGCCATGTTACCGGAAGCGCTCGGCAGTCCTGGCCAAATTCGATTTGGCAATTATCAGCAAAGCGCCGTCAGGCGTACCTATATCCTTGTCCGCTGCGGCGGCGGGAAAGACCGGGCTTCGTGCTTGATCCGGTGCACAATAGCGGGTTTGAATAAACCCCGGCCGCCCAGCCTTACCGCGGGCTGACCTGGCTGATCTCCTCCGCGGTAGCGCAGCCGGATCGAAACCTCGGCGATAGCCCGAGGACGTGTGCGGTATCGCATCCGTGTATCAGCCACGTTCTTGGTAGCTCCGTGCATATGAGCGCGCGGACACCCAGACCCGGCAGCGAAACCAGGCGTGAGACCACCTCGCAGCGGGGTTGACAAGCCCTGGGCCTCAGCCGACGCTGGCGATGTCAACCGAGGGGCGGGACGGAGCCGATGCCCGTTGGCCGGGATGCGGAGGCTGCCAGGATCAGCGGTTTTCTTCGTGAGCTTCCCCGAGGGCCGCGGGTCCTGCTGATCGAGGGTGAAGCAGGGATCGGGAAGACAACCCTGCTGAAAGAAGGCCATGACACGGCGGTACAGCTTGGGATCACGGTGCTGTCCGCTTATCCGGTCGAGTCCGAGGTGCCGCTGGAGTTCGCGGGGCTGGCCGACCTGCTGGAAACGGTCCCGGCCGGCCTCGTTGACGGGCTGCCGGGTCCGCAGCGGCAGGCAGTCCGGCAGGCGGTTCTCCGCACTGAGTCTGGGCAACGGTCCGCCGATCCGCGGACCACGGCGACAGCTGTGCTTACGGTATTGCGCAACGTGTCAGGGATGCACCCGGTTGTGGTGGTTGTCGATGACCTGGCCTGGCTTGATACCGCCTCCGCCCGCGCCCTGTCGTTCGCGCTACGCCGCCTGCGGCTTGAGCCGGTGGGCCTGCTGGCGGCGGTGCGGACGGACTGGTCGGGAATCCCGCCTCCGCTGGCCACCGATAGATTCCCGTCCGGAAGAGTCGATCGCCTGCGGCTCGGGCCGCTCAGCCTCGGGGCGATCCGGGAGCTGCTGGCCACCCGGACGACGCTGTCCCCCGGCCGGTCGCTGCTGCTGCGCCTGCACGAGGCCTCGGGGGGAAATCCCCTGTTCGCGCTGGAGCTGGCCGCCAAGGCGCAGGCCGGCATCCCGCCGGCCTGGCACGACACGCTCGACGTGCCTGACTCGCTGCGGCGGCTAGTGCTCGGAAGGATCACCGGCCTGGCCCCCGGGCCGCGCGATGTGCTCCTGGTCAGCTCGCTTTCGGCGGAACCGGCGCTGCCGGTCATCTGCGCTGCCGCCCGCGATCCGGCCACCGCGCATGCTGATCTCGAGGCAGGCGCCCGGGCGGGCCTGCTGGCCATGACCGACGGTGAGATCACCTTTGTTCATCCGCTGATGCGCTCGGCGGTCGTCGAGCAGGCGCCCGCAGCCGATCGCCGCGCCGCCCACGGCCGGCTGGCCGCCGCGGTGTGCGGCACCGGGGCGCGGGCCCGGCACCTGGCGCTGGGCGCGGCCGGCCCGGACGAGGCGGTGGCGGGCGAGGTGGAGGCCGCGGCCCGGATGGCCGCTCGTCGCGGGGCGTGCGACGCTGCCGCGGACCTTGCCGAACTCGCCGTCACCCTCACGCCGCTCGCCGAGGCCGACGGTCAGCGGCGCCGGACCGTCCTGGCGGCCGAGGAGCGGTTCGAGGCATCCGATCCGGCCCGCGCCTGTCGCCTACTCGAGGACGTCATCGATGCGGTGCCGGCCGGGCCTGCCCGCGCGGAGCTGTTGCGGCGCGCGGCCCGGTATCGCGCGTTCCGCGGTGAGCCGATGGCCGCCTGGGCCGCCGCGCTGGGACGTGCGCTGGATGAGGCCGGGGACGACACGGCCCTGCGGGCCGTCATCATGATGGACCAGGCCGTAGCGGCAAGCCTCGCGAGCGATCTCCGGGGAGCAATCCGGACCGCCGAGATGATCTTGGAGCTGGTCGGCCCGGCCGGGGATCCGGCCCTGGAGGCGCAGTGCTGCGCGGGGCTGGCGGTCGCGACGTTCGCGTTCGGCGATGGCCTGCGGCCGGACCTGATCGAGCGCGCCCTGGCTGGTCCGCGGCAGTCATCCAGGCTGAGCATGGACCTTCGCCCGGACGTCGCGATCGGTCACCTCCTGCACTGGGCCGGTGATCTCGACCGCGCCCGGGTCCTGTACGAGCAGGAGTACGCCCGGGCGATGGAAGACGGCGCCGGGACTGGCCTGCCATTCCTGTTGTGGGCTATGGCCGAGAACGAGGGCTGGGCCGGGAACTGGCCGCATGCCGAGCAGCTGGCCGCGGAAGGTTATCGCCTGGCTGAGGATTCCGGCAGCCCGGCGGCGATCGCGTTCATGTCCGCGGCCCGGGGGCTACTGCACGCCTACCGCGGCCGGATCGACGCTGGCCTGCGCGACGCGGCGCGCGCGGTGGAACTCGCCGGGAACCTCGGGATGCCGCTGCCCGCCGCCATGGCGGCGCAGGCTTTCGGGATCGCGGCCCTGTCGGCGGGCGACGCCCGCGGTGCCCACCAGCGGCTCGGCCCGCTCGCGGCGGCGGTGCTCGCCGCCGGCGTGGCCGAACCGGCGCTGTGCCGTTTTGTTCCCGACGAGGTCGAGGCGCTCACCCGGCTGGGCGAGCTAGCCGCCGCAGAGGCCCTGCTCAGCCCGTTCGAGGCCCGGTCGGCTCAGCTCGGCCGGGGATGGGGCATCGCCACCGCCAGACGGTGCCGGGGGCTGCTGCTGGCCGCCCGCGGCGACCTGGCCGGCGCCGGGGCCGCCCTCGACACAGGACTCGAGGCGCACCAGCGCCTGGCGATGCCGTTCGAGGAAGCACGGACGCTCCTTGCCGCCGGGGAGGTTCACCGGCGGGCGCGGCACAAGCAGCGGGCGCTGGATTTCCTCCAGGCCGCGCTGGCGATCTTCGAACGGCTCGGCGCCCCGCGCTGGCAGGACCGCGTCCTCGGCGAAGTGGCCCGGGTGGGGACACGCGCTACGCCCCGCGGAGCCGGGCCGGTCCTGACCGCCGCCGAACAGCGCGTGGCCGACCTGGTCGCCGCAGGCCACACCAACGCGGAGGTCGCCGCCGGGCTGTTCATGGGGCAGCGCACCGTCGAAGCCCACCTGTCCCGGGTGTACCGCAAGCTGAGCGTGCAGTCCCGGAAAGAGCTGGGCCGGATGCTGGCACCGCCTGCTCCCTGACCTGCCTTCGCAGGAAAACATGCGTGGTTCCACGGATTCGTCCCGGCAGCGTCCGCCCCTAGCGTTGCCCCTGTGAACCCGCCGGGACAACCCAGCCAGGCCGGGCGATTCCTGGCCGAACGGTATCTGGCCGTCACAACCCACGAAGCCCTGGCATCCCAGGTCAGCCGCGACCGCACCGCTGCGCGCGCCATGTCCATCCGCCACATCCAGACGATCTATGTTCCCGCAGACGAGACCTGCTTCACCCTCTTCGAAGCAGCGTCGCTCGAACTGGTCACCGAGACGAGCGACCGGTTCGGGCTTGGCTACCGCAGAGTGGTAGCCGCGATCACGCTCGACTCCCCAGAACCCGGCAGCTCATGCTGACCGCGCCGCAGGATGGGGCCGCTGCCCTCTCCTGCCAGCCATCCCATGGCCGGGCCCCGTCCCGCCGGCAGGTGACCGTGACGGCCGCAGGTGCTCGCTCAGACCAGAAGGACCAGTAATGACAGAGGTACTACCGGAGACTCCGCACCCGGCGGATGGCCACCAGATGCCACACACGCTCGCATCGCCGCCGCAGAACATGATGCCGGGGGTAGCACCGGCGCCCATGGCGGCAACTCATGCCCCGGTTCATCCGGGACCTCACGCGGGGGCTCCGTCGCCGGCGCACCGCGGGCGCGAGAAACTGCACTGGGGCAAGGAGGTATGGGACCGTCTGGATCACGCGGTCCATAAGGAGGTCGAGCGCACGCGGGTGGCAGCCAAATTCCTTCCGCACCACCCAGTGCCCCCGCACACCACCAGCGTTCCCGCCGACATAGTAATCGTGCCCACGCCGGGCCCCAATCCTCTGCTTCAGGTGATCACAGATGTCGTGGGTCAGCCTCCTCCGGTTCTCAGAGGGATCCCTCCCACCTCCCCGCCGCCGACCGCTAACACCTTCGCCGTCGACGAAGGGGCGACTACCCGGCTCATCGAATTCTGGGTGGAGTTCTCACTGACACCGCAGCAGGTAGAGCAAGAAGGAAATCTCACGCACGACCATCAAGGTGGCAGCCACCCCGTGCACCCCGGCCACGCCGAGCACGGCCATTCAGGCCACAGCGAACATGGCCACCACGGCCAGAGCACCGCTGTCACTCTGGCCACACGAGCAGCTAATATTCTTGCGCAGGCCGAGGACATGCTCATATTCGACGGCCTTGGAGCGTTCACCAGCCCTCTGTATACGAACTACGTCCGATGGCGCGCAAACGGAGAGCCCCTCGACTGGGGGCTGCTCGAGGTCATACCTGCCCTCGCGCCTCCGCTACCACCTGGGCTCTCGCCGCTTCCTCCCGCGCAGGTCATCACCGTGCCGCAAAAGCCTCCGCCGACGGCCGGCCAGCCGCCTAGCCTGTACGGGGAGAACACCTTCCAGGCGGTGACGGATGGGTACGCGACACTCATGGGTAACGGGCAGTACGGGCCGTTTGCCCTGACCCTGCACAACGTGCCGTACGCGGACTCCTTCGCTCCGCTAACGAACACCCTGATCATGCCCGCCGACCGGATCGCGCCGCTGATGACCGCGGGCTTCCGTGACTCCGGGACGCTGGACGCTCCCGGCGCTACCGCCGTAACCGCGGGTGCAGCGGCGGCGGCGGCCGTGATCACGGCCGCCGGCGGGCTTCCCGACTCGGCGGCCACGCAACTCGCCGCACAGGAAGCGGCTGCACAGGCCGCGGCCGGCTACGCCATCGACTACGGCGTCACGGTAGGACTTGCCGCTCCTGTGGCAGTTGCCGCTACGACGGCGGCCGCGGCTGCCCTGGCCGCCGGGGCGTCCGGTGGGCCAATCCCAGCGGGACAGCCAGGGGGGCCTGCCCTATTCGCACCGCCATCCGGGGGATCCGTGGGGCCTCCTCCCGTCCCCCCCAATGCGATGTTTATGGGAATCGCCGCTGCCATCGCAGCCGCACAAGATGTACTGGCGAATCAGGCAACCGCAAACTTTCCGGTCCCAGCCGGATTCCCGGACCCGACGAAGCTCATTCCCGCGCCATCTGGGCTGCCGTCCTATTATGGTTCGCTGGTCTCGCTGGGCGGGAACGCAATGGACCTCGTGGTGGGAATCCAACCCACAGTGGGATTCATGCAGCAAGACGTCGACGGAAACTTCCGTTTCCGTGTGGCGGAGCGTGTTGCCCTCAGATTGAAAGATATCACCGCGGTCATCCGGCTCGAGTTTCAGTGACGCCCAGCGTCGCGACGCCGACCGACGCAGACCCAGACGCCAGCCTCGGAACGAACGTCTGCATACCGGCAATGGTGACTGGTTCGCCCGTGTCCGGTAAGGGGAGGAAGGATCCCGGCATGCGGCCCTGGACCGACGCAGATCGCCCGGGCACGGGAAGGGAGCTCATGTACCCGGGCCGTCCGCTGCCGTCGGGGCGCCTTCAGGCGGTGCAGGGATGACAGCGGATCCCGTGGCCACCGCTGCCGTCGGCACCGGGATTCCCGGCTCGCTTGGCGCGTCGGCCCCGGGCGGGCCGGGCACTCCGCCGCCTTCACAGCACGACGGCGGCCAGCCGGGCGGGCTTGCCGAGCCGCAGGTGCTCTACGCCGCAACCTCACAGGCCGCCGCTGACCCCCTGGTGTCCCAGCGGCTGAACGAACGCCTGCACGACGAGCTGCGCCGCGCGATGGGCACCGTGAGCGGCGAGCTGGAGGTGGCCGCGCTGGCGGTGCTGGCGGGCGTGCAGTGGCAGGACAGCCGGGACCGGGCCGTAGCCGAACTCGCCGGGGCGGTCCTGGCCCAGGTAGCGACAAGCCCGCACCTGGCCAGCGAGGCGTCCGCGGTGCGCGGCCGCGTCCTGGCCGCGCCCACCGCCACGGTCAGCAGCGTCCTGGGCCTGGACACGCCGCTGATCGGCAACTCGGCCCTGCACACCGACGTAACCCGCGGGCTGGCCGCCGAGTTCGCGCGGCTATCCGGTGTCAGCGACCAGGGCGCCCGGCTGGTGACCCAGCACAGCGAGGCATTGGTCAACAGCAGCGCCGCCACCCTCGACGCGCTCGTCACGCAGGGAAGCCTCACGAAACAGGAACAGGCCGCGCTGACGGCTGTCTTGGAGCTGGCGAAGCTCACCGACGACAACCTCGCGCTCATTCGCGCCTTGCTGGCCCTGGGCGTCACCTCACCGCTGCCGCTGGTCGCCTGGACCGCCAACCACTGGCAGCAGCTCATCGGCGCCCAGCAGATCCCCGTGCCGCCGGGCGAAACGCCCGGCTCCTACGCCGACACGATCGTGCACAATCTGGAAACCACGTATCCCGCCCACGCCCTGGCCGCCCACGCCGGCGAGCGGCACCTGGCCACCTTGCTGGAGCGGAACCCGGGCCTGAACCTGCGGGCCGCCGACCTGGCCGGCGGCGCGGCCGCGCACCTCGACTGGGCCGGAGTCCCGGCCCAGGCCCGGGACCAGGTCCAGCGAGACCTCGGCTCCTACCAGCGGCTCATCACCCTGGCGGATTCCACCGAGGACCGGCTGGCCCTCAAGCGGGCCGGATATGACTCGGCGCTGGCCATCGCCGCCCAGCCCGAAGAAGAGTTCATCCGGACCTCGGGCCTGGACGCAGGCCGGGCCCGCCTCACCTACGCCCGGGCCCACAACGCGGCCGTGTCGGTCGCCCACCACCACGCCGGGCTGCATCACCTGCTGAAGACCGGGTTCAGCAACCTGCCCGCCGGGAACACCGCGCCCCTCGCCGACGAGCTGCGCGAGGTCGAGGGGATGAACGAGCTCTTCGGGCCGCAGGACTTCTGCGACTGCGAAGAGTGCCACTCGGTACTCAGCCCGGCTGCCTACTTCGTGGACCTGATGCACTTCGTGGAGACCAACGTCTCACAGCCGGTATTCACTGGCCCGGGCCAGGCCGACCACCCGCTGCACCTCAGACGCCGCCGTCCCGACCTGTGGACCCTTCCGCTCAGCCCGGCGAACACCAGCACGCTTATCCCGTACCTCACGATCGTCAACGAGGTCCTGGAGTCTTACCTGGACCAGGCCGGGCACGGCGACATATACACCCTGCTGGCCGACCCTGACCTCAAGGTGTCCTTCCGGGTGCCGTTCAGCCTGCCGTTCGCCGAGCTGAGCCTCTACCTCGGTCACTTCGGCGTCACTCCGGCCGACATCTATCGCGCCCTGGCCCTGCCGGAGGCCCAGGTACGGCGGGCCCGGCTCGGGCTGGCCCCCGACGAGGCCGCGGTGATCACCTCACCTGACCCGGGCGGGGTGACGGCGCGGTTGGGACACCCAGGCGGCACCGGCGACTTCAACCTGCAGGACTTCCTCCGCTCCACCGGCCTGCAGCGCGACCAGCTCGACGCGCTGCTGGCCTCTCGCTTTCACCGCGACCTCGCCGCCGTCACAGTGACCAGCCGGGCGGCTGATCCCGGCGAGCTGCAGAACATCCCGCAGGTCCTGGCCAGCCTCACCCCCGCGCGACTGGACTTCATCCACCGGTTCATCCGGCTGTGGCGCGTGACACCATGGCAGATCGCCGAGCTCGACCTCATCCTGGCCGCCGGCCACGAGGCAAAGCTCATCGGCCGCGACCTCGACGACCGGGTCATCGAGCTGCTCGCCCGGCTGGCCGACCTGCAAAGCCGGCTACGCCTGGATTCGGCGGAACTCTGCGCCCTCATCGACGACCTGCCCGGCTCGGTCGGCCCGCACCTTCCGGCTCCCGCGCAGCGGCACCTTTATGAGCAGGTGTTCGACCTGCCCCGGCTCTTCGCGCCCAGCCCGGATGCCGAGCCCCCCGAAACCGCCGGTCCCGGCCGGGCCCCCCAGCAGCCGACCCCGCAGTCTGCATTCTCGTTCCACCACTACGCGTTCAACACCGCCGATCCCACCGACACCAGCACCGACCCCAAGACGCCGCTACTGCTCGCCGCGCTGGGCATCAGCGACACCGACCTGGAGGTGCTGCTAAACCTGCTGGCCGCCGAGCTGGCCTTCGACGCCACCGGGAACTGCACGATGGACCGGCATCGGCTGTCGCTGCTGTACCGGCACGCGCGGCTGGCGGCAGCATTGAAACTGCCGGTTGGCGATTTCAGCCGCGTGCTGCAGCTGCTGTTCGACCCCGCCGAGCAGGCGCTGACTACCCTGGACCAGATCGAGCACATCACCGCCTTCGTCACCTGGCTGCGCGGCTCGCCGTTCACGATCGCTGAACTGCGCTTCATCGTCAGCGGCGTGCACGACGCCTCCGTCAGCTTCACGATCACGGACGGCAGCAGCGTCCAGCTGGTCCAGCAGGCGCAGGCCGCGCACGCGCCTGACCCCCGCGACGCCCTCCGCGGCCGTCTCGCCGCCATGCTTAATCTGCCGCTGGCCCGCCTGGCGGACCTGCTCGCCTGGATTCCCGCCGACATCAACGGCCCCGGCGTTAAGACCGCGCTGGCAGTCAGCTTCAGCCCGGATGGCACACCTGTCGCCCCGGGTGACCTCATCCCGCTCACTGATCTTGGCCAGCAGCTGGAACGAGCGGCCATGCTGTTCTCCAAGCTCAAGATCGACGACGGCAACCTCGCTTACCTCACCGGTCATCCTGCTGTCCTGGGCATCACCAGCCCCAGGTCACCCACGCTGCCGGATGTCCAGGCGATCGCTTTGTACAGCTCTATGATCACCGTGAGCAGCAACGCTCCCGCTGTCATCCAAGCGGCCCTCGGTGATGCTGCGGCCGGCGTGGTCCCCGCTGCGGCCGACCGGCGCCTGGCCGGCCTGTGGCACTTCGACCACATCCTGCTCAGCTCGCTGCGCAAGATCCTGCCCCGCGCCCGCTCCCCCATCGACGGCCTGCGGCACCTCCGCGACGCCGCCGCACTATGCACCACGCTCGGCAGCAACGCCTACTCGCTGGCCAGACTCGGCAAGGACGGCTCCTTCCGCGACCTCAGCCAGGCCCGGGACATCGCCCTGGGGGCCGTCTCCGCCAAGTATGCCGACGCCGCGCAGCGCGAGCACATCCTCCAGCCGGTCCAGGACAGGATCAACGTCCTGAAGAGAGACGCGCTGTGCGACTACATCATGGGCCGACAGGCCGAACTCGGCTTCCGCACCCACGCTGACATCTACGACTTCTTCCTCCTCGACGTCGACATGGGTGACTGCTTCCGCACCTCGCGGGTGGTCTCGGCCAGCTCGACGTTGCAGCAATACGTCCAGCGCTGCATGCAGGACCTCGAACAGACCCGCCCTCACATGCACCCGCACGTGCCGGCCATCCGCGTCCCCCCTGGATCCATTCCGGCCGGGGAATGGGAATGGCGCAAGAATTTCCGGGTCTGGCAGGCCAACCGCAAGGTGTTCCTTTATCCCGAGTCCTACATCGACCCCGACCTGCTCGACATCAAGACCCCGCTGTTCGACGATCTCGAAGACGACCTGCTCCAGCAGAAGATCACCATGGAGTCGGCCACCGACGCCTACCAGCGCTATCTCACCCAGTTCGCCGAACTCGCCCACCTGCGCATCGCCGGCAGCTATTACCACGCCGATACCCACCATCCCACGTACTACTTCTTCGGACATACCCACCAGGACCCGCCAGTCTACTACTGGCGGTGCTGGGACGGCGCCACCTGGGCGCCCTGGCAGAAAATCGACATCGCCATCGACGCGCATACGGTGTCCGCCGAATTCCACCTCGGCCGCCTCTATTTGTTCTGGGTAGATACCAAATGCAAGGACAAGACCGCGATCAAGGACGGGAATTCACAGCTCCAGTACTACGAGGTGACGATCTCGCTGCAGTATTCGGTGCTTAAGGCCGATGGCAAATGGCTGCCTCCCCAGAAACTGGACTCGCTGCGGCCACTGCGAACAGCCGCCGGCGCCTGGAACAACCGGCTCTACCCAGACCCGAAAGCGGTGGAGAGCGAGGTCGCCCATCTGCACCGGACAGGCATCGACGTGGCGCCATTCCACGCGGCCCAGCAGGAAGGGAACAAGACCGACTCAGCCCACGGGATCATGGCCGAGAGCACCGAAATGACCGAATTCCTGCTGGCCCAGATGGAGGGCGCCAAGACCTACCGCCGGGTCTATCCCGGCGTGGCGGGAGACTCGGTGGTACTCCGTTACATCAACGGTTACCTGCGGGCACCGGACATCACCGACCGTGAACTAGACCTGTTCCACAACAAACTGCGCGCGAGTCGGCCGAACGCCTTCCCGGGCCTCCCGGCCAAGCCCGCGGTGCTGCTCTACCCCGAAAAGGGCGGAAAGGCGCGGCTCGGCATTGCCACCGCCGCCTACCACAGCGCACCAGAATTTGACCTCGCCCTAGAGCAGCTTCCGCTGAATATCCTGAAACCCCCGCCGCTCGCCCGGCCGCACATCTACCTCACCGGGCCGTTCGCACACCACCCGCCCGCATCCGATGAGCAGCGCGCAGACCATGTCCTGGACCTGGTCCACAACCGCTACCCCGAAGCCATCCTGACCTTCGAAGGCCAGCAGTACCTCATCCACGGGACCCCTGCGGCTGCGCCCGCGGCGCACCATGCGGCCACCGCCCACCACCCGGCGACGCACCCGTCACATCATCCGCCACCATCAGGCGGCCACGGATCGACGGGCTCCCACGCCCAGCACGCCAGCCACGACGGCACGCACCCCGCATCCGCCCATGCAGCCGCGGCGCGCAGCCACCGCAGCCAGGCCGCCCGCGCGACCTCGATCTCCCACGTCGCCCAGGCTCACGCGCACTTCGCCAGCCGGCGGCTGGTACGGCTTTCCACCTCCAACGCCGATGACCTCGGCGAGGCCCTGCTGCAGCACGGCCTGGACGAGCTGTTGGCGCTGGATACCCAGCGGCGGCGGGAAAAGCCGGTCGGGTTCAAAATCCTCAGCCCGGCTGAGCTGCAGTACCCGGACGACGACCCGCACCACCTCAACTTCCGCGGCGCTATGGGCGACTACTACCGCGAGCTCTACCTGCACATCCCCTGGCTGATTGCCCGCGCGCTGCGCGCCGACGGAAAATACGAGGACGCGCTGTGGTGGTACCGGAAGATCTTCGACCCCACCGCCGAGGCCGACCCCCACCAGGACGCGAAGCCGACCGACCGTAACTGGCGCTACATCGAGTTCCGCGACCTCACCCTGCCCAGGCTGCAGGCCATGCTCACCGACCGGCCAGCCATCGACGCGTACGAGGCCGACCCGTTCAACCCGCATGCCATCGCCCGGCTGCGGCCCAGCGCCTACCAGCGGGCCATCGTCATGGACACCATCGGCACCCTGCGAGACATGGGTGACGCCCTGTTCACCCAGGACACGATGGAATCGGTCACCGAAGCCGGGATGATCTACAACCTGGCTGCGCAGATGCTGGGCCCGCGCCCGGCCCGGCTCGGCAGGTGCCGCACCGTCCCCGACGCCGCGCTGACCTACGCCGAGCTCGGACCCGTGGTCGCGAAACCCTCCGAGCTGCTGCTGATGCTGGAGAACTGGGCCTACGCCAACCACGCCGCAGGCACCGGCCTGACGCTCCGCCCCTATCACGCCGTCGCCGAGGGACGCCGCCAGGCAGCCGCCCTCGAGACCGCCGTCAAGCATGGCGCCGTGCCCGTGCCCGCTCGGCACGCCCCGGCCACCCATACCGTCCTGCCCAGCACCCTTGCCTTCTGCATACCCCCCAACGACGTGCTCCTCGACCTGTACAACCAAGTCGAGGACCGCCTGTTCAAGATCCGCAACTGCATGAACATCAGCGGCGTCCATCGCGAGCTCGCGCTGTTCGCGCCCCCGGTCGATGTGATGGCCTTGGTCCGGGCCCGGGCCGCCGGGCTCAGCCTGGACGAGGCGATGGCCGCCCTGGAGGCGCCCGTCCCGCCGTACCGGTTCACCCACCTGATCGACAAGGCTCGCCAGGCCGCGCAGACCGTGCAGTCCTTCGGCGGCGCGCTGCTGTCCGCGCTGGAGAAGAAAGACACTGAGGAACTTACCCTGCTCCGGTCGCTGCACGAGCGGGATGTGCTGCGCATGACCAAGAAAGTCAAGACCGACCAGGTAACCGAGGCCCAGCACCAGCTGCAGGCACTCGCCGAGACCAAGACCAACGTCCAGAACCGCATCGACTACTACAGCGGGCTCATCGACGCCGGTCACAGCACTTGGGAAATCACGGAGCAGCTCAGCCGCGTTACCGCCACGGTATCAAGGGGTTTCGAGACCTACTTTCACTTGGGAGCTGCCATAGCACATCTGGTTCCAGATGTTGGTAGCCCTTTCGCAATGAAATACGGCGGCACGCAACTAGGTGACGCACAATCGGCACTTGGTGCTTTCACTGCATCATTGGCTGGCGTACTCGACGGAGTCGCGGCATCCGCCGGTCTCCAGGCCACCTTCGAGCGGCGCGAGCAGGAATGGCACCAGCAGCTTCTCGTGGCCCAGCAGGAGTACAAACAAGTCGAGCAGCAGCGCCTCGCCGCCGAGATCCGGGCCGCTATCGCCGAGAAAGAGCTCGACATTCACCAGACCACGATGGACCAGGCCGACGAGCTCGACCATTTCTACAAGAACAAGTTCACCAGCCTCGGCCTCTACAACTACCTCGCCACGACCCTCACCCGGCTGCATCGCGACGCCTACAACACCGCCGAAGGCCTGGCCCGCATGGCCCAGCGCGCCTACGCCTTCGAACGCGGCGACGACACGACCTTTATCGCCCCGGGCAACTGGCAGTCCGATAAGAACGGCCTGCTCGCCGGCGAGAAACTCACCCTGCAGCTCGAGCAGCTGGAAACCGCCTACCTGCGCGCCAACACCCGCCAGCTCGAGGTGTCACAGTCCTTCTCCCTAGCCCTGCTCGACCCCGGAGCGCTTCTTACCTTCCGCGAAACCGGCAGCTGCGAGTTCACCCTCCCCGAGATCGTCTTCGACCTCGCCTACCCCGGCCAGTACAAGCGCATCATCAAGTCCGCGCGCATCAGCATCCCGTGCGTCGTCGGGCCCTACACGACGGTCAGCGCCAAGCTGACCCTCACCGACAGCAAGGTCCGCAAGCAGGCCACCACCAACCCTGACGACCTCATCGGCCTGCCAGCGCCGCCCACGCCCAGCATCGCCACCAGCACCGCCGTCAACGACGCCGGCGTGTTCGAGCTGACCTTCCGCGATGAGCGCTACCTGCCCTTCGAGGGCGCCGGCGCGATCAGCAGCTGGCGCCTCGAGCTTCCCAACCAGCTGCGCATGTTCGACTACGCCACCATTCCGGACATCGTCCTGCACATCAGCTACACCGCCCGCGACGATGACGCCTTCCGCGCCACCGTGGAGACGGCGATCACCGACAGCCTGACCGCCTACGCCTCCACGGCCGGGATGCACCGGCTGTTCAGCCTGCGCCACGACTTCCCTGACGCCTTCTACCAGCTCGAGCACCCAGCCGGCACCGCCCAGGAGACCCGCGTCAAACTCGGCCGGGAGCACTTCCCCTACTTCCTGTCCACCCGGACCCTGACCATCACCGGGGCCACACTCTTCCTCCAGCCCCAAGGGGCAGATCCCGCCGACACCACGGGCCTGACCATCTCGCTCAACGGCAACCCGGCCGCCACCTGGACCACACCGCCCAAGACCAACCTGCGCTCCGCCGACATTGCCGCCAGCGGACCAGCCCTCACCGACTGGGCCGTCAAGGTCACCGCCGGCCACCTCGACCCCGCTGCCGTCAACGACGTGCTGCTGCTCTTCAAATACGGCATCTCATGACCGGCGACCGTGACAATCGCCCGGCGGCGGGGGGACCGGCGGCGCAGGGTGAGAGCAACGGCGGTTCGTCGCAGGGTCGGCCGACCGGTTCTTCGTCACCGCTTGGCCAGGTGACCGGGGCGCCGGCGCCCGACCCACTGGCGCTGCCGTCGATCACCCTGCCGAAAGGCGGAGGGGCGATCCGCGGGATCGACGAGAAACTCTCGATCGGGCTGGCGACGGGGGCCGCGAACCTCACTGTGCCGGTCTTCACCAGCCCGGGACGCCAGGGCTTCGGGCCCGCTCTGTCCGTCAGCTACGATTCCGGCGCTGGCAACGGGCCGTTCGGAGTCGGCTGGCGGCTGTCCGTACCCTCGGTGAGCCGCAAGACCAGCAAGGGGCTGCCCAGGTACGAAGACGCCGCCGACAGCGACGCCTTCGTGCTGTCCGAGGCAGAGGACCTGGTCCCGCTGCTTCTGAATCAGGCCGGCGCGTGGGCCGAAGACACCTTCGCTGATCCGACCCAGACTTTCCAGGTGCGCCGCTACCGGCCCCGGGTGGAAGGCGGCTTCGCCCGGATCGAACGCTGGACCCACCTGGCTTCCGGCGACGTGCACTGGCGCACCACGTCCCGGGACAACGTCACGAGCCTGTACGGCCGCAGCCCGAACAGCCGGATCAGCGACCCGGCCGACCCGTCGCACGTATTCAGCTGGCTCCTTGACGCGACCGTCGATGACCGGGGCAACGCCGTCGTGTACGGCTACAAGGCCGAGGACGACGCTAATGTCCCGGCCAGCGCGCACGAGGCTGGCAGGCAGGTGACTGCCAACAGGTACCTCAAGCGCATCCGGTACGGCAACAACGTCCCGGTCAGCTGGCCAGCCGACCTGCGGGGGCTCGACGCGGCGGCGGCAAACCCGGCCGCCTGGCACTTCGAGGTCGTCTTCGACTACGGCGAGCACGACCCGGCCGCGCCCACGCCGGAGGAAAGCCTGACCTGGCCCTGCCGCATCGACCCGTTCTCCGCCTACCGGGCCGGATTCGAGGTACGGACCTACCGGACGTGCCGCCGCGTGCTGATGTTCCACCGCTTCACCGAGCACCTCGGTCCCGAGCCGGTGCTCGTCCGCTCGACCGACTTCACCTACACCACCGACGCGCCGGCCGACCCTTCCATCCCCGCCTACACCCTGTTGACGGCAGCCACCCAGACCGGCTACCGCCGGGCCAGCGCACCGGCCACCGGGTACACGATCAAGCAACTCCCGCCGCTTGAGTTCGCCTACAGCCCGGTCCGCGTCCACGATCGCGTCCGCATCCCCGGTCCCGACACGCTGGCCGACCTCCCCGCGAACCTGTCCGCGCCGCACGCCCGCTGGACTGACCTGGACGGCGAGGGCCTGGCGGGTGTTCTGGTCGACGACGACACCGCCTGGTACTACGCACGTAACATCAGTGCCCTCGGAGCGGGTGATCCGATGGCCACGGCCCGCTTCGAACCGCCACAGCTGGTCGCCGCTAAGCCCGCAGGTCCGCAGGCTGGCCCGGGCGTCCAGCTAGTCGACCTGCACGGCGACGGCCACCTGTGCGCTGTGGACTTCGCCCCACCCCACGCCGGCTACTACGCCCGCACCGGCGACAGCGGCTGGGAGCCATTCCGTCCTCTCCCGTCGACGGCGAACATCGACTGGAGCAGCCCCAACCTGCGCAGCGTCGACCTGAACGGTGACGGCCTGGCCGACCTGCTGCTCACTGGCGACGACGGCTTCACCTGGTACCCATGGCTGACCGGGGACGGCTACGGACCCGCCCAGCGGGTCGCGCCAGCCATCAATGAAGACACCGGTCCGGCGCTGGTCTTCGCGAACGGGGACGGGTCGGTGTACCTGGCCGACATGAGCGGCGACGGGCTGTCCGATCTCGTGCGGATCCGCAATGGCGAGGTGGACTACTGGCCCAACCTCGGCTACGGCCGGTTCGGGCCGAAGATCACCATGGACCGGGCGCCCTGGTTCGACGCCCCGGACCTGTTCGCCCAGAACCGCCTCCGGCTGGCCGACCTCGACGGATCCGGCACCACGGACCTGATCTACCTCGGCGGTGACGGCACAGTCCGGC
>Ga0208043_1000429_pt1 | contig 18842 bp, 14 predicted proteins | sample Sb_taG_12_FD_187710 | JGI IMG/M metagenome (GOLD analysis project Ga0208043, IMG submission 187710) | Peat soil microbial communities from Weissenstadt, Germany - Sb_50d_9_AC metaG (SPAdes) (version 2) | ecosystem: Environmental > Terrestrial > Soil > Wetlands > Peat | place: Germany... | reverse complement strand
CCCCCGGCCCATGCCATCGACGGCCGTGACCAGGCAATTCACCAGGCGAGGTCGATCAGGGTCCCCGACCAGCACGATCTCCCGCGACGAATCGAGCGCGAGTTCGAGCACGCCCTGAGCGTCCCCGGCGCCTGGATCATCCCATCGCTCGGCCGCCACGCTGGAATCCCTGAGAACCCTGTCTTCCCCGCCGTCGAGATTTTTCAGGCCAGCCAGCGCGGCTTCCCGGGTCTCGGCGCTCTCCGAGGCTGCCAGAAGTTCTAGCAAGCGAATGACTCCGGTCCCTGTCGAGATCCCGGCCAACCCTTGGATGATGCTGATCCGGGTCTCGACGTCGACCGATTCGAGGCCCTCGCAGGCCCGCCGGCATTCCCCGGGGTCGTGCTCGAGCTGGGCTACCAGCTCTTCCAGGGAGATACCGTCCGCCCCCGCCGAAATCTCGACGGCCTCACTTTCACCATCCAGCTCGTGGGCTGCCTCATGACCCACGGGCCGAGGAGCAGGGTTATCGGAGCCGGACCCATCCATCGTCATTGGTTTCTGAATCCGTTCGGCTACCAGATTCTGAGACGGCTCGGGTTTCTCCAGACCAGGCCAACTGGTCTGTCACTCCGTTGCAAGCCCGCTCTGGGATCCGCGATCGGCGAGTAGTACACCCCCGGTCCAGCCTGCTGTCGGAATGCGCAGAGCGGAACGGTCCCGGCCGGCGGTTTCCCGGCATCGGCGGGAATGACATACAGAAGCGGAGACTGCCCATTTTCTACCGTCGACCCGGCGCCACTACCAGTCGACTTTGACGTCAAGAGCCACGCTCCGGTGTTTTCGTCCCTGTGCTCAACGATCGGAACCGCTGCCAGTCCGGGACGACCGGGGGCAAAGAACGCGATCTCCCGCGACCGTGCGTCCTCGGCCAAGCTCGATCCAGCCACGAGCCGGACCGACGAGACATTCTCCTGGACCGCGTAAATCGGCACGGGGAGGGCGAGCCGCTGATCGCTCAGGTCGAGCTGATACATCACCTGGTTGTAGTCGTACCTGGGAGTCGGGTCCTTGTTCCCTGAGAAGGTCGCCGTGTAGGTGCCCTCGAAATCGAGGGATTTGTCGCTCACGGATGCGGCTCATGCAAACGCGGCCAGGCTGAAGGGCGGCTGGCGGGGTGGTCCTGGTCCTCATCACCCTCGACCTGCTCGAGGAGATCAAACTCATGCTCCAGCTCGGCCCGCTCGAAGAGGCCTTCATCGAGCTCGGCGAGGAACCTGCTGGGAGTGGTGAAAACCAACGGACCATAACCCCCGCGAGTGATCGTCGAGGGATAGGTCAGGGTCAGCTCGTTCATGGCCCGGCTGACCGCGACGTAAAAGATACGCCGTTCCTCTTCCTCGCCTCCCGGCTCATCGATGGCGCGGCGATGGGGAAAGCTGTCCTCGATCAGCCGGATCACGAAGACATGCGACCATTCCAGTCCCTTGGCCTGGTGGACCGTGCTCAGGACCAGCACGTCCCCGGGGTCGGTGGCCGCGATGGTATCCATGCCGTACACGTCGCCGGCCAGCAAGAGCTCGGCCAGCAGCCGCTCGAGGCTGTCGTACCTGGCGGCCAGCACGGCAAACTGCTCCAGGTCGGAGACCCGGTTGTCCGCGCGGTCATACTTCTGGCGGAGCGTCGCCGGATACCCTCCCTTGAGCACCGCCTGGATCGCCGCCGCCGGATGATGTTCCGGGTCGGTCGCGTGGATCTGCCTCAGGTCATTCACGAACGCCGCGAAGAACCCCTTGCTTTTGAGCGGGACAGCGGCCATCGTGTCGGCCGCCGCGAGCGTGGCCAGGGCATCGGCCGACTGGCCAAGTTTCTGATAAACGGCCGCCGCCTTGGCCGGGCCGATGCCGGGCAAGAGCAGCAGGATGCGCCGCCATGATGCCTCATCCCGAGGATTCTGCACAACCCGCAGGTAAGCCAGCACATCCTTGATGTGGGCCTGTTCAAAGAACCGCAGGCCGCTGCGCACCGTGTAGGGAATGCCGCGCGTGACCAGCTCGCCTTGGAGCACCACGCTGTCGTAGTGGTTGCGGTAGAGGATCGCCATCTGGCCGAGCGGAACGTCTTTGTCCCTGGCATCGAGGATCTGCTGGCAGACCAGGTCGGCCTCCTCGTAAACGTCGGCCGTGGCGGCAACCACGGGGCAAAGCCCGTCTCCCCGGGCCGAGACCAGTTCCTTGGGAAACCCCGAGCGGTTGTGCCGGATCGACGCCGCCGTGAAGGCGACGATCTGGGGCGTGGACCGGTAGTTGACGTCGAGCTGAAAGCTGCGCGACCCGGGATGCCGCTCGGGGAACTTGAGAATATTGTCGTAGTTCGCGCCCCGGAAGCGGTAAATCGATTGGGCGTCATCCCCCACGGCCGTCAGATTCCCCGCTCCGCTCGCGGCGATGGTCTCGACGATCTCGACCTGAAGCGCGTTGGTGTCCTGCATCTCGTCAATCAAGATGTGCCGGAACATGCCCGCCAGGTGTTCGAGCTGCTCGGGAAACTCACGCAAGAGCCGCAGCCACTGGGTCAGGAGGTCGTCATAATCCATGCAATTGGCCGCCAGCTTGCGCCTTGAGTAGGCGGCGGCGACGTTCTCGATCCTGGGCAGCCACTCGACGAGCCCAGGTGACTGGACGGCGGCGACATCGGCGAGGGACTGCCTGGTATTGAGAGCGAAGCTGATCAGGTGCTCGACCTCGGTGGGCTTGGGCGCAAGCTTGTCCTTGGCGGCGAAGCCGGCGTCCTCCATGGCCAGCCTGATGAGGTCGAGCTGGTCCTCGCTGTCCAGTATCGTGAAGTTGGGCTGATAGCCGAGGAGCCTGGCCGGCCGGCGGAGCAACCGGTTGCCAACGTGGTGAAACGTCCCGGCCCAGACCTTGCCGGCATCGTTGCCTATGAGGCTCTCCAGCCTGTGCACCATCTCCCGCGCCGCGCGGCGGGTGAACGTGGCCAGCAAGATCGAATCGGCCGGGACACCGCGGGCGATCAGGTACGCGACCCGGTAGGTGATGACCCGCGTCTTTCCCGACCCCGGCCCGGCCAGGATCAGGTTATACCCGTCAGGCGCCATGACCGCTTTACGCTGCGAGTCATTCAGATCCTCGCTGAAATGCTTCTCCAGCCGTGCCGGCAACGAGTGCTTGAGCGTGATCTTTCGCATGCGGCCATCCGAAAAATGTCGCTGGATGTTCCTGCCATGTGCAGGCTCGATTGTATCAGCCTTCCGTGGTTTTCTCACCGGTCGTAACGAGCGCTGGACCGGCATGACCGCAGTTGGGTTTTCCCGCCGCGGGGGGCGCGGTACAATCCCGCACCGGAGGCATTCATGAATACTCTATCCCCAGAGCAGCGACAAGCAATCGAGTCGAACGGTCACCTTGCCATCGACGACGGCGCCTATGTGGTGGTCAAGGCGGCGGCATACGAACGCCTGCGGTCGCTGCTGGAGACGGGCCCGCTGTCCATCGAAGAGCAGAAAGCGATGATCGCCCACATCGGCAAGAGAGTGGGCTGGGACGACCCTCGGATGGACGTGTACAACGATCTTGATCCTCGTCGCAAGCCATGAAACGTGGAGACGTGGTGATCATCGATTTCCCCTACAGCGACCGGACCGGAAGCAAGGTCCGTGCGTCGCTCGTTGTGCAGTCGGACACGCTGAACCCGATCCGCGACGACTCGATTCTGGCGATCATCACGTCGATGTCGAGCGGCAGGCCAGACACGGAGATTCTGATCGAAGTCACTGACGAGCCTGGCTCAGGATTGCGGTTCGATTCGTACCTGCAATGCGACACGCTGGCAACCCTCGATCAGTCGCTGGTTCTGGACGTGATCAGCTCGCTGTCCGCGCAGGCAATGCAGAAGGTGAACCAGTGCCTCAAGGCGGCGTTGGGGCTGCCATGATGAGCAGCCAGCAGTTCCAGCCTCTGCACGCTTGTCCCCTCGGTTCACGATATCCGTAACTGGCCGGACGGAATCGAATCCCTGAACGGAGGTAGCCGATGACGGCCAATAGCCGCTCTCAGCAAGAGAAGAATAAAGAGGCCGAGGCAACCACCAGAAACCCTCCGTTGGCGCAGGAAGTAAGGACGTACGAGACTCACCTGCCTGGGTGGGCCGATCGCGAGGGTCAATTCGTTCTGATCAAAGGTCGAGCTGTTCTCGGCTTCTACCCACGCCATGAGGACGCGCTGGATGCTGGCTATGACCGGCTCGGTGGCGGCCCATTTTTAGTCAAACAAGTCCTTTCGAAGTGTCGCGGGGACTCGGCGGCCGCTGCCGGTCCAAATCCAACCATCACAACGATCAGAGCCGGCAGGAGTCGAGCCGCGGCCGTCTTCATCTCTCCACTCCCGGGATGTGGAACGAAGGGGAGGAGCGGCTCCCTCACCTCGAATGCAGCGCCACCCGGTTACCCTCGCTGTCGAGGACCACGGCCCGGAAGCCGTACGGGCCAATCTGGTGCTTGGGCTGGAGCACCTTACCGCCGCTCGACTCGACCGCGGTAATGGCCTCGTCGAGACGGCCCTGAGCGTTCAGATAGACGAGCATGCCGCGGTCGGACGGTTTCTCGTCGTCCTTCGTGAAGAGGCAGCCGCTGACGCCGCTGTCAGCGTCGGGCAAGAGCGCGATCGTCATCCTCGGAGACTCTTGCTTCTGAACCTCAGCCCCCAGGACGGCGGAGTAGAAACGGACCGCCCGGTCCAGATCCAGCACCGGAATATCAACCCAGACGATTTGATTGGCCACGAGCTTCTCCCCTCTCAAGAGAACGGAGTTCGCAGTTCCCGAAGCCACACGGCGACGGCGTGAAGAAGAGTTTACTTCAAGCCGCCCCGCGCCGCCACGATTCACTTGACCGTGGGCGGAACACTACTGCGTCCAGGGCGATGCCATGGCCTTGCCGATGGCGGGTCATGCTGCCGGTTTCCAAGAAGTAGCTATCGGATCGGGGCGGTGCGGCGATTCCCAACCGGCGACGAGACCATTGAGGTCTGGTCGGCCCTCGACGCCCTGGTGCTGAAAGCGACCGCGCTCGTCCTCGCCGCCCACTGGCTGCCGGTCCTCTCACCGCGGTGCTACCACCTGGAAGGGCGGAGACTTCTCGCTGAACTCCACCGTGATTCGTTGTATCCCATGATGGGCAAGACGCTTGGGTGGCTGGGGCTTCCCTACGGTCAGCCCCAGGGCCGAAGCCTGTGCGTCTGGGGCGTCGCCTCCGGCTCCGCCGCCAGCCACCCGAATCCTGGCAGCTCTGGAATGGTGGAGTTCAGCGAGGAGTCTGGAAGGGCGAGGGGGGGCCAAGGCCGCCGTCCGGTTCGTCGACGCCCAGCGCGCCGACAACACGTTCGTCTTTCGGACCGATGTGAAGAGCTATTACGCCAGCATCGACCACGATATCCTCCTCACCATGCTGGACCGCCATCTGCCCGACGGGCGGGTCCTCGACCTGCTGCGGCAGTACGTGCGAAGGACGATTTACGACGGGGGGCTCTACGAGGATGTGGAGCGAGGGATTTCGCTGGGCTGCCCGCTCTCTCCCTTGATGGGGGCGTTCTACCTGAAGCTTCTCGACGAGCGCATGGAGACAACGGGGCTGCCGTACGCCCGGTTCATGGACGACTGGGTGATTCTCGCACCGTCCCGCTGGAAACTCCGGGCGGCGATTCGCCTGGTGAACGAGACCTTGGCGGAGCTTAAGCTCCAGCAGCACCCCGACAAGACGTTCATCGGCCGGGTCAGCCGGGGGTTTGACTTCCTGGGCTATCTGTTTACTCCCGCGGGCTGGAGGTCGCCCCGCGCGCGGTAAGCGTTGCGTGGAACGTGTGTCCCGGCTTTATGAGCGCCGTGCGGACCTGGTCCGCATCGGGGCCTACGTTCGGTGCTGGCAGCGCTGGGCGAGGAGCGGTCTCCGGGAGATGGGGCGAAGCGTGTCCGAGCGAGCGTGGGATTGCGTGAGCCGCGCACTTGGTCGCGGCGTGTTGCCCCACTGGCCTCTACCTCCGCTGTTGACGGCGTCTGCGGGACCAACGGAAGGCGACGCCTGCGCAGATTCCACTAGCCGCCATCCAGAGGGTTGATGGCTCGGGGACAGCGACGGCTGATGCTACAGTGAGGACCTGTGAAATCCCGTAAAGTGGAATATAGCCTATGGATCTCCTGTACGTGGGGTCTTTTGGGCTGCCGGTGCAACACCGAACATCGGTTTGCTCCTACCGGCCCCCGCCGAACGTCGAGCGGCCGGGGCGCGACCGAGGGCAAGAACACATGATGTTAACATCTCAGAGGAATTCCGGTCAAGTGATAGCCGTTCACAACCCGAAAGCGGCAGGTGGCCGGGGCAAAGTCTTCGTGCCCCGGCGGCCCTGGACGTAGGTTGGGTCACCGGTCACACCCCGCCGTCCACGCCGGCGGGATCGGGTCGGGAACCAGAGCGCTTCCTTCCTGCCCCTTGAACCACGCTGCGCTCGACCAGCGCCAATCGCGCGCCCGATCCACCGACCCACGACGCACCGGGTTGAGGTGAATGGAGTCGATCCTCGCCGAGAGGGTACTCGGTTCGATGATATTGCGATCGCAACCGCCGCCCGGTTGCCAGAAGTGCCGCTCCGTCCGTCGCCCGCGATGCTGGGTGATGCGGGGGAGCCACTCCGGGGCATGTCGGGCGAGATACGACGAGGCGCGACGCCCGACGGGCTCCTCGATGGCCCGTAGGATCGATGCCATCTCGTAGACCGGATTTCCTGGCCCACCAGATCTTGGCGAGCGAGACGGTCCACCTGCTCCCGCCCCAGCCGATCTGATGCCGCCGCTCGAGGAGCGCATCTTCGATGATGGCCCTTCCCTCACTTCACGATCGTGAGGGTCGGATACCTCGGTCGGTAGAACCGCCCCTTGTACCGCCGCAGCAGATACTCGAGCACGTAGTCCTCCTTCTGCTTTTCCAGCAAGAAGGCGGCTGCGATCGACTCGCTACCGTGTTCCTCTGCCAGGCGGCGGACGAAACCTGGACTGAGCGATTGGCTCGTCACCCATCCCCGTATCGCCACTTCCTCGCCCCCCGTCAGTCCTCTGCCCTTCTTCTTCAGCCCCGAGAGGATGTCGTTGAAGTCCGGCATGATCTCCATCCCCTCGATGGGGTTGAAATACACCCCGATTCCGTTCTTCGACTCCAACAGGTCGCGCGGGATGTTCATCTCGGGCGAAGCTACCTTCAACCCATGCTTCTCCACCAGCCGCTTCCGCTTGTCCTCTGGGAGCGCAGCGAACTTCGCCTTGGCAGATTTCTGCCAGTCGGCAGCCATCATCAGACCGTCGGGGTAGACAACCCAGTCCTTGCCGCGGCTCGCCACGAATTCCTCGTATTGCTGGCGGACCATCTCCCGCGCCTTCTTCAGGTCCTCCGGGGAATAGCGGTAATAGATCGTGGGCAGCTTGCGATAATGCTGCTTCGCCAGCTCGATCGCAGCGGCGTCCAACCGATGGAACATCTTCTGGATTCCGGACCAGTACCATTCCCCGTCCCAGGGGACCAAGCTGCCGTAGACGAACTCACCACGGGCGAACGGGTTCCGCTCCAGGTTCAAGCGGACGCGGTACTTCACATCGTTGATCAGGTTCAAGACCTCGATCTTCTCCTTGTTGCCCGATAGCACCTTGAACACGGCGTTGTGCCGCTCGGACCACGAGAGCAGGTCGACGCGCCGCTCCGGAGAAAGGTCCAGCACGCTGGCGAGGACTTCAAGCGCCCCAAGCCCCGCCCATTCGGTGCATTGCTGGCAGAGGAAGTCGTCGATGGCCCCGATGTCTGAAAACTTAGCGTTCTGCTCTTCAATGTACCGCTGGTGGAAAATGCGGAAGAGATACGATCCGGTGCCGAGCCAGACCAGCTTTCGCTTGACTTCCCAGCCGTGCTTGTGGGGAGTCCCCAGGAAGTGCTTGACGCCCGAGTCCCTGGGGAGATCGGCGAACTGCTCCTGTAAGACTTCGGCGGCGACTTGCGCCAGACGAACCAGATCGGTGTGGTCTGGGCGAAGGAGCAGATCGGGAATCAACTGCGGATACAGGATCCAGAGAAAGTGCTGGAGGCGGGTTGGGGAAATCGCATCCAGGGGAAACACGGTCCTGGGCTCGAATAGGAAAGGCAAGGGCGTCCCGAAGAACTCCGTGTTGTATCGTTCCAGACTTCGCCAGATGCCGGTTTCGCAATGGAGGTCCTCGACGAACTCGACCAGAATCCCCGCCAATGCCTTGAGGTTCGGTCTGTCGAGTCTCAGCGTGTCGTGGGACAAGCCCTTCTGCGCCTGGGTGAGCGCCTTCACGATCGCGTTCTGAACCTTGGGGAGGTACTGCTCCACCGAGCCTTCGTGGCCCTCGGGGCGAAACGGGAGTTTTGACATCGCTTTTTGGTTCCTTCGCCTGTACGGACGGAGCGAATCCTTGGTTGTCCCCCAGCGTATCGGACGGGGACCGGTTCGCTCAACCCGGGATATGCCACCGTCGCCCTCTCCGCCGGACGCCGAGCAATCCGCCTTGGTCTCTTCGTAGGTCGCAACGTCGATCTCGATCGACGAGCCGACAAGGAGTGCGCCTCGACATGGGCCGCTGGGGTGGCCGGGCGATCGCATCACTGCCGCTGCTGATCGGCGGCTTTTACGGCGCACTTCCATCACAGCCCCGTTCAGAACCTCGGCTGACCCGACTAATATGGACACCAAGCCCATGCCACAACGAAAACCTGCCAGGGGTGCTGAGCGATGGCGAAGAAAAAACGCAAACTTCCCAAACGAATCCTGAAGCGACCAACCGAGCCGATCCCGATGGAGGAACCGGTTCACGAACTCCCCGACCGGCGTGCCATGGAAGGGGTCATGCGGGGTCTCTTGGGTGGGCTGGCCGGCTCCCATGAAGAGACACCGTTGAGCAAGGCGCAGGACCTCATGTACAAGGCGTTCGAGTCGCACGACCCCATGGAGCGGGTCGAACTCGCCAAGAAGGCCCTCGACCTCTCCCCCGACTGCGCCGATGCCTACGTGCTGCTGGCCGAGCAAACCAAACGCCGCAAGGAAGCCCTGGAACTCTTCGAGAAGGGGGTCGCCGCTGGCGAGCGGGCGCTGGGGCCGGAAGCGTTTCAGGAGAACGTGGGGCACTTCTGGGGCCTGATCGAGACCCGCCCCTACATGCGTGCCCGTGAGGGACTGGCGAGCCTCCTCTGGACGGCGGGGCGGCGGCACGAAGCGATCGGTCATCTCCAGGACATGCTGCGTCTCAATCCCAACGACAACCAGGGGGTACGATACACCCTGGCCGGGTGGCTGCTGGCCGAGGGCTCGTACGAGGAACTGGTCCGGCTTCTGAAGCAATACGACGAGGATTCGGCAACCTGGGTTTACACGAAGGCCCTGGTGGCCTTCCGGCAGAACGGGGACACGACCGAGACCCGGAAGCTGCTCAAATTGGCGAAGGAGGCGAACAAGCACGTCCCGGCCTACCTGTTGAGCCAGGAGCCCTTACCGCTGGAGCGACCCGGTTATTACAGCCCAGGCGATCGGAACGAGGCGATCCTCTACGCGGTCAGCGCCCTGAGCGGATGGAAGGAGATACCGGGAGCGACCGCATGGCTGAAAGCGACGGAACAAGGAACGAAGCGGTCGAAGGCCCCAACCCCCGACTCACAAGGCCCAACCCCTCCGGTCAAGGAAGAACTGCAACATCTCTCGCAAGTCTTTGATGTCTGGCAGGCGGATTTCCGCCCGACGCCCAACTGGATCACGATCGGAGGCGAACCCGCACGGCCGTGGGTCGTGCTGATCACCAGCCTGAGCGATGACCTGGTCCTGGCCCATGAGATCGCCTGGGAGCCGCCGTCCTCCGGCCTGCTCTGGGATGTTCTGGCCAAGGCCGTGAGGAAGCCAGCGGCGGGCGAACCACATCGCCCCACCGAGTTGCAGGTGCGTCCCGACGAGCGGTGGGACGAACTGAAGCCTCACCTCGACGAGATCGGGATCACCGTCGTGCCGGCCGAGCAACTGGACCATTTGGACGTTGTGTTCAGGGATATGGCCCGGCACATCGGCGGCAACGTCCCTCCCGGCCTCCTGGAGATGCCGGGGATCGGTCCCGAGCAGGCGGCCGGTTTCTACCGAGCGGCGGCTGGGTTCTACCGGAGAGCCCCCTGGCGGAAGCTGGGTGACGAGACGGCGATCAAGGTCGAGTGCGACCGGTTCGAGAGTGGCCCGTGGTACGCCGTGGTGATGGGGCAGTCGGGGCTGACGTTCGGTGTGGCCCTCTACGACGACTTGAAGACGCTGGAGAAGCTGTGGGCGGGTGAGATGTCGGACGAGGAGAACTCACGAGAGACGGTGGCCTTGACGGTGACGTTCCATGACGAGACGGGTGTCCCCGGCGCCGACCTGGACGCCAGCAGGAGACTCGGCTGGGAGGTGGCAGGACCGGAGGCGTACCCGTCGATCTTTCGCAAAGAGCGGGGCCTGAGTATACGCCCCCCGCTGGCGTGGGAACTGGTACTGATGGAAGGATGCCTGCGTGCGATCCCGGCGTTTGTGGCCCGGCACCGGCCCGATGATCTGTCAAAGCACAAGATGACGGTCCCGGTGGCGTGGGGCGACTTGAGCTTGACCTTGTCGTGGGTCGAGGATTGAACGAGAGCAGAAGGCGCTTATGCGCCGGGACAGGGGATGGCCGCACGGGATCGTCAAGCGGGTGGATCATTGCGGCGAAACGCGCTGGCCACTCGCGGTCGATTCGCGGTCGTGTTCCGCGACTTCGGCCTGGATGCTACCGAATGCCACGCGCTGATGTCGCAATGCCACGCCGAGAGAATTCGACAGGACTTGCGAGGCAAGCTCGCGTGCAGCGGTCACCAATCGCGAATCTTCCGGAAAAGTGATTGATCATCTCCCCGGCGTGTTCTATAATTGCTATTGAGATTCAATCTCAATTAACGTCGAACCGAATCTCAGGCCGATAGAATGTTGATGGTGGCGCTGCCCCAAGAGTCACGGACCCTCTGAAATGTGCGAGGCCCACGCATGAAGGCATCGGGTCAGGCAAGAGCGAAGGAAACTCAGGTCGATCTCATTCCCCTTTGTCGGCTCCGCGCAGGAGAGGGGGGGTGCGTCGGAGAAGTCCTGGGCACGTGCGGTATGGTCCATCGCCTGCGGGAGATGGGGCTCTATGATGGCGCCCGGATCCAGATGATCCGGCCTGGAAGCCCATGCATCATCCGTCTCCAAGGGCAACGGCTTGGCTTTCGCATGGATGACTGCGCGCACGTGATGGTCCGCGTGAGTGCCGTGGCGTCTTGACTGACTCGATCGGTCAAGATGAGCGGCACGCCGACCCGTCTATTCCCTCCGGTTCCATGATGCCGTCCGCCACCGATCGCAGCACCTGGACGATTGCCCTGATCGGCAACCCGAACACGGGCAAATCGACGTTGTTCGGTGCGCTCTGCGGCGTTCAACAGCGGGTCGGCAATTATCCGGGCGTGACGGTGGAAAAAACGCTCGGCGAGCTGGTCCACGCTGGCCGGCGGTGGATCCTTGTCGATCTGCCCGGAACCTACAGCCTGGCGCCCCGGTCGCCCGACGAGATGGTCGCGGTCGATGTCTTGCTGGGCCGGCTGGCGGATGTTCCGGCGCCCGACGTCGTGCTCTGCGTGGTCGCGGCGAACAACCTGGAACGAAACCTCTACCTTGTCAGCCAGGTTCTCGAGCTGGGCCGGCCGCTGGTGATCGCGCTCTCGATGGTCGATGTGGCGCAGGACCATGGATTGCAGATCGACACCCAGCGGCTGAGCCGGCAGCTTGGCATTCCCGTGGTGCCGATCCAGGCGCACCGCGGCCTGGGCCTCGGGGACCTGAAAGACGCCCTGGCCGCGGCGGGCCAGCAACCTGGCGCGATTCCGGAGAGCCCATTTCCGCCAGCCTTTCGCGACGAGGTCGACCGGCTGGAGTCGTTCCTGGCCAAAGGTGATGCGCCCGCGGCGCAGAGTCGCTTGCCCCGCTACCTGGTCGAACGGCTCTTGCTCGACACGGGGGGTTACATCGAGGAGCGAATTCCCAGCAACGGCGACCAGGCCGCGATCCGGGCGGAGCTGAGCGCAGCGCGAGAGCGGCTGGGCCAGGCCGGCTACCCGGTCCCGGCCGTCGAGACGATGGCGCGGTACGGCTGGGTTGCTCGCGTGGTCGAGGGCGTGGTGGAACATCCGGTCGAGCCCGTCAACACCTCGGGTGACCGGCTGGATGCGGTCCTGACGCACAAGTTCTGGGGAATGGTGATCCTCGCCGTCGTGATGCTGCTCATGTTCAGCGCCGTGTTCGCCTGGGCGAAGCTGCCCATGGACGGAATCGAAGCGGCTATCTCGTGGCTGTCCGGCCACATCGAGGCGAGCCTGCCGGAGGGTCCCCTGCGCAGCCTCCTGGTGGATGGGATTCTCGGCGGGATCGGCGCGGTGGTGATCTTTCTGCCCCAGATCTTCATTCTTTTCCTCATCCTGACCAGCCTGGAGGAGTGCGGCTACCTGGCAAGAGCCGCCTACCTGATGGACCGGCTGATGGTCCGGGTCGGGCTGAGCGGGAAGTCGTTCATACCTTTGCTATCGTCATTTGCCTGTGCGATCCCGGCGGTGATGGCCACCCGGGTCATCGAGAACCGGCGCGACCGCTTGACGACGATCTTGATCGCCCCCCTCATGAGCTGTAGCGCCCGTCTGCCGGTTTACACCTTGATGATCGCGGCGTTCATCCCCGAACGGCAGTTCGTGGGGGGGTTGCTCGGGCTTCAGGGTCTGGTTCTCTTCTCGATGTACGCCCTGGGAATCGTGATCGGAGCCGCGGTGGCCCTGCTGCTCAAGCGGACCTTGCTGCGCGGCGCGACCCCGCCGTTCCTGATGGAGATGCCCGCTTACAAGTGGCCGTCGCCGCGCGTGGTTCTGCACCGGATGTTCGACCGCGGCTGGGATTTCTTGCACAACGCGGGCACGATCATCTTCGCCGTCTCGATCGTGATGTGGGGTGCGCTCTATTACCCGCGAATCTCGCCCGGCGAGCTCGCGCCTCTGACCGCCGCGCGCGACCGGCTGGAGCGACAGCGGGACGACGCCCGGGCCGCGGGCGACGCGGCCAGGGAACAGGCCGCGAGTGCCGGCCTGGCTGGCGTTGCCAACCGCATGGAGGGAGCGCAAAAGCGGCAGAGCCTGCTGGGCCGCGTGGGCCGAATGATCGAGCCGGCGGTCAAGCCGCTGGGTTGGGACTGGCGGATCGGCAGCGGCGTCATCGCCTCGTTCCCCGCGCGCGAAGTCGTGGTCGCGACGCTGGGGGTCATCTTCGATGTCGGCAAGGAGGTGGACGAGCCGGAGGGCTCTCAACGGTTGGGCGCAGCGCTCCAGTCGGCCACCTGGCCCGACTCGGGCCGTCCGCTCTTCAACATCCCCGTCGCCCTGTCGATCATGGTCTTTTTCGCCCTCTGTGCCCAGTGCGTCTCGACTCTGGCCGTCATCGGCCGCGAGACCGGAACCTGGACCTGGCCGGCCTTCACATTCGGCTACATGACGGTGCTGGCCTATCTCGGCGCACTTGTCACGTATCAGGTCGGGAGCTACTTAGGAATCTGAAGGAGAGTCGTTCATGGAATTCGGCTGGCAAGACCTTGCAGCGCTTGGCATCGTCCTCGCGGCCGCCGGATACCTGGTCAGGCTCGCCTGGAACGCCGTGACCCGCAAGCAGGCAAGCGGCTGCGGATCGGGGTGTGGAAGCTGTTCGACCCAAACCAGCTCACAGTCAGGCATGCGGGATCCGCAGCCAGAGCAGATCGTTTCGATCGGCATGATTGGCCCCATTCGGCCGATTTCAGAGCGAGAGAATCTGCAGCACCTGGAAATCGATCGCTCCGCCGTCATCGTTGAGTTGCTCACAAAGGAGCTGCCGCTGCCCTCGCTCGCCGACGTGGTCGGGCCTCTGCACGACAACTTCCGGCAGAGCGGCATGACCGAGGAGGAGGTCGACACCCTGATCGAGGAAGAGGTCAAGGCGGTGCGAGCCGAGCGTAGGGCGAGGCAAGCGCCGTGATGGCGACGGAGCCGCTCAAGGCCGTCTTACAGATCCTTCCAACGATGAGGATTATGTTTGCCGGGAATAAGAAATGCGATTTCACCATCTGAAAGTTCTATTATGTATGGTATACCATTCTGGTCCATGTACGACTGGTAACGATGAACCCAGTCTTGGGGGCAACAGAGGATTTTCCAGCTTCCAAAAATTTCCGATCTTAGTGGATCTATAATTTCACGTTCCACAATATCTTCATCAGACGAGCTAAAGTGTAACAAGCCTCCGTTGTCCATAAAATGACGTATATTATGTTTGCTCATTCGTCTCGCAAGACGGACATTCCACCCAGCGTCTAAGAAGGCGAAAGTGACGGTGCCCATGCTAATAACTTATGACCCCGCGAAGCCCCTCTTACCAGAGTTCAATCGGCGACCGGTTGCTCGTCCTCCGGTTGTGGGAAGAAGACATCGTTGTCCCTCGCGTGCGTAAGTATCTGATCGATCCAAACTTGGCGGATCTTGGTCAATTCGATGCGCAGCGCCGGCCAGTCAAGCTCCGAGAGACCCCCATTTAATGAGTCAGTTGCCCACATGAGTTTCTCAATTCCGGCGTGATAGCCGTACTCCTGGACTGCGGATATTCGTGTAAAAACTACGTCCCACAAGGCCTCTTGCTCTGACGCCTTGGGATCGTCGCCTTCCGCGACCAGGATGGACCGAGCATCGAACTGTGGTTCCGCGTCGATTTCATACACAAGTGCCAATACAAGCCTATACGAACTCCGCCAAGTCTCGCAGGTGTCCATGTACCGTCGAACGAATGCGGAGTAAGTCAATGATCGGCGACCGTCGGTTCCACCGGTAAAACCCTGGATAAAGGCCCAGTGTGGCTTAGTCTTGTAGTATTGAGCAATCGCGTTTAGCAAAGGATCGTACGATCCCCGCTCCCATGCAAATCGCTCGCTGTACCTGATGCGGTCGATCGGTTGTCTTGTTTTGAGGGAAGCAAGGCCGGAAAACAATGCGAACTCCGAAGCGTGTTCTCGAACGCCCTCCTCGACGACGAATTGAGGGAGATCCTTTCGATGTAAATACTTGCACGTCGTCTCGCTGGGCTGCCAGATCACTGAATCATGTCTGAGACAAAACCCGGCTCCTTGACCAACGTGAAGACTTTGGGCGCAGTTGTGAATGCAATTCCGGCAACTAAATAGCTCGTCCATCATGACACCGTTGCAAAGAACCTTTGAATCTTGCCGCGCGCCCAGTCAATGAGATCCTTTCTGTGTCTCCAAAATCCCTGATCTTTGCCAGATCGAGCGAGATGCTGGTAAACTGTGTTCGCTACCCTCTGGCGTGAACAATGTGCTCAGCGTATGTGCAGACCTTCGACAGGTCAGGTGGACTGATTCCATCCCGTTGATCGCGCCGGAAATACGGGCGGGTCGAGACAGATTGGGATGGAACGACCTGGCTCATGGACGCTCCGCAACAGAAGATCCAAGCTTCCAGTCAGGCTGCGACACGATGAGTCAGCATAGCAAACAAAGTGGACGGGAGCTACGACGAGACATTCAGCGGTGAACGCGCCGATGTTCGAGAGCGAAGTGCAGGCGATCCGCCGATGCGTTCAGGGGAACGCACCGTTCGGTACCGACCCATGGGTTATGAAGACCGCCACCACATTGGGCCTGGAGTCCGCTCTTCGGGCGCGGGGCAACCCTCGACTGACAGGCGACAGGGCAAGTGATGCCTGACAGGCCCTCCTTGCCCGTCTTGTCCAACCTGCTGGGACAATTCACTATGTCCCTTCGGCCTCCTGCGGGTCCGTAAGCCAGAAGCGGTCAGCTGGCCAACACCGCAGGTCCCATATCCGATTGGAGATGAACTCCCGAATTCTTGTCCGCAGATTTCGCAGATGAACGCAGATAAGAGAAGCGGGCGGAAGACCCAGTAGGCGATCAACTGCAGGTCATGGGTTCATCAAGATCGTCGTTTGGGAATCATGACAGATCAGGCATCGTTCAATGACGGCGGTTTCCGGGTGCATAATCAATGTGAACTTCCGACCATCTTGTCGCTTCAGGCGCTGATGGTCTCTCTGCGCCGGAATCCCGCATCCAGGCGATACCTGAAACGGCTGAAGCCGGAGCTCCAATGAATCGCGACCTCAGTGATTGCAGTGACCCGTAATTGAACCATGCCCAGGTCTTTACCGTGTCTCGATCAACTCCCAGGTGCCGGGCTACTTCAGATATGGTCGCCATCGCTTGCTCCAGATTGGGTTCCCTCTAGCGCGCGCTCCGAAGGAGATATTCCTAATTGTTCTGGTAGATTGCACGATCCAGGCAAACGTGCTTTCCGCAGACCGGACATCTTACCAGAACAGTGAAGACCGAATCCCTTTGTTCGACGTTATCTGGAATGAACGTTGACTTCTTCTCCCATGAACCCCCGATCCTCACGCCACATTCCCCTCCTCCTGCCCCCGGGCTCGTTTGAGGTATCGCTCGAACAGCCAGTCGAGGAAGAACCGCGAGAAGTTGGCGTCGTCGTTGATCTGCTTGTAGAACTTGAAGTGGGTGTCGATCAGCTCCTGGATCTTGTCGTTGGCGACGTGGTCGAAGGTCAGGCGGGCGTTCTCGGGGACGTTGACCTTGACGCTGGTCTGGAGAGCGGCGTCCTCGTTGAGTCTCGATTCCAGGTGCTCGATGATCACCTTGTCAGCGTCGGTGAAGTCGGTACCGAAGCGTTCATTCAAGTCTTTGAGGATCGCCGAGAGTGCCTCGATCTGCTCGGGCTGGGGGTCGAAGACCTGCTTCTCCTTGAGTGGCTCCAGCGGGTGCGTCCCCTTCTCCAGGGGCAGTTTGCCGGACGAGGTTTGCTGGAGCCGGTAGGAGTCCATGTCGATGTTTTGCTGAATCTCGACAGGGAGTTGCTCTCGGTTGACCGGGAGCTTGCGGAGCAGGAGGCGGCCGAATTGGTAGAGCTTCTCCAGGTCGGCGTCGGTAAACGTGATGATCTGCGAGAGAAACGCGTAGAGCCGCGCGTAGTCGCCGAGGTAGCTCCTGAAATCGCGCTGGTCCTCGGGCGTCGCGGCCTCGTAGCGATCAACGACTGGAGCGAGGGCCGCGTACAGGGACTCCTGGGTCGCCTTGGGGTCGAAGTAGATGCCGGCGAACCGCTCGACGTCTTCGGTCGTGTAGAGGTGGAACTCGCTGAGCTTGGTCTGAAGGTCGTAGAGCAGGTTCGGGTCGGTGGCCTCGCTCAAGAGGGTCCTGTCGTAGTAGGGAGCGAAGGCTTTCTGGATCTCCTCAGCCTCGTTGGCGAAGTCCAGAACCATCGTGTCCTCCTTGCCCGGATGAACGCGATTGAGCCGCGACAGGGTCTGGACGGCGTTGACCCCGCCCAGCTTCTTGTCCACGTACATGGTGTGCAGCAGGGGCTGGTCAAAGCCCGTCTGGAATTTGTTCGCCACGATCAGGAATCGGTATTCGTCGCGATTGAAGGTCCGGGCCGTCTGGATTTCCGGGAAGCCGTTCATGTTGGCCTCGGTGTGGTCGATCCCGGCGTCCCTGACGGTGCCTGAGAACGCGACCAGGGCCTTGAAGGCGTAGCCCTTCTTCTTGATGTAGGCGTCAACCGCGTGCTTGTAGCGAACGGCATGGAGCCGCGAGCGCGTGACGATCATCGCCTTGCCCTTGCCGCCGATCTTGTGGTAGCCGTGCTCGGAGAAGTGATCGACCATGATCGCGACCTTCTTGTCGATGGTCGCCTGATGGAGGTCGACGAACGAGCGCAGCAGGCCGCTCGCCTTCTCCCGGTCGTAGCGGGGGTCGTCCTTGATCTTCTTGAGCAGGCTCCAGTAAGCCTTGTACGTGGTGTAGTTGGCCAGGACGTCGAGGATGAACCGCTCCTCGATGGCCTGCCGCATGGTGTAGAGGCTGAACGGCACGAACTTGCCGTCGGGTCGCTTGGTGCCGAAGAGTTCCAGGGTCCTGGGCTTGGGCGTCGCTGTGAAGGCGAACAGACTCACGTTCGGCAGCCGGCCTCGCTTCTTCATCTCGGCGACGATCCTGTCTTCCAGGTCGTCCTTGTCCGCGACGGCGTCGGCCCGCTCGGCTTCATCCAGGCTCGACACCGCGAGCACAGTCTTCCATCCCTTCGCGGTCTCGCCCGACTGCGACGAGTGGGCCTCGTCGATGACGACCGCGAATCGCTTGCCCGGCAGCTCACCAATCTGGCCGGCGATCACAGGAAACTTTTGCAGGGTGCTGACGATGATCGTTTTCCCCTCCTCGAGCGCTTGCTTGAGCTGCTTCGAGGTCTGGTCGATGTTCTCCACCAGGCCGGGCGTTTGCTCGAAGTCTGCCATGGTGCGCTGGAGCTGGCGATCGAGCACGCGGCGGTCGGTCAGCACGACGATCGAGTCGAAGACCCGTTGCGAGTTCGCGTCGTGGAGCGAGGCGAGCTGGTGGGCAAGCCAGGCGATCGAGTTCGACTTGCCGGACCCGGCGGAATGCTGGATCAGATAGCGCTGGCCGGGTCCGTCTTTGGCGGCCGCCTTGACCAGGCGACGCACCGCGTCAAGCTGGTGATAGCGCGGGAAGAGGATTTTCTTCTTTCCGGTTTTCCTGCCCTCGTCGTCCTCCTCTTCGACGACGTGGAGGAAATTCTGGATCAGGTCGAGCACGCTGTCGCGGCTCCAGATCTGCTTCCACAGGTACGCGGTGGAAAAGTC
>Ga0208043_1000420_pt1 | contig 19190 bp, 14 predicted proteins | sample Sb_taG_12_FD_187710 | JGI IMG/M metagenome (GOLD analysis project Ga0208043, IMG submission 187710) | Peat soil microbial communities from Weissenstadt, Germany - Sb_50d_9_AC metaG (SPAdes) (version 2) | ecosystem: Environmental > Terrestrial > Soil > Wetlands > Peat | place: Germany... | reverse complement strand
TTCTGTTCGTTCCATCTGGGGTGAACCCGGCCGAACTGCGAACCGTCAAGCTTTCCCCAGCTCGCCTTATCCGGCTATTTCGCACAGCTTGCAGGATCGTCAGATCGAGCGGATCAGTTTCCGTGTGTCAACGAACACACACCGCGCGCCGCTTCGCGGCCTGAGCGAGGCGCGGGCCTTCACCTCATACCGAATTGGAAAAGACCATCCGCACGATCCCGACATACTCAGTTTACGGCACGATTGCCCGACCCTTGCGGCCGTCTCCGGAAAGTGGTTTCCTCTTGATGGCAGAAGCGCGATTGCAACGGGTTGGTTCCCTTCCCTCAGTGATCGCGTTCGTGGCCCAAGCCACCCACCCGGCGGGTGCTCTGTTACGCGACCGCCAACCTGCCGCGTGACCAGGCCGAGAGCATGGTTCCAAGCATCGATCCTGAACAGGTTCGCAAGCTCGCTGGCTGGGGGCTGACGCAGAACGACATAGCCAGCTTCGTCGGCTGTAGTCAGTCCCTCATCAGCCTGGGTTTTTAATCATTTTACGTCCTTAAGGCGTCACGCAATTAAAAACGGGGTTGAACAAGGTCATGGGACGCAACCTAATCGCTTGGCTATGAAAGACTTGTGGCCATCGGCAAGCCGATCCGGGCTAACGGCCATTTCGCTCTTCTGAGCGACCAGGGGGACCGCAACGCACTGGAAAACCGCCCATTACAAGTGTCGTTCTAACACTTCGTGGCCCCAAGCACCATGAGCCCGCACGCCCACCTTGCCCGCAGTCCAGTGGGACTTGCAGACAAGGTCTGGCTGGAAGCCGTGGGCCGCGAGCCAGGCGAGAACAGCCCGTGGTATCGCTCGCACGTTCTGGCGCAGAGGCCCAAACTGGCCAGCGAGAGATTGATTCGCTACCAATGGGGACGCCACCTCAAGATGACCCCAGATACGTCTGGCATGCCCTTGACGGCCTCAGGGCGAGAGCGGCCACCGGACTCGGATGCGTGCAAGCAGGCGCCCAGAGGTTGGCGGCCATAGAGGCAAGTTACGCCTCCGCGATAATCGGCGTTGTTGACCGCCCCCTCTTTCGGCGGGAAGGTACAACACAGCCTAGTCGCGGACAATTCGTCCAGGGTGCTGCCATCTTGCTTCGGTTACATCCGCCCAGGATGGACGGGTTCAGGGCGGCAGAACGGGATTCGCGGCAATGAAGCTGGGACCTTGGGCTTCCCCCGCACGCCTCGTCACGGAAGAAGCTCTGCTGTCGCCGGTTTCCCCGCCGGGTGATGTGCTGTGCTAAGCCAGGGACGACGACACGATCCAATCGGGGCATCTCGGAAGACGATCACGAGCAAGATGGCCCAGCAAGAGTTGCGTATGGTGTCCACGGAACTCCTTAACTCCTTGAGTCGGGGCCGCTCTCGGATCGGCGGAGCCTCGACCACGTCGTTCGAAACTGCCCTAATAAGAAACTAGATAAAAACAGTAGTCTGGCAATTCTGGGCGATTCTTGGTAGATAGGTTAAGAGTTTCGGGTTCGAGAATGACAACTCTCAGGGAGATCTCTCTAGCTATGGCGATCTTTACCACCATGAATCGCGCGAATCGACACGACTTCCGCGGCCGTCAGCTGCGTCGGCGTCGGAATCCGAGACGCTTGACCCTCAGCGGGTTCGAGAGCCTGGAGCAGCGCGAGCTTCTGGCGACGTTCCTGGTGACCAACCCGAACAGCGCCGGCGACGGTTCGTTCCGGCAGGCGATCATCGACTCGAACAGTCAGCCGGGCTCGAACATCATCAAGTTCGATATCGCGGGAACGATTTCCACCGGCAACACGTCGCTGCCAGCGATCACCAACACGGTTTCCATCGACGGCACCAGCGCCCCCACGTTCGCCGGCAGGCCCGTCGTCACGATCGATTTTCAGGGCACGCAGGGGTTGCAATTCGATGCGGGGTCGGATTATTCGAGCTTGATTTCGCTAGCGCTGGTCCGAGCCGGCGGCGTGGGGCTGACGCTTTCGTCGTCGTACGTGACGGTTCAGGGGAACAACATCGGAGTGATGCAGGACGGACAGACGGTGGCCGCCAACCACGGGAACGGCGTTCAGATCAACGCGTCGTCGCATGGCGACCTTATCGGACAGCTCTCGAGCCAAACGTATTACGACACGGCGCAGGTCGGCATACAGCCCGTCTCGGCCTGGCAAGGGATTCGAGGCGGCGACGTCCCCGGCCAGTACCTGATCGTCGGAACCTCGGACAGCAGCGCGGGCGACAACGGCCTGCTGTACGTGGGGCCGATCTCGGGGGCCGGCGGCACGGCCTACCAAGTGGACTACCCCTACAAGGTCAGCGGACCCAATACGGCCACCAGCGTGTACGGGCCCGACAACCTCGGCGGCGGCGTCTACCGACTCGTCGGCAGCTACCACGGGGACGACGGGGTGATCCGGGGCTTCGTGTTTCAGGGCACCACCGCCGAACTGTCCCAGGCGGACAACTGGGCGACGTACGATTATCCCAACTCGACCTACACCTTCGTGCACAGCACGATGGGCGACCTCGCGGTCGGCAACGCCGACGGACCGGAGGGAAACCTGCCCCTCGGCAGCGGCACCGCGTTTCTCCTTGATGTTTCCGATCCCGCCAATCCCCAACTCGTGACCGACATCTCTTACCCCGGCTTGTCGACTTTGAGCACAACGGCCTACGGCATTTGGTACAACGGCGGCACCAGCTACACCATCTGCGGCGGCTACAGCCAGAACACCGCGGGGGGCATCCTCGGACACGGGTACCTCGTCGATTACGACTCGGCCACGGGGATGTTCTCGAACTGGACGTCGTTCGATTATCCCAACGGAGTCAATGGCAAGACCTATGACACGCACTTCGAGGGGATCAGCAGCGTCGAAAACGGAACATACACGCTGAGTGCTGATTCCGTGGAACGAGGGTCGACGAATCCGGCACAGGGCTCGTTCGTCACGGTCAAACGCAACATTGATGGCACGTTCGGCGACCCAACCTGGGTCAACCTCAACCAGAACGTCTATCCAGGCACGCAGGGAATCTCAAGCGCGAACTCGGTCTACGGCAACCAGGTGGTCGGGGTCGTCATCCCCAGCACACCCGCCTTCGATTCCTTCCAGGTGACGTTGACCAACCCCAATTTCACCCTCTCGAACATTATCAGCGGCAACTGCGGAGACGGGATCGAGATCGACGGCTCTGATAATACGGTTGCCATGAACAACATCGGCACCGACGTCAGCGGCACGGTGGCGATCGGCAACAGGGGGAACGGCATCCTGATCACCAAGGGGGCCCATGGGAATCTGATCGGGGGAACCGCGATCAACGGGAACAATCCAACGGGTGGATTCTTCGCGCGTCCTCCGGAAGGGAACTTGATTTCCGGCAACCGCGCCAATGGAGTGTTGATCAACTGCTGGGCAACCGGGAACACGTTGAGCGGGAACTTCATCGGCACCTCGGCCTCGGGGAACTCGGCGCTCGGCAACAGGCTGGACGGGGTCGCGATCGTCGGAGCCGACAACAATTCCTTGATCGGCTGCACCTTCCAGCAGGATCCGTTCGTTTACTACAACGTGCTGAGCGGAAATGGTGGCAACGGCCTGCGCATCACGAATTCGAACGGCACGACGGTCCAGGCGAACTTCATGGGCGTTGGTGCGAACAACGCCTCGATCGTCGCGAACGGCGGCGATGGCCTTCTGGTCTCGGGTTGGTCGAAAAACACGCAGGTCGGCGGCCCGATCCCGCTCGGCAACGTGATCTCGGGGAACAACCGCAACGGAATCGAGGTCACGGACACCGCCAGCAATCTGACGAGCTTCAACACGTTCGCGGGATTGTTCGCGTTCGCGGGGGCCGCGCCGAATAAGAAAGACGGGATCCTGATCACGTCGTCGGGCGGAGGCGACCTGATCCGAACCTGCCTCGTCGGCGGCAATCTCGGTAACGGCATCGAACTTGGCGGCAACGCGACCGGTGTTCAGATCGAGCAGACCGGCGTTGGCACCACCAGCAACATCGAGGGGGCGATCCCGAACATCGGCGACGGAATCAGGCTTACGGGCAACGCCCACGGCAATAAGATCGGCGGATTCCAGCTCTCCATCGAGCAGCAGGTCACCGTCTCGTCGAACTACGGCTACGGCATCGACGTCGCCGGCCATGCCCACGACAACACCATCTTCAACACGAACATCGGCACTGGCGGTTTCGGCATCAATCCGCTGGGCAATGTTCGCGGAGGAATTTATCTGGGCTGTAATACCCGGGCAACGACAATCGGTGGAACAGAGGAGCCTTATCGTGTGATCGTCGAAAACAACCAGGGAGCCGGAATCACCATCCGCGGCTCGGTCAGGAACGTGATCTTGGGCGACACGATCAGCAACAACGCCGCCGGCGGTATCGTGGTCATCAACAGTCTATGCAATCAGATCGGCTTGCCGTCTTCCAGCAATACGATCCAGGCGAACGGCCAAAACGGCATCTCTCTGACCGGCGACGTGGCGGGCACCCTGGTTCAGGGCAACACCATCAGCTTCAGCGCTTCCAACGGCGTCAAACTGGTGAACGCCAGGAAAGCGAAGATCGGCGGTGTCGTCCCAGGCCAAGGCAATGAGATTACCAACAACGCCGGCTACGGAATCTATTTCCAGGGCGACTCGAGCAGCACCGTGGTGGCGGGAAACGACATTTCCGGCAACGGCCAAGGTGACACGAACAATCAGTGACGGCCGCAACGACCGAGTGGCTATCCGAGAATCGCTCGGGGCGCCATTGGCTTTCTGTGACAAGGTTCGCGTCGGATTCCCACTTCCACGGGAACACGCGACATGGATGCCCCGCACGGGAGCGTTGTCCCATGGTTGGCGAGGACTTTCCTGGCGTGCGCGTCCCATCGCTCGTTCCCGGTGATCAGGATGGCCCACCAGCCCATCTGGCCGCGCTCGTGCCACTGGCCTCGGGCGTGATGATCGCGTGCGGGATGACGCCGCGTTCGATCGCCTGGTCGGTCGGGACCACGTTGTCCGCGACGCGTTCGCTACCAAGTCGAAATCACGACGCCACCCGGGAAATCAGGTTGAATGAACGGTATTTCAGGGGCGGCTATCGGGCCTTCGACGACCGGGGGCATGCCGGGCATGTGCCGGGCATGGGGTCCGGGCATGGCGGGCATGGGGTCAGACCGAGTTTCAAGTTAACTTGAAACTCGGTCTGACCCCTCATCAAGATGCCGGTCTTCCTGATCTCGCTGCTGGGCAACATCTACGGCTTGGGCTATTGGAAGCAGACGGAGCATCCCCAGAATGGTCGGAAACTGCGGTTGTTCTACGGCACGATGACCGCCGGCATGGCACTGCTGGTGATTGCCCAAAACAGCATCTTGTTCCTGTTCGGCTGGGAGATCATGGCGCTCTCGGCCTTCTTCCTGGTCACCACGGAAGACAACGAAAAGGAGGTCCGCGAAACCGGGTGGATCTACCTGGTGGCGACACACGTGGCGACCCTGTGCCTTTTTGCCCTTTTCGCGGTGCTTCATGCCGCCAACGGTTCCTTCACGCTTGGCCCTTTGAACCCGGAGACTTTGCGGCCGGGCGCGGCGACTGCGATCTTCGTGCTCGCCTTGGTGGGTTTCGGAATCAAAGCCGGCATCATGCCGCTGCACATCTGGCTGCCCAGCGCGCATGCGATGGCGCCCAGCCACGTGTCGGCGATGATGTCGGGCGTCCTCATCAAGATGGGCATTTACGGTCTGGTGCGGATCACATCATTCCTTCCCCACCCCCCACGGGAATGGGGCATCCTCCTCTTGGGACTGGGCGTGGCCTCAGGTGTCCTGGGGGTCGCCTTTGCCATCGGCCAGCACGACCTGAAGCGCCTCTTGGCCTATCACAGCATCGAGAATATCGGCATCATCGTCATGGGCCTCGGCCTGGCCTTGATCGGCCGCTCGCTGGACCGCGCGGATTGGATCATCCTCGGCCTGGGCGGCGCCTTGTTGCACGTCTGGAACCACGCGCTGTTCAAGGCCCTGCTGTTCTTGAGTGCCGGCTCAGTCATCCACGCTGCCCACACCCGCGAGATCGACCGTCTCGGCGGTCTGGCGAAGGTGATGCCGCGGACTTCCCTCTGTTTCCTGGTCGGGGCGGTCGCGATCTGTGGCCTGCCGCCGCTGAACGGCTTCGTCAGCGAGTTCCTCATCTACCTCGGCCTGTTCGGCACCCTCGTGAATGGGGAGGGGACTTCGTTCGCCGGGGCCTCCTTTGCCGTTCCGGCCCTGGCCCTGATCGGCGCTCTGGCCCTGGCGTGCTTCGTGAAGGTGTACGGGGCGGTCTTCCTCGGGACGGCCCGGTCGGAACACGCCCGGCACGCCCATGAGTCTCCGCCGAGCATGCTCGGGCCGATGGGCGTGCTGGTTGCCTGCTGCTTCCTGATCGGCTTGGCCCCGCTCCTGATTGCCCCCATTCTCCAGGAAGGAATGTCGGCCTGGGCACCCAACTTGAAAGACGCGGGCCCTCGCCTCGCCATGCTGGCCCCCCTGGAGTGGATCACGTCGATGGGCTTGCTGTTAAACTTGGCCGTGTTGCTCGGGGGCGTCGTGCTGTGGATGCGACTCGGTCGGGGTGTTGTCGAGGAGGGCGTCACCTGGGGTTGCGGGTACGTGGCACCCACCCCCCGGATGCAGTACACCTCGTCCTCCTTCGCGCAGATGCTGGTCGGGATGTTCGGCTGGGTGCTGCGTCCGCGGACGCACCATCCCAAGGATCTGCCCCTGTTCCCACCAGAGACCTACTTCCACAGCGAGGTGCCCGACGTGGTGCTCGACGTCGTCGTGCTGCCGACGTTCCGTTTCGGGGCATGGCTGTTCTCCTGGTGCCGGGTGTTCCAGCACGGAAACATCCAGACCTACTTGCTGTACATCTTCCTTGCCCTGATTGCCCTGCTGCTCTGGCGTTAGGAGGGACGCGATGGAAACGATCTTTCATGACGCGGTCCATGTCCTCCTGGCGCTCGGCTTGCCGCCTTTGCTCCTGGGCTTGATCGCCAAGACCAAGGCCCTGTTCGCCGGCCGGGTCGGGCCGCCCGTGTTGCAGCCTTACTACGATCTCATCAAGCTCTTTCAGAAAGGCTCGGTCTTCAGCACGACGACGACCTGGGTATTCCGGGCCGGGCCGGTGGTCGGGCTGGTGACGGCGGTGATCGCGGTGCTGATGATCCCCCTGGCCGGCGCCACCGCGCCGCTCTCGTTCACCGGCGACTTCGTTCTTCTGGCGTACCTGCTCGGCCTGGGCCGGTTTTTCACCGCTTCGGCGGCCCTCGACACCGGCTCCCCGTTCGAGGGAATGGGCGCGGCGCGGGAAGTCACTTTCGCCTGCCTCGCGGAACCGGCGTTCTTCCTGGGAATGCTCGTCCTCGCCAAACTTTCCGGGTCGCTTCAATTGGCGGACATGCTCGGCAGCTCGCTCGCGTCGCACTGGACCGCCGACGGGGAATCGCTCGTCTTGGTCTTGCTCAGTTGGTTCATCATCCTGCTGGCGGAGAACTCGCGCATCCCTTTTGATGATCCGAACACCCACCTGGAGCTAACCATGATCCACGAGGTCATGGTCCTGGACCACGGCGGCCCTGCCTTCGGCATGATTCTCTATGGCGCGGCGCTGAAGCTGTTCGTCTTCGGTGCGCTGGTGGTCCGCCTGGCCTTCCCTCGGACGGGAGGCTCTCCGTGGCTGGACTGGCCCATCTTCGTCGGAGGGATGCTCGTCGTCGCGGTGGCGATCGGGGTCGTGGAATCGATCATGGCACGCCTGCGTATGACGCACGTTCCGGTCCTCCTCGTCGCCGCCTGCTTGTTGTCGGGCTTTGGCATCATCCTGCTGGTGAGGTGAACCGATGGTCCCGCTTCTTGATCCCTTGTTGATCGTGGCCCTGACGCTCAACTTCGTCGCCCTGGGGGTGAGCCGGATTCGCGGGGTCATCAACGCGGTTGCGCTCCAGGGGGTGCTGCTGGGGATCCTCGCCCTGTTCGTTCATCCTGCGATCGGCACTCGCGTCATCTTGCTGGTCGCTGTGACCGTCGGCTTGAAGGGATTCGTGATTCCGAGGTACCTCGTTCACGCCTTGCGCGAGGCGAACATCCAGGAGGAGGTCAAGCCGGGCGTCGGTAGCTTCATGGGTTCCCTCCTGCTCGGGGCGGTCGGCACCGGCCTGGCAATGGTGTTCTCGGATACGCTCCCTCTGGCCGAACAGCACAAGCACTTGCTGCTGGTGCCGGCCTCCCTCGCGACGGTTTGGACCGGCTTCCTCATGCTGACGACGCGCAAGCGGGCGATCATGCAGGTGCTGGGCTACCTGCTCCTGGAGAACGGGATTTTCATGTTCGGCCTCCTGTTGCTCGAAGCGACTCCGTTCCTCGTCGAGGTCGGCATCCTGCTGGACCTGTTCACCGGCGTGTTCGTGATGGCCATCATCATCCACCACATCAGCCGGGAGTTCGCCTCAACCAGCACGGAGCATCTGACGGAGTTGAAGGGGTAACATGACACTTGCGTTAATACTCGTTCCCCTGGTGGCGGCGGCACTGGTGTTCGCTGTCCCCGCGAATCGTTGGCGACCTTGGCTGATGCCAGTTGCCTCCCTGGGGCACTCGATCTTGGTCGTGTTTGCCTTGCAAGGTCCGCCCGTACGCGCCCTGGGCGGCTGGCTGGTCCTCGACCCGCTCGGCAAGATCTTCCTTGGGTTTGTGAGCGTTCTGTTTTTCATTTGTTCAATCTACACAGCCCGTTATTTGAACCTGGGGCATGAAAGGCCCAATCGAATCTTCTGCGTTTGTTTTCTGCTCTCGTTATCGATGATGACGCTGGTGATTCTGTCCCATCATCTTGGTCTGATGTGGGTGGGGATGGAAGCGACGACGCTGGCAATGGCGCCAAACATCTATTTCTATCACACGCCCCGGTCGCTGGAAGCGACCTGGAAGTATCTTCTCATCTGCTCGGTGGGGATTGCCATGGCTTTGTTTGGGTTGTTTTTCCTCGCCTATGCCACCTTGCACACCAGCCTCGAACCGACACTCCTTTTGGATGATCTGGTCCAGCATGCTCCCGAGCTTTCCCACCCCTGGTTGCGGGCGGCCTTTGTCTTGGTTCTGGTCGGCTTCGGCACCAAGATGGGGCTGGCCCCGATGCACACCTGGCTGCCGGATGCGCATGGGGAAGCACCCGCACCGGTGTCCGCGATGCTTTCCGGAGCGCTTTTACCGTGCGCCTTTCTGGCGATCCTTCGCGTATTCCACATATGCAATGCCGCCGGTGAAGGGGCCTTCAGCCGGGAGATCATGGTTGTGCTCGGCCTGTTCTCCATGGCCATTGGTGCCATTTTCATGACCGGCCAGCGCGATTTGAAACGACTGCTGGCTTACTCGAGTGTCGAGCACATGGGCATCCTGGTTTTCGGCATCGGCATCGGCGGGCTGGCCGTTTTTGGAGCTTTGTTGCACGTACTCAACAACGGGCTGACCAAGGTCGCGCTTTTCCTCTCCGCTGGCAATATCCAGAGTGCTTATGGAAGCAGATCGACCGAGGATGTAAGCGGTGCGATCCGCCGATTACCGATTACGGGAACACTTTTCTTGGCCGGCTTTTTCGCGATTACCGGCTCGCCCCCTTTTGGGCCGTTTCTGAGCGAATTTACCATCGTGAACGCTGCTCTAGGCAGCGATCAATTCCTTGCGGGCGCTCTGTTTCTGCTGCTCCTGGCTATTGTGTTTATCGGCATGGGATCCACCATCATTCCGGTCGTTCAAGGCGATCCCCCAGAAGCAGCCGCGCAGCCGGGGTTTCGAGACGGCTTCTTGACCAGCGCTCCCATCCTGGTATCCCTGGCGCTCGTGCTGCTTCTGGGCGTCTACATCCCGCCTCCTCTGGAATCGCTCCTGCGCGAGGCCGCCGCATTATTGGAGGTGAAGCGATGAACAGCCAGGGGTTCGCGGACTTCCGGACGGGGCAAGCGATCCCACGGGGACAGGTTCCGCATATGCCATTTGCCGACTTTCGCGGGTCGATCGTGGACGCGGTGGCCGGCGGTCAAAGAGTCGGCGCCCTCTTCGGGGACGTTGCCGACTCGACCGGAAACGTCGACCTCTACGCCGTCCTCGCCGACAGCAGCCGCGCGCTCGTGCGTGTCGGCAAGACGACCTTGGACTCGGACCGTTTCCCATCGCTGACCCCGGACTGCCCGCCGGTCCACCTCTTCGAGCGAGAACTCGCCGAGCAGTACGGGGTCCGGCCCGACGGGCATCCCTGGTTCAAGCCGGTTCGCTTTCACAGCTCGTACCGCCCCGGCCACGATGCATGGGACAGGAAGCCGGGCGAACATCCCGTCATCGGCGTCACCGATTTTTACCGGGTTGAAGGGGAGGAAATCCACGAAGTCGCGGTCGGTCCCATTCACGCCGGCGTCATCGAACCGGGACATTTCCGCTTCCAGTGCCACGGCGAGCAGGTCTTCCACCTGGAGATCTCGCTGGGCTATCAGCATCGAGGAGCCGAGCGAACGTTGAAGGGCGGACCGAACAAGCGCACGATCCACCTCATGGAGCAGGTGGCGGGCGACACCTCGATCGGTCATGCGATCGCTTACAGCCAGGCGGTCGAAGCCCTCGCTGACGCTCAGGTCCCCATCCGTGCCCAGGTGCTGCGCGGCGTCGCCCTCGAGCTCGAACGCCTGGCCAACCACACCGGTGACCTGGGGGCGCTCGCCACCGACGTCGGGTTCTTGCCGACCGCCTCCTTCTGTGGGCGCCTCCGGGGCGATTTCCTCAACTTGACCGCTCTCCTGTGTGGCAGCCGCTTCGGCCGTGACATGGTCCGGCCGGGTGGGGTCCGGTTCGATCTGGACGGAGCCCGCAAGGAGCAGTACCTGGAACGCATCGAAGCCGCGGTCCGCGACGTCGCCAATGCCGCCAACCTGCTCTGGAACTCCGCGTCGGTCCAGGCCCGGTTCGAGGGCACCGGAGCGGTCTCGCGGGACACTTGCCTGGCCCTGGGAATGGTCGGCCCCGCGGCTCGCGCCTGCGGAGTGGATTGTGATGTCCGCCGCGATTTCCCCACCGGCATCTTCCAGTTCACTCTGCTGCCGGTTTCGTCCTGGACGACCGGCGATGTCTTCGCCCGCGCCTACGTGCGCTGGCTGGAAATCCAACGGTCCGTGGCGTTCATCATCGACCAGCTCCAGGCCTTCCCCGACGGGCCCATTCGCGCGGACGTCGGACCTTTGAAACCCGACCATCTGGTGGTTTCGCTCGCGGAAGGCTGGCGCGGCGAAATCTGCCATGTGGCCCTGACCGATGGCCATGGCCAGTTCTCCCGGTACAAGATCGTCGACCCCTCGTTTCACAACTGGATGGGGCTCGCGATGGCCCTGAGGGACCAGCAGATCTCTGATTTCCCGCTCTGCAACAAGAGCTTCAACCTGTCGTATTGCGGCCACGACCTGTAAGCCGAGGGACGGTCCATGATCAATATCCTCCGGGAACGCGTGCACCAGGGCCACCGGACGATCGCCTATCCGGTGGGCGACCCGCCCCCCCTCCCCGATCGCTTTCGCGGCTTGCCCGTGCTAGACGAATCGAAGTGCGCCGACGGCTGCCGCGCCTGCGCCGAGGCTTGCCCAACCGACGCCATCGCTCGCGACGACCAGGGCCTCCGGTTGGACCTGGGCCGGTGCCTCTTCTGCACCGACTGCGTCGATGCCTGCCCCGAAGGCGCGATCCGCTTCACCCAGGACTATCGCCTGGTCACGACGACCCGGGCTGACCTGGTCCTTCGGACCGGGCAGGATCTCAAGCTGGCGCAGCCCCTGGAACAGAAGATGCTTCGCCTTTTCGGCCGGTCGCTCAAGCTCCGCCAGGTCAGCGCCGGCGGCGATAACTCGTCCGAGGCCGACCTGAACGTCCTGGGCACCATCGTCTTTGACATCGGGCGATTCGGTATCCAGTTCGTGGCCTCGCCCCGCCACGCCGACGGCATCGTGGTCACCGGGCCGGTCACCGAGAACATGAGGCTCGCGCTGCTCACGGCCTACGAGGCCGTCCCCGCTCCCAAGCTGGTGATCGCCGTGGGCGCGGACGCTATCTCCGGCGGGATCTTCCGCGACCATCCCGAGGTCCACAACGGCGTCGAGGGCTTGCTCCCCGTCGACCTGTACATCCCGGGGAACCCCCCCCATCCCCTGACGATCCTCGACGGCTTCTTACGCCTGCTCGGCAGGCTCGAGCGGAACGAGCCGCGGACGGTTCCGGTGACGGCGTAGCCCGTTCCCGCACTCATAGCGGGCAGCTCTTGATTCTCTCGTCCCATTCTCAACCGAGGAAGTTCGCGACAATGGAAGAGATCACCTCCGAGGTTCCGCGTGGCACCCTGAGCAATCTCGGTCGCTACGCGCGCCACGACGTCCTTTCCGGATTCCTGGTCTTCCTGATCGCTCTGCCACTCTGCCTGGGCATCTCGCTGGCCAGCGGCTATCCGGCGATCGCGGGGGTGTTCACCGCCATCATCGGCGGCCTGCTCACGCCCTGGATCAGCAACTCCGAGCTGACGATCAAGGGGCCCGCGGCCGGTTTGATCGTGATTGCCCTGGGCGCGATCACCGAGTTCGGCACGATCTATGGGCCCGACCGCGCCTACCAACTGGCGCTGGGGGTCGGTGTGGCGGCGGGCGTGCTCCAGATCATCTTCGCCTTGACCCGCTCTGGCATCCTGGGCGAGTTCTTCCCCATTACGGTCGTGCACGGAATGCTCGCTGCCATCGGCGTGATCATCATGGCGAAGCAGGTTCACATAACGATTGGAGTCATGGACGCGAAGGGTGAACCGTTCGCACTGCTGGCCGCGATCCCCCGGTCGCTAACCCGGCTCAATCCGGAAATCGCCGTCATCGGCGTGGTGAGCCTGTTGATCCTCTTCCTCCTGCCCCTGGTGCGCAATCGGTATGTCCGGATGATCCCCTCCCCGATGCTGGTCATCCTGGTTACCGTCCCGCTCGGGATTCTCTTCGACCTGTCCCACGAGCACACGTATTCCTTTGTTGGTCACGACTATCCTCTGGGAGAGAAGTTCCTGGTCACGGTTCCCAACAACCTGCTCAATGCGATCACGTACCCGGACTTCACGGCTTTGTCCACGACCACCGGCTGGAAGTGGGTGGTCTTCTTCGCCCTGATCGGCAGCCTCGAGTCGCTCTTGAGCGCCAAGGCCATCGACCTGATCGACCCCTGGAAACGCAAGACGAACATGAATCGCGATATGCTGGCGATCGGCATCGGCAACACCGTCTCGGCGAGTCTCGGCGGCTTGCCGATGATCTCCGAGATCGTCCGGAGCAAGGCCAACGTGGACAACGGTGCCCGGACGCGGTTCGCCAACCTCTTTCACGGTCTGTTCCTGCTCGGGTTCGTGGCCTTGGTACCAGGCCTCATCCACCGCATCCCTCTCGCCGCGCTCGCCGCGATGCTCGTCTATACCGGGTTCCGGCTCGCCTCTCCCCGTGAGTTCATCAGCGTGACCCGGATCGGCAAGGAGCAGTTGATCATCTTCCTGGCGACGTTGGTCGGCGTGCTCGCCACCGACCTGCTCGTCGGCGTGGCCATCGGCATCGCGGTGAAGCTGGCGATTCACTTGATCAACGGGATGCCGCTTGGGTCGATCTTCAAACCGTTTCTCGACATCGAGCCTCGCGACGACAAGACGTGCGTCATCCGGACCGGCGGCTCGGCTGTGTTCAGCAACTGGATCCCGTTCAAGCATCAGATCGAGTACGTCGGCCTGCAGCAGCGGAACAATCTGGTCATCGACTTTTCGGAGACCAGGCTCGTCGACCACAGCGTGATGGAAAAGCTTCACGAGCTGCAGAAGGACTTCGAGCAGGAGGGGCTGAGCCTGGAGTTGACCGGACTGGAGTGGCACCGCAAACTGTCTGAACATCCGTTGTCGGCGCGACGTCTTGAGTAGGTCAGGATTCGCCGGGTCACCCTCGTCACCGAAACCCGGAAGGCCGACGAGCTCATCGGCCAACTGTCAGGTGCAAGAGGAACACCAGCTCATGAGCACACGCCCCCCGCCCCTGGCTCGCTCCATTCTCGATGTGATCGGTCGCACTCCGCTGGTCGAGCTGACTCGAAGCGTCGAGAGCCGTGGGCTGTCGGGCCGGCTGCTCGTGAAGCTGGAGTATTTCAGCCCTGGTGGAAGCAAGAAAGACAGGATCGCCCTGGAGATCATCCGGGAAGCCCGCGCTTCGGGAGAGCTGCGCCCCGGGCAGACGGTCGTCGAGCTCACCAGCGGCAACACCGGCACGGGTCTGGCGGTTGTCTGCCGCGCCATGGGCCATCCCTTCGTCGCGTTGATCTCGCGCGGCAATTCTGTCGATCGGGTTCGCCAGATGGAGGCGTTCGGGGCGGAGGTCATTGTCGTTGAACAGGCCGAGGGAGCCGTGGACGGCGAGGTCTCAGGCGAGGCCCCGGCGCTTGTCGAGGCAAAAGCCGCGGAGACCGTGTCGCGGCGCGGCGCCTTCCGCGTCGATCAGTTCCGGCGCGAAGACAACATTCTGGCCCCTGAGCGGCACACGGGGCCGGAGCTCTGGGCACAATCCCAGGGACAGATCGACGTCTTCGTGGACATGGTCGGAACGTGCGGCTCGTTCACCGGGGTGGCCCGGTCTTTGCGACGCCTCAACCCCACAGTCCGAACGTATGCCGTCGAACCGGCCGGCGCTGCGGTGCTGGGCGGCTGCTGCGTGAGCAACCCGCGGCACCGCATCCAGGGAGCCGGGTATGCGCGAACCGATCTTGAGCTGTTCGACAAGACTCTGGCCACAGGCACGGATCTTTTCCCCTGAGTCGCGCGCGGCTTCAGGAGAAAAGGCTGGCGTCGCTTGCGAGCGTCCGCCAGTGAACGAAATGGAGGTCGTCTCCGTGCCCCTTTTCGATCTCGAGGGAGACCCGTCATCATGAAGTCGCACACCGAATACCTGACCTTCAACATCCCGGCCCGGATGGACTTTCTCAACATCACTCCGAAGATCCACGAGATCGTCCGCAAGAGCGGGGTCCAGGAAGGCTTGGTCCTCGTCAACGCGATGCATATCACCGCATCTGTATTCATTAATGACGACGAATCGGGCCTGCACGAGGACTACAAGAAGTGGCTGGAGGAGCTGGCCCCGTTTGACGCCTCACCGCAACGGTACAGGCACAACCGGACGGGCGAGGACAACGCCGACGCCCACATGAAGCGGCAGGTGATGGGCCGGGAGGTCGTCGTGGCCATCACCAAGGGCAAGCTCGACTTCGGGCCATGGGAACAGATCTTCTACGGCGAGTTTGATGGGAGAAGAGCCAAGCGGGTGCTGGTCAAGGTCATCGGGGAGTAGGCTGAGGCAGGAGGACCAGACCCAGGTCGGGGCCCCGGCCACGAGGCCCTGGTGGTCTGCAATCTTCGCTTGGCGGGTTGGCAAGCGGCTCGCGCATAAGAGAAAGAGAAAGATGAAGAGTAAGATCAGGAAGAGGACTAAGAGCAAGAGCAGGAACACGAGGTAGAGCAGGCCTTCCAGCATTCCTCGGGCGAGTGCATGAGGTCCGACTCTTAATCTTCATCGTGCTCTTAATCCTCTTCCTAATCGTAATCTTCCTCTTAATCTTTCTCTTCTTTGGAGACTTGCCGTGGCCAGTCTGCCGTCGGTCCTGTTGACCCTTCAATCGAAGGTTGACGGGACACTAGCTTAAGGCATGGCCAGCCGTTCAATGTCCCGTCTTAGAGCGACCCGGGATTGGCTTTGTTTTCGCCACTCCGTCCCGGATGCTTCTGACTTAAGTGCATGCGATTACTTGCTTTGCTCCGATTTCAAATTGGCTTTGTTCGGCGCTTTTTGTGGCCTGGTCACGTCGTCAGGATGGCTCTGCCCGCCACCATCTCCCTGTCCCGGTCGGTCTGCCGCGCCCGCACGTTCGTGGGACAAGATTCCAATCTTGTCGTTTGTCGAATTCCTTATGACACGCTGGAAATTCTGTTCCACGCCCTGACCCAGTGTCAGCGCTGGCATCGGCTCGCTGCTTTCATCTTCATCGCAGCCACCCAAGTTCACCTCGCACAGGCCAGTCATCATGTGGCACTCGCCACCTGCCTTCCGCCATAGCCGACTCCGAGTTACTCGACCCGGAATTGGGTCCGCTTGGCATGCGTTTGCCATCCAGTCGGCTTTGAGAGCGGCAGGGGCCAGCCGCTCTCCGGCACCCAAGGAAAGAGAGTGGCCACGTTCGCTCTCGTGACGACGGTCGAGCCCCAACCGCGTCCTGCCAGATCAACCCCGGGTGAACCTGGCCGCGCTGCGGACCGTCAAGCTCTTGCCAGCCTTTCTTACCCGACTATTCGACAAGTCTTGCGCAATCCGCATGTCGGGCGGCCAGGTTTCCTCGTATCATTGAGCTTACACCCGCGCACCGCCGTTCGGCGTGGGCGACACGCGGGCTTGCTTCTCATACCGAATTGCCAAAGATGGTCGGCACGATCCCGACATACATAGTTTACGACATGATCGCCGGAATCTATTGAGCGTCTCCGGAAGAGTGAAATGAAGACGAGCTTGGTACCCAGCCTTCGGGCGGCGTCACCGCGCCGCGCAGCCGCCCAGGTTCGCCAGGTGGTGCACGCCCAGACGCTCGGCGACTTCCCGCAACCGGGCTCGGCTGGCGGCGAAGAAACGGCCCAGCAACCGGCCCGCGGCCAGCTTCTGCAACCGCGCCTGCCAGTTCTCGGCGTTGCTCCCCAGCCGCTCGAAGACCCCCGCCAGCTCACCGGAGATCACGGCTTTGCCCTCGCGGAACAACCGCCCGGTGTACTCCACCAAGAGCAGGTAATTGCCCAGCGAGAATCCTTCGATCATCCCTTCGCGTGACGACTCCAGCCGTCTTCGATCCTCGACCGGACAGAGCCACAGCCCCTCCTCCAGGCCCGCCGCCGCCGTCGAGCCCGCGACGCTGCCTGCTTGGGCGGCGTTCAGGTCCTCGGTTCGTCCCTCTTCCTTGACATGCTCGACCAGTTGCTTGATCGAGGTATGTGCGCTGGCCTCGGGAACCTCGGCGATGCCGGCGGCAACGGGGTTCAAATCGATGTAAGCACAGGTCGCCAGCAACGACTCCTCATCCATGTCCTTTTGGCTTTGCGGAGCGCGGGAGAAGAGTCGGTAGGTTGCAGAATTGATAATGAAACAATTCCAGGTTGATTTATAAGAAATCGGTTCCCCCTGGGGGGCAGGTAGCCGACCACCGTCGTTGGCTTTTCGTTTATGTCCGACCTTTCGACTTTCCGAGAAGGGCTGAAGAACTTCTCGGAAAGTCGGAGTTCCGAAAAATCGCCGCCCGAAGAAACAAGGTCTGGCAGGGTTTGAGCCTCGAACCCTTCACCTCTCGGGAAGCATAAGCTGATTACACACACTTGCGTGTGAGCATGCAAAAGCATCAGCCTTGAATGAATAGCAGGCAAGAGGTCTTCGCCCGCACAATCCCAGGCTTCTTCCCGGCTATCACTGCTTGTCGAGCGACCCAGGTTACTGTGCAAACGCCTAGTAATCCCGCATTGACGCATTCATCGGCTTTTTGTAGCCTCTCGTGCGACATAGAAAACGAGACAGTGTTTCCAACGCACATAGCTTCCATCAACTGCGAGTCACGTGCTTGAGTCATTCCCCGTAAGTTGAGGTTTCCATCAGCAGCAAACACACTCATTATTTGTGACTTACTCAAGGAAGAGTTACCATGCATTACCTCCGCTCGTTCTCCGTGTTTCTGCTGGCTCTCGCATTGCTGCCCGCCGTCAAGACGTTCGCCAGTCCCATGACTTTTCAGGTGACCGGGGGCGATCCTCCTGGTTTTCAGCAGACGCTCACCTACAGCGATCCTCCCTACGCTGGTTTCGTGTATACTTTGATTGGTATCAACGTACTGCCTAGTTCCGATGCAATCGACCTGTCAGCCGGAGGATCGGTGCTCCTTGGAAGTACTGTCGTAGGGAGCGGACACATCAGTTCTGAAGAGGACTGGGTGGCGAAGGGCTCGTTTTCGATAGAGGGATTGCTCAAGACATCCTCTACTGACCCAGGGATTCAGATCACAATGAGTGGCAACGTAACTGGCTCGTTTAGTGAGCTTCCGGGTTTTCAATCGACCTGGGTAGGCCGCTTCTCAGGCACGGTGAACTCAGTCACATTCCCGACGGGAACGCCTGCGTCTGAGACCCAAAGTTTGCTTAATGCACTCGGGGATCTATCCCGCTTTCACATTGATGGTGGGGTTTCCACCGGTGGGGTTCTCCTCAACGACCCCGGGCAGATTCCGAGCTACACGCTATTGATGTCGTTCAACCTTGACCCGAATGAGAATCCCGTCCCCGAACCTGGTTCGTTCGTCGTGTTCGCTCTCCTCGCAACCGGCTATGGCGTTTTCCATGCCGCTCGTTCAAGGAAGCCAGCCTAACAAGCCGATCGTCAGGAACGATGACTTGACCAAGCTGGTCACGTCGGCTTCCTCACCATTAAACGGTGGATCAGATGGGCTCTGAGCGGTGCCCACGTTTGCGTCATGCTCTGTTTCACCGGCTCCCCACCCTTGGCCGTTCTGTCCGTGATGACGTACCTGACGCCCGCCTCCACCTCGAACAGAACCCCCTCCATGACCTCCTCCACCACTGCCCGAAGCGCCCTGGCTCCCATGTTACGTAGCAGGGCTATCTTGGCGATCTCCCAAACTGCCGCATCCGTGAACAACAAATCCGCACCGTGAAACCGAACGAGTTTTCTGAACTGCTGGATCAATGACCCCTTCGTGGATTGAAGAATCCGAGCGAGCTCTTCCACGCCAAGAGCATCCAGCGGCGCTATCACCGGCAGCCGTCCGATCATCTCAGGGATCAACCCGAAGGCTTCCAGGTCTTCCGGCTTCACCTGCCGCAGCAACCCATCAGCAGCCACCTGGCGGTTTTCAGGCAACTGACCGAAGCCGAACCCACCCCGCCCGAGCCGCTTGGCGATAATGTCTTCCAGCCCAACGAAGGCCCCGCCGCAGATGAACAGGACGTTGGACGTGTCGAAGGGAATGCCAGGCTGTTGAGGATG
>Ga0208043_1000419_pt1 | contig 19253 bp, 19 predicted proteins | sample Sb_taG_12_FD_187710 | JGI IMG/M metagenome (GOLD analysis project Ga0208043, IMG submission 187710) | Peat soil microbial communities from Weissenstadt, Germany - Sb_50d_9_AC metaG (SPAdes) (version 2) | ecosystem: Environmental > Terrestrial > Soil > Wetlands > Peat | place: Germany... | reverse complement strand
AGGGTCGTCGGCAGCTATCCAACCCCTGCCTGCTCCCGCCTCACTTGGCCGGTCCGCAGACGGCCAGACCGACAAGGTGCGGCTGATCGTCGTGGACGCACTCGAGATAATCGAGCGCCGCAAGCACGCGGAGTATCACGGTCGAGATGCCAGCCGGTTCACGACCGACCTTCTGAAAGGCAAACATGTGCGGCTGTAAATCCAGGCCAGTCGGACCAGCCAAAACCGGAATGGCAGGCTGCTGGCCTTTGTCTTCCGTCAGAGCGACAACCCACTCGTCTACAACGAGATCATCCGGTAGGGGTATCGGCAAGGCCACACCAAGTACCCCTTCGAACCGGCCAGGATGGAGGAGTTCACAGCGGCGGAGCGGCAGGCGCGTCAGAATAGAAGGGGACTATGGGGACCCTGAATGCAATCGGCGTCACAGAAGAGGCCATGCTGCCGACGGTTTCCGCGCTGGGTGATGTGGGGAGGCAAGCCGGGACGACGACACGCGCCGATCGGGACATTACGGAAGACCGTCAGTAGCAGGACGGCCGGTCAATAATTACCTAAGGTGCTCCCGTCCCGGAACTCCCTGCGAAAGCCATGGGGTAACTGGTTGACCGTCAGGCGTCGCCCGGGACGACCCGGCCCGACGCCGCTCGAAAAGGCCCTGTTCTTGTTGAGGTCGCCGTCAGAAACGCAATGATCGAAGATTGCGGCTACGGCCTTTATATCCAAGGCTCTGTTGTCTCCTTCTTCGTCCGAAAGTCGCAAGGTCATCTGCTACCTGCCAATCACAGCCCCCAATTCGCTCAATGACAGCGGCGTCGGCATGGACCCAAGTCGGCTCAGGGCGGCAACCGGGGGTGCAAAGGGCAACTGGGTGAGGTCGGTGTACTTGCGCAAAAGATGATAGGTGATCAAGAGCTGCGTCACTGCGAGCGGTGAACTGTGTTTCTTCTCGGCACGATCGAGGTAGTTGCCAATTTGATCGTCGCCGACGGGACGCAGGTCGGGCAGGTGCTGCCAGATGGCATTTTCTAACTCCGTAGCATGCTGCGCGGCCACGTCGCCGTCAATCTCGAGAAAATCGACCGGGCGTCCATCGTCGCGCCCCAGTATGAGACGGACGCCGGAATCCGGGTGATTGCTGTCCACGAGATAACTCAGGTCCGGGTGAGGAATGGTGGGACGCAGCACGAGTCGCACGTTAAGGTTGCCACCCGCCTCTTCCGGCGAGACGCCTTCCGGCTCATAGAACGTCACGACGATGTCAGCAAACGTCTTCTGGGGGCGGATAAAGTCGCGCGAGTCGGGTTCCCGGCCCTCGAGTTCCTTCAGCACCTGCTCGGTGGTGTAGCCGCGCTTGGTCGTATCGCGCTTGATTTTCCACAGCCTCCGCATCTCTTCCGGCGGGGCAAGATAGACTCTAACATCGTAGAACTGCCGCATGTTTGGGGTGGAAAAGCCCAACAGGCCCTCGACGATGACGAACGGGCGTGGCCGGATATACTCGGGTCGGACAAGGGTGCCAGTGGCGTGGTCGTACACCGGCTTGAGGATCGGCTGACCGTAATGCAGACGCTCCAGGTGCAGCTCGATCACGTCCATGTAATTGCACTCGGGGTGCAGCGCCGTGATGCCGCGCTCCGCGCGTTCCTTCCGGTCGTATTTGTGATAGTCGTCGGTGCAAATGTGCGTGACGCAGTCGACGCCGAGGATCTTCACTAGCCCTTGCGTGATCGTTGTTTTGCCGGCTGCACTGTCGCCTACAATACCGAGAATGATCGGGCGTTGTCTGGTCACGGGAACACCTCTGTACGGGTTTGTCGTTTGTTACTTCGGTCCGCGCACGCGTGAGGGCACCATTTCTCAATCCGCCACTTCGAACTTGACCTTGCCCCACAATTCCATCGCCTCACGCAATTCGGGGCAGGTCTTGGCTGCATCATTGAGTGTTTTGCCGGAGGCAATCGCTTCGGTGGCGACCCTGTTGGCGCGTGCTCCCGCGCGACTGCCTCTGGGGTGACCGTGGGTGCCGCCGCCAAAGAGCCAGAAGGCATCGTTCCCGTAAATGGCGTACAGGTCCGGGATGTTGAGAACGTGAATCCCCCCCGAAGCCACGGGCCAGACCGCCTTGAGCCCCGCGAAGTCCTGGTCGAAGTACACTCCGCGCTCGGGATCAAATTGCGTCTGGCGCTCGCGCAACAGGTCGATGACGCCCAGTGTCTCCTGCCGCGAGCCTTCGAGTTTGCCCACAACCGTTCCTTTGTGCAAATGATCACCACCCGTCAGACGCAACCACTTGGCGACGACCCGCATGTGAATGCCGTGATTCTGCTGGCGCGTGAAGACGGCGTGCATCGCGCGGTGGCAGTGGACGATGACGCCAAGTTCGCCGGCGCGCTTGAAGACATCTGACGAGGCGGCAAAGCCTGCGGTCAGGAAATCGTACATATAGTCAACGGCATAGGCACGCACGCCAGCCTGAAACTTGTTTCTCTTGGCCGCGGAATTCTCATCGACGCTGGGAAACGCAACGGCATGTTTCATCACTCTCACCTCGCCTCTGGCATGCTGAGTGGATGGTGCCTCATGGCCCACACCCGACATGAGGTCCAGCACACTGGCAGATCATCAGGAGGCGAAGACCTCTTGAGTTGAAGGTACGTGCCACTTTTTCAGGATAGACCCGGCGAAAAGTATAATCCAATCTATTTTATCCAATACTAAGAATAGTATTGCGAGGCAAGTTCGATCTGTCAAAGGGGTTTTATCGTGACAAGCGAGGACCCGGCGATCGATCGATTGGGCGGTCTCGAAACATGCTTGAGAGCCAGCCGTAATCCACGCATCCAGTTTGCGCGATGAGGCTCAGCCTCTGCCCACCTTGCCTCTTTTACTGAGATTCAGCGACGTCTTCCACCAAATCAATCAAAGGAAGATGAACCCGGGCGCTGGTCGTCTTCATTGTCCCTCACGCATGGGAACGGGACGCACACACTTGGAACACCGACCAAGGCGCTCGGCGCGGAAGAGGCGAGTCCCGGGCGTCCCATGGGGCCGGACGCTCCGCGTCCCGCGTCCACAGTGCCGGCGGTCGAGCAACATGACGCCTCCGGAGCGAGCATCGCGACTCCTACTGCACTCACATCACCATCCACGTTTGAAGACAAACACGACGGGCGTGAACGCCCAGAGCGCAGGCTGCCGATCGGTGCCGAGGTTCTGCCCGGGGCAGGGGTCCACTTCCGGTTCTGGGCACCGAAATGCGAGCACCTCGACGTCGTCTTCGTGGGCGAAAACGAAGCCTTGGAGCCGCTCGAGCTGACACCGGAAGGCAACGGGTACTTTTCCGGAACCGCTCTCTGCGCGGCTGACGGCGTACTCTATCGCTACCGGACGGGCAGCGGCGACTGTTACCCCGACCCGGCCTCACGGTTCCAGCCCCAGGGTCCGCATGGCCCCTCACAGGTGGTGGATCCCAGCCGTGTTGCCTGGCACGACCATGACTGGAAGGGGCTGAGTCTCAAGGGCCAGGTGTTTTACGAACTGCACCCGTCCGAACACATCCTGGCACAGATCAGCCGCCACGCCCGCGCCGCGGGCGGAGAGCGAAGCATCTTGCTCGTCGCCGAGAACGAGGCGCAGAGCTACTTGTTTCAAGAACAGTTTTGCAAGTGGCAGCAGAAACTACGGGGAACATGCACCTTCGGCATTCCGGCCCCTCGGTTCGTGACCTATCTCGAGAATCACGACCAGGTAGCCAACTCGGCGCGGGGGCTTCGTCTCAAGGACCTGACGAGCCCGGCGCGTTACCGGGCGATGGCCGCGCTCTGGCTGCTGGCGCCCCAGACTCCTCTCTTTTTCCAGGGACAGGAGGTGGGCGGCAGCCGGCCTTTCCCGTACTCAGAGATGAACGTCTTGTGCCAGGGCGTCAGCGGCGGACGATCGTCGCCCCAGGTGAACGCGGTGTCCACAACGGCCGCCAGGAGAGCAAACCGTGCGCTGTCGCGTTCGTCGAGCGTCAAGTCGGCCTCGGGATGATCAAGCTGATAGGCGAACAACGAATCATCCCATTTCAGGTCACGCCCTATCGCCTTCGCGTAAGGGTCGAGCAAGAGCTTCTTGGGATTGAACCTGTGTCCCTGCTTCGGCTCGAACGGGCCATGCACCCGGTAACCTGCAAACCAGCATGCCCACGATTGATCCCGTGGGCGCTGCCCGCGCCGCGGGTCTGCGGTACGTGAGCGACGCCCGTACCGGCATCGGCGGCAAGCGATCCGGCAAGTCGTTCCGGTACGTCGACCCGGAGGGCCGGCCGATGCGCGATCGCGAGACCCTGGCGCGGATCAAGAGCCTGGCCATCCCGCCAGCCTGAACTGATGACTTTCGCACCTGGGCGGGGACGGTGCTGGCGGCGCTCGCGCTCCGGGAATTCGAGGCCTTTGACTCGCAGACGCAGGCCAAGAAGAACGTCGTCCGCGCCATCGAGAGCGTGGCCGAGCGCCTGGGCAATACTCCATCCGTCTGCCGCAAGTGCTCCGTTCACCCGATGGTTCTCGATGCCTACCTTGACGGCTCGATGATCGGGACCCTGCGGCGGCGCGCAAAAGAGGAGATGGACGAGTCGCTCGGCGACCTCCGCCCTGAAGAAGCCGCCGTCATGGCCTTGCTGCAAAACCGCCTGGCGCGGGAGCAAGAAGCCCGCTCGGCTTGAAGCCCGAGTGCGTATTGACCGGGGACATGTTCCCGGCCTCAAGTCAGTTCTGTGTTTACAGGACAGTCCTGCTCGGCGACATCCTATGCACGCTTGACCGGACCGTTTCCGGCTGCTCAGATGGGTCTTCATGTTGGTCAGTAGAGAGACCCAAGCGTAGGTTTCTCGCGTCTCCCACAATCCGGAAGATTTCTGATCTGGCCTTGTTCCATCGCACGAACATTGTCCGTCGCTAACGCCCGGCCTCCTGTAACAGGCCCCGTAAGCGATCCGAGGGAGTACCCAATGAGCGCAACCCGGTCTGGACCCATGCTGGTAGTGGTCGCTCTCATTGTTCAGCTTCTCATCGTTCCCATCACCAATATCGAGAAATATGCCTTATGGAAGCAATCGGGAGGCGCGCGTCTTCAGCCGGTCAACGACGACACGGAGATCTACCACCGCTACAGCGCCCTCGCACGAGCCGGGCGCATACCCTACCGCGATTTCGTCATCGAGTACCCGCCCCTGGCCGCAGCCTTGATCTTCGCCCCCGGGCTGTTCACGCCTCGTCTGGCACTTTATCAGTTCCTCTTCGCGGCCGAGATGTTCTTCTTCAACTGTCTGCTTGTCGTTTCGGTATCGCGGTACGTTGCGCGCACCGCGGGACCGAAGCATGTCTTCACTAGCCTGGCCTGGTACACGCTCTACTTCGGCTTTCTTTCACGTCTGGCCTTCGCGCGGTTCGACCTGGTACCGACCCTGCTGGCCTTCAGCGCCGTGTGCGCATGGTCCGAGAGTCGGCCGGGCCGCGGGGGCTTGTGGGCCGGCCTGGGCACATTGACGAAAATCTTCCCGGGGGTGATCGTGATCCCCGCGACCGTTCTCGACGTCGGTCGATCGCCGGGGGCGCCGTTCCGTGGGCTGAAGTCGGCGCTTTTGGTCGTGATTCTCGGCGTCGGGGCCTGGGGGCTGATTGGGGGATCCGGTATGGTGGAATCGTTGCGTTTCCATGGTCAGCGAGGGCTCGAGCGCGGCAGCCTCCTCGGAGGGCTCGTGATGCTCTGGGCGACCCTCACAGGCAGACCCATCGCGCTGGAGTTCAACTACGGATCGCTCAACCTCGCGGGGGGCGGTGCCCAGGCTGTCGCCGGGTTGATGATCCCACTGCTGGTCTTCGCCGAGCTCCTTGTAGTTGTGATCACCTGGAGGCGGAGGATGGACTTGATGCGCGCCTCGGCCGCAGCCGTGCTCGGCTTCTTGATCACGAACAAGGTTGGGTCGCCACAGTATCTCATCTGGTTGCTGCCATTCTTGCCGGCGCTCGCGGACCGCACGGGGCGGCCGGCGCGGGTGCTTTTGACCGCTTGCTGCCTCGCCATGCTGGCCAGCTCGTTCGCGAGCCGGTTCTACGGCTATCTCGATCTGCGTGTTGTCCTCGGCTACGACCTCAAGAACCTGCTCCTCGTCGGGCTGTTCGCCCTCCTGCTTTTCGGCCCCGACCGCCGACCCGTGCCGGCCCCCGAAGAACGTGCGATTACTCGTTAATCTTCCTCCGAGAAGGGTCAGCAGCCCAAAGTCCGCGAAATACCAGGCAACCAGGAAGAGTAGCCACGGCAATCAAGAGACGCCCCAACGAGTATGGCGGACTAGTCTGAAAACTCTTCACCTTCAGCCTCCGCCCTGACTTTTTCGGAATCGGTCCACGAACCTCCGATAGTCCTCCGGCGTATCGATGCCGATGCAAGGCTCGTCGACGATGCCAATGGCGATGGGGTGGCCGGCCTCGAGGACGCGGAGCTGTTCGAGCTTCTCGGCGGCTTCCAGGGGAGAACGGGGCAAGGAGCTTATCGAGAGCAGGAACTCGCGGCGATAGGCGTAGAGGCCAAGATGGAGATGGGCAACGGGAGTGCTCGCGGCGGCGGGGTCGGGCAGACCGTCGCGATGAAAGGGGATCGGGCTGCGAGAGAAGTAGAGGGCGCGATCGCGGCGGGAGCAGACGACCTTGACGCAGGAGGGGTCGCGGTAGACGGCCGGGTCGCGAATGGGCGTCGCTAGTGTTGCCATGGGGGCGTCGCGATCGCTTTGCAGGAGCGAGACGAGGCGATCGATGGTACTGCCGGCGATTTCCGGTTCGTCCCCCTGGACGTTGACGATGATGCCGGCTTGCTCGATTCGCGCGGCAACCTCCGCGACGCGGTCGGTGCCGGTGGCGTGATCGGCGCGGGTCATCATCGGCTCTCCTCCGAAGCCGGCCACGACATCGGCGATCCGCGGGTCGTCGGTGGCGACGATGATGCGATGTAGCGATTGTGCCTGTCGCGCCGCTTCCACCACGTGCTGGATCAGGGGCCGGCCGGTATCGGATAGAAGGGGTTTGCCGGGCAAACGGGTCGAAGCGAACCGGGCCGGGATCACCGCGATGATTTCCATTTTCGAGGCGACCTCGCTTGAATTCTGAACCGATAGAAGGGGCACTGACCGAGGCCAGGTCTCGGGCAGGGCCGTCGACAGTCGCCCTCACTCTAGAGCGTCCCATGATGGGACACAAGACGGAGTGGCCGGACGACGATCGGCGGCTCGGTCGCTGGCAATCGAGGCACTGGCCATTGGCCTGGACCTCGTGAAGCCCGGGCCGAACCGGTGCGAGCGGATCGCGCCGGGGACCAGGCCTGATGCTGGCCAGGTCCGAATGGGCTGGGCGGAATGATTCAGCCCGGTCTGCCTCAGGAGGTCGTTGCAGAATCACTGTCGCCGGGACTGGGAGAGGAGTGTCCCCAGACTCTTTTGTCCCGCACCGGGCGGCTGTCGATTCCCTGCGCTCAGGTGACCAGATCGGAAGCAACGAGAAGACGATTTCCCCCGTAATGCCAGGAGTGGCAAGCCGGGTGCGTTCTCTCGGTCAGCCGCCGGTCGCCGTTCACAAACCGAACAACCGTGTCACACGCTCAGCAGAACTTGCCTCGATCGCCGATCGGGCGAGGTCTCCGGGTGCCGTGCGCCCGGCCGAACTGATTCGGCCCGCGTCCGGCGCACGCCATGGAAGGGGGGCGTTCACAACCGATTTGCGGGGCGGCCTGAGCCAATGGCATGGCGGCCGTCTGGGGAGTCTTGATTCATGGTATGGACCCAGAACCGCGTCCGCAGTCGTCTGTCTCTTCGTCGCCATCGCCCCACCCTTGAACAACTTGATGAGCGCTGTCTGCTCTCGACCGGTGCTGGCACCAGCCTGCCTCATGCGGCTGCCTCTCATGCTCACGCGGCCGCTCTTCGAGCTCACATTCCAGCCAGTCATCCGCTCCATGATCACGCGATCTCCCGGTCAACCACGGTCAAGGTTACCACTGTGCATACAGCCCAGCCCGCGACAACCGTCGAGCGGCCGGCCGGCACGCTCTTGACCGGAACCCCGACCGCCTTCGACCCGATCGTGGGCGCCGCCGCGGCACGCCAGACATATGGCGTCGACGGAACCGGCATGACCGTCGCGGTGATCGATACCGGGGTCGATTACAACAACCCGGCCCTGGGCGGTGGGTTCGGCCCCAGCGCAAAGGTCATCGCGGGGTACGACTTCGCCACCAATACCCCAGATCCATTGGCGACCGACTCGCAGCACGGTACCGCCGTTGCCGGGCTGATCGGCTCCGACGATCCCAATGACCTGGGCGTCGCGCCTGGCGTCAAGATCGTCGCCTTGCGCGTCACGGGCTCCGACAACACGGCCTCTCTGAGCAGCATCGCCAGTGCCCTACAGTGGGTCATCAATAATCACAGCCAGTACAACATTTCTGTAGTCAACATGTCGTTGTCTGACGGTGGCAACTACGCTCAGAACTGGTTTGCCCAGGATGGCGGAGCCGGCGAGCAGATCACCAACCTCATCGGCCAGCTCCAGACCTTGAACATTCCCGTGGTGTCCGCGACCGGCAACAGCTTCGCGGGACAGCAAGGCGAGGGATTCACCGCGATCGTCGCCGGCGTGATCAGCGTAACGGCCACCGACATCACTGGTAATCAGTTGCTACCGGACGCCCAGCGCCTCGGCGCGGCGACGGGCATGGGCACGATGACCGACCTGGCGGCGCCGGGCGAGGGAATGGTCGCTCCCACGGGGGACAGCGGTTACTCCGGCGTCGAGGGAACCAGTTTCGCCACGCCGCTGGTGACCGGCGCGGTTGTCTTGCTGCAGCAGATTTACCAAGCCAGGTTCGGGATTTTGCCCACGGTCAACCAGGTGACCCAATGGCTCGAGCAGGGCTCTGACCCGGTCTACGATCCGGTGACAGGCCTGACGATTGGCAGGCTCGATATTCCCAAGGCCGCTGGCCTGATTCCCTCGGCGACCTCGAGCCCGGCGCCCACGGCCGCTTCTGCCCCCGTTACGGTCTCCATTCCCGCCTTGCAGACGACCCCAGGCTTTACGAGCACGTGGACCGCGACTCCGGTCTCCTATGTTCCGGCCAGCAGCACGCCGCCGGCCAGCACGGCGACGCCGCCATCGAGCACGCCGCCGGCCAGCACGGCGACGCCGCCATCCAGCACGCCATCGGCGGCCAGTACGGCGACGCCGCCATCCAGCACGCCGCCGACAAGCACGGCGACGCCGCCATCCAGCACGCCGCCGGTCAGCACGGCGACGCCGCCATCCAGCACGCCGCCGGCCAGCACGCCGCCGGCCAGTACGGCGACGACGACAGCTAGCACGTCATCCACTGGCCCGGCGGTCGTCTCCCAGGCGGCCCCGGCTCCGGCGAACTCTGGCCTCTCGCCCAACGTGCAGGTTTTCGTCAACGGGCAGCAGGTTAACTCCCTGAATACCTCCCAATCAAACATGCTGCCATCGCTGCCCCAGAACAATTTCGCTTCGCTGCTCGCGGCCATGAGCGCATGGGCGGAGGGAACGGGAAGCGGCCAGGCTACTTCGACGAGCGTGAGCCGGGTTCGTATCTGGAACGCGGCTTCCCAGGCGAGCGACCTTTCGCCGGCGGGACTGGTCTATCCCACGGGCAGCCTCGCCGTGAAGATGGCGACGCCACGCAGCCCGGTGCGCCGCTGATCGGCTCAACCTGGCCTGATCAACGCGCACCGACTGGTCGATGGCTCGACAGCGGCCAGCGGCCCTGAAATCGAGAACCTCCCGGCTTCCTACCACGTGAAGGTCGCACCGCCTGACTGCTGGCGTTACAATTCTGACAGTCGAAGAGCCCCGCGCCTTCCAGGTAAAGGAAGGCGCTGGGGCTTTCGGTTTTGTCGGTAGGATCGCTGATCTGGCATCAGAGGAGGCGGGCCTTGGCCGCGACGTTGACGACGGCTCTGATCACGGGAGCGGGGAGCGGGATCGGCAGGGGGATCGCGCGGACGCTCGATGCACTGGGACTGCGGCTGGCCCTCATCGGCCGGGACGAGCGGAAGCTGGAGCAAACCCGGGCCGAGCTGGAAAAAGGCCGGGAAACCGCACTCGCCGTCGCCTGCGATGTGACCGACCGCGACGCAGTTGCGGCCATGGTCCAGCGCGTGCTCGGGTCATTCGGCTCGATCGACGTCCTGGTCTGCAATGCGGGCACGAACGTGCGCAACCGCAGCCTGGAGACGCTTGCTCCGGGCGACTGGGACAAGATGATTGCCGTCAACCTGACGGGGCCGTTCAACCTGGTTCACCACGTCTTGCCGGCGATGCGCCAGCGGCAGAATGGACTGGTCATCCAGATCTGCTCGATCTCGGGAATCCGGGCCAGCACCCTGGGCGGTACGGGTTACTCGGCGTCCAAGTTCGGCCAGTCGGCGCTGGGAATCTGCCTGGGCCGGGAAGAGGGAGGACGGGGCATCCGCTCGACCGTGATCTATCCCGGCGAGGTCAACACGCCCATCCTCGACGCCCGGCCGGTTCCGGTCGGGGCCGAGCGGCGGGCGGCGATTCTCCAGCCGGAAGACATTGCGGCGGCGGTACGGTTCCTGGTCGAGTTGCATCCCCGAGCCAGGGTTCCCGAGCTCATCATCACACCGACGGTGGACGATTTCTGTTAGTCGACCGGCCGCGCGTTCGCCACCGCGGCAGCACATGCCACGAAACTAATTCTACAGCGCCAGATCGATCGCCGTCGAGAATGCAAACGATGCCGGGGAAGTCGCTTGCAACAAGCCTGAAGCGCAAGCGAAGGGCATTGAACGATATGCGTTTTCGAACTCCCTCCGCTTGCGCTTCAGGCTTGTGAGCCCGGTTCCTGCCGACTCGGACGGGAAGTCAGGAGCTCCGATCCAGCGCTGTAGTACTAAGTGGAAAGCTGAACGGCCTCGAGCTCGCCGCTGATGAACTCGTTGAACTCCATGTACAGCAGGTGCCGGTAGAGCTTGCTCTCGGTCTGAAGCTGGGCGGGCGGACCGACGTCTTCGACCCGGCCGTTGTGCAACAGAATGACCTGGTCGCACGATCGGATTGTGGAGAGCCGGTGGGGCAGGAGGATCAGGGTTCGCCCCAGCGCCAGTCGGGCCAGAGTGTCGTCGAGCAGGTGCCTTATGTCCTCGTCCAGAACGCCGGAGGGCTCCTCGATGATCACGATCGACGGGTCGTGCAGAGAGGCGCGGGCCAGAGCGATGCGGAACTGCTCGTCGGGTCGGAGGTAATGGCCCAGCGGGCCGATGATCGTGTCGTACCCATGGGGGAGGTCTTTAATGAACTTATGAGCATGTGACAGCTTGGCCGCCTCGATCACGCGGGGCAGGGAGTTGAAGGGATCTCCCATGCCGATGTTGACCAGGACCGAGTCCGTGAAGACCAGATCGGCCTGAAGGACCGTCCCGACCTGGGCGCGGACTGATTCCAGGGTCACGTCGCGCAGGTCGTGACCGTCGAGCAAGACCTGCCCCGCCTGGGGGTCGGTCAGGCGCGGGATGAGACAGGCCAGGGCTTGCTTGGAATCTTCATCGAGGCCCATGATCACGGTCCGCGAGCCGGCAGGTATCTCGGTGGAGACGTGCTCGAGCAGCGTCCGGCCCGAGCGGCTCTTGAGCGTGACGTGGTCCAGTACGATCTGCTCTTTCAGCGCCGCCAGGAAGTGAGCGCCCACGTTTTGATGGAGTTCGGGAGACCGCCCCAGAAACTCGAAGATTCCGGCCGCCGACCGGTTCGCCTGGCGGATCGTTCGCCTCACCTTGAGCCACTCTGCGATGGGGTGTGCCAGCCCGGCGAGGGCGGCCAGGAGCACCAGCATGGTGGTGATCATCTGCTCGCGAATCAGCACGGTGTAGCCGAGCAGGCCCAGAGCGATTGCCAGGGCCGCGCCGTAGAGCAGGGCGGTCGTGGGGTTGAGCTTGGGCTCGGTGACAATGCGCCGGAAATCCGCCTCGCGAAAACGGTCCAGGTGCTCGTCGAATCGCTGGCGATCGTAGTTCTCTGCGCCGTGAATCCGCACAGTCCGCAAAAGGCCCAGGTCCTCGTGCAGCAAGCAAAGCTGGACCGAAACGTCACGCAGCGCTGCGTCCTGGGCCAGCCAGGCATCCCGGTTGAGCTGCCCGGAGATATAGCCCACCAGCAAGCCCAGCGAGCCCAGAAAGAGCGTCAAGATCGGCGATGCCAGCAGGGCGATCAAGATCAATCCGACCGCCAGGATCTGCATCCGAGGAGTGTGACCGAGATCGGCAAGCACGCCGTCGCGGATATCGTTGACCTCCCGCGTCCAGATGTTGGCAACCGGCCCGATTCCTTCGGTCGGCAGGAATGACTGGCCCAGGCGATACATCTGGCGATGAATCTGGTTGCGGAGCGTCGTGGCCAGTTCGGTCGCCACCCGCGCCATCGCCCTCCGCCGCCACTGGGTCACGAACGAGAGTGCCAGCAAGAACGACAACCCGATCGCCAGCAGGGCCGTGAGCGCTCCCAGGTTGTTCCGCAACGGCTTCAAGACCGCCGAGATCCGGTCCACCAGCCATGCCCCGGTGCGGTGAACCGGATTGGGGTCCAGCAGGTTATTGGCCACCAGGGGGAAAATTCCCGTGTCCTGGAAGCGGAGGAACTCGCCGTCCCGAACCCCCTGGTCGGCAGCCCAGGCAGGAAGGCGTGACGCTTCGCCGAGGGGAAACCGCGCCTCGCCTCGTGAGGCCATCAGCGCCACAAAAAGGCAGATGACGCCCAGCAGCCCTAGTAGCAAGAGCGATTGGATGGCGCCCAGCACCCTTGCGACAATCAGGTCACTATGGGAACCCTTAAGCGTCCGTGCGCGACGGTACGCGTCAGCGTGCATGCGTGAGGTCCCCCGACTTCAGTTGTGTCTTGATCAGGCCAGGTCCCGATCCTCGAACAAGAGGAACGCGAACGACAATGCTGCTCCACTGTACAACATGCAATAGCCCAGCGCAGGCAGGACGTATCCAAACCAAGGGATCACCGCGCCGGTTGAGATCGAAGGACCGGCGTTGAAAAACTCCAGGGACGGCAGGACCCATGCGAACAGGCGAGCCATGAAGCTGACCAGCTCGTTCACTTGACTCTGCGCCGTGACTTCCACAAGCACCGGGCTAAGGTGGCCCAGAAAGAAGATCATGATGCAGACGACGAGGTTCACCAGCATGGGCAGACGGGTCGAGATGGCGATGCTGATGCTCGTCAGGATGGTCACCTCGAAGAATCCCAGCGCCAGGCCGGGCAAGATTTGCAGGACCTGCGCCAGCCGCTTGGAGCTATCGGCCAGACCTCCGGCCGATTCTCTCAGGTCGTAGCCGTACTTGTACCACAACCCGCCCGCGAACAAAGCGCCCAGCAGCACATAGAGCACCAGCACGCCAAGCTCGATTCCCAGAAACTTGCCGATGATGAACTGGCGCCGGTTGATCGGCTTGGACAAAACGGTGATTGCGGTCTTACCCTCGATCTCCTCGGCAACCGTCGAGCTTGCCGTCAACAGCGACAGCAGCATGCATGCGAACGAGACGGTGGTCAGTCCCGTGTCCTTGTACATCTTGATGTCTTCGCCGAACGTGAAGTACGGGACGAAGATCGTGCCGATCAAGAGCGCACCGGCAAAGACGGCCATCACGAAGAAGGCCGGCTGTCGAATCGTTTCCTTGGCCGTCGCCAGGGCAATGGTGAATGATTTCATGGTTGTGAGGTCAGTGGCGGCGGTGAGGAAGATTGGATCAAGAGCTCATGATAACGTTCGACCGGTCGGTGCGTCTGTCGCATTGGTTCAGCATTCATTGCCATCAGAATCGAACCTTGAATCCTTCCAGCGGGGGATAATCGCTCGGTTCCTGCTCGGAGACGATCTCGCGGATGAAGCCGCCCAACTCGTCCGAAATGGCACCGAGGTAGCGGTCGATTTCGGCCGCTTCCCCCTGCGCCAGCAGCTCAACACGACCGTCGGGGAGGTTGCGCACGTACCCGACAATGTCGAAGCCGCCAGCCAGCCACCGGCAGGTCGCACGAAAGCCAACGCCCTGAACCCGGCCCGAAAACAGGACGCGCCGCCGTTCCAGAGCCATGAGTTCTCGCGCTGCTCCGTCCGCTTCCCAGGAATGCGACCCGCGTGATCGCCCGCGGACCCGCGGAAGAGAGATCAAGGACCTAGTTTAGCGAACACCGGCAAGTCACGGCAAGGGCCAGAAACTCGTTGGAAGCACCACATCATAACGATGGGCACAGGGAAAGAGTTCGCTTTTCGCCCGGGCCCGAATCTCAAAAAGATGGCGCCGAAGGAGATTGGTTTTTCTTTGGACTCGAAACGGCAGGATCGCCGCCGATCAGAGTCCGTTCAGTTCGACGCGCTCGATCGTGGCCGTGGCGGCCTGGATGGGCAAAAGCGCCGAACGGGCCGGGCCGACCCCCAGACCGTGAAACGGCACGGTCGGAGCGCCGGCCGAGTTGCCGGCCTTGACCGCCACGGTCGCCAGTGTGAACGGCAGGTGATTGTCGACCTTGAGCGTTGTGCTTCCCACGGTCCGCCTGGCCGGCTTGACCGTCACGAACGCCGCGCCGATCGCGCGATCCATGATCTGGGACATGGCCTTGCCGTCCAGCACATCCACCGGCCTTGTGTCCTGGAATCTTGCCTTGCCCAGTGGTGCCCACTGATTGGCAGTCGAGCTAGAGCTGACCACGACCCGGCCGCGGGTCTCGCCAGTCTTGCCGTCGGTCAGGACCACCTTGATGAAAAGTGCGGCCGGCGCCGAGGGTAGCTCGCCGTGATCGACAATGCGCACGGGAAGACCGAGCAGACGGCACTTCTCAACCTGCTCGTTGAGCCGTTCCGCATCGCCCGCCAGGGCGCCCTCTCCCTGGATCTTGACGAACACGCGGCCTTCGGTCAGGGCTCTGGCATCGACCAGGTCGGCCCCCGTCGTTTCATCCAGGGCCTCGATGAACCGGGCCGCCAGGGCGATCTCGGGCTCGTTGATCACCTTGCCCGCCTGCGCGGCCATTGCCTCGAACGTCAGGTCGTTGCAGACCCGCCACATCACGACCTGGGCAACACCCTGGCTCGTACCGAGCTGGCATAGGCTGCGTAACGACTTGCGCACTCTGCTATCGGTGCTGTAATCAGCGACGTCCACGAGGGTGAACCGGTCGCGTGGGGTCGGGGTGGGCAGGCCGAAATTCAGGCAGACCGCGGTCACAGTCACGTCCAGCGATTCACCGGCGGGGACGGTGATCGAGGAATCGAGCGATGAGTCGTCAAGCGCCACCGATTGCAGTCCTTCGTCGCCACCGCTGCCACGGAACTGTCCGAAACTGCCTGGACGGTTGGAGAACATCCCCAGGCCCATGCTCTGCAACCCCCGGCCCTGTCCCTGTCCGGCGGCGGCCGACGCCACCAGCCCCGCGGGGAGAATCACGTTCAGCCGCTGGCTCGACGTGTTGCGGATCGTCAAGCGAACCCGATCCTGACCCTGGCCACGAGCGACCACGCTCAGTTCGCCCACCTTGCTGGCCTTCAGCAGGTCGACCGTCGCCGTGGCCACATTGGCGGGGGCCGAGATTCTTTCGGGATCGTCCGGCCGTGACGATTGCGCCGTCGCCAGCGAGCTGCCCAGGATCATGAGACCACTGCAAAGGCCCACGGCCGACCAGAGCCGGACCGGGCAAAGGCGTCGCCAGAGCATTGCGTTGGACCTTTCTGGAAACTCCGTAACTGAAACGGTTCCGACGGCCATCCTCCGGGGCGGTGCCTTTTCTCCCCATCTATTTGTATTTGCCCGAAGTTTCGTCAGACGCGGTGCCAACGGTTCCCCTCCTCGCAAGACGCTTCCAGGCGCCGGGTTATTCAGGCTTGTCACTGCAACCGCACGATGCCATTCGGTGCACGATAGTTTGCAATCGGACTCGGGCTGGCTTCGAGCGTCGTCCTTCTGGCGGCGGATTCCAGAGACTGGATCAGGCGATTGCGCACCACGGGCCACACCCGGTCGGGATTGAGCTCGGCGAAGCACTCGAGCCGGTTGCAGGTTCTCCGAAAGCTGGGCGCGCACCAAACGCAGCTCTGGACGGTGGTGGCGTTGGGACCGTAGGGGCCAGTAAGGCGGGGATTGGTGCAGGTGTAGATACCCACGACGGCAGCTCCCGCGGCGGCGGCCAGGTGAAGCGGACCGGTATCGTTCGAGACGAAGAGGTCTGACTCCTGGGCCAGTGCGGCAAGCCGGAGCAGGGTCGTCTGGCCGCTCAGATCCAGCAGCGGCAGGGGGCCAAGCGCGACGCCGAGCGCCGCGGCCAGCGGAAGGTCCACGCGTGATCCCACGCAGACCAACCCAGCGCCGAATTCCGCGGCCGCTCGCCTGGCGACCTCGGCGAAGTGCTCCGAGGGCCATCGCTTGGTCAGCCATCGCGCTCCGAGATTGAGGATCAGGCGGGGCCGTGGTACGGACGCAAGGATCTCCCTGGCCCACAGCCTGTCTTGGTCGCCGGGGGAAATATGGAAAGAGGGCTCGACCCCCTCCAGGCCAAGAGCCGCCACGACACGGAGAACGCGATCAACCGCGTGCAATTGAAGCCGTGAGGCCGGCACCCGATGCGTGTAGAACCAGCGGGCCCCCTCGCGAGCGTCGGCCGTGCCGACCCGGACTCTCGCCCGGGTCGCGGCCGTCATCAGGCCGGAACGCAAGAGCCCTTGCAAGTCGATCGTCAGGTCGTATTTCTCCTTCAGAAGCCGGGCGCATAGCCACGCTGTGGCCGTCGCCCCGCGCGACGAGATCCCCGACCCGCCCCGCTCGTAAGCGAAGACCCGATCCACCTCCGGATGGCTGTCGAGCAGGCTTCGAGACGCGGCATTCACCACCCACGTAATCTGGGAGGATGGGAATAACACACGAAGTGCCGGCAAGATGGGCAAACAATGCACGACGTCGCCGAGTGAACTTGGCTTGATGATACAGATTCTCTGGGGTTCAAGACGACGAACCCGATCGGCCAAGTTTTCCATCGCCAGGAACTCCCTTTCCCGCAAGGCGGTTGGTGGCGTAATCTAACCGCGTCAAGGCTCGAAAACAACGCCACACTGCTCGTTTTGAGCAGCCAGGGAGGTTGATCTTGCTGCTGCATCCGCTCGTAATGTGGTCAGTGATCGTGCTGGGGGGGCTGGAACGCGGCGACGTTGTGTACCGGCCGTCGCCGCAAGAATCATCGGTTCCGGACCGGTTCCGGCTCAAGGCCGAGACGTTCTGGTACGAGCTCGAACCAACCCTGGCCACGCCTCGGTACACGGTTTCCCTGCTTCGCTTCCCCTCGCCGATCACGACGCCGGACGTGGAGAACAACGTGGTCCACGCCGAGTTCTTCGATCCGATCGGGTTCACCGGGCGTCGGCCCGCGGTCGTGGTGTTGCACATCCTGGGATCCGACTTTCCGTTATCGCGGTACCTGGCCGCGCGGCTGGCGGATCGAGGCGTCGCGGCCCTTTTCTTGAAGCTTCCTTATTACGGTGAGCGCCGGCCCAAGGCAGGGCCATCGCCGGTGCCCCGGAAGTTCCTGACCGCGGACATCGAGCGCACGGTGACGGCGATGCGGCAGGGAGTTTGCGACGTCCGGCGAGCAATCTCCTGGCTGGCTGGGCGCCCGCGCATCGATCCCTCGCGCCTGGGAGTTACCGGGATCAGCCTGGGGGGAATCATCTCGTCGATCGTGGCGGCCGTGGATCCGGCCGTCCGCTCGGGCGTTTTTCTGCTGGCCGGAGGCGACCTGTCGCGGATCCTCTGGGGCATGCCCGAAACGGCCAAGTTCCGGGAATCCTGGGCGGCTGCCGGCCGCACGATCGCAGACCTCAAGGCGCTGACAGAGCCTTTCGATCCGCTGACCTACGCCCACCGGCTCGAGGGAAAGCGGCTGCTCATGATCGCGGGAACGGTCGACGAGGTGGTTCCCCCCGCATCGACCCTGGCGCTCTGGAACGCGGCAGGACGTCCGCCGATCGACTGGTACGACTGCGGCCATTACTCGGCCATCGGCTACCTTCTGCCCGGCATTCGCAGGACGGTCGACTTCCTGGCCGGCCCTCCCGAGCCGCCGCGCTGAGGAACAGGCAAGAAAGTGGAAAAGAACGGGGGTCCTTTTCCTCCTGCACCTCCTTGTGGTCTCCGAGCAACGCAACCGCAACCGCACCCGAACCCCTCAGCTCACAACGCCTTAGGCCACCCTCCCAGGATACTGTTTGGTCGTTATTTTCCTTATCGCGTTCATCGATGTTCATTCGTGTTTTCCACTCCACAGCAACGAAACCGAACCGTCCGCTCGCGCTGCCTGCGGCTCTCCTCCTGGCATTCTGTTGAGTCGTTGCTCGAATTCGGGTTCGTTGGCGCTGGCCCAGCGCTTTTCTAATGGGCCAGCAGAGTCAACGAGACGATTTGCCGACCGAACTTCTCCACTCCCGGAAAGTCTAGCCCGAACATTCTCTCGTGGCCGGAGACGCTCAACGCCAGTGGCTCCAGGCGCGCCTGCCGGATGGCCATACGGTGCAATGCCCGTTCTCTGCTTGCTCTCCCTGATTTCCCGGAATTCCCCTACGCAGTTTGGTATGGTGTCCTTGCGTCAGGAAAGCTTTGGGAAGGAGGAAGAGACTCGAGCTCTGAAACCTTTCGTTGAAACCCTGCGGGTACGAATCCCGCCTGGCAAAGCTGGACCAGCAGCCAGAAGCGAGTCTTGCGTGGTGGTGGGGCGACCCATCCTGCGAAGCGTAGACAGCGAGGTCAAAGGTCGTGTGATTGAGCCCCGAAAGTACAAGACGCCGGGAGCCTTCGTCGTGGACACAGGCGGGGGCCGTGTCAGGCAACTAACTCATGGTCCACTCAGCCTGCCTGATCCTGCCGGGGTCGAAGAGCACGGACAATGACCACCAGGGTTTCCAAGGAACCTGAGAGACCCCGACGTTTCCATCGTAAATCCGGATGGGAGACCGGAACCGACAACTCCCAGGCCCCCGGTGGGACGCCCACGACCGAGGGGAGCAAACCACGGGCGACACGGTGGTATCGGCTCGTGAAGAAATCGAACGGGTCGAGACGGACGGCGGGGAGTCGGAGCGTCCCATAGTATCGTTGAAGCGGGGGAACCACCCGAGGGACCCCGTGGAGAGAAGGGGACGCCATG
>Ga0208043_1000400_pt1 | contig 19714 bp, 19 predicted proteins | sample Sb_taG_12_FD_187710 | JGI IMG/M metagenome (GOLD analysis project Ga0208043, IMG submission 187710) | Peat soil microbial communities from Weissenstadt, Germany - Sb_50d_9_AC metaG (SPAdes) (version 2) | ecosystem: Environmental > Terrestrial > Soil > Wetlands > Peat | place: Germany... | reverse complement strand
TATGTCCTGGAGTCGGATAACCGCCTCGCAGACGCGATCGGAACGGGCGACAAGACCAGGAGACACTGACCGACCGAGGAGCCAGGTCTCCGAGAAAACTGATCTCAGGTTCGATTTTCGAATATCGATATTCGAAGCCTTTCACGCCGCTGCCTTCCGGAATCTCTTTTTACCAAGGACCCACAAACGTGATCACCATCACCCGTTGCGAGGTGAGAGCCTTACGGTCCATACTACGTCGAGCGACCCTGGGCATCAGGCACAGGAGCTCTGTTCCGCCGCTGGTGCTCCATGCCGAGGGTACGCGCCTACGGGCGCAGTATCAGTACGACAGCCTGGCTGTCGAGTACGTCGAGCCAGGGAGCTATCGCCCTCTCGACTCGATTCCCGTCCCACTGGACGTTCTCGGCGACATCGAAGGCCGCGACGATAGCCCGGTTGTCTTCGAGGCCGCGGATCCTGACAGGACCGTCATCCGCTGGCAGGACCATGGCGTACCCCAGGTCCGAGAATGTCCAGTAACACCATTCGGTAACATCGCACCGTTCCCGGAGACGCCCACGGCCTGGACGCAGGCACCTGCGGACTTGCTGGCGGCGCTTGCCCAGGCCTCGGAGATCTGCACGGACGAGTCGACACGGTATGCCCTGAACTGCATGCAGCTCCGTGGCACTCCGCACAAGATCATCGCGACCGACGGCCATCAGCTGCTTGTCAGGTCCGGCTTCGGTTTCCCCTGGGACGGCGATGTGCTCATCAAGGGCTCGCCGATCTTCGGCTGCAAGGCCTTCGCCCGCGATCAGCCGGTCCAGATCGGCAAGACCGACACCCACGTGGTTCTCAAGATCGGGCCATGGTCGATCTGGAGCGAGATCCAGAAGGACGTCCGCTTTCCAGGAGTCGAGGAAGCGATTCCGGGTGCGGATGCCCTGACAACCCGGCTGCAACTGGATCACGAGGACGCCCGCTTCCTGCAAGAGGCCATCGATCGTCTCCCCGGAAACGAGGAGTTGAACAGCCCCGCCACGATCGACATGAACGGCAAGGTGGCGATCCGGGCCAGAGCCTCGGATCAGCCGGAGATCACCGAGCTGATCCTCGACCGCTCGAGCTATGCCGGCCCGTCCATTCGCATCAACACCAACCGAAACTTCCTGAAGCGGGCCATCCAGCTCGGTTTCAGCGAGATCGGCATCTCGGACCTGGAGACGCCGGTGGTCTGTCGGCAACCGCACCGGGTCTACGCGTGGCAGCCTCTCAGCGGCGATGCGGCAATCGAGCCGACGGACAACGTGACTCGCATCGAATCGCAACCCGTAACCGTCATCACCAACTCCATCACGACCGACAAGGAGTCCCCGAGGAGATCCATGAACGCGCCGATCCAGAGAAATGGCCAAGAGTCCGCGGCTCCCGTAAACAGCAATGGCCACCCAGCCAGCGAGAACCCCGGCACCAGCCTGTCGACCTTGATCCAGGATGCCGAAACACTTCATGCAACCCTGACTGACGCACGAGCGGGCATCGCTCGCCTGATCGCCGGGCTGCGCCGCCACCGCAAGCAGTCACGACTGGTGAGCGAGAACCTGAAGTCACTCCGGCAGCTCAAGCTGACCGAAACGGCCGAGTGATCCCCTCGCGTCCCAAACCCATCCATCGGAAAGCTCTCCCACAGGAGTTCCCATACCATGCCAATGAAGCTCAACGTCGGTGTCTCGCGCAAGGTCGGTCTGCCTGATTACAGCTCGATCGGGGCTTCGTGCAACCTGGAGCTGGAGCTAGACGCCGGCCTGCTCGAGAAGGACCTGGACGGCTTCCACGCCCGCATTCGCGGTGCGTATGTTGCCGCACACCAGGCAGTTCATGACGAGCTGGCGCGGCTCCAGGTGCCTGTCGAGGCCAGTGCCGAGCGGCCCTCTCAGAAACAGGGCAGGATGCTCCCCAGAAATGGATACACCAGGGAGAACGGAAATGGTTCGCCGGCTCGTACCCAGGGCGACCGATCCCGGGTTCGGAAACCCGCCACGCCGAACCAGGTCAAGGCAATTCTGGCGATCGCACGAAGGCAGGACGCCGATCTGGGACGCTTGCTGCAAGAGGAGTACCAAGTCGAGCGGCCCGATGATCTGACGATCGGGCAGGCCAGCGAGCTGATCGACTTGCTTAAGGCTCCTGCAGAAGCCTGAGGGGCCCGCCCTTCTCTGCTCCCATGTCGACTTCGCGGCAACCTCGCCCATCCGCGCAAAAGCACCGGCCGAAGAACAGCGATAGCGGCGACGGGCAGACGATCTATTCCAGAATCATGACTCCAGCAGGAGCAGGCTCGGTCCATTGTCTGTGATCTCCTGCTGTGGCGTGTTCTTCAGCAGGAGTCAAGCCCTCGCCCGATGGTGTCCTGACCAGGTGGCAGGCACCATCGAGAGGGGGGGGCCTTGATGTGACGACAGATGAAGATCGGCCTCCATTCTTTTAGCTATCAGGACAGCAGAGTCTGAAGGATGAGCAGTCTACACGGATCCGATCTACGCGCCTCGATTCGTTGCTCAACTCGTGACGTGCCTCGTCGGATCGTTGAATCCGGATTTCCCAGATGGATCACGTTTTTTCGCATGAGAATGTAAACCCATGCCAACCCGTTCTGCTAGATAGCACCTCTCACTTCAGGGGAGTTTCAGATACAAGCGAATTCGTCACGGACGGCTCGCTCGTGCAACCTTCCCCGGCCGGGGCGCCGGCTGATCTCTTGGACCTCGTGCAACAACTCCGGCGCGAGGTACTCCAACTGGGCCAAGAAGTAACCAGCCTGAGACGCGAGAACGATCAACGCGGCGGAGCATCGCCCTGGGCATGGCATCCGAGGACTGAAGCAGCGCCTACATCTCCAAGGGCACTTCCCCGCCGCCACGGGGCCGTCGAACCAGGGGATGTGTGATTGTCACCTTCCGTCCGACCAGGATTGCCACGCCGTGCTGACGGCCAAACCGGGTGTGGAGGCGCACAGGCTGTCGCTGCTACCAGCGCGACGACGACTCTGGTCCTGACCACCACGTCAAGATGGTTCCAGCCTGATGAGGCACGTGCGGACGCAGGAATGATCCGGACGCGGGGGAAACTGCTAGCTGCCCTAGCTGATCGAAGCACTGGCCGAGGAGGTCATAACAAGACTTCACTGTGCCGTTGCCGATTATGAAGAAAGGCTCGCTCTTCATTGCGTTTTGAATGTCATGCCTTCTCTTTCCGAGCGCCCTAAGTTTCTCGGCTAGTTTTGACGGGTCGAGGACTTCTATCGCTCTTGACTGCTGCAGGGCATCGGAGAGACCGTGGTCGCTACCTTCGCGGAATAACTGCTCAATGAGACTGACGATCATCAGGTCTTGGCGGTCCATAATAGGTGTAGCCGGCTTCGCGAAACCACTCCCAATGCCCGCATCCAATCTCTTCCGCCCGAGGAATGCAATCGTTCGGGCGAAGCCATTCGAGCTGCCCTTCTCCTTCCCCAACTCATCAGCTACTCCCTGGGCTTTTTCCTGGAGCTGGACGAACGATCCCCAGAACTCGAAGAGGGAACTGCGGAGCCGGCGCGCGTCATCCTCGTCGCCATTCCCAAGGAGATCGCGCAGAACCTCTGATTCAGCAGAGCGTTCTGATTCGATGAACCCAAGGCAGGACTGTGCCGATCCTTCAACCAAGTCCTCGATCTTCCGTTGCAAGACCTCATCCGAGGCGATCGCGATAGAGATGGAATCGGGGCTCACTAGCGCATCGATCCGGTCCCAGTTGATCGCCCGCTGGAGCGAGCGGGTCAGGTCATTGGTGTCGCAGGCCCAACGTTTCGCGAGTCGTTCCAAGGTCTTCGACACTTGAGCTGGGCTAGGCCCAGAACCGCTCGGAAGGATTGGATTGCGAGGCTTTGGTGCGTCTCCCCGCAGCATCCATAGAACCGCCACGAGGGCTAGGATAAGAAGCGCGACGGCGGGCAGTGCGAGCGAGTTTCGAGTCCTCCGGTCGCTCGGGGCGTCGTCGACAACGGGGAGTTGATCCTTCGGGTCAAGTCGGCACATCCATTGATCCAGCAACTGGGCAGCGATCAGCGTACCGCGGGATGGGGGCCACTCACCAGAGATGATTGTTGCGACTTGTCGGTCTACTTCGGGCCAGAGATCCTTCAGCGAGGCGAGCAGGTGATCGACGTCCTGACCGAGGCGCTCGACGTCGATTCCGGTGAGGATAATCGTCTCGGGGCTGCGACGCACCGAGCCGCTGGCGAGACGTTGCTCCACCTCCCGGGTTACGGACAGGTAATCGGTCCCCCGAGGCTCACGGGAAGCAGCCGCGGCGATCCGGGCGACATAGGTCTCGTCCATGACGGAAGGAGGGACGAAGAATCGGTGGCCCAACTCACCGGCTCTGGGGGTCTCGACGATTAGGAACGGCCGACTCATAGGATCGGGACCAGGGGGGTAAAGGAGGAACTTCCTCCAGTTCGGGAATGTGGTACTTCACAACCACGTGCGTGCTGGACACGTCGTACCTGCGAACGAGTTGGGCCGATTGGTCAGGCCCCTCCTCTCGGTTGATCCTTAACCGTCCGCTATAGGTCAAGCCATTCTTGGATTGCACGGTTGTCTCAAAGGATAGAGTCGTTGCATCCCCCGGTAAAACAAGGCTCTCCAGGACGATCGGGCGCTGATCCTTTGCGAGGGGGACCCCGAGCGGAATGTCCTCGATCATGAGGGCGCGCGATCGGTTTCGTATCTCCACCGACCCGAGGCCGTCTCTGGTCTCGACACCTATAACCTCCCTTATCTCGAGACTCGGGGACTTCGAGAGCCAGTTACGGTACCGCCTGACGGGGGCAGCCATGTACTGCCGGGGGGCTTTCTCCAGGTAGACCCAAGTCGCAGCGAGCCGTTCATCCATCGAAGATCGCTGTATGCGCTCGTAGCGCTCACGGTCCTGCTCATCCAGAGACTTTTGCCCCTGTTCAGCGCTGTGTTTCTGCGCCTCCAAGTCCTCCCGCATGGCCTGGGATAGGATTGGTAGGAGATCGTGATTCCCGGAGAGCGCGACCGTTAGCCGCGCGGACTCGTCGTACCGCAGCCCCTGGTTTAATTCGCTGGCGAACGCGATGACTTTAGAGATCAGGTCCGTCTCTAGCGAACGCCTACCGGACAGTTCCCCACGCCAGGACGCGAGGAATTCGGCGAGCTTGGACGGGTCTCGGGACTTCAAGAGACTCTCCAACCCGGGCGCGAAGGGTTTGGCCTCGGGCTTCGTCGCCGTCTGCTCCGCTCCGGGTTTCAATTCCGGGGAAACTGGACGTGATGACGGGCTCCTGTCCGGCCGGTTGTCAGGCTCACTGTCGACCGACGACCCGCGGCGAATCGGAACGGCAGAGAATGGCCCCGAGTCCATGGGCTGAGTCCTCTCGGGCCTTATAGCGGTGAACGGAAGCCACAGCGCGAACCCGATCATCAAACCCACAGCGAACGCTTTCCATGTACGGAAACGCGGCCTAGGTCTCCCGGGGTGCAGCGTTGGACGGTCTGGACAGACCGGCCTTGGCCCCTCGGACCAGGAGGTCGTGGGGATGTGCTCAAGGCGTGGATCGTGCAGCCAATCGTCCAACTCGCCTCTCTCTATGACGAGGCAGCGCTTGGTCTCACCGATGGACCGGTTGGAGAGAAGACCGTCGAGTTCGGACACCCGCTCGTCGAGGAGTCCGGTTAGCGACAAGGCCTGGACACCGTTGAGCCGGGCGACATCCACCCCGATCAGTACCAGGATCTCGGTCCCCGTCCTGACGGTACCGCTTCCGAGGACCTGTGGGACCTTTCTCGCGACAGCCAGGTAATTCCCCCCGGATCTTTCTAAGGATGCGGAATGCGCGAATTCCCCGAGCATCACCTCGGAGACGTGCGAACCGGCAGGGACAAGGAAGCGATGGCCTTCGCCCCCCGCGCGCGGCGTCTCGGCGAATAGTAGGGGTAACATCACTGCGTCCCCCAGGCGGGCAAGGTAGGCTCTAGCGGGATGCCATCGACCACGAACGACGCCTTGTTCGTGTGATCGGAAGCGGGAAGCTCGATCGTCTTCCCGTTCAGATCTCGTACGGTGCCCGTGTACTCGCCCGAACCGACCTCCACGGACGACCACCTTAGCGGGTTATACGACCCGCTGCGCACGAGCGTCACCCGCACTCGGATGCTGTCCTTGGGATTCTTTAACACGGCGACCGGTTCTCCAACCTTCCCGGTCCGGGCGTAACTCTTGGCCGTTGCATGGCCCTCGATAGCAGCCTTGCCGTCGACAGTTACCCGCACGTCGTGCTCCCACCCGTCCCACGCATTTCCCCATTCGATTTGGGAGAGCGCGAGCTTGAGATCGAGCTTCCCGTCCATCTGGTTGAGATACCCCTGGTACGTCTCGACCTGCTTCTTCATCCGGCCTGTCGAGGCGCCCCGGAGATACTGCGTGACCTGATCGCGACATTGAGGACGGTACTTGAGGATTTGGTCGTACGAGTCGCGATCCTCAGAAGAATCTACGTCGTCACGTAGGGCATTGAGTTTGCGGATCTGTTCGGCGCCGAGCAGTATGACGACGGACTGATCATTGAGCGGTACGCTTACCGCCTCCCTCGCCTGTGCCCAGAGCCGGCTCTTCGTATAGCCACGGCAACGTTCTTCGATGGCGGCAACCGCACTGGTGGCGAAGTCCTTCTCGAGGTCCCTTGCCTGAGGGAACTCGGGCCGGCCTTCGGCGAGCATAGCGGCGGCCTCGCGGACCTTGCCGTCGCTCAGGAGGCGGTAGAACTTTCCTTGGAACTCGGCCAATCGCCTGCTCGACTCCCGCTGCTTCGCTTGTCCGAGCCGCTCGTACAGCACCGATTCGATGCGACTCCGCTGAGACAGCCCGTCATCGTCCATAGAGCCGGGATGGGGCAGTCGACGTAGCCTGTCGAGGATCTGGCGAACCGCCTCCTCCGTCGGGGCCTGCGGGGGTCCGATGGCGTTGACGTCACGCGCGAGGGCGTCCAAGAACTCCCGGTTCTCGCGGCGATTGCGACGTGCCGCGTTCTCGGCTTGAATCCGGTCCACCTCAGACCTGTGACGACAGTTGCTCCCGATCTCTTTCTTGTGCTCCTCGACCAGCACCAACTGCGTTTCGCCTTCGGCCTCGGAGACGGGGGCCCACGATCGTTCGTCCCTCTGCACTCGCGACCCTTCGAGTTCGATGAGGGCGGCCTTGCGATCGAGGACGAAGAGCCCGGACAGGAGATGACGGAACGAAGGGGCACGGTAATAAGACTGTAGCCAGTCCTCATCCGCGATTAGCTGCTCATCAGTCGCGTCGGGCTTCTTCTGCGTGGAAACCACCGAGCGGTAACGGACCCCGTCCAAAACTGTCTCGGTCACCATAAGCAGAAAGACGACTAGGACCAGGGAGATGACGGCCTGAGAGGCGAGCTTCAGTGCCGAGGCTCGCCGAGCTGCGATCGTCCTGCGGGCGAGCTCTGAGCTCGCCGGTAGTCGTGACTTCAGGGGGAAGCCGTCGACGAGGGCCCAGAGCGGGGAGACGCCCCGGATCCAGTGCCGGAGTGACTCGCCCCGGGAGGCGAGTCCGAGGGCCGGACTCCCGACGAAGAGCTGCCAGAACCGCCACCAAGAGGAGGTCTTCACGGCCTCCTCATACGTCTCGACATCGATCTCGTCCCTGCGGCCGGCCACCCAAAGGAAGGGGTCTTCGAGACCGAAGGAACGGAGAACGGGGCTGCCGTCGTTCGCTGGAACCTCACGTCCGTCCGATAGGACCAAGTGCGCCCCAAAGGCACTGACCGGGAAGAGTTTCAGGTTCTCTGGTGTCACAGCGTTCTCAACGGTATGCACCAGCGCGCGGTGGGGCGGCTCAGGTTCTCCGGCGAGGAACGCATCAGCCCTCCCGCTCTCCCGGTCCGGGTACGCAAAAGCGATCGGGCCGCGGCGGTCCCACTTGTTCAGCAGCAGGGCCACGGGCCAATCCTGCTCCGGAGCCCCGTCGCGCTCGCTCAGGAGCAAGCTGAAGGCCGCCTTTACATTCTCCAGATCGCGCGACAGGGGCGTGAGGTCTCTTCCCGGGTGGGGGGCCTCGGCCAGCAGCAGGATGCCGTCACAGGTCTCCATATGAGACCGCAACCGGGCGGCCAGTTCGCTCGAGGTCAGGGTGATGAGCTCGCCCGAATAGTCGATCAATTCAACGCGGATCGTCCCCCTCTCCGGGGCCGTGAAGTCGAACAGGAAACGTGTCGGCTCCTCGCGGTTGGGGTTCGGCGGCGGTAGCTCCCCTCGTGCCAGGCGTTCCCGCTGCTCACTTAGCCATCGCCATCCCAGGTGGTAAGGATCGGTGGTCTCCCAGCCGGACGGATCTCCGGCTGGGAGCGGGTGGCCTGGGATCTCCTCGATCCAGCAACACGTCAAGCGCCTGGGATTCGCGTTTCGCGGTATCGCCAGGGCGGTCAAGATGCATGTCTTCCCGGAGGATGCGCCGCCGTAAAGCGCCAGGCGATAGACCCTGCGCGGCGGTGGAGTTGGTCCAATGTTCATGGTGGGCAATGCCTTGTTTACCAGTCCCTCGGCTCACCGACCCCACCGCGAGGGGCCACAGGCTTCGACCCGGGGGCTTCCAGGAGCCACCGGATCGGTTTCATCACAGAGTGGCGTACCCTCCGGAAAGAGAGCGTGAGGCCCAACACCAAGATGGCGGTGCCGATGATCGCGTAGATCCGGCGAGGTCCCGTCAGGAACGTCTCGGCCAGGGCCGTGGTCACGTCCTCGGCGGCCCTGCCCGATCCCTGACCTACGCCCCGGATCGCCGCGGCGGCCACCGAACCGGCCAGCTCCGTCAGCCGCTTGAAGCCCGACTCGGTCAGGCGACCGGCAGCGTCCTGGAATTCCTTCGGATCCGCCAGGTAGGCGGCCAACGCGCCCGAGGCGATCCAGACCTTCCAGTGGGGCTGGACGTAGATCCTCCAGAAGTCCCACGAGGCTTTCCCGCCCTGACTCATCACCCGGCCGAAATCCGCGAGCGCGACGGGGCGACTGGCCTCGCGGACGACCACACTGCCGGCCCGGATCGCCTCGTCTAGCCGCGCCGCAGCCCGTGCGGCATCGGGGCCGAGGGCGCCCACGGCGGCCACGGTCTCAGGACCGCCGTCTCGGAGGAACCGGGATCGCACCGCCAAGTCCGGAACCGACGTACGCAGGTGCTCTCCCCCCCGTACGAGGACAAGCGCAGCCTCACGCGACCCCTCATCGAGCAGCTCGATTCGCCGCAAGAGCGACGGGTCGAGCTGGGTGGTTGATTTCCGGAGCAGCTCCAAGATCCGCTCGGACCGTGATGCGGTCTTGCCGGCCTCTTCCAGAGCCCGACTCGACTGCCGGATCTCGGATTCCACTGCTTCACGGGTCGTCTGGGACCTGCCAATGTCCTCGACGACTTCGTCTAGCCGGCGCAGGGGGATGTCGTCCGAGACCCGTGCAGCCTTACGAATCAGGTCCCCAAACACGGCGCCGCGCTGTCCCCAGGCGCTGCTCGCGGGAGCGATGGCGAGTAACGCGCCTCCCAAGAGCGAAAGGACGCAGCGGGACGTGACGCTTCGGTCTCTCATGAGTCGACTCCCGGCTCCGGGGCCGGCTTGGTGAGAACGTTCGAGGCGTTCAGGAGCCACCAAGCCGAGACCTGCTTCCGCCACTCTTCGAGTTGCTCTTTGACCGAAAGCACGCGCCTCGCCCCGGCCCGTAACAAATCTTGACCGGGTTCACTCTCAGCGACGACGCCGACCGTGAGATCCTTCGCCGCCCTGTCGAAAAACGCGACCGTACGACTCCCCACCACGGCACGCGCGCGATTCGACATCCGGATGTAGACCTTCGAGTCCCCGCGCATGAAGAGCCTGGCATCCATCCCGCTCCATCGCTTCCACGAAGTGCGGCCGACGCCGCTGTAGCGGAACAAGAACTGCACGGGCTTCGTGACCTCGAGGGTGGTAGCCCGGCCGAAGGCGTTCCTCACGGCTCGTTGCATCTCGCTTAGCGTGCCCGTGATCGTCCAGTTTGCGAGTTCGCGCTCGCTAAGCTTCTTGGCGACTTTCTTGCCCAACTGCTTCTCCGCGAGCTCGAGCGCGGTATTCCGAAGGGTCGTGACGACGACTTTCTCTGTGCCTTTCTCGACGACCTTCTCCGCCACCTCGCGGCCGCCCTTCGTGACGGTCTCCCGAACTAGCTTGCCTCCCCCGCCCGATGCGATGTCGATGACGAGGAAGGCCGGGTCGCAGACTGCCTGGAACCATTCCATCTTCGACGGGTCACGTCCCTGGATGAGTTTCTTCGGCACCTCGAAGACCGTGTAATAGAAAGGAACCCAGGTGATGAGACCGGAGGGAGCCGGACCTACCTCTTCGGTCAGCGCGGAGTCGCTGAGGCAGTCATACCGCTCGAGGAGCGATGGGTAGTCTGGCCCCGCCTGGAACAGTTGGTGCAGGGCCGCCCGGCGCGTCTCACCGGTGAGCGGGCGGGAAAGGAGGCGCTCGAACAGTGGCTCGCCTCGGTAGCGGAATAGTGCCTCGACAGTCTGTGATTCGCCATTGAGCAGGACCTCGCAGATAAAGGGATGCAATCGTTCGGGGTAGGGCGAGTGCCCGATTTCTGGGTAGCCAAAAAGGAGATCGATCCCGAGCATCCCAGAGGTCCGCAGGAGGGGTCCTCCGTTGGGGAGGGCCAGAAGGTCCCAGACCCTCGGGTCGTCAAGGTAGAGTTCGAACACCCCCTTATCCGAGCCCGCGGCTCCCACGAGTGCCGGCCAGAGCTCTTGGCGAAATCGCACAAGGAAGTGGGGATCGGACCTGAGACGTCTCCGGATCTCTGGCCCCTGCCGCATGACGAGGTTGGCGAAAGAGGCGAGTTCTTCGTCGGAACCTTCCAGCCGGGATCGCAGGGCATCGCGGAGCCAAGCTTCGTATTCCCGGGCCACGTCGTTGTCGCGATCGAAGACGAACAGCACCTCAGCACCGATCAGACCGTGCCGTTTCAAAGCGCAGCCCAGGTCATGGTTCTCCATCAGGCCGATCGCCAGCGCCAGCGCATCGGCGGGAGCCGGCTGTTGGACGTAGCAGCCGGCGAGCAGCTCGTAGTCTTCGTCCGGACCGCCCAGTGACTCGACGATCGGGCCCGGATCGTCCAGGGTGGCCAGGAGACCTGCGGTCTCCGGGTGGATCGCCAGGAACTGCATAAGTTGAGGATGCTTCCCTAGTCCCCTGAGCAGACTTAACTGCAGAGCGAACCCCGCCGGGTTTTCTTCCCGCTGGATGGCAAACCACTCACGGTTCAGTGCGACCAAGGCCCGTGCCGCGTCACCGCTCCAGCCCGCGGATTCCAGATCGTCGCTCGTGATCGTTTCGTCGCTCGGGCCAGAGCGAGTTCCTGGTCCGGTGTAAATGCCGGTGCTCCCCTCACGCCTGGATATCGAGCGTCGAGGGGCAACGATCAGGACGATCAAGGCGACGAGAATGCCTGCCAAGAGCACAACGATGATGGGGCTGATGCTGCCTCGTTTCCCGATGGTATTCACCCGACTTCGCTGACTCATGGTATCGCCCCTGAGCCTCAATCATGTCGGCTCAGTACTTCTCCGGGCTCAGGGCTTGTCGACGCCCCTTGCGGAGTATCTTAAACAGGCAGATTCATCCACGCCCGATTGTCACTCATCGTCGATACACTCATAGTCTACAGATTCCTAGCCTGGACTCAATGAAAAAAGGGTCCCGGCCAGACATCCGCATGCGATTCGGTTTTGCGGTCAAAGACCGGCGCGAGGCGCTGGGCCTCACGCAGGAGGAGTTTGCTGACCGCGCGGGCATGCACCGGACATACCTCTCTGACATCGAGAGGGGCACGCGGAACGTCAGCCTGATCAACATCGAGCGATTGGCATCGGCGCTGGCCCTGAAGCTCTCGGAGTTGTTCCAGTTCGTCGAGCAGACCTGATCGATCTTGGCATCGCCTATCCTCACCGGGCCCTGGTCGCCGAACCTCTCACGAACGAAATTGCCCGCCTCCGCTCGAGATGTTCTCGCTTGTGAGCTCTCCGCCAGCGACATCGGATAATTGATGGGCTGGGCCTGGAGCATGAACGGCTGATGCTGTTGCCGCTGCGCCGGCGTGAGCTGACCAGAGCCCGGTGTTTTCAGTGGTCCCTGGTCGGACATCAGATGCGGACAGGCATTGTCCATCACAGACACGCCTCGATCGGGCTTACCGAGCTTCGAATTATGGACAAGGCCCCAGGCAAGCCGGTTCAGTACCTAGCCAAGGAGGCCAGCCCGCTGACGGGGCAACCGGAGTTCGCCAGCAGCATCGTGCGCTGCGAAATGGCCAATTGCCGTGTACCGGTTTCCGCGTGTACCATATTTCACCAGTGGTCTCGGAAGGCGCGAGCATCTCGTACGCTCAGGGACTCGCGATGACCCCACATAGCCCAAGTGGAGCTGACAAAGAGATGACTGGTTACTCTCATGCCGCGCCGCCTCGCTCTCGCGGTCGCCTCTTGCTGCTGGGCCTCGGTCTCGCAGTTCTGGGAGTGCTCGCGTACGTTGTGCAGATCTCCCTTCAGCGATTAATGACACCGTGGTACATGCCCATCCTGGGGTTGCTCGGCGTCGTTCTCGTCGCCCTGTCCCTGTCGGAAAAGCGGACCGTTTGGCGCGCATTCGCGCTCTTGGCGGTCGTGCTTCTCACGGGCGCTGAGTTCGCATTCTTGTACGCGGTGCGACTGCCGCCCTACACGGGGCCGGTCGCGAAGGGACGGCCTTTCCCCGCCTTTGAAACGACGCTATCCGACGGTAGGCAATTCACGCAGCGTGACCTGGTCAGCGATCGGAGCAGCGTACTGGTCTTCTTTCGCGGCCGATGGTGACCCTTCTGCATGATCGAGCTGGTTCAGCTCGAACGGCGCCACGACGATTTCTCGAAGCGGAACGCGCGCGTGCTCGTCATCTCGATGGAAGGACTCGAAGACGCCCGGAAGACGCAGGCGCAGTTTCCGCACCTGATCGCGCTGGCGGATGAGGCGCGTGGGCTATCCGAAGCGGCCGGGCTCATTCATCCCCACGCGGCGCCGGATGGCCGGGACGTCGATGTGCCGACGACGATCCTTGTGGACCGGCATGGCATCGTGCGCTGGTTATATCGTTCGCCCGAGGTGGTCGCGCGTCTCTCACCGGATGAAGTCTTGCGGGCAATCGACCGGTACAACCCCTGATCCCGCGGCCGCGCTCAACTCTGCTGGAGAACCTTGCATGCTCACCATGATTGTCCACTCGCTGGCACTGGGATCGGTCGTCACCAGCATGGGGTTGGTCGAAGAGGGAAGAACGCATCATGTCGTTGTCATCGGCAGCCCCAACGTAAATCCGGGCTACCGGCTCGTCGATAACCACTATGTCGCTGGGCGGGTGAAGGCGTTCGGTGGCACTCTGACCGCTCAGAGGGGAGCCGGCGGGACCAGGTCCGAGGCCACGACGCGTTGGTACGATGTCCGGTCGCTGACTGTCGAGGGGAAGGGGTGGTCAAGCACGAAGGCATTCTTCGACCGATTACCGGCGAAGGCTGAAGGGGTCGTCCGCCCGCCCGTCTGGGATCTGAGCCATGATTCGGCGGGGCTATGCGTTCGGTTCACGACCGATGCCACAAGCCTCCAGGCCCGATGGACGGTCACTTCCAAACAGCTCGCCATGCCTCACATGCCCGCCACGGGCGTCAGCGGACTCGATCTCTATGTCAAGACGGAGCGCGGTCCGTGGCGGTGGGTCGCCGTCGGCCAGCCCCAGGATGCCTCGACGAGCACCATGACCCTGGTGAGCGGACTGCCTGAAGGGAAACGAAAGTTCCTCCTTTACCTGCCGCTCTACAACGGAGTGTCGGCGGTTCAGATCGGCATCCCCGACGACCGCAAACTCGAAAAGGGGGCGCCTCGTCCCTCGAGCCACCGCTCGCCGATCGTGTTCTACGGGACCTCGATCACCCAGGGTGGTTGTGCCTCGCGTCCGAGGATGACCCACACCGCGATTCTGGGCCGGCGCCTCGAGCGCCCCGTGATCAACCCGGGCTTCTCGGGCAACGGTCTGATGGAGCCGGAGATGGCGTCCTTGCTGTCCGAGTTCGACCCGGCAGTCTACGTTCTCGATTGTTTGCCGAACATGACTGCGGAACTGGTCACGGAACGCGTGGAGCCGTTCGTCCGTACGCTCCGCAAAGCCCGTCCGTCCACCCCGATCGTCCTGGCCGAAGACCGGACCTACAGCAACGCCCCGTTGGTCCCCGAGCCATTTGAGCGAAACCGGACCAGTCGTGCCGCGCTGAAGTCGGCCTATGAACACCTGATCGCGTCCGGCGTCAGAAACCTGCATTACCTGCCAGGAGAGACTCAGCTTGGCGACGACGGCGAGGGCACCGTCGACGGCTCGCATCCCACCGACCTGGGCTTCTTCCGGATGGCCGAGGCGTTTGGCAAGGTCATCGAGCCCCTGCTCCGTGAGACCGTCGGTGCCCACTAGCGCGACCGCCGAACCGGGACGTGAGCATCGACGACAGCGAGCCATGAGATTTCCCCCCGGATACTCGGTGGAGACCAGAGAGGAGTCTCCATTGCCAGGGCCACTGGCCTGTCGCGTCGAACCGGCTAGGAGGATGATTCGGATTCTCCAAACTGCCATGGCCACTCGTAGCTACCCGCCAGATCCGGACATCGTGTCCAGCATTTTCTCGCTGGAACTGGCAAGAGAGTGGAATAACGGTATTCCCATCAACTCGGGGTGCAACCGAACCATGTCTCTTGGCACTCACCCGAACCTGGTTTTTCGGGCTCTTGCTCAAGGGAAGGGTAAGGCACACGAAATCCGGGTGAGTCAAGAGTTCGACGGATCACTGTGCACATCTGACTGAATTGGTGAAGGAGCACTTTGGCGATCTTGCAACATCGTTCCACAGCGCGGATCAGAACAACGCGGTGTCAGCGTCTCACCTCGATTTCTTTGTGGACTGTGCTTCGACCGCTCTATCTGGAGCTTCCTCGCCGAGTTCCGGGCCATCGGCCGCAATCGACTCAAGCTTTCTTGACAAATCCTTGGCCGTCCTCACAAGTTCCTTCAGTTCTTTGCGGATCGTCAGTACCCGAGCCTGAAGCGATTCACGCACCTTCATTGTCGAAGGAGTTTGATTCAGGAGATCGCTATCAGTCCAGTGCGAAAGACGCCGTTGGGACTCCCCCGTGTGGATCTCCAGCCGCTGGAGCAACTCGGTCAAGTTCTTCGGCTCGACCACGGGGCGCGCCCCCTTCGATCGCTTCGTCTTGAAGACCCTCTCGCGAATAATGGCTTCGGTCTGTCTGACCGACCAGCTTTCCTTCGCTGCTCTAAGCTCGAGTTTCCTGCGTATTTTTTTGTCCTCCACGGCCATTAGCTTGCGGACAATTCCCCAGCCCAGTGGCGTACCGTGTTTCTTCGAACGCAGCTTCAAGAGCTCTTCAAGCTCTTCGGAAGTGTACACTCGCGCGAATCGGCGACACTCTTTCTCGTAGACGCGTATGGATGCTTGCGAAGGGCCCGGAACATCTGCGAAATCGGGCACCGATTGATTCGCACCAGCCCTGGTTGATTGCTCAAGGAGCCGCTTCCCTCTCTCATGGTACTTCCGGACTCGAGCCGCGATCTCCTCTCCCGTAAAGCCACCTAGTCGGGCGCCTTCCTCCGGCCTCGGCTTCTTGGACACGATTGCTGCCTCCACAACGAGTCTTGGTATCAGCACATCGCACTCGAAGCCAGTCTACTTGGCTGGTGTTGGCGTGTCTTGGGGGACGAAGATTACATGGACCTGGTTCATGAATGAGAGTGAAACAGCTCGGGTTTCAGTTCAACACTCGCAGCCCTGCCAAGTCCATCGTGATCGACTCAATGTGGGTGGCCAGGGAATCGTCCTCGCCGATGTCACGGCACGTTCGTCACCGTCATCGGGGCGACGTGCGGGATGTTCAGCTGGCAGCGGCCGGAGATGTTGCTCATCTTCCTCGCCTTCATGCTCGTAAACGCCATCCTGTTCCATATCGTCCCGATGCTGGCCATCCGAGTATTCTCGCCCAGGTCTTCAGGGCCCTGGCCCTTTTCCTGCTGGTCGCTACGTGGGTATATTACGGAGCGTGGGCGGACGGCCTGATGACTCCGCTGGCCATCCGACGCTTCGGTCGATGTGACCGACGCATGACAGTCGGCCGGGGCTACTCGCTACACTGTTTTCATCCAGGGCGCGGCAGGGTGCCCGCTTACGAGCAGAAGTTCGAGGACTTATCCGTACGGCGGGAGACGAAGTGAAAATTGATTCCCATTCCCACAGGTGGGGATCGAAGGCACGCATGAGAAGGTCGTCGAGAGCTTAGCCCACCTGCCCGATGCGAGAAAACACCTTGCGACCGTCCCTACACGAGTGCGACAACTGTAACGGATGGGGAGTCTTCAATGCCTGATTCCGTCGAATGTGGAAGTTGCGGCACCCAATTGTCGGAGGAATATGCTAGTATTCCAAGAAAGTTATGTCCGAATTGTGGTGCTACGAACCGCGTGTTATCAATGTCGGTGCATACGAAATTCAATCTCTCGGATGCTGTAATTGCGAGCCAGCGCTACGGTCACACAGGTCGCGAAGTTCTTGGAGCGGAGGCCGAACGACGTGCAGTCGAATGGGCTTCGCTAACAAATCGCGATGACCTATTGAGCCATCAGGTTGCAGAGGACTTTCGAGCTTTGCTTAGTTCTGCACCCTGCCTTTCGGGCGACAGCATTGTTCTATTCCGAGGCCAGGGTATCCGGGACGGTGAACCTGTCCCGCCGTCCATTGAGAGAATGGGACCGTTGCCACTCAGCCGAACTCCGGGAGAAGGGCGATACCATCGGGCAGGGGGGCGGGTGCTATACCTGGCGGATTCGCTTGAGGGCGTTCGGAAAGAAATGGACGCTTGGTGTACTCAAGGAACGCCATATGTCATTCGGGTTGAAGTCCCTCTGGCTTCGCTGCGGATCGCTGACTTTTCAGATTGGCCGAGCGATCATCTTATTACCGCAGTGTTTTCAAGAGCTGAAATGTGCAATGTTCCCCAACGCGGGCCTGCCAACTACGTTTTCAGTCAGACCGTCGGGAATCTTGTATCGGAGCACTTTGACGGGATGAGGATTCCCGGTGTCCGCGGAGCCCCTGGAGCTCTTTACAAGAATGTCGTCTTGTTCCGACAGCTTGCAGAATGGCCAAAATGGACGAGTTCGACAGAACCTGCTTTTCGGTTGATTTCGCCGGCTCGGCCGCATGAGCACATTGCAGTTGCCGCATATTATTTGTGGGAGAAGGACGGACGGGCACATGGGCGGGATCAAGCCCATTGGTTCCAGGCAATCAAAGACCTGAAGTGAGTGGCGCGAACAACCACAACATCGATCCGGCGACGCATGCTACCCACCGTGCAGACGAAGGCGAGCACATCGAATAGCGGCAACATTCGCCACTCTATGCGACGTGGCAACTGATTTGAAGTCAATCGATACTTGGGCGCCAGCCATCTGCGTTGTCTTGACGGTCACGATACTGCATCGGTCCGACACACCACGGGCGATGTGACCGACGCGCGCAATGCTCTGGCCCCTCGGAAACCTGATCCGCGACCATTTCCGGATGCCCTGGGATCTGCGCCGGCCAGGGTAGAGGGGCTGGCCCCTTCCTCGGAATGGGGACGTCAACACTAGCTGCGCCCTTGTTTCGTCATCACATGGTCGGCGAGCTTCTGAAGTGTCGACGCGTCGCACGGCCCGCCAACCGTGCTCGGCGCGCCAAAGCCGACATCGCCCAGCAGGGCAAAAAGAACGTCGGGTGCGCCAGTGGGGAGCGCGAAAGAAGCCGGGATTTGAACACCTGGCAAGATGTCGCGTCCTTGTGCGATCATGCCATGGCCGGCTCCGTCCTCGTTTGATTGGCACGTTCAGTCGCCGCAGTCGTCCCGGCCGGCCTGGTATTCGTCTACCTGAGCTGCTTGCTCGGGATTAACGAAGCAAATTACGAAGAGTGCAGACCAGAGGAAATCCCATGAAATACTTCGGCCAATACGAAGACGAGATCTACCTGGACGGCCTCCGCGGCGTCGTGCCTAAACTCCCGATCGACATCGCCACCCTGGAGAAGAAGGCGATCTCGGCGTGGCCAGACACGATCGCCTCCTACGTCCAAGGGGGATGCGGTGACGAGCGGACCCAGAACCTCAACGTCGCGGCGTTCGAGAAGTGGGGACTCGTCCCGAGGATGATGGTCGACTGCTCAAAGAGAGACATGTCGATCGAGCTGTTCGGCATGAAGCTGGCTACCCCCATCTTCATGGCCCCGATCGGCGTCATCGGCATCTGTGCCCAGGACGGGCATGGTGACCTCGCGGTGGCGCGAGCTGCCGCCAGGACGGGGGTGCCGATGGTCGCGTCGACACTGACCGTCGACCCGTTCGAAGCGGTCACCCCTGAATTGGGCGACACGCCCGGGTTCTTCCAGCTCTACACGCCCGCCGATCGAGGCGTCGCGGAAAGCTTCGTCCATCGGGCGGAGGCCGCTGGGTTCAAGGGGATCGTCGTGACGCTCGACACGTGGGTCGCGGGCTGGCGGCCGCGAGACCTGACACGGTCCAGTTTCCCGCAACTCCGGGGATACTGCCTCGCCAATTATTTCGCAGACCCGGTCTTCCGGTCCCGGCTCGGCAAGCCGCCAGAGGAGGACCCGGCCTCAGCCGTCAGGCATTGGAGCGAGATCTTCGGCACGACGCTCACTTGGGCGGACCTGCCGTGGCTGCGCTCGCTGACGAAGCTGCCCCTGCTCCTGAAAGGGATCTGCCACCCCGACGACGTCCGGCGGGCGATCGACGGCGGAGTCAATGGCATCTACTGCTCCAACCACGGGGGCCGCCAGGCGAACGGCGGGGTCGGGTGCCTCGACATGCTACCGGCGGTCGTAGAAGCGGCCGGCAAAACACCAGTGCTGTTTGATTCGGGGGTCCGTTCCGGGTCGGACATCGTCAAGGCGCTCGCCCTCGGTGCCACGGCCGTCGGCGTCGGTCGCCCCTATGTCTGGGGCTTGGCCCTCGACGGGACGGACGGAGTGGTCCATGTCTTGCGCTGCCTGCTCGCGGAGGCCGATCTGCTGATGGCGATCGATGGCTACCCGACCCTGGCTGACCTCCGCTCGACGGCGTTGATGAGGGTTTAAGTGGTCAGGTAACCTCCGAGGACGGACCAGTTGGACAGCCGAATAAATAAAGGATTCTACCCGGAGACGAGAGCAACAGCGCCCAGGTATCTTACGAAGAACTCCACACCTCAGCCTGACACGAATCGACGTGTGACACGTCACTTAGCAGGATTATCACTGATTGCATTGGTTCAATGAGCTGTCATCCAGTCGGGACAACTGGACTTGAACCGAGTTGGCGCACGTCCTCTGGTGCTAAAGTTCCCGCACGGGTCAGTTCGAACTGGTTGTATTCTTGCGCGCGTCGGTCCGACACACCGACGCGTGCCACAGCCAGGGCGCGCAAGGAACCGACAGGGAGCACCCCCAAGCTGGCTCATGTCAGACAGCCAAGGACGATGGTGGTAAACCCGGGGTGA
>Ga0208043_1000378_pt1 | contig 20555 bp, 19 predicted proteins | sample Sb_taG_12_FD_187710 | JGI IMG/M metagenome (GOLD analysis project Ga0208043, IMG submission 187710) | Peat soil microbial communities from Weissenstadt, Germany - Sb_50d_9_AC metaG (SPAdes) (version 2) | ecosystem: Environmental > Terrestrial > Soil > Wetlands > Peat | place: Germany... | reverse complement strand
GCCGGTCTGTCCGCTGCCGTCTCTTCAGCGCGCCGGGACCTGCGTAGGCCATAGCAGGCACACACCCCCACAACCAACACAGAAAACATCAGCCAAAGAACGTCGGCCGAGAACCCGGAAGCCCCATTAGCAGAACGTCAGCCCAAACCCACCTCTCTCCGAAACCGAACTGCGACCCCATCAACTTCAATAGGAAATCTATCGGATCTACTTGACCTCTGTCAAGCGAACACACGTTCCTTCGCTCGGCTAGCATCCACGACTTGCTTTTCCTAATGCTCAGCTTGAGCAGGCTTGTACGTTCGCCGGCAGAATCAGCGGGCGAAGTCCCGCCTGCCGGCCGAACGTACAAGACCTGCGAAGGTTCGACCGAATCTCCAAGACCTGCGAAGGCCAGCAACCACGACCCGCTCCCTTCCCCCAGCCAGCACCTCCTGCGTCCTTCCGCCTCCCCGTTTGTGAGGCTCGCCCCTCCCCCGCCTCAGGACACGATCGAGAGTACCGTCCTAACCCACGAGCTACTGTGCCGGCCATGAGTCAGCCACCTCCTAATAAGCAGCAAAGCAGGCTTGGATGTTCGCCGGCGGAATCAGCGCGCGAAGTCGCGCCCGCCGGCCGAACGTCCAAGACCTGCGCAGGTTTCGGACTAACCCACGAGCTACTGTGCCCGGCCATGAGTCAGCCATCTCCACAGATCGGCAGCGGCCCGGAGCTCGACGGGCTCTACGACCTGGCGAGCCGGTTCGCGGCTGCGGCCGAGAGGGCCTTGGCTCGGTGCGAGGTTGGGGCCAGGCACGAGCTCGGCGCCGGCGAGGTGGCGAAGACACGGCCGAGGTGGGAGCCCTGCTACGCCCCCAGGCGCTTGGCATCCCCAAGCGAAGTGGGCTTGCCGGCATGACGCTGTGGGATCCAATGGGCTTTGGTCTCGCGTTTCAGATCGCCGATGAGACTGACCGGGGGCTTCAGGGCCGGAGCTCGAGATGCGCCTCGGCGGGCTTGAGGAGCCTGGACGGCCCCGGCGCCATGAGCGCTAGCCCGCCAACTTGGTGGTGGCGATGCCCGGAGGCATTGGGCGCTCGAAAGTTTCGGCCCGGGAATCGCAGCTGCCGTCGCGGTGCGGTGCTAGCTTCGATGTCGGTCGATCGCTTTGCTTGCCGGCCGCAGGATGGCTCTCACGGAGGCTCCTCGAAAAGGAGCACGGATGATTGCCAGACGCCGGGGCAGCGATCGCAGGAGGAAGGGCCGCTCGAGATAGGTGGCCAGGGTGGTTTGGCAGGACCGCAGGACCTTGGGCCGAGGACCGGCCTGAGCGGACTTTGAAAACTGAGAAGCAGGACGGGCCGAGGTGGAGATATGAGCTGCGGCCCACGACGCGTGGTCATCCGGTCGGTCTGTGGCCTTGCCGGCCTAACGTAGTCCGAACCGCCAGGTCTTGGTCTCGCGTCTCAGGTGGCGGATGGCGGTGGGCCGACCAGGCGGGTTGAGGCTGGGGCTGGTGGCGGTGGTCAAGGATTGGCGGATCGGACGTTGGGGAAACTATGGTTCTTTCCGAAGCGATGTGCTAAGCTCCCTGCATGTCCACATCTACGATCACCGCCCCGACACAGCTGCGACGCCGCGCCGCGCTGGCGCGCCTGGAGGCCGAAGAGCTCGCCGAGCTGGTCACAGAGCTGCGCTCCTCTTCGCGCTCGAAGGCGAAGCTGGAGCGCGCCCTCGCCCAGCTCGAGGCGCTGAGCGCCCGCATGCAGATCACGCTGCAGGGGTCGGGAGGTCTCACCGTGAGTCAGACCGCCGAGCGACTCGACGTCAGCGAACCCACCGTCCGCAAGTGGCTCACAGAGGGCCTGCTCGAGCCGGTCGAGGGACGCAAGCCGGTCGAGATCTCCCAGCCCAGTGTGATGAAGGTCGAGCGCATCCTTCAAGGCGTTCGCGAGAACTACCCGGCACGGCAATGGAGCGAGGCGCTCGCGGCCTTCCTGCACGACCGCGACCTGCTCAGCCAACCATCCGTCGTCAAGGGCATCGAGCAGTTCAAGCGCCGCGAATTCGTCGAGCTCTGAGAGGACACAGTGGCCAAGGCGCGCGAACGCTTTGCCGTCCAAGCAACGCCGGCAGCCGCCGCGGCAATCGCAGCGCTGCGAGGCAAGGCACGCAAAAGCTACGACGCCTTTCTCAGCGAACTGCGCCGGGGAGGCTGCACAGTCGCCGGCTACCGGCTGCTGGCAGGAGACCCGGCTGACTACTCGGAGTACTGCTGCAAGCCGCTAGCGGAAAACTGGCGCGTGATCACCACGTTCGAGCCATCCATCGCATGGATCATCGACATCGTGGAGCACGACGGCCCACAGCTCTACAAGGAACTCGCCACGAAGCTGGGCATCTCGAACATCGGCCAGAGACGCGAGCACAAGCCCGACTGCTGCGGCAAGGACGGCTGGCCAAGCACCGGTGAGACACGTGAGCAGCGGGGCAAGGCGTCACGGCGATCAGCGGCGGGGTGAGCCGCGCCGACAGGCTGGCTGTAGGGTCCTCCGTGTCCGCCGCGGCGATCCCGCAAGCTCATGGTCAGCCCACACGCCCCCCAAACAGCCAGGGCCCGGGAGATGTACGCGCTCTACCAGGACGGCGCCACGCTCGTTGGGGCAAAGACCGTCACCAAGTGGGTTTTTGCAGCCGGCCTCATCGGTGTCGCAGGAGCACTGAGCGGCAAGTACCTAACAACCGAGATCGCGATCGTGGTCCTCTGCGGGACCATCGTCTTCACCTTGCTCCTCGCCGCGTTGATAACGAGATTTCTCGATCCCCCGATGGACCGCTGGATCGCCCGGCACGCATGCGATTGGCTCGACGGTCGACGCGTCAGGTGGTGGATTCGGCAGCATCCCGCGGTCGAGGGCGAGATTCGGCGGCTCTATGCATCCGATTAGCTGAAGCACTCAGGGCCCGAGCCCGGCGGCCGCGGCGTGCTCGCGGAGGTAGTCGCGGAGGTAGGGCAGCGCGAAGTCAACGTGCCCGTGGCCTGTTGACTCGATGAGCTCTGAGGCGATCAGCCGGAGTCGGTACTGGCTTGCGAAATTGGCGTCGATCTCGAGACGCTCCTGGATGTCTTTCATCCTTGACGGGCCGTCGTCCTTGGCCATCGCGAGCAGGAAAGACTTGTCGATCTCCGAGGCGTCGGCGAGCGCCGGCTCGTAGACGAGCCTGCCGAGCCGGCGTAGGGCGTCGGACACGCCCTCTCGCGCACTCTCCATCGAGATCTCGCTCTCGGACTTATGCCGCCGCCATACCTGCGCGCCGACCAGCTGGATCAGGAACGGGTACCCGCGCGTGCCTTGCACCATCACGTCGAGCACGTCGTCGGCGACTTTGCGCCCGCTCTCTTCGACGGGGGTTCTGATTGCCCGCGCGACATCCGCGCCGGCGACCGATCCCAAGGCGTGTCGCTCGGCCCTGCGGAGGAAGGTGAGCACTTCGTCGTTGACGACGTCGGTGATCGCCAAGGCCAGCCCAGCGCCGACGAACGCCAGTTGCCGTTCCTCTCGGAAAGCGTGCTGCACGGTCGTGGCGAGCTGCCGCAGCTCGGCGATCTGGTTGTGGTGGATCTCGTCGAGCGTGATGAGCAGCCCGGTCTCATTCTCGGCCAGCAGATCGGTGATTAGCTCGACCTGACTGCGGAGCGTCGCCTCGGGAGCGTGACTCTCCGTCGTGCTCCACGACACGCCGCCCGTTCCCGCCGGCCCCGTGATCCCCGTCAAGCGACGCCGAACGGCTTTGGGGTCAAAGCTCTCGAGCAGCCTCGGTAGCTCCTGACGGGCGATTCGATCCACGAAGCCGGGCGAGGCGGTCTCGCTCACCACGAGCCAACCGAGCTCCCGCGCGCGATCTTCGACCGCGTTCAGCATCACCGTCTTGCCAGACCCACGAGCCCCCGTATAGATCGTCGCTCTGGCGGCCGCACCCGGCCCATCCTCGAGACCCTCAACGAACTCCTCGATCAGCGGATCGCGGCCCACCAGCAGCGGAGGGCTCACACCGAAGCTGGGCTTGAACGGATTCGCCGTCACGATCCCCAGCATACACCCCCGTTTAGAAGTCTTTAGACTTTTTAGAGATCTTTAGATATTGCGCTGATCGCCGGCGGCGTGAGCTGCGCCGACAGGGGTGGCTGTAGGTCGTGCGACCAGGCTGGTCTGGAATACTCCGGTTCGGGTAGGGTTGCCCTCTCGGCGAGAGGGAAGCGTAGTGGGTACCTACACGTACGATCAGGCTTGGCAGGACGAGCGCGAGCGCCTCGCGGGGATCGAGCGGCTGTGGGATGAGGGTACGTTCGCGTTGCTCGAGCGCCTGGGCGTCGGGCCGGGATCGCGTGTCGCCGAGGTCGGCGCGGGCGGCGGCTCGGTCGTGGAGTGGCTCTCCGAGCGGGTCGGCGAAACCGGTCGCGTGTTCGCCGCCGACGTTTACTTGAAGTTCCTCGAGCCGCTCGCGGGCGGTCCGGTCGAGGTCGCCGAGCACGACATCATCGCGGCGCCCTTGCCCGGCGGCGAGTTCGACGTCGTCCACGCGCGCCTGCTGATCGAGCACATCGGTATGGGCGTGCTGCCCAATCTGCTCGCGGGGGTGCGGCCGGGTGGGCTGCTCGTGATCGAGGACTACGACATGGCCTTGCCGGTCACTTCGTATCCGCCACACCCGGACGCCGAGCGCGTGGCGGGCGCCCAGCGCGTGACGGACGCGGTGCTCGACCTGATGGCCTCGATGGGACACGACGGGGAATGCGGGCGCAAGCTGCCGAGTGAGCTAGAGGCGCTGGGGCTGGAGGATGTGCAGGCCGAGGGCCGCGTGCGCCTGATCGGTAGTGGAACACCGGACACAGCTTTCTTCAGCCTGTCCATGGAGACGCTGCGCGAAGCGCTCGTCAGCTCGGGCCGCGCGCGGGATGAGGAGATCCAGGAGCGGCTCGCGGACTTGGCGGAGCCGGGACGCACCTTCCTGAGCCCGATCCTCGTCGCCTGCCACGGCCGGCGGGCAAGCTGAGCGGGGAACAGCATCGAAGCGGCGAGCGAGGTGGCGTCGCTGGGCGGCGCCGTGCCGCCGCCCCCGTGCTGACGCCCATCCAGGTCCGGGGAGACTCAGCTGCCGAGTGCTTGCACACCCTTCACGGTACATCGGTGCTTGCGACTACGACGACGGCCGAAACCCTCTATTCGCAGGGATCTTCGCCTATGCGCTCGACGGTGTTCTGGTCCTCGTTGCCTGCCTGGTCTCGAGCACGCACCACGAAGTAGGAGGGTTCACTCAATGGCGGAGTTTCGAAGCCGGTGACGCCGGGCGCCGTTGTCCAGGTCGGGTGGGAGAAGTCCTCGCCGCCATGGGTGTGAGAAAGGAAGATGTCGTAGACGATCTGCGAGCTTGGCGTGACTTTGTCCGTGGCAGCCTTCCAGGTGAGCTCGAACGGCCAAGGCCGCGCGATCGGCGAGCAGGCGAACGCCCCCTGCAGCCCTTCGAAGCTGGGTGGCGTCCCGCCACCCGACGGAGGCTGAGTACCAGACAGGACCACGAACGAGAACGAAACAGCGTAGGCGGGTTCCGCGACGATGTTGCCTGCCTTGATCGTCGCGGCAAAGGTTCTTATCTCGATCTGGCTGGGCGCACAATCAGGGGCATACGGAACCCACTCCGCGCTTACATCGGAGAACCGCTCGTCTTCTGTGTACACGGCGCTGGCAACAACCGTGGCGGCGCCCGGTTCTACCCCGCCTTCGAGAATGAAGCACCACGTGCCAGCGGGCTTGCCCTGGACCTCGGTCCCGTAGGCATTGCTATGCCCCGCAAGGGCGACATTCTTGCTTCGCGCCGCTACGAGAGGCGTGAAGTTTTCGGGAAGTTCTCCGCACCCGCTGCAGGGAGGTTCCACGTAAGCGTATGCACGAGCGTCTCCCGGAACGCCCTGGGGACCCTGGCCTCCAGCCGGTCCGGCTGGTCCGGGAAGTCCCTGCGCGCCTGCGGGTCCCTGTGCGCCAGCCGCGCCCGCTGGTCCCTGCGGGCCAGCGATTGCAGTTGAACTCCTTGCGCCACTGCCAGCTCGCAACGTTCGGAGCACGCTCGGCTTGATCTGGTTGGTGCTGGTGATGATGTAGTGGCTGGCCGCCACAGCGGTGCCACCGAGCGCGAGAACCAGCGCCGCGATGGCGATGACGGCAGCGGGGGACGGCCAACGTCTAGGGACCGCTCCCCTCGGAAGCCAGGAACCCATGCGTGCCTTATACCACGAATCTGCTTCGCCGGGTTCCCCGTCGAACGTTCACTGAAGGGCCGCCGGCCGAATAGACCTTACTCCTGCTCGGTCCTGCCTTGATAAGGAAACAACGGCGATCAAAAAAGAGCTGCGGCGCTGGTGGGATTGTGAGGGTGGAGGGAGACGTCTGAGGGTCGGGGCTCCACGAGCCGACCCGCTCATCGCGGGGGCGGCGCGCTCGCCGACTTCGTGCGCGTGCCTCGCGCGCGCGTGCGTGTGCGTCATACGTTGTCGACCTCGCGACTATGAACGTCGCGAGGTGCTGCTCAGTGACAGAACGCCGTCATACGTCCGTTCAAACCGCTTGCCGAGGTCGTACGCATAGCTCGGCCGTTCGATAATCAGACCCAGCAGAGCCCAATTCACCTCCGACGTCATCGGCGCCTGCGCGCGGCGGTCCGGCGCGCTCCCCTCTCCGATAGCCACGTCTCTCCCCTCTCCCACAGCTACACCCCTAGCCACGCCCTCCATTCTCCAGCTGCCACGTAGCGTAACCGAACCGCAAACCCAATGCGCCACGTGCTCGAGACATAGAACACTGGGCGGATTCAACCAGCCGCGGTACCCGTGCCAAGCGGGGGCGCCTAAAGGTGTGTTGGAATTCGAGGAAGAAGTCGCTATTCTCCAGGGCGTGCCGCTACTCCATGCGGCACTCGAAGAGACCCGGCGCGTCCCTCCGCGCAGCAGTGGCTGGCCGCCGCGGCTTCCTGGAGCGGAGTCGCGGCGTCTCAGCTTGGTAATAGTCGCGGCCCTGCTGAATCAGACCGTCATCCAATGCGCAAAGGGAAGCGCGGAGTTGGTCACGCGCTCGCTGCCTTCCCGCACATGCCTGACGCGCGTGCGCGCGTCATATCTTGGGATGGGTGGGTTGATGTGGTGCCAGCTTAGATTTGAGCTGCGGCGCACGACGCGTGGCATGGCCCGGGTCAGTGGCCTTGCCGGCCGAAGTTGGTTCGATTCGCCGGGTCTTGGTCTGATCCGATCCGAGGGCGGAGGAGACTGACCTCGGTCTCAGGGCCCGAGCCTCGGCGGACTCTCGTCGTGCCGCGCCGGAGCTCGAGATGCGCCGGCCCGGGGTTGAGGAACCTGGACCTCGGCACGGCGATGAGGCCGGACAGCCGCCGGGCTATGAGCGCTCGCCTCAGCTGATCGGCAGCGTCTCGTCGTCGAACACAGCGACCATCTCGAGCCTGCCGCCGAGGGCGTCGATGTAGCCGGCGACAGTGGACAGCTTGGGGTCCCCACCGCGCTCGAGCTGCGAGATGTTCGACTGGGAGACGTACAGCTTTTTCGCGACAGCATCCTGACTCTTTTTGCGCTTCTTACGTACCGCGGCCAGTCGCAGCTCGGCCTCGAGGACCTCGCGGTGGCGAGCAATATACGGCTCGTCCTCAGGCTTCACGACCCGCTTGCGGATCTCTTTCCAGGGTGTGGTCTTCAACTTGGTCTTTGTCATCAGATGTTCTCCAAATGTTCATCGTAGAGATCGTCGGCTCTAGAAATGTTCTCGCTGTACCAGTCCGTCCACTGATCGGTCTTATCGCCTCCGATCAGGAGGATCGCTTTGCGCTCGGGGTCGAAGGCGAAGAGGATGCGCACGTTCCCGCCGGTCGATCGCAGCTCCTTCACCCAGGACCTTCTACCCTAGACCCATGACCGTCACGACGATCAAATGGCATCCAAAGCCGAAGCGGGTCGATGCCGATCCAGCGGCCACGCTCTCGCTCGACCGCTCCGCCTGGGAGCAAGCCGGCGCGACCTTCACGCCCACCGACGACGGCAACGGTGAGACGCCCGGCCTCGCGACCGCCACCGTGAAAACCCCGGCCGCCCCAGTACAGATCGGCGTGGTCGACTACGGCGAGCCCACCACCTACCTGCTCGTGCCCGGCTCCGGCCCAGAACGACTCTCGAGGACCGTCGCCGTCCTGGGGACACTCGAGGCCGCCGGCGCGCTCCACATCCAAACCGATCTATTCGACCTCGCCGGTGTCGCGGCCCCACCAACACTCGAGGACCGCGTCGCCCATCTCGAGCGACGGCTCGCCGAGACCCAATCGGAGCTCATCGCACGGAGACGCCGGCCAACCAAACGACCCGGTAAACGGCCAGTTAGAAAAGCGGCCGAGACGTCGAGATCCTGATGCAGGGGACGTGAGGTAGCTCAGGCCGGGTGGGGGTGGCGGATGTGGAAGCGATCTAGGGGTGAGCTGCGGCGCACGACGCGTTGGATTCGATTGGTTTGCGGCCTTGCCGGCCTGACGTACTTCGATTCGCCGAGTCTTGGTTTCGCGTCTCAGGGGGCGGAGGAGACTGACCGGGCGGGGAGCGGTCGGATGAGGCTGGTTGTCGGGGTGGGACGGATGACCCGGGTGCACGACTCGTCGGCGTTGGGTGGGTTGGACGAACGACGCCGGGGGTCACGGCCGGAGCCTGGGCGGAGTCTCATCGTGCCGGAGCTCGAGATGCGTCGCGGCAGGGCGAAGGAGCCTGGACGGCGGCGGGGCGATGAGCGTTATCGCGCCGCAGCGGGTCATCTCTGTCCGGTCCGGATCATCCCCCATCGAGATGGAGGCGAACCTCGCCTCGCAGGCTCTCGCTCGCGACGTACCGCGTGCTGCGGCCCTTGCCCCGCTGGACGACGAGCCCCGCATCGAGCAGGCGCCTGAAGTCGTTGCTGGCTGTTGGGGCGGAGATGTCGGCCTCGGCCGCATAGGAGGCACGGTCGACCCCGTGAAACAGGCCCTGCTCGAGGGCGATGACGAGCCGGTCGGGCCACCCGCGCCGCTGCACGAGCCCCTCCAAATAGGACCAGCGCTTCCCCGCCTCGGCGATCTGCTCCAGCCGGTGGCGAGCCTGCTCGAGATGAGCCTGGACGCAGAACTCCACCCAGCCGGCAGCGTCGCGCTCGGGTTCGTAGGTGCCCCCATGCGCCGCCTGGAGCGCGGCGTAGTAAGCGTCTGTGTTACGGCCGAGATACTCCTCGATCGAGACGAACTCAGGCGCGAGCAGGCCTCCGCGGGCAAGCACGAGCGACTGGACGATCCGAGAGATGCGCCCATTCCCGTCGCGGAATGGATGAATCGAGACGACATGCAGATGCGCCATCGCGGCCCGGACGACGACGTGCGCGTCCAGATCCCCGTCCTGGAGCCAGTCAATCACCTCTCCCATCAGGGTCGGCGTGTCCGCCGCGGACGGCGCCTGGTAGACCAGACGCCCGTCGCCACCCGTGATCCCAACGGGGCCGGTGCGCCAGAGACCGGGGCTCGCGTCGCGCTGGAAGTGACACGCGTCGAAGTGCAGGTCGAGGATCACGCGGTCGAGCCAGCGGAAGACCGGATCGCCTGCCATCACACCGACGTGGTCCATCGCGCGGGCGTAACACGACAGCGCCATGCGGTTTTCGTCCTCGGGGTGCAGCGGCCCCTCGCCACCGGCCACCGCGATCCTCTCCTCCGCGGGCACATGAAAGCCCTCGATCTCAATCGAGCTCTCAGCCAAAGACGCGCGCCACTGACGGCGCAAGCTGCCGAGCCACGGGCCGGCGATGCCGGCCTGATCGCCCAGACGCTTGCGCAGCTCGTCGAGCTCGACCAGCTGACGCGCGAGTGCTTTGTTGGTGGGGGGAGTCCGGGAGATCATGTGTGTAAGTATAGCCGTTTATACGCATAATCGGCTAAGCCACCCGTGATTGCGACATCTGCAGCTGCGCACCCGGCGCTTCGCAACGCTTCGGCTTGTGGCCTTGCCGGCCGAAGTTGGTTCGAAACGCCGGGTCTTGGTCCCCCGTTTCAGGTGGCGGAGGAGACTGACCGGGCGGGCCGTCGTCTTCGCTTGGCTTGCATCCACGACCTGGCTTTTCCTAATGCCCAGCTTGAGCAGGCTTGTACGTTCGCCGGCAGAATCGGCGGGCGAAGTCCCGCCTGCCGGCCGAACGTACGAGACCTGCGAAGGTTTAGCGTCAACCGATCGGTGCTGGCTGTCGGAGCGCTGGTCCTCCCAGTTCAGGGTCAGGCGAAGCACCAGGCTCATGGGTTGTGGATCGCGCCGCGCCGATGGCTGTGTTCAGTCGCCGCTCGCGAGCTCTGCCAACAACGCCCTCACAACGCACTCATCCAGCTGAGAGCCCGCGACACGCTCGAGCTCGGCATGGGCCTCCTCAGCGGAGCGTGCCGCACGGTAAGGACGGTCGGTGACGATCGCATCAAATGTGTCGCAGGCAGCGATGATCCGGGCGGCCAGGGGAATCTGCTCGCCCTCGAGGCCATCGGGGTAGCCACCTCCGTCCCAGCGCTCGTGGCTCGCTCGCACGGCGGGGGCCAGATGAGCAAACGCGGCGATCCGCCCGACCAGATCTCCTCCGACGACGGCGTGGCCGCGCATCAGCACCCACTCCTGCTCCGTCAGTGGACTCGGCTTCAGCAGGATCTCGCTCGGGACGGCGATCTTGCCCACGTCGTGCAGCATCGCGGCGTAGCGCACATCGCGGGCCTGCGAGGCATCGAGGCCAATGCGCAGCGCCACCCGCTCAGCCAAGCCGGCGACATCCTGGCCATGGTTTGCGGTGTAGTCATCCTTGGCCTCGACGGTGCTCGTTATCACCGCCAGGGTCGTCGTGAAGGTACACTCCAGGTCGGCGATCACCCCGGCACGGTGCACGGCGGTGCCCAGACTGGCGGCGATCGTCTCGACCAGGACAACGTCGGCATCCGTGAAGGCCCCGGACTCGACCGCCTCGATGTTCAAGACGCCCCAGACCGCGCCGTCCACCATGATCGCGACCGAGAGCTCCGAGCGCGGGTCGGTGTGGGGATCACGAACTATGTAGTCGCTGTCCAGGCGCGTGTCGGCCACCAGGGCGGTGCACCCGGACCGCGCCACACGTCCGTTGATGCCAGTGTCCACCGCCTGCTCGACCAGCAGAAACTCGGTCATGACTTCGGCCAGCGGGCCGGCGCCAGCCACCAGGAGCAGGGTGCCCTCCTCCTCCAACCGCTGAATCGCGGCCAGATAGAAGGCGAAGGTTTCATGCAGTTCCTCGACGACCAGCCCGACCATCTCGCTGATGTCGTTGGTTGCCGCCAGCCGGGCGGTGAGGCGAGCGGCCACACGCAGCTGCGCGCGCAGGTAGGCGAGCTCTCCGGCGCTCGCCATGCTCTGTACGCGAGCATCGGCACGATGACGACGTAGCGCCTCGGCACGACGCTCGCGCTCCCGGGTCCCGGCGGGACGTTGGGCCTGGACCAACAGCTCGGACATTTCACGCGGGCATCGGCCATTTTGGCTACGAGCTTGAGCCCATCGGTCGCTACTGGGCGGTTTTGTGATCCGCCCCTGGCCCGATCATCGCGAGCCCGGGCGAAGCGCCGTCGCGCCTGCTGGCCCGAATATCCAAGACCTGCGAAGGCTATGTGTCAGGGAGCCAGATCTCGCCGCCACGTTTGACGGCGGCATCGTCGTCAGGGTTATCCCCCAAGAGCCGATCGAGCGCAGCGACTATCCGTCCAGTCGCCTCACGCCGCAAGCGGTGAACCCTCGCGCTCGCGCCCATACGCCACCCAGGAGCTCTGCTACTTTCTCTGGCACGTAGCGATCCGCTTCGCGACGCTCGAGTAGCTCGTCGATCTCGACCGGAGCGGGATCCATCACCAGCGTGGGCATGAGGTAACGATAGCCCCTCACCTTCTATCTCTCTAGGGTGCGCGAGAACCTCCTCCAAGCCCCCGCTGGGCAGCACGATCGAGAGTACCGTCCTAACCCCTGCGCTACTTTGCTCGGCCATGGATCAGCAACTCCAAATAGCAGCCCCGAGCAGGCAAGGACTTCGTCCTAAAAATCAGCAGAGCAGGCTTGGACCAGACCCCACCCCGTCTTTGGCAGTTGCCGGGACCTGCGACGCCTTGTGCGACCTCGCCAACCGGTTCGCCGCCGCGGCGGAAAGGGCCATAGCCCGGCACGAGCTCGCCGCCGTCGACTTTCCAATAAGCAGCAAAGCAGGTCCGACTTTCGGCCGGCAGAATCAGCGCGCGAAGTCGCCTCTCTGTAACAACCCAGCAAAGCAGGCTTGGACATCCGCCGAACGAATCGGGCCGCGAAGTCGGCCCGTTCGGCGGACTGTCCAAGACCTGCGTAGGCGCCTGCCGGACGAAGCGTCGGAACCTGCGCAGGCTCTCGTGCGCCGAGACCCTGGCAATGACGGAAACGCGCCAGGTTTTCAGCGTCGCCCGAGAGCTCGAGGCTCGAACCCGCCGGCCACAAAAATTCCAATCCCAGCCTGAGAGCCATGACGACTACGACAACCCAAGACTTGTTCCCCCAAGCAGCCAGGAGGGCGGCAGCCGAGAGACCGGAGATGAAGCAGATCGTCCGTTCCAGCGTCGTGTCGGCGCCGGCGCCGCCCAAGGCTGATCTCTTGAGCAAGGGCACCCTCCTCCCTCCGCCCCATTCTCGGGTCCGCCGCTCCCACCAGCTGGCGGGAGCCGCTCGCCCGGTGAGGCCTCCTCATAAAATGGGCAGAGCATCAGAGGAGGCCTCGGCAAGGTTGAATCGGTTCGAAGACCGCTTCAACGTGGTGGGCCGATCGGTCGGCCACCCTGGGAGGCCAGCTCGGAGGCCAAGGAAGATCGACCCAAAGTTCGGGACACAGCTCCAGCTCCCCCTGTAGCCCAGCCCCACACGGCCTGCCCACGCCGTCAGCGTGCGAGCACGTAGGCGCTCATTCCGGGGATCGTGAACCGCAGCTCGTCGCCTTCGACGGTGAGCGTTCCCGCTTTGATGAGCTCGTCGCGTACGCTGGAGAGCTGTTTCGGTGTGCTGCCGAGCTCGTCGGCGACGGCTCGGGCGGTTGTGGGGTTTGTGGTGGCGGCGATGGTTGCGAGGGCTGTGAGGTAGCGCTTCTGGGTTGGGCTCGCCGCACTCCAGCGGGCGGCGTAGAGTCCATCTTCGAGCGCTCGCTGGGCGCGGGGAAGGGCGGCCTGTGCGGCCGCGAGGTCGATCCTGTCGTTGCCATTGGCGGCGCGCCAGGCGTGGTGACCGTAGAGCTGGATGGCATAGGGGTAGCCACCCGAGGCTTCGGCAAGGACGATCGCTGCGTCCTCGTCCATCGGTCTTCCGCCCGCCTCGGCGGGGAGGCGCAGCGCCCGCACCGTCTCCTCACTGCTGAGCAGGCCCAGCTCGTGCCATGTGCCGCGCTCGAGATAGGTGACGGAGTGCTCGGGGGCGCGCATCAGCGGCAGGCCGGCGATGACCACGACCACCGGCCAGCGCTCCCCGGTTCCCTCCTGCAGGAGCGCGGCGAGCGCCGCGAGCTCACGGCGCGTGGCGAGATGCGCCTCGTCCAAGGTCAGGACGAAACCGGTCTCGCGTGCGATAGCAAGCTCGGCAAGCCCGGTGAGCGCCGGGCGCAGGGCGGGTGTGGGATCCTCCGCCGAGCCGGCGGCGCGAGCGAGCCGAACCTCGCCGCCGATCCCCGGCACGCCAGCGCGCACGGTAACCGACTCCGTTTTCAGCGCGCGCTTGGACGGCGGCTGCTCGACCAGGTCCCGCACGCGTCCGATCGCATCGATCAGGTCCGGGGTGAAAGACGTATCGGGTCGCAGCTCGGTATGCACACGCGGCCACCCAAACTCCGATCCTGCGATCGCCGCGGCTTGCGCCAGCAGCACGGTCTTGCCGACACCCCTCGCTCCAGCGAGCAGGGTCGGCCTCGGTGTGCGACCGTCGAGCGCCGCCACCTCGATCGCATCCTGCAGATCCGCAAGCACCGCCTCGCGGCCCGCGAGCTCCTTTGGCGGCTCGTTGAAACCGGGACGATAAGGATTTTCTTTGCGCTCCACCACCACAGTCTAGCGTCGTCTAGCCCGTCTAGTGCCGTCTAGCCGGTCTAGCGTCGTCTAGCGCCTCCGGCCCACTATGCAGCTGAGCATTCCTTCTAGCCGGCGCGCGCTCTAACACCCAGCTGCAGCTCCCCCTCTAGCCCCCGAGCAACCACCCCTCCCCGCTCCCCCCGAGCATCAGCCCGCCGTTCTATACACGCGCGCGTGGGCGCCTAGCGGGGCTTGCCGGCGTGGTCAATGTCCTCGTCGGCAATACCGTGCTTGCGCGCCGACGGATGAACCTCCACTCAGCAATTGTAATACGAAACCGCACCCGGCGCTCGCCAAGCTGAACGGGGTCCGTTCAGCGGCGCAGGGCCTCCCTGATCGGGTCGGGGGCCAGCTGAAAGCCGCGGGTCAAGTGCCACCGCAGGCTCGCGATGTTCGTCGCCGAGGTGCCGCTTGCCAGTTCTTCCACGCCACGGGCGGACAGCGTCTGCACTACGACGCGAAGCAGGGCGGTGGCGAGCCCTCGCTCGCGAGCATCGCGTCGCACGGTGAGCCATGCGAGCATGGGGGCGCCCGCGTCGTCGGTTCCCACCAGCACGACAGCGCAGATGGTCCCCGCATCGACGGCGACTATGCCAGCGAGACTGGGCTTGTTCAGGCTGCGCTCGATCTCGGCCTGCAGCAGGGTCTCCGGATCCTCGAGGCTTCGATATGGGTCCTCCTGCACCCAGACATCCATCAGCAGCTTGGCGATCTCGGAGCGGTCGCGGCGAGCGTCGACCGTGCGGACCTCGACGCCGCTGAGTGTCACCGCTGGGACCTCGAGGCTTGTGGGGCGGCACAGGTGCAAAGGGCGCGGACGTGACGAGAGCCACGCCTCGCCTTCGATCAGCTCGTACTTCCAGTCCGGATGCCGCGGCAGTCTATGCAGCAGATCGAGGGAGAGCGGAAACCTCAGCATCTCCACATTGTGAGCGAAGTGACCCAGAGGGGTTTGGAGGATGCGGATGACGGGGTTATCGTCGTCTGAGCCACTCGGCCAACAGGGGGTCGAGGAGGAAAGGGGCCCCCTCCCGCCCCTCCCCGTCGCGCTGGACGTGGCGTTCGTCGGCGAGCAGCCGCTCGAGCGCCTCGCGCAGCGTCGAGCGCGCCACGCGGTGCTCGCTGGCGACAGCGCTCCCGCTAACGGGCTGTCCATCAGCGAGCGCCATCAGCACGATGCGTTCGACACGTCCCAGTCCATCCCACAAGGCTTGCTGCGCGTCACGCGTCTCGGCTAGCGCAAGGTCAATCGCCGCGGCCGCGAGATCAGCAGGCGGCTCCGGAGTGTCGAGCAGGTTGTAGAGGTGGTGTGCCAGGAGCAAGGTGCGCTGCGGATGCCCCTGTGTGAACAGCATCAGTTCGTCCACGGCGCCCGCAGCGTCCAATCCATCGGCGCTCAGCAACGCCTCAATGTCACGAGTCGCCTCCTCCACCGGTAGCCGCGGCAGGTCCAGCGGCCGCGCCTGCCCGTAGAACGCTCGCTTGCGATCTGCGAACAACTCACGCATCACCGAAGGCTGACTACCGGCGAACACATACGCCGCGCCGTCGCCGTGATGCTGGATCACAGACCGAACCAAGCCATCGAGCGCGTTATCGGCGACCAGCAGGTCCTGAAACTCATCCATGCACACAACCGTTAATCCACCGCTCGCCTCATGCAGCCGCAACGGGACGTCGAGCAACTCGAGCAGCGCGACGCGCGCTTCATCGGAGGCAGGCCGGCCGGCAGACGGCGCAACCCGTACCCGCAGCCCGGGCACACCGGCGCTCACGCTCAACCGCTCCATCCAGCGGCGAACGCTGCGACGCGGGTCCGCGGGCAGCGCGCTGAACGCCTCGGCAACCCGTGCCGCCACGTCACCGACCGTCGCCACCTTCGACAGATCCACGCGCACGGCGCGATGGCCGACCGCGCGCATCGCGGCCACATGCGCATCGAGCACGCTCGTCTTGCCGAAGCGCCGCGGCGCAGCCAACCGGATCGCCACCCGGTCGCCCGCGGCGCTCTGCAAGCTGTCGAGCTCCGCACGACGGTCGATCAGACGGCTGGGGTCAACAGGCCCTTGATAGCTGAACGGATTCACCGTACATCAATGTACGGGATTCCCGTACAAGGGGCACGTGGCGGTGAGAGTGAGCTTCCCGCCCTATCGGTAGGCACTTCGGTGCCACCCCGGACCTCTGGGAAGCTCAGCGCAGAAGTAAGCTGAGCTGACCGACGGTGGCCTGACCACGTCGGAGAACTCTCCTGTCCCGCAAGACCTCCCTAAGTGTGGCTCGCCCTTCTATACACGCGCGCGGGTGGGCTATTTGGATCTCTGCTCTGCTCGCTGCTGTGCCTCCAGCTTGAGCTGGGCTTGCTTGCCGGCGATCTCGGCTGTGTGTTTCGCCTGGCGCTCCTGGGCAATGCTGCGGGATTTGACACCCTCGGCAATCCTGCGTTTGCGGTCTTGTTCTTGGCCCTGTCCTTGATCCATGTTGCCTCCTTGTATGACCCTCTTCCTCACTGTAGGCGCATTCAGGCGTGGCTGACTGCACCCCAGCCTCGCGCGGGGTCGCGCGGGGTCTGTTGTAGTTCATCAGATACGCCGCCCCTGTAGCCCACCCCCAGCAATCATCCCCTCCCGCTCCGAGGCCCTCCCAGCTCCGCCCGACCGAGCAGTCGGCTCGCCCATTTATACACGCGCACGCGAGGCCGGCCTTTAGCACCCAGCAAAGCAGGCCGGCCTTCGGCCGGCAGAATCAGCGCGCGAAGTTGCGTCTGGGCGCCCGCGAGAACCGTCCCAAGCACGTGGGAAGCTGAGCCGATGACACAGCAGATAGCCACGATCGAGCGTGCGAACGCAGGCCAGGCCTATAGGCCGAGCTTCGCCGAGCTGCTCGAGTGCGAAGACCGGGAGCTGCTGCGCGAGCCGCTGCGTAGATGGCTCCTCAAGCGTGACCACCCGGAGAGCGCGTCCTTCGTGTACGAGACGTGGCTGAAGATCGGCGGTGAGCCGCAGCTGATCCGCGAGTCGCTTACGGAGTGGCTCGCGAAGCATGCGGCTACCATGAGCGCCAGCTATCTCTACAAAGCCTGGTTTCGAACGACGGGTGATGTAGAGCCCGTGCGCGAAGCGATCGGCGTCTGGCTGGCCAAGCATGGCCAAGCAGAAAAGGCGCATTTCATCTACCAGGGGTGGCTTGATGCCGGCGGCGAGCGCGAGCTCGTCGCGGCGCCGATTAAGCGCTGGCTCGAAGAGCACGGCGAGAGTCCCAATGCGGGCTTCGTGTATGAGGCGTGGCTGAAGGCTAAGGGTGAGATCGACTTTGTCAGAGAGCCACTGCTCGCGTGGATCAAGGCCAACGGCGACTCGAAGGCCGCCGATTTCACCTATCGCGCGTGGCTGTGGGCCCGCGGCGAGACCAAGTTCGTCGAAGAGCCGCTCCGTGGCTGGCTGGCTAGGCACGGAGCCAAAATGTACGCGAGCTTCCTGCTCGCGGCGTGGCTGAAAGCCGGAGGTGAGACCGACTTGGTCAGAGAGCCGCTACGGGAGTGGATCAGAGCCAATGGCAATTCGGTGGCCGCCAGCTTCATCTATCGCGCGTGGCTTGACGCCGGCGGCGAGCGCGAGCTCGTCGCGGCGCCGATCGAGTGCTGGCTCTGCATTCACGACGATAACCCCAGTGCGGGCTTTGTGTATGAAGCGTGGCTGAGAGCTAAGGGTGAGATCGACTTCGTTAGAGAGCTACTGGGCGAGTGGATCAGAGCCCACAGCGACTCGATGGGCACGGGCTTCGTCTGCCGCAGATGGCTGGAGGCTGGAGGTGAGACCAACTTCGTCAGAGAGCCACTGCGCGAGTGGATCCAGGCCAACGGCAACTCGAAGGCCGCCGGCTTGGTCTATCGCGCGTGGCTGAAAGCCGGAGGTGAGACCAACTTCGTCAGAGAGCCATTACGGGAGTGGATCAGAGCCAATGGCAATTCGGTGGCCGCCAGCTACACCTATCGCGTGTGGCTACAGGCAAGGGGCGAGACCGACTTGATTAGAGAGCCACTACAGGAGTGGATCCAGGCCAACGGCAACTTGGCGATCGCCGGGTACGTTTACGGCGCGTGGCTGAAGGCCGGAGGTGAGATCGACTTCGTTAGAGAGCCGCTACGGAAATGGATCCCGGCAAACGGCAACTCGATGATCGCCGGCTTCACCTATCGCGCGTGGCTGAAGGCCGGAGCTGAGACCGAGTTCGTACGCGAACCGCTGCGGAAGTGGATCCAGGCCAACGGCGACTCGACGGCCGCTGGCTTCACCTATCGCGTGTGGCTACAGGCAGGGGGCGAGACCGATCTGGTCAGGGAGCCGATCCGTCGCTGGCTGGCCATCCACCGCACAGGCGATACCGCCCAGCAGCTGCGCGACACATGGCTCGAGGTGACCAGCCAGCCGCAATCGTCCGACCTCACGCAAGCGCCCCCTCGCGACGCTGCTCTCACACAAGCGCCCGCTCGCGACGCCTCGAGCGCTCCCCCTACCTATATATACGCGAGCATGTACAGCCAGCTATGCGCAACCCCGTCTACGCCTGCGACGGCTCACGTGGCGACGACTCACGTGGCGACGGCTCACGTGGCGACGGCTCACGTGGCTGCCGGACGGCCGCATACAAGACGGCCGCGTAGAAGGACGGCGCGATGGTGCTATGGCGCTACATCGACGAGCGAAGCGATGCAATGAATTTCGTCGTGTAGCGACCTGTACCGACCATTTGGGCTAGCCGGTTGCCTTGATCCATGTGCGGCGCAAATACCAGGCGGCGGGGCTTTTGCCGTGGATGTTCATCCAAGCTCGGAGCTCCTCCTCCACGGCCGCGGGCTCGCCGCCGGCCTCCAGCCACGCTTGGATGACAAAGCTCGCGTGCGGATCTGTTCCGTGCTTGCCCAGCCAGCCACGGATCGGCTCTCTGACGAGCTCGGTCTTGCCGCTGGCCTTCAGCCACGCGCAGTAGGTGAAGCTCGCGGCTCTCGCGTTGCCGTTGACTCGCAGCCACTCGCACAGTGGCTCTTCGACCAGCTCTGTCTCGCCGCCGGCCTTCAACCATGCGGGGTAGGTGAAGTTGGCGGCTCTCGCGTTGCCGTTGACTCGCAGCCACTCGCACAGTGGCTCTCTGACCAGCCCGGTCTCGCCGCCGTTGTTCAGCCACGCCTGATACACGAAGCTCGCATTGGGACTCTCGCCGTGCTCTTCGAGCCAGAGCTTGATCGGCGTCGCGACGAGGTCGCGCTCGCCGCCCGTATCGAGCCACGCCTCGTAGAAAAAGCTCGCGATGACGCTCTGCGCGTGCGTACCGAGCCAGCGCACAGCAGCCTTCACGACAACTTTGGGCTCGCCGGACGCCCTCAGCCATGCCCCACAGACGGAGCCCGTCGCCTCGAAATCAGGATGATCTGAAAGCCAGCGTCGGAGCGGTTTTGCCACGTACGCCGGCTCACCGCCGCTATGGAGCCACGACTCGTAGATTTGGTGCGCGTCCGACTCGCCGCTCGTGTGCGCATTGAGCCAAGCGCGGATATGCGCTTGAAGGATCCGCCGGTCGCCCCCCGCCCTCAGCCAGGCGTAGTAGACATAGCTTGCCACCGGCTTCTCCCGATGGAGCTTCACCCACTTGACGAGCGGCATGCGTACGAGCTCGTGCTCGCCGCCGGCGTCAAGCCACGCCTTGTACACGTATTGCGCTGCCTCGACCTGGCCGTGCTTGGCCAGCCATACGCCGATCGCGTCGCGCACGACCTCGATCTCGCCTGTCGCCGCGAGCCACGCCCGATAAATGAAGTTGGCGTTCTCCGCGCCCGCATGCCTCGTAAGCCACTCCGTGAGCGACTCGCGGATCAGCCGCGGCTCACCTCCGGCCTTCAGCCATACCTGATACATGAAGGACGCGCTCTCCCGGTGGTCACCCTTGAGGAGCCATCTACGCAGCGGCTCGCGCAGCAGCTCCGGGTCTTCGCACTCGAGCAGCTCCTCGAAGCTCGGCAGATCGGCCTGGCCGGCCTCGGCATACTCAATCTCAGCTGTCCCTGTCGACATCACCCCAGCTTGCCAGACACTTGTGACGGTACTCTCGATCCTGCTCACGTCCCGACCGTTCGTCCGGCAGAATCAGCGCGCGAAGTCGCCTTTTTGTAATTACCCAGCAAAGCAGGCTTGGACTTCGGCCGAACGAATCGGGCCGCTTGTCGGCCCGTTCGGCCGAATGTCCAAGACCTGCGCAGGTCCCGACCGTCCGTCCGGCAGAATCAGCGCGCGAAGTCGCCTTTTTGTAATTACCCAGCAAAGCAGGCTTGGACTTCGGCCGAACGAATCGGGCCGCTTGTCGGCCCGTTCGGCCGAATGTCCAAGACCTGCGCAGGT
>Ga0208043_1000367_pt1 | contig 20863 bp, 16 predicted proteins | sample Sb_taG_12_FD_187710 | JGI IMG/M metagenome (GOLD analysis project Ga0208043, IMG submission 187710) | Peat soil microbial communities from Weissenstadt, Germany - Sb_50d_9_AC metaG (SPAdes) (version 2) | ecosystem: Environmental > Terrestrial > Soil > Wetlands > Peat | place: Germany... | reverse complement strand
TCGACCACGGGTCCGCGGGTGCCGGGATCCATGGCCAGCCCGGCCAGCCGGGCCAGCTCGTGATCGGGGATCCAGTCGCCGGTGAAGACCACGACCTCGCACGGCACGAAGCGCGCCGCGCCGGTGCGGACGTCCGTCACCTCCACCCCGGCTAGCCGTCCCAGGCCGGCCACCCGGCGCACCGCGGTCGACGTCCACACCGGCACCCGCCAGCGCAGCGCCGCGCCGAGCCGGAACGCGGCGTAGCTCTGCTGCCGCTCGTGCTCGGTGACCAGCGCGACCACGCGAGCGCCGGCGTGCGCGAGCGTCACCGCGGCGGAAAAGGAAACGTGCTCGGCCCCCACGACCAGGGCCCGGCCGGCCAGCCGCTCGTGCCCCAGGTAGACCCGCTGCTGCAATTCGCCGGTGGTCATCACCCCGGCGGGGCGGTCGCCGGGGATCAGCCGGGCCGCCCGCGGCCGTTCCCGGCAGCCGGTGGCCAGCAGCACGGCCGCCGCGCGCACGGTCTCGACCCCGCGGCCGCTGGTCAGCGTGACCGTGCCCGCCCCGTCCAAGCCGGTCACCGCCGCGTCCAAGCCGGTCACCGCCCCGTAAAAGCCCGATACCGCGGTGCCCAAGCCGGTCACCGTGGTGCCCAGCCGGAGCTCGGCCCCCGCGCGCACCGCCGCGGCGGCCAGCGCCCGCGCGTACGCCGGGCCGGTCATCACGCGGTGCCGGTCACGCAGGCCGAACCCGGTGTGAACGCAGTGCCGGGGCACGCCGCCCGCCTCGGTCTCCCGGTCCGCCACGAGCACCGAACCGACGCCGAGGCGCCGGAGCTCGATGGCCGCGGAAAGCCCGGCCGGCCCGGCACCGACCACCACCACGGTCACGCCGGAACGCCCGCGGCGAACAGCCGCGACACGGCGGCCGCGCAGTAGAAGCCCTGGCACCGCCCGTTCATGGCCCGGGTCCTGCGGCGCAGACCGCCGAGGTCGGCGGGCGGCACCGGGCTGGCCATGGCGTCCCTGATCTCGCCGCGGGTGACCCGCTCGCAGTGGCACACGATCTGGCCGTACGCCGGGTCGGCCGCGATCCGCTCGGCATCCTGGTACGGCCGCACGCCCGCCTCCCCGATATACGGCATGACCGGCACCGGCCCGCAAGCGCGCGGCCGCAGCGCAAGACCGGCCTCGCCCAGCTGCCCGACGACGTGCTCCGCGATCCCGAGCGAGGCAGACAGCCCGGTGGAGCGGATGCCGCCTGCGCACGCGTACCGCCGCCCGGCGTCCACCCGGATCTGGTAGTCAGAATGCTCGGTCGCGGCCCGGAGCCCCGCGTAGGTCGAGGTCACCTCCTGTTCGGCCAGCCCGGGCAGGATCCGCCGCCCGGCGGCGAGCAGGGACCTGAGCCCGGCGGCCGTGGTGGCGGTGTCGCGCACATCGGTAACGTCCTCGGCGGTGGGACCGAGCAGCACGTTCCCGTAGACCGTGGGCGCGACCAGCACCCCTTTGGTCCGCGCGGTCGGCACCGGCAGCAGGATCGAGCGGATCAGCGTGCGGGCCAGCTTGTCGAACACGATGAGCTCGCCCCGCCGCGGCCGGATGGTGAACCCGCCGCCGCCGAACATCCGGTCGACCTCGTCGCTGCCAAGCCCGGCGGCGTTCACCACCCACCGGCACCGCACCGGTCCGCGCGTCGTCGCCAGCTGGTAAAAACCGTCCCCGCCAGCAGCGACACCGGTGACCCGGGCCGAAAGCAGCAGCCGGACGCCCGCGCCGGCCGCCTCGGTGGCGAAGGCGAGCGGCGTGGTCCACGGACAGATGATGCTCTCGTCCGGGATCTCCAGCGCCCCGAGCGCCCCGGGTCCGAGCTCCGGCTCACGCACGTAGAGCTCCGCGGCCCGCAGCGGCCGTATAGCCAGGTACCCGTTCAGCCGCGCGTTCTCCTCGATGGTCGGCAGCGACGCCGCCTGTTCTGGCGTCCAGGCGACGAGCAGCGCGCCGGTGCGCTCCACCGGGATCCCGGCTGCCTCGGCGTACGAACGCAGCAGGGCGCTGCCCCGGCTGAGCAGCCGGCTCTCCAGGCTGCCGGGCTTGGCGTCGAACCCGGTGTGCAGGATCGCCGTGTTCGCCTTCGAGGTCCCGGTGCCGACGTCAGGCGCCGCGTCGAGGAGCACGAGATCCAGCGCGTGCCGGGCCAGCGTGCGGGCGATCGCGGTGCCGACCACGCCGGCCCCGATGACCACCACGTCGGCCAGGCCTTGCGTCATCGCCGCGCCAGCGTGAGGTCGAGGGCCGAGCGGAAAACCGAGAGCCGTTCGGCCGCCTGATCCGCGGTGATCGACGGCTCCACGATCGCTTCCGCCTCAGCCGCCCCCACGGCCTCGCCGGCGGAGGCCGCGTCGCCGGTGCCGAGCCGCGCCAGCGCGGCCACGCCCAGCGCCGTGGCGTCCGGCGACCGGCAGATCAGCACCGGCACCTGCACCAGGTCGGCCTGAGCCTGCATGAGCAGCCGGGACCTGGTCAGGCCGCCGTCCACCCGCAGCGAGCTCAGCTTCCCGGGAGGACGACCCCCCCAGACCCCCCGGCTCGGGGGCCTGCCCAGGTCGGCGCACGCTGCCGTCACCAGCAGCGCGACCGACGCGGCGATGCCCTCGGCCACCGCCCGGGCGAGATGCCCGCGCGACGTGCCCAGGTGCAGGCCGGACAGCTGGCCGCGCGCGTCCGGCGCCCAGTACGGCGCGCCGAGCCCGGCCAGCGCGGGCACGAAGGTCACGCCGCCCGCGTCCGGCACGGTCGAGCCCACCGCGTCGAGCTCGGACGGCGCGCCGAGCACGCCGATGCCAGTGAGCCACCGCAGCGCCGAACCCGCCGTGTAGACCTGGCCATCCAGGCAGTACGTCACCGCGCCGCCGAGCCGCCAGGCCACCGAGCAGGACAGCCCCGAGCCGGACCGCACCGCCGAAGAGCCGGTCGTGACCAGGAGGAACGCGCCCGTCCCGTAGGTGCACTTGGCGTCGCCCGCGGCCAGGCAGCCCTCGGCAAGCAGCGCGGCCTGCTGGTCGACGGCGATCCCGGCGATGGGCAGGGCCGACCCGAACACAGAGGTCTCGCCCACGATCCCGGCACAGTCCGCCACCGCCGGCAGCGCGCCTGGGTCCAGGCCGAACGCCGAGCAGGCCGCCTCCGACCAGGCCGCGCGGTCCAGGTCGAGCAGCATGGTGCGGGACGCGGTGGCGGCGTCGGTCACGTACTCCGCACCCAGCCGGTGCAGCAGCCAGGTGTCGGTGGTGGTGACCGTGCCGTGTGCGGTCAGGTTCTCCCGCAGCCAGGTCATCTTCGGCGCGGCGAAGTACGGGTCGAGCGGCAGGCCGGTGATCGCGGCCAGTTCGGCCGCGCGGTCGGCGAGCCGCGCGCAGACGCCCCCCGACCGGCGGTCCTGCCAGACGATCGCCGGGGACAGCGGCCTGCCGGTGCTCCGGTCCCAGGCCAGCACGGTCTCGCCCTGGTTGGCCAGCGCGACCGCGTGCGCGGGCGTTCCCGCGGCGGCCAGCGCCTGGCGGCCCGCCGCGAGGACCGAATCGAACAGCTCTTCCGGGTCGGCCTCCACCCCGTCCGCGCCCACGCTGCGGGTGCGGACGGGGACCTCGCCGCGGCCGAGCACCTCGGCGCCCGGCCCGACGAGGAGCGCCTTGGTCGCCGACGTGCCCTGGTCGATGGCCAGGATGTTCACCCCTGATCGAGCTCCTGGCCCGGCTCCGAGCGCATCGCCTCCCGCTCGGTCACCATCTGCACCACGTAGAACACCAGACCCAGGCCGAGGGCACCCAGCACGTAGTACTGCGCGTCGCGGAACTCGGCCGGCCCGATCAGGATGATCAGCTCGTAGGCCAGCCAGATCAGCGCCCCGGCGATAACCGGAAGTTCGAATTTGCCGAACGGGCGCACGTGCCTGCCCCCGGCCTTCTGCGTGCCCCGCCGGCGGGACGCGAACACGTACAGCAGCACCGTGCCCGCGTACAGCAGCGCCGGCATGATCGTGGACGCGGTGAACAGCGTGGCGAGCGCGGCGGTGTGGGTGCGCAGCACCAGCGTGATGACCCCGCCGAGCACCGCGGCGAGGATGGTGGCCCAGGGCGGGCCGCCGGTCGCCTTCGGCACCTGGTGCAGGAGCTGGTGGCCGGGCAGCCGCCGGTCCCGCGCCATCGAGAAGATCAGCCGCCCGTTGGTCACCATGATGATCAGGCCGCAGGCGAAGATCGAGACGCAGACGAAGACCAGGAAGATCTTCTGCACCACGCCGCCGAGCACGTCGTGCACGATGGACGCCACCGGCGCGGCGCTGGCGTACGCCGCCTTGTTGGTCGTGTAGGCCAGCACGACCAGGAACGCGAACCCCACCACGCCGGAGACGAGCACGGCGCGGAGCATGGCCTTCGGGATGACCTTGTGCGGTTCGTGGGTCTCCTCGGCCAGGTTGCTGGCCGCCTCGAAGCCCACGATCGTGTACGCGCCGAGCAGCGTGGCCAGCATGAACGGGCCGAGCCAGGCGTAGTAGCCGGCGTGCGGCACCGGGCCGGTGGAGGTGAGGTTCGACCAGTGCCCCAGGGACCTGACCGCGGCCACGATCAGCAGCAGGACGGTGAGGCCCGCGATGCCGATGATCTCGGTGGCCACCGCGGTGTTGTTCACCCGGGTGGTGATCCTGGTCGAGGCGATGATCAGCGCCGCCTGGAGGGCCAGCACCACGAGCGTCTCCAGCGCCGCGCTGGTCGGCGTGTACGCCTCGCCGATCAGCGGCTGGAAGGCCACCTGGACCAGGCCGTAGTCGACCGAGACGGTGACGATGGTCAGGAACGCGAACGACATCCAGCCGAACCACCAGCCCACGCCCACGTTGGCCAGCCGCGACGCCCACTGGTAGGAGTAGCCGGACAGCGGCACCCGGACCGAGAGCGCGCCGTAGACCAGCGCCACCAGCGACTGCCCGGCCACCACGATGAGCCAGGTCCAGATGGCCCGCGTCCCGCCGGTGGCCAGCGCGAAGCCGTACGTGGTGAAGATCCCGGTGGTGATCGAGATGAACGAGAACGCCACCGCGAACGACTCGAAATGGCGCAGCGAGCGGACGAACTGCTGACGGTAGCCGAACCTCTCCAGTTCCTCGTCGTCCGGGACGGCGCCCGTCGTGACCTGATCCATGTCCATCACTTCCCTTTGGGGGTTAAGGCGGGGGGCGCATTACGGTGCAGCCTGCACTGTGCAGCCTGCTCTGGCGAGGGCGTCGATGGCCTCGGGTCTGGCGTCCGGATCGGTGAGGACCGCGGTGAGGAGGCTCAGCGGGCAGACCCGGTGCACGGCGATCGCGCCGAGCTTGCTCGAGTCGGCCAGGACGTAGGAGGCGGCCGCGTGCGCGATGATCGTGCGCCGGGTGGCCACCTCGGGCGGGTGGTAGTCGGTCAGCCCGGCATGGACGTGCACGCCGCCCGAGCCGAGGAAGGCCTTGTCGGCGTAGAAGTCGGCGAAGAAGGCCTCCGCCTGCGCGCCGAAGCAGGCCGCGTCGCCGTGCCGCACCTGGCCGCCGCACAGCAGCAGCTCGATCTCCTCCCGGTCGGCGAGCGCCATCGCGGCGGGCACCGAGTTCGTCAGCACCCGGCCGCGGAAGGATTCGGGCAGCGCCCGGGCCACCTCGAGCGCGGTGGTGCCGATGTCGATGACGAGGGTGTCCTCGGGCTCGACCAGCGTCGCGGCCAGCTGCGCGATGGCCTGCTTGCGGGCGGCGTGCAGGGTGCTCCGGGTGGCGAAGTCACCCTCGGTCGACCGGACCGAAAGCGCGCCGCCGTAGACCCGCTCGAGCAGCCCCTGGTCCCGCAGTCCGCGCAGGTCGCGGCGGATCGTCTCCAGCGACACTCCGTACCTCCGCGCGAGGTCCTCGGCGGAGACCGCCTTGGCCTGGCGGACCTCGGCGAGGATCGCCTGGCGGCGCTGAGTCGGCAGCATTCGGGTCGGCAGCATACGGATCCCTTATGACCGTTGTTTACCGATCTTGATCCACTTCTGTGTCAGCTGTCAATCCCCGGCCTGGCCTGAGGGTTTAAGCCACAGTCGGCTCGAACGTCGGGGCCTCGCCGGTGAGCGTGCACAGGTCCGCGCCCTTGGTGCCGGGCGGGATCAGCGCCGTCAGCGGCCTCGTCTGCGGCGTGATACTGCCCTGGACCTGGCCGCGCCCCGATGAAATCAGCCCTGAATGCGGCGGGCGCGCTGATCCACGCCGAGCTCGCCGTAGGGGTAGTCGGTGACGTGCGGGTCGCTGGCGGCGTCGAGCGCGGCGGTCTCGGCGGCGGTCAGGTGCAGGCCCGCCGCGCGCAGGTTGGTCTCGAGCTGGCCGAGCGTCCGCGCGCCGAGGATGGTCGAGGTGACGGCGGGCCGGGCGGTCACCCAGGCCAGCGCGACCTCGGCCATGGACACGCCGCGATCCTCGGCCACCCTCTGCACCGCGTCGATCACGTTCCAGGTGCGCTTCGTGCCGCGCCGGTCGTAGGCCTCCATGCCGCGGTTCGGGTCGTCGCCGAGGCGGGTGGCGCCGGTCGGGCGCTGGTCGCGCTGGTACTTGCCGGACAGCCAGCCGCCGCCGAGCGGGCTCCACGGCAGCAAGCCCAGGCCGGCGTCCTGCGCGGCGGGCACGATCTCCCACTCGATCTCCCGGGCCAGCAGGCTGTACTGCGGCTGGAGCGTCACCGGTTCGGACACGTTCAGGGCGCGGGCCAGGTGCACGGCCTTGGTCAGCTGCCAGCCGGCGAAGTTGGACAGCCCGTAGTAGCGGATCTTGCCGGCCTGGATGAACGCCTCGAGCGTGCGCAGCGTCTCCTCGAGCGGCGTCAGGGGATCGTAGGCGTGCACCTGGTACAGGTCGACCGACTCGAGCCCCAGCCGTCGCAGCGAGGCGTCGAGCGCCCGGGTCAGGTGGCGCGCGGAGAGCCCGGCACCGTTCGGCGAATTGTCGCCGCCGCGCGCGAAGCGCCCCTTGGTGGCCAGCACCACCGGCTCGGTGACATCGGCCGGGCGGCTGGCGAACCAGCGGCCGATGATCTCCTCCGACCGCCCGTCGCCGTACACGTCGGCCGTGTCCACCAGGTTGCCGCCCGCCTCGATGAAGCGGTCGAGCTGGGCGTGCGCGCCCTGCTCATCCGTTTCGACGCCGAACGTCATCGTGCCCAGGCACAGGCTCGATACCGCGCAGCCACTGCGTCCCAGCGTGCGATAGTCCATCCTGCCAGGCTACCGACTGGCGCTGCCCGGGCAAGATCCGGCCGCCAGTCACCTGACGTAGCACTACAAGATGTCTATGTCCCGGCTCCGGGCGATGGCATCGTGGCGGGTGGAGACACCTAGTTTCCGGTAAATAGCCCTGGTATGGGTCTTGATCGTGTTCTGCGACACGGATAGTTCCTGGCCGATCTCGCGCACCGACAACGTGCCGCGAAGCAGCCGTAGCACCGTCACCTCGCGTTCTGTGAGGGGACCGCCAGTCGGCACTCCCTGCGGTCGGCCCGCGAGCCGTCGTTCGAGCCGGTCCAGCCGGGCGAGCTGAGGGCCGGCACCGTCCGGCGCCGAGGTCAACAGCAACCTGGCCTCCTCCGCAAGCGCGACGGCTTCCTGCCTGTCGCCGGTCCCGAACAACACTGGCGAGAGCCTGATCAGGACCTCCACCGTGGCCCACGGGCTGATCCCGTACTGGCTGCGACGGACCTGGAGCGCGCGCTCGAACTCTTGGCGGGCCTCCGTGAGTAGCCCGCGCTGAGCGAAGACCGCGCCGACAGCCGTGTATGCGAGGGAGCTTTGCGGGGCTCCAGCGAGACCGGAGTCAGCGGCGGCCAAGTCGCGCGCCGACCGTGCAAGCTGCTCTGCGCGGGTGAGCTTTGCCTGGTCGACCGCCACCAGTGACAAGATCGAGAAGGCCAGCATCCGTATGATCCCGATGGATGCAGAGGCCGACAAGGCTCTGTCCGCCTCGGCGGCGGCGGCATCGAGATCGCCGGACCAGTAGAGAGCGGCCGCATATGTCGCCCGTGCCAGCGCATGCCACGGCGATGCCGGATCCAGCTCCAGCACGACGGCCTCGGCAGCCGCGTCGCGCATGGGGCCTATGCCCTCGAACCCGAAGGTGCCTTTGAGCAGCGCGGCGGACGACTGCAACGACCGGAGGCCGTCCGGAAGGGGCCCGTCATGCTCGGCCGTCTCGATAATCGGCAGCCAGCGCCGCAGGGACTCCCGGTCGCCGGAAAGAGCGGCGGCCCATGCCCCGCAGTGCGCCGCAACCGGGTGGGCGCTGACCGTGGCGTCGCCGAGCAAGTTCAGCCAGCCGCGAACCGTTGCGACCTGGCCGGAAGCAACATAGGCGTGCCAATTGTCGGCGATGAGGTTGATGACCTCGGCGACGTCGCCGGCCGCCTGTGCGTGGCTGACTGCCTCGTCAGCCAGGCCTGACCGTCGTAGCCAGTCGCTCGCGCGCTCATGCAGAACGGGCACTATCTCGGGCTCGGTCCGGGCCAGTTCGCTGCGGAGTACCTGCGCGAAGAGATGGTGATACCTGAACCACTGCCGAGTGTCATCGAGCGGCACGACGAAGAGATTTTCCCGCTCGAGTATGTCGATGATCTCGGCAGCGTCGGCCGAGCCGACAACGGCGTCGCACAGCGGCGCGCAGAACCGGCTCAGAGTCGAGGTCCGCACGAGGAACTGACGGATTCCGGCTGGTTGGTGGCTGAGCACTTCCTCGGCTAGGAAGTCAACGACAAACCGGCTGTCACCAGTGAACTGCCGGATGAAGGCGCTCGGCGACGGGTGCTCGCGCAATGCGAGGGCCGCGAGGTAGACCCCCGCAGGCCAGCCCTCGGTCCGGCCGATCAGATCGGCCAGATCGGGCTCGCTGAGCTCGATCCCGGCGGCACCGGCGACAAGCTCAGCCACCTGGGCTGACCCGAAGCGCAGCTCCCGCGCCCGGAGCTCGGCCAGCTCGCCTGCCGCCCGCAAGCGCGCTAGCGGCAGCGGCGGGTCAGCCCGGGTGATCATCACCAGCTGGACAGCCGGGGGAAGGTGCAGCAGCAGGAACGCAACCTGGTCATGGCAGCCGCGTTCCCTGACCACATGATAATCGTCCAGCACCAGAACAACCGGCTCCCGGAGCCTTACTAGCTTGTTGACCAAGAGCGGAAGCAGCGTTCCCAGCAGATCAGGGGTCTGGACCCGCAGTGCGCCCAGGATGTCATCGGCGTCAAGCTCCGGGCAGGCTCGCTGCAGCGCGCACACGACATGCCACCACAGCCGGGCCGGATCATTGTCGCCCGGATCGAGTGAGATCCAGGCGAACGCGCGGCTCTCGGCTGGGCTAGAGCGCCACTGCGCCACAAGAGTGGTCTTGCCGGAACCCGCAGGAGCGTTCACCAAGACGAGCCTGGCGGTTACGCCCGCCAGATAGCCGACGAGCTTTTCGCGCTCCACCCACTCCTTCCGCGCGGTGGGAGGATGAAGCTTCGACTCAAGAGGCGCGGCGAAGCTCGCTCCCGGCGACCCTGCAGCGGCAAGCGCAGGCCTGACAGTTTCCGGCCGACTGCCGGCCGGGGGGAACGTCGCGGTCATCGTTGCCTGTCGTCATCGTCTGCTCGATGACCTGGACGCTGCTCTCCAGGTCATCGAGTACGGCGGTCGCGGGGCGGCGCGGGGACGGTACTCAGACCTTCCGCCGCTGGAGCATCGGTAACGGCGTGCAGATTTGCGCAGCTCAATGGACTCCCAAGCCAGATAGCTCCTGCTGCCGGGGTCTAGAGCAGCGTTCTCACCCTTCTCTTGCCACTATCGCACGCCGTTTCTGACTCGACAATCATTCAGCCAGAGCCGGAGGGCATCCAGAACCTCGCTCAGAACAGGACGTAGAGCTTGCGGATCGTCTCGTGGATCTGCCAGGTTCCGGCCCAGCCGCGGGGGAAGACAGCCGTGTCGCCCGGTCCGATCTCGGTCGGCTCGCCGCCGTCCGGCGTGACCGTCATGCGGCCGGACAGGATGTGCACGAACTCGTTGTCGGCCAGGCTCCAGCGGGACGGTCCGGGCGTGCACTCCCAGACCCCGGCCTCCTGGGCGCCTTCGCCGGACCACAAGGTGGTGCCGGAAGTCTGCATCGGCTCGCCGCCGGGAATAGGCAGGGCCTCCTCGAGCGGCCCCCAGTCCTCGAGCTTCGCGTCGGCCGCGGCGGCCAGGAACGGGGTGGCGGTGATCATGATCAGGCGATCCTCTCCGGGAAGGGCAGGGCGATGGGGTCGGTGGCGAGGCGGCTGTGGCCTGCCTCGTCGAAACGGTCGAGGCCGAGCGGGGACACGTCGAGAACCTCGGAGGAGCCGGTGAGCGCGACGTCGGCCGCGGCCCGGGCCACGCCCGGTCCCCACATCATGCCGGCCCCGCCCGCGCTGGCCACCGTGACGCCGTCCAGCCCGGGCGCGCGGCCGATGATGGGCAGGTGATCCGGCGTGTAGTCGATGGTCGCGGCCCAGAGCCTGCGCAGCCCGAGCCCTGCGGTGACCGGGACCAGCGCGGCCAGCCGGGCCCGCATCTTGGCCAGGTACTCCTCGTCCACCTCGCGGTTCTCGCCGGGCGGCTCGTCCGGGTTGCTCATGCCGAACAGCAGGCCGCCCTCTTCGGGCCGCCAGTAAAGCCCCGCGGCCAGGTCGAACACCATCGGCACCCGGGCCCGATCCAGGTCCGGGTGACGCTCGGTCACCGCGACCTGGTGCCTGGCCCCGCCGGCCGGGATGCGCAGGCCGGCCAGCCGGCCGACTTCGGCGAGCTTCGGACCCCCGGTGAGCACCGCCAGCCCCGCGTCGATCGGGCCCTGGCTCGTCTCGACCACGACACCGCGGCCATCGGCCGCAGCGCCGCGGCCGCCGGCCGTCAGGCCGCGGAACGCGACGTGCTCGCGGACCTCGACGCCGCCGCGGATCAGCGCCACCGTGTAGGCGGCCACGTTGCGCGGCGGCGAGATGAACCCGTCCTGCGCGCAGAAGGTGCCGCCCAGCGTCTGCCCCGGCGCGAGCGTCGGGTTGGCCGCGTCCACCTCGCCGGGATCGAGCCAGCGCACCGGGACGCCCAGCGCCGCCTGCATCTCCATCCGCGCGTGCGCCGCCGTGACCTCCGCCTCGGTGAAGCAGGGCAGCAGGTAGCCCTGCTCGGTGAACCCGGAGTCGGTGCCGATCTCGTCCCGCTGGCTCAGGTAGAACCGGCGGGACCACTGGCCGAGGCGCACCGCCTCAGGCGTCCCGCCCTGCATCCGGACCACGCCGGCCGCCCGGCTGCTCGCACCCTGGCCGAGGAGGCCCTTCTCGATCAGGACGACCCGGGCCAGCCCGGCCTGGCGCAGGAAGTACGCGCACCAGGCACCCACGGTCCCGCCGCCCACCACCACGGCATCCGCCGTATCACTCATTGGCACACGATCGATGCTGGCATAGACTGAACATTCAGTCAATACAGTGCTGTCAATACTGGGCTGGCGCCTGGAGGTACCGCGCATGTACGGGTTGTCGGAGGAAGATCGCCAGATCCAGGCACGGGCCTGCGAGTTCGCGGACGACCTGATCCCGTTCGAGGAAGAGGCCGAACGGTCCGGCGGGGAGCTACCCGCCGATGTAACCGCCGCGCACGCCAAGCGCGCCCGCGAGCTCGGCTTGTACGCCACGAACATGCCGAAAGAACTCGGTGGCGGCGGCTGCACTTCGCTGCAGCAGGTGCTCGTCCAGGAGCAGGTGGGCCGGGTGACCAACGCGCTGGGCTGGGTGGCGGCCACCCCGCCGTCCTGGCTGCCGGCCGTGGCCACCCCGGACCAGATTGACAGGTACGTCAGGCCCGCGATCGCCGGCCAGCGCGAGGAGTGCTACGCGATCACCGAGGAGAACGCGGGTTCCGACGTCGACGCGATCGAGGCCACCGCGCGGGCGGACGGCGACGAGTACGTGCTCAACGGGGTCAAGTGGCACGTCACCTCGTTCAACACGGCCGACTTCGCCTTTTTCCAGGCCCGGCTGGCGGGCGGGCCGCACCACGGCGAGCACGCGATGTTCCTGGTCGACCTGCCGAGCCAGGGCGTCGAGGTGGTCAGGACGCCGGCCTACTCGCACACGATCAGCCACCACCACCCGATCGTCGCGTTCACCGACGTCCGCGTCCCGGCGGCGAACCTGGTCGGCGCGGAGGGCGACGGGATGGCCTTCGCGTACGAGTGGTTCAGGTTCGAGCGGCTGATGGTGGCCGCTCGCTGCCTCGGCGCGGCGGGCCGGCTCACCGAGGAGATGACCGCGTTCGCCGCCGCGCGCCGGGTCGGCGGCCAGCCGATCAGCGAGCGCGGGCTGGTGGCCGGGATGCTGGCGGACAGCCTCACCGAGCTGTTCGCGGCCCGGGCGATGACGTATGAGACGGCCCGCGCCATCGACCGTCTGCGGGACGGCGCCGACGTGAAGGTGTCGCACGCGCAGTGCTCGATGGCCAAGCTCTACTGCTCTGAGATGGCGGGCCGCGTCGCCGACCGCGCCGTCCAGGTGTTCGGCGGCCGCGGCTACATGCGGGAGAACGTGGCCGAGCGCTTCTTCCGCGAGCTGCGCGTGGAGCGGATCTGGGAAGGCACCAGCGAGATCCAGCGCATGATCATCGCCCGCCAGATGACCAAACGCAGCCCCGCCACCCTCGCCTAGCCCCTGGCTCAAGCCCTGAAACACCCTCGCCTCAAGCCCTGAAACACCCTCGCCTCAAGCCCTGAAATCATGATCGTGGCCAGTTTTGGGCGCATATGACCCCAAACTGGCCACGATCATGAAAGGGCGCGCTTAGCCGAGGTAATTGCCGGAGGGGAGGTTGGCCTCGATGGCCACGAGCACCTCGGGGTCGTCGGGCGTGGTCCGGGGGCGGAACCGCGCCGCCACCGTGCCGTCGGGTCGCAGCAGGAACTTCTCGAAGTTCCACTGGACGTCGCCGGCCTCGCCGTTCGCGTCCGGCACCGCGGTGAGCTCGGTGTAGATCGCGTGCCGGCCGGGGCCGTTCACCTCGATCTTCTCGAACATCGGGAAGGTGACTCCGTACGTCGCCGAGCAGAACTCGGCGATCTCGTCGGCCGTGCCTGGCTCCTGCCCGCCGAACTGGTTGCACGGGAAGCCGACGACCGACAGGCCGCGCGAGGCGAACTGCTCGTGCAGCTTCTCCAGTGCGGTGTACTGCGGCGTCAGCCCGCACTTGGAGGCCACGTTCACCACGAGCACCGCCGAGCCGGCCGGAACGACGGAGCCGACCGAGGAGTCCTGGCCGGCCAGGGTCTTCACCGGAATGTCAAGTATGGTCACGCTGCCTACGGTACCGGGCTCCAGACCGACTGGCCCAGGTAGCCCCGGGCGATGGTGGTGACGAACCCGTACACCGCGTCCTCGGCGGGCGACAGCGGCCCGGGGGAGGCGTGCGGCGAGGCCAGCCCCCGCTGCACGGATTCGCATGCGCTCCAGTCCTGCTTGTTGGTGATGTCCCAGAAGTCCACCGCGTAGCCCGGGTCGAAGTCCGGCCGCGCGACGGCCTCGGGCGCGAACGCCCAGGTGCACTCGATCGTGGTCCGGTCGGCGGCCACCGGGATCAGCCGGTGCGTCATCACGTAGTCCGGGTGCAGGCTGAGCAGCACGTTCGGGAAGATGTTGACGTAGATGACCGTCCGCAGGCCCTGCGCGTCGAGGCCGCGGAGCGGCACGCCGCCGCTGCTGCCGTCCAGCGACATCGTCGCCATGCCGTCGCGCAGGTCCATCCAGCCGCCGATCCAGGCGCCGTCGGCGGCGTAGTTCTCGCCGCTCTTGGGCGGGCTGACCCGGCACAGTTCGGGATGGATGGACGGGCAGTGGTAGCACTCGTGGTAGTTCTCGGTCAGGGTCTTCCAGTTCGCCGCGGCGTCGTAGCGGTGCCGCCCGGCGGTCACCAGGCGCTCCGGCTCGTACGGCGCGACCAGCTCGTCCAGCTTGGCCAGCGCGTCGGCCAAAGAACCCGCGGCGCCGCCCGAACCGTCCACGAACACCAGCCCGTGCCACTCGGTCACCGGCAGCGCGGGCAGGCCCCACTGGCCGAAGTCGAAGCCGCGCCGGTTCCTGAAACCCGCCGCCGCGCGGAGCTCACCAGAAAGCGAGTACGTCCAGGCGTGGTACGGGCAGATGATCACCTTCTCCTGGGCCCCCTGGCCGCACGGCAGCAGCTCGTGACCGCGGTGGCGGCAGCTGTTCGCGAACGCCCGCAGCTCGCCGTCCTCGCCGCGGACCAGCAGCACGCCGCCCTCCCCGGTGGCCTCGGCGCGCTGATCGCCCGGCTCGGGCAGCTGCTCGCTGCGCGCCACGCACATCCACCCGCCGCCGAAGAAGTTCCGCTGCTCCCAGTCGAACACCGCGGAGTCGATGTACGCCGCCCGCGGCAGCATCCGGCTTTCCCCGAACGGCCGCAGTGCGAGCTCGAGCTCACCGCGATCAAGCGGAGCCGGGGCGGCGCCGGACGCTAGGACACCACGGGAAGCAGGGACATCACCCGACACCGGGGCACGACGGGACCTCAAGTCTTGACTGACCATACAGTCAAGACTAAGCCGCCAGCCGGCCCCTGTCCAGGCCGCCCAGCGGCCAGCCCGCCCAGCGGCCAGCCCGGCCCGGTCGCCGTCCAGGACCTCGCCGGCAGCTTGCGGATCGGCGGGCGCGGTACGGATACTGCATGCATGGGTGACCGTAATGTACTCGGCGGCGAGCTTGAGCCGTGTGGAACCGATCCGCTCACCGGCTTCTACCGGGACGGATGCTGCACGACCGGCCCCGAGGACCTGGGCAGTCACACCATCTGCGCCGTGGTGACCGCCGAATTCCTCGAACACCAGCGCCGGATCGGCAACGACCTGTCCACGCCGATGCCCCAGTTCAGGTTCCCCGGGCTGGTGCCGGGGGACCGGTGGTGCGTGACCGCGGCCAACTGGCTGCAGGCGCACCGGGACGGCGCCGCCGCCCCGGTAGTGCTGGCCTCCACCCACCAGCGCGCGCTCGAGATCGTCCCGCTGGAGATCCTCAAGCCCTACTCCGTCGACGTCCCCGCCGACCTCGGCGCCCTCGAGGAATAGCTCAGCGCCACCGCGGCGGGACCGATCGCGCCGCCAGCAGGGAACGCAGGATCGCCTCCTGCTCAAGCAGCACCAGCCGCAGCCCCAGGCTGTGCAGGCCCCCGTGCTCCAGCGCGGCCGCGGTCGCCGCCAGCGTGGCCGGCTCGGCGAGCGTGGCCGGGTAAAGCGCCCGCGCCAGGTACCGCATCACGTGCACCTCCCATCCCCCCTCTCTGCCCGCCAGCGCCGGCAGCGCCTCGGCGAAGTACCGGTCGCGGTACTCGGCCAGCCACGACCGGCCCAGCAGCGCCTCCTGGCCGGGCACCCAGATGCCGCGGGCGGACGCCAGCGCCATCCGCCAGTCCGCCTCGGGCGCCAGCGCCGCCGCCCAGGCCGCAATCTTTGCCGCGGCGTCCGGCCGCAGGGCGCGGCAGGTGGCCCGGTTCTGCTCTCCGGCCACCGGGTCCTCGGCGGCCAGGGCCTCAAGGTCGTCGTCGTCGGCGAGCCCGCGAGCCGCCAGCGTCCGCAGCAGGCTCCCGCGCAGGTCACCGTCGAACGCCAGGCCATCCGGCCGCGACCCGCCGTCCAGCCACAAACGCGCGAGCGCGAGCTGCTCAACCGAATGAGCGCTGGCCGCGAAGCCCGCCGCCAGCGCGCGCTGCCGCGGGCTCCCCGCCGCCGCGGCCGATACGCCCTCGAGGCACGTGGACGCGATCGCCGCGCGCAGCCCGGCCCGTTCGGCACCCGGGGCGTACAGGTCGGCGGCGGTGGTCGCCCGCTCGAGCAGCACCTCGATCCCCGCCAGCGGCACCGACGCCGAACCGCCGAGCCGCCGGATCACCAGTCCCGTGAAGTCCGCCGCCGCCAGCGCGCCCGCCCCAGCGCCCGCCGTCACCATCCGCCAGGCCGCGTTCCAGCAGACCGCCTCGGCCAGCGGGTCGCCCACGTCCATCGCCGCCCGGGCCAGCGCCTCCAGGGTGGCAGGGTCGAACGAGATCTCCGCATAGGTGAGGTCGCCGTCGTTGAGCACCAGCGCGTCGGGCATCGCCTCCCCGGCAGGCACCGCCACCTCGCTGACCGGCCCGCTGATCTCCGCGCTGAGCACCCGCCGGCGCCGCAGCCCCGACCCGGAGACCCCGGAACGGTCGTAGAGCCCGATGCCGAGCCGGTGCGTCCGCGGCTCGTCCTGCCGCACGGTCAGCGACCCGATGGTGCCGTCCGGGGCGGCCACCACCGCGCCCCGCAGCGTGCTCGCGCCCTCGGCCCGCAGCCACTCGTCCGCCCAGCCGCCCAGGTCGCGGCCGGACGAGCGCGACCAGCAGGCGATCAGGTCGTCCAGCCCCGCGCTGCCGCCACCGAACCGGCGCATGTAGTCGGCCAGCCCGGCCCGCAGCGCGTCGTCGCCGATCAGCGCGGCCAGTTGCCTGATCACGGCGGCGCCCTTGGAGTAGGTCAGGGCGGGCAGCCGGAACAGCGCGTCGGCCGCGCTGGCCACCGGCGAGGACACCGGCTGCCGGCCCGGCAGCGCGTCGGCCTGGTAGGCGCGCGGCTCCTCCCGGTAGCAGAAGGCGGTCCAGGCGCCGGCGTCGCCCAGGGCCGTGTAGCTCATGTAGGTGGCCATCGCCTCGTCCTGCCACAGGTCCTCCCACCAGCGCATGCTCACATGGCAGCCGAACCACAGATGGGACACCTCATGCGCGCACACCATCGCCACGAAGTCGTCGTCCGGATCCGCCATCCGCGCCAGCAGGCTCTCGTTGACCAGCATCAAGCCGGGTACCGACATCGCCTGCCCGTCCAGCCGGGGCACGAACCCGATGTCGTACTTCGGGTACGGGCAGGGCACGCCCAGCGTCCGCTCGTAGTACTCCAGGGCCCGCTGGGCCGTCTCGGCGAACCGGGCCATGCCCGCCACCCCGTCCGCGTCGGCCAGCGACGGCCTGCGCCAGATGCTCATGCGTACCGAGCCCCCGGCCCCGCCGGCCCCGCGCCAGTCTTCGACGTACGGCCCGGCCGCGATGGTCAGGTCGTACGTCCGCGTGCCGTCTACCGGCCCGAACCGCCACATTCCCGCCTCCCCGGCCGGCGGCCGCTCGGTCACCGGCCCGTTGGTCAGGCAGTCCCAGCCGGCCGGCAGCGCCAGGCTCAAGGTGGTGGTGGCGATCAGGTCCGGCTGGTCAAAGCAAGCCCACAGACCCGGCGCCTCGGTCGGGTAGCCGTTGTACAGCAGGTAGCTGGCGCCATCGGCCGGATCGGTAAACCAGCTCAGCCCGCGCCCGCCGTCGGCGCCGGCCATCTCGGCCTCAACCACGAGCACGTTCTCCGCGGCCAGCCCCGGCAGCCCGAGCCGCCCATCGGCCGCCGGACCCACCTCTCGCCCGTTGAGGACCGCGCTGCTCGCCGCCGCGGTCAGCTCGGCGAACGTGCCCGCCCCGGGCTCCCGGCACCCGAACCGGATCTCGGTCCGCGACCGGACCGGACCCGCCGCCCCCGCGGTCAGGTCGAGGAACACGTCGTAGGACCGGACGTCGATCAGTGCGGCCCGGACCCTGGCTTCGGTTTCGGTCAACGCTGGCATCCGACCATCATGATGCCGAACGGGCCGTGGTGCGTGCCCCGGCCGATCCTCAATCGCCCGGCAGGCCCGGGCCAACCGTGGCGGCCGCCCGCCTGAGCTCTTCCCACGCCGCCGGGGTGAGCGAGTATGCCCCGGTGCTGCCGCCGGCGAAGTACTGCCACGCCGCGGGCCGGATCAGCGTGGCCAGGGCGGTGAGCGCGACCGGGACCCCGGCGAGCAGGTCGCCGCCGCCCGGCGTCAGCTCCTCGCGGCTGCCCCGGTAGTCCCCACGGTGCAGCAGCCCGTCCCGCAGCTCGCGCGCGACGCCGCGGCGCCCGTCGTGCTGGGCCGCGCCCAGGATCGCCAGCAGCAGCTGATGCGTCCGCGCACCCGGCCGTCCCGGCGGCTGCGGCCGCGACGTGCCCGCGCGGGCCACCTCGACCAGGGCCCGCACCAGGTCGACGCCGGACTGGTGCGCGTTGACCGGCTCGACCAGCCGCGGGTTGATGTCGATGAACACCGGCCCGGCCGGGCCATCGATCACGTCGGCCGACAGCGCGCCGTGCCAGTCAAGCGCCGCGCCCAGCCGGGCCAGGTGCTCGCGCGCCTCCGGCAGGTCCAGGCCGAGCTTGTGGCTGGCCCCGCCCGAGGCGCCCTCGCGGACCCGCTGGCAGGCGTGGCACGCGACCAGCTCGCCGCGGGCGAACACCGACTGGACCATGACCAGCGGCCCGGCCACGGCCCGCTGCACCAGGACGCCGCCCTGGCCGAACGCGCCCCGCCTGAACGCACCCCGGTCCTCGCAGGCCGCCGCCAGCCGCCGCAGCGCCTCTCGCGACGTGACCCGCCAGACCCCGGCCGACGCCGTCCCGATCGGCGTCTTCACGAAGGCCGGCAGCCCGAGCTCCGCCGCGTCCTCGAGCTCGGCCGCGGTCGCCGCCACCACCGCGGCCGGCTGCGGCAGGCCGACCCGGGTCAATGTGGCGAACGCCGACACCTTGTCCTGCACCTGGGCCAGCGCGCCGAATTCCGGCACCGCGGTCGCCAGCCCCGCCGCCTCGATCCGCTCCCGCGCCAGCGACATCACGGCGACCTGCTCCTGCACGGGGAGCAGCAGGTCCGCCCGCTGTCGCGCGGCGACGCCCAGAGCAGCGTCCAGCCACCCGAACGGATCACGGCCAACCGCCGGAACCTGGTGCATCCGGTGGACATGCCGGGTCATCCGGGCCAGGCAGAGCCTGCCGGACGACAGCACCTCTACCCGGTGGCCGGCCCGGTCCAGCACGGTCGCGCACTGCCGGGCGGTCAGTCCGGCCCCGTCGCTCAGCAGTATCAGCATGGCAGCCTCCCAAGCCCGCGCGCCTCAGCTTTCCGGCGCGCCTCAGCCTTCGCGTCCCGGTTCCCCGGCTCGTCCCGGTTCCCCGCGCGCCTTACCACCTGCGCGCATCTTTTTGTATATATTGTAAGCATACGTCATATACTTTGCCGAGCAAGAGCGACGGGAAGGAGACCAGCGGTGGGACGTGCCCCGCAGATCAGCCGCGCCGCGGTGCTGGCCGCCGCGCTGCGGCTGGCCGACGAGCAAGGCCTGGAGGCGGTCACCATGCACGCCGTCGCGAGAAGCCTGCGGGTCACGCCGATGGCGCTGTACCGGCACGTGGACGACAAGAACGCCCTGCTTGACGGGCTGGTCGAACTGCTGCTCACCGAGTACCCGCTGCCGCCGGGCGGGGGCCGCTGGGACGAGCGCCTGACCGCGCTGGCCGCCGGGATCAGGGATACCGCGCGCCGGCACCCCGCCGTCTTCCCGCTGCTGCTGACCAGGCCGGCCGTCACCCCGGCGGCCCGGGTGGTCCGCGACGCGGTGCAGTCCGCGCTGCGCGAAGGCGGCCTGCCCGAGGCCGAAGTCGCCCGGGCCGAACGCCTGATCAGCACCGCGGTACTCGGCTTCGCCGCCAGCGAGGCGGCCGGCCGCTTCCGCCAGCACGACCAGTCCGTCATCGACGCCGACTTCGCCGAACTACTGCGCTGGCTGCGCCTTCCCCTGGCGGTACCTTAGGCGGCCCAGGCGAAACTCCACCCGGAGGTAGGCGTCCCCGGCTCGCCCGGCCGATACTGATCATGTGCCGCAGGTGCTGTGCCCGGTGCTGGTCGGGCAAGTTCATGCCGATTTCGGCGCGGCGGGCCAGGACCTGGCAGGCGTTAGGCCAGGATGCAAGGGGAACAGCGTTGGTAGCGGACAGGGAGGGGAGCTCATGGGCACTGGGAAGGTCGGCCTGGGTACGCCGACGCGGCTCCGGTCCTTTGATCCCGTCCGGATCGCCGACCTGGAGTACCGGGTCTGGGTGGGCTACTACCAGCGCCGTTGGCCTCAGGTCCTGCGCGCCTCGATCGGGCTGGTCAGGGTGGGCTTCGGCATGGACTGGTACCGGACCATGCACGGCGCATGGCTGGTGCTGCGCGCCAACCAGCTGTGGGCGCCGTACCCCGACAACCATCCCAAGCGCGCCCGGGCCTGCATGCGGCGGTTCTACGCGCTGGTCAGGCTCACCTACGGCGAGCCGTCCAACCCGGCCAAGGCGGCCGAGCTCGAGGTCGACTGGTGGCGTGTGCACCGCGAGATCCAGCACGAGCCTGGTTCGACGACGGACGAGCTGGTCGAGTCGCTGACCCGCCTCTACTGCTATCTCTACGACGAGCCCGAAGAAGCGGTCCGGCCCGCCGCGGTCCACCGGGCCGCGGCGATGGACCTGTCCGACCAGTGGGTCGAGCAGGGCTGCCAGCCCGACAGCCCGCTGCTCCCGCTAGAGCACGCGGCCCTGGTCCGCGCCTACGCCGCCCTCCTCGCCGCCGTCCACCACTGACCCATGCTAGGGCGCCGGCTTGCGGCCGACGCCGCCATGCAGGGAATCCGGCCGGTCGGCCGGCCGGGTACCGGGATCAGGCCGCCAGTCGGCCGTCCAGACGACTCCTGGCTCGATGATCTCGAAGCCCTCGAAGAATCGCTGGATCTCCTTGGTCGGCCGTACGTGTATCTGCGCCGATGCGTTCTGATAGACGAGAGACTGCCGGAACGTAATACGCCGTGTTACGATAACGGCATGCCGAATATCCGGTTCACCATCTCGACGGCCTCAGACGTCCAGGCTGCGATCAGGACGCACGCTGAGGCAGCGGGCATGGACG
>Ga0208043_1000363_pt1 | contig 21310 bp, 20 predicted proteins | sample Sb_taG_12_FD_187710 | JGI IMG/M metagenome (GOLD analysis project Ga0208043, IMG submission 187710) | Peat soil microbial communities from Weissenstadt, Germany - Sb_50d_9_AC metaG (SPAdes) (version 2) | ecosystem: Environmental > Terrestrial > Soil > Wetlands > Peat | place: Germany... | reverse complement strand
TCGCCGCCATCCTGATGACTGCGGGGATCTCAGCGATTGCGCTGGCCGGTGCATGGGCAGCCGGGATTATCGAGCCTGACTTTCTGAATGACACAGGCGTTCGAATGACCGACGCGTTGGAGAGGAAGCTACCGGGGGCATACCCCTGGATCATGATCGGCCTGACTCTGGCCGCCTTCCCCGGAGCGTGCTTTTCTTCGTTCATCGCGGCCAACAGTTTCAAGACCGTTCTGCCCAAGGTGAACCCGTTCCTGTCCGTCGGCATTGGTGCGATCGTGAGCATCATCCTGGCGGTCACCAAGGTCGCAGGTAACCTTGGCGGCGTCTTTGGCATCATCGGGGCCTCGTTCGGGCCGATCTGCGGTGCCATGGCGGCCGACTACCTGCTGGCGGGCAACCGCTGGTCCGGCCCAAGGGCCGGGTTCAACCCCGCGGGCTGGATCGCCTGGGCACTCGGGTTCCTGGTGGGGATCCTGCCCAACCTGCACGGCCGCTACCCGGTAATCCCGGACGTTCCGGCCGCCCCGGTGGCCGCCTTCATCGTCGGCTTCGCGGTTTACTTCGCCTGCGCCAAGATCGGCCTGATCGCGCCGGTGATTTCCATGCCGAATCGGGCCGACGGATCGTAAACCAACCTGGCTACTGACCGATCAAGGTGGCGATCAGCCCCGGAGGTTTGGTGCCCGGGACCACGACTCGGTCGCCGGGGAAGAGCTGGTAATCGGTGAGCGTGTCGCCGCGTTCCTTGATGCCGCACCAGTCGATCTTGAGAACCTGGTCGGGTTCGCCCGGCGGGTGCGGCCGAACCAGGTAGGCCTTGTCTGGGAGGCTGTTTGTCTTCAGCTCGGCCTCAAGGATCGCGTCCAGCACGGTCTCGTTGCCCTTGATCGGGAACCGCCCCTGCTTCCTGACGGCCCCCATGACGTAATAGTACTTACTCTGAACGTTTGTTAATCGCACCGAGACGCGGTAGGGCTGGTCGATCTTCTGATTCTGCTGCATGGCCGCCGCCGTGAGCTGCTGGACGATCTTGAGCTCGATCTCCTCGAGGGTCAGCCCCACGACGAAAACGTCGCCGGCGAATCCCAGGTCGATCATGCCGTCTTGCTGGACAGTCACGGTGCTGAGATTCCAGTCCGGTGGCGCGGGCTTGATCGAGACCTCGAGCTCGTCGGGAGGCTCAACCACGTAGCGGGGCATCGTGACCTTGTCGAGCTCGCGGGCCTGTTCCGGGTCGATGTATCCCCGCTCGGGGACTCGCCGCGCTTCGTGTTTCCGGCCCATGCCGGCGCAACCCGGAACCAAGGTCAAGCAGACCGCCGCGACAACGACGAGAGTGCGCCGGCAAGAGGCTGAGAGCATCCCTGCGATCATGGACCTGGCACCTCGAGACTCGTGTTTGGTCCCGCCTCGGCTCAACCCGACGCAAAGAGATCGTTCCCCGATCGAGACCGATCGGCTAGCACTACTCTACGAATTCGGCAAACTTCCACATCGGGCTCAAGGAAAACTCGAGATTGACCAAAGTAAGTTGACCGGATACCGTGCCGGCGTTGTGTGGTGTGGCTCGGGCCCGGTTTCCATTGTGACCGAAAGGATATCCAGAGGCCGTCATGGAAGATATCGAGAAGGTCGTCCAGGGTTACATCTTGAACGAATTCTTGCCAGGTGAGGATCCCGGGGAATTGACTGATCGCACACCTCTGATCACCGGCGGAATCCTCGACTCGATCACGACTCTCAAGCTGGTCGTGTTCCTCGAGGAGCACTTCGGAATCACGGTCGAAGCTCATGAAGCCGGTGTCGAGCATCTGGATTCGATCGGCCAGATCGCCAGGCTGATTGCTGAGAAGAAGCAGGCTGCGTGAGTTTCTGCCGTCGGTTCAAAGGGCGCGGGTTGCGCCCGATGAGCCGGGCCGGATCTCGAGCAGCACCTGGCCATTTTGACGGAGAAACTGGACGAGTTCGTGCGTGAGGGTGCCCGACCCGTCCATGCGGGGCACCTTGTTTTGCCCGCCGAGCTTGCCGCGAGATCGCATCCACGAGTTGAACGCACCCGCCTGTGCCACGACCAGTGCCGGCAATGGTAGCCCCACGCCCTCGGCGCGATGAGCCAGATAGTCGGCATTGCGCCGGGACAGGTCGCCATCGAGCAACCGGCGAAAGCGGTCTGGGTCGTCGGGCGTCTCGAGAAACTCGATCACGTACTGATGATACCCCAGCGCCCCCTCGAAGACGGGCCCGACATGCCAGTCCCGCACCGCTGCTCTCGAGGCCGACGAGGCCGACGCCATCGCCGCCTCGACCTCCTCGTTGATCAGGTGCTCGCCGAACGCCGACAGCGTGTACCTGGTACGTCCCGTGAAGCTGAGCAGCGGCGGGTCGAGCGACTCGAACCGCACCGTGTCGCCGATAATATGTCCCCACATCCCGGCACAGGTCGACACCACGATCGCGTAGTTGACGCCCCTCTCGAGCGTGCCCAGCCAGTGCCGCGTGGGGTTGTGCGAGTCGAGCTCCGTGACCGGAACGAACTCGTAGAACAAGCCATGATCCAGGAGTAGCCGCAGGAGCTCCGTTTTCGGGTCACCGAAAGCGATGAAGCCCTCGGAGCAGGGGTAGGTTTCCTGCAGGCGGATGTCCGACCGTCCGAGGATCTCCTGGAATGACTTCTGGTACGGATCGAACTTGACACCCCCGTGAACGACCACTTCGAGGTCGGGCCAGAGCGCGCCGATGGAGCTTTCGCCAGTGAGCTCGAGGACGCGCTGGAAGAGCATGAGCAGCCAGCTCGGCACACCGCTGACCAGAGTGATCCGTTCCCGGATGCTCCGCTCGGCAAGCAGGGTCAGCTTCGTGTCCCAGTTCGACTCGAGGGCCAGCTCGAGCGGAGGAAAGGTGTAAGGGCGAAGCAGCGGGGACAGCTCGAGGGCGGCGATCCCGCTCAGGTCGCCCTGGTGCACGCCGGGTGCGGGTTGTTCCAGATTGGCCGTGCCGCCCAGGAAGAAGAGCCGGCCCTGAAAGAGACGGGAATCGGGCCGGGCGGTCATATGGTAGGCCACCATCGTCTGGGCAGCCTTGCGGTTGGAAACCACCATCTCAGTCGAGATGGGGATGTACTTGGTCGTACCCTGGGTCGTGCCGCTCGTCAGTGCCAGAAAGGGGATTCGGCCAGGCCAGGTCAGGTTCTCGAAAACTGGGTAGCTGGAGCGGAGGTAATCATTCCAGAGAGTCTCATAGGTGCGCAGCGGAACGGCCTTCTGGTAGTCGGCGACGCTGCGCACTCGATCGAACTCGTGATCCCTACCGAACCGGGTTGCCCTCGCCGCGCGCACCAACCGCAGCAAGCCCTGCTCCTGGACGCGCCGGGGGTCGAGAGAGTCGACCTTCGATGTGCGCAGCCGGGCATGAAGGTGAAACCCGGCGTTCACCAGATGACGCACCGGCAAAGAGCCCGCAAGCATCACGGCAGCCGAGGTGCGGCTCGGGGTTGGGACCGATGGGGTCGGCTGTGCGGGTGCGGTCGATACTGTGGACGTCATCGCGGATCAGGCTATCGGTTTCACCCGCCGGCAGAAATAGGCGCCGGCCGGGGGCAGGTTGCGTGGCTCGAAGACGAACTGGACGTCCTCGAAATACTTACGATAAAACCTCAGGTAGACCCAGGGCAACTCGGTGATCTGGTTGAATGTGCCCTCGGGCCGGAGAACCTGGCGCACCACCCGGAAGAGGGCCTGCTGCAAGTCGCGGGGAAAGGATGGCACAGGCAAGCCCGAGACGATGTAGTCAGCCTGGCCGATCCCCCGGTCGGCGAGGATCGCGGCCAGGTCGCGCACATCGCCCTCGACAACGTCGAGGTCGGCCCGGCCCGCGAAACGCTCATGAAGCAGGCGGCAAAAGTCCGGGTCGCGCTCCAGGACCACAACGCGGCAACCGGGCAGGGCTTTGGCGGCAAGAACGCGGGTGATCGGACCCGTCCCGGCGCCCAGCTCGACAATCACGCGAGCCGCTGTCCAGTCGATGTTCCGAACCGTCGTACGCGACAGCCACGGGCTGCTCGGAGCCAGGCTGGCGATGGCAGTTCCCTGTTTGAGGAACTTGCCCAGAAACAGCGTGAAATCGCTCATCGTCGCTTCCTACGGTGCCGCCCTTCCTGCGTGGGACGTGGCATCTTGCTCCGTTCATCCATGAATCGGCCGCGAGAGTGTCGCCGCGAAACGGGACTTCGCCTTGGGGCGACTGGCGCTTTCCAGGAATCGCTCCGGATCGAGTGCGGGGGGGATGGTCTTGAGCTTGTCTTTGAGGTAACGCACCACGAGCTGGTTCACCAGCCGGGCCTTCTCGATCTGCGGCGCGTGCCCGCACTTGGGGATCACCACCTGGCGGACCTTGACGATCCGGTCCGCAGCCCGGATCGACCCGGGAACATTGGACAGCACCTGATCGGTCGCTCCCCAGATCACCAGCGTCGGCTGCGTTACGTGCGCCAGCAGTCCTGCCACAGAGTGCCCCACGGTTCCCCTCAGCGTTCGCAGCACTCCCTTCTTCCACTTGCGGTCCTGGAACTTGCGTTCGAAAGCCTTGACGAGGTCTTCCGTGGCGAAGCGTCCCTTGTGGAAGACCGATTTCACGAGCGTGTCATACTGACTGCGTTTCACGCCCTCCATCGCCGGCAGGTTCTCATCGCCATGAAACCCTGATGGGCAAATCAGAACCAGCCTGGAGACGTGCTCGGGGTACTTCACCGCGTAAGTCAGAATCACCTGACATCCCAGGCTCGATCCCACGAAGTGATAGGGAGGACGCTGAACGAATTGCTCGAGGTAGACCGCCAGTCGATCGGCCAGATAATCGACGGTCACCTCGCCACCGCCGTCAATGTGCTCGTGCAGGGCAGATCCGTCGTAGACGAGGATCTCGGGAATCTTGACGTCGAAATGACGCGAAAAGTGGATCCTGTTGGCGAACCAGCTTTCCGGCTGCTCGGCCAGGCCATTGATCAGCACCAGCGGCGTCCGTCGCTTGTAGGTGTGCAGCAGCCGCGGCAGGTCGAACCACTTGCGAACGTTGGGAGGCATGATTTGCCGGAACTCCTGGATGACGCAACGAGGCCGGGGAGGAAACGTCGAGCACCGCTGCTCTCGAGGCGAAAGCGGCGCGAGGCCGTTGCAGCATATCAAGCGTACTGAAACTACCACGATCTGCACGCACGGCCAACAACCTCGTCATCAAGTTCATCGTAAATTCACGTGCCACAGCATCATGTGCCGTACGAACGGAAGGGTCTCGAGAACATGCGTGCTGCTTGACGAACGAGCGGTCCTCACTAAAAGATGAGGGGGAGATGACGGGCGCTGGCTCTTGCATCGGCATTGCGAGCTTAGCCTGGCCCTGTCGCTTGACGCGCAGCGACTCACGGACGCTGAACAGGGGGTGATGTTCATGAGGGTTTTCATTACGGGCGGCTCGGGGTTGATTGGTCGACACCTGGCCCGCGGGCTGCTGGAGGCCGGACATCAGCCAGTGATCCTGTCGCGGCACTCCGACGTGGTCCGGCGCAAACCAGAGTTCCGGCTCTACCAGGTCGTTCAGGGTGACCCCACGACCGAAGGCCGCTGGCAGGATGAGATTGATGGTTGCGACGCCGTTGTCAATCTTGCCGGTCATAACCTTTTCGCCGGCCGCTGGAATACCGAGATCAAGCGGAAGATCCGCGATAGCCGGGTTCACGGCACGGATCACGTGGTGGCTGCCGTCAGCAAGGCCCGCAAGAAACCCGGCGTCCTGGTTCAAGCCTCGGCGATCGGCTACTACGGCCCGCACGGTGACGAGGAGCTCGACGAGACAAGCCCGTCAGGATCAGACTTCCTGGCGGTCGTCTGCCGGGAATGGGAACAGACGGCTGAGCCGGTCACGCAGCAGGGCGTGCGCTTTGCGGTCGTGCGGATCGGCATCGTGCTGGCCCCCGGCGAAGGGGCGCTTGCATTCATGACGCCGATCTTCAAGCTCGGTCCAGGCGCGCCGATCGGCAGTGGCGGAAGTCTCCTCGCCAAGGGGCAGCAATGGATGAGCTGGGTGCACATCGACGACATCGCGGGCATCTTCCAGATGGCTGTCGAGAAAGCCGAGGCGTCCGGTCCGATCAACGGCACGGCTCCGAACCCGGTCCGCAATGCCGAGTTCTCCAGGACGCTGTCGAGCGTACTGCGGAAACCCTATACGCCCTGGCGATTCTTTCTACCCATCGGTCCTCCCGACCTCGTCATTCAGCTCCTGCTCGGTGAAGTCGCGGGGGTGGTCACGGCCGGTCAAAAGGTTCTACCTACCAGGGCCCGGGCACTCGGCTACCATTACAAGTTTCCTGACCTGGCGGAAGCCCTGCGGGACGTCTACACCCCGAAACCAGTGCCTTCCCCACCCAGTCCCAAGCCTGTCGCGGCCGGAGCTGGATCGCATCACTGACCAGTCATGCCCGTGGCCTCGTCCTGCGACCCGGCTTATTCGACAGCGTCCACTGCGTTCTCACTTGACCATGTAACCGAGACCGGCCCCGGCACTGAAGACCAAGAGCAGTACGGCGATGAGGCCGAGCAGGAGACCGACGGGCCGGCGTTCGGCCGCGGCGGCGAGGGGTGAGAACCAGCACGGGTAGTGGGGCTTGCTTGCCTCGACGAGCGGTTGCGGGGCAAGGGCGACGGGTGATGCGGGCGGCGTGATAACAAGGGAATTGAGTGAGATCGGCGCCTTTTCCGGAGGCGATTCTTCGACCTGAGAAACCGGCGACCGAGCCGTTGTCGATCTGGACTTCTTGGGGCGGAGCAGACTCTGCAACGCCTCAGCAGCCTCCCGGGCCGAAGCGTATCGATCCTGAGGCTTGGTGGCCATCAACTTGTCGAGCACTCGGGCCGCTGGGGAGGGAAATTCGGGAATGTGGTCCGTGATTGGCGTAGGCCTGGCGCTAAGTCGCCGTCCCAACCGATCAATGGGTGATTCGCCGGGATAAGCGAGTTTCCCGGTCATCAGGTGGAACATCGAACAACCCAGGCTGAAAAGGTCGCTGCGGCCATCCAACTCGCGGCCAAGCGCCTGCTCGGGCGACATGTAGTCCACCGTGCCCACGGCGATACCGTCGGCCGTCGCGAAGGTCGCGTTGCTGTCGGCCTCCATCAAGACACCCAGTCCCAGGTCGAGAAGCTTGATTTTGCGATCCGCCGTCAGCAGCATGTTCGACGGCTTGACGTCACGGTGCACCATCCCCTGTTCATGGGCATGTGCCAGCCCGAGCGCGGCCTGGGCGGCGTATTCGAACATCTCCGCGGCGGGGATCGGACCCCTCTTCAGTCGTTCTCCCAGACTTTGACCCGGAACATACTCCATCACGATGTAGAGAACCTTGTTCAACTGATCGGCATCAAAGGCTCGTACCACGTTGGGATGATCCAGTCGTCCGACCAGCTTCATCTCGCGCTGGAACCGCGCCACAACCTTCTGGTTCGAGGCGATCTCCGGCGCGATGATCTTGAGGGCAACGATGCGGTCCATCATCTGGTGGTGAGCCTTGTAGACCCTTCCCATCGATCCCGACCCGATTCGATCGAGAATGATGTACCGACCCACCAGGAGGCCGTGCGGTTTGTTGTTCAAGAAACGTCTGGCCTGGTAAACCGTGAGCACTTCGTCCTCGACGAGCCGCTCAGCCAGCGAGACCGGATCGAGCGGGTATGTGCCGCGCAGTACCTTGTCCCGGATATCCGCAAGTTGACGGTCGCCAAGAATTCCAGAGCTGCGCAGGACGGGAATCAGATCGGCCGGTAATTTCTCCCTGGACTTCGGCCTTTCAAAGGTTGCCATCACAACTCCCCGCAACCGGCACGCTCGCACGCGCAGCCCGCGCCACGCCGACTCGAGGCGTTGGAACGGAACTTCCTACCACTCCAACGCCACAATTCCGGCAGGGTGACGCTCACGATACCAGATTAGCTCGCCCCCCTCAATTCTGGGAGGCTGGGTAAAGCCGAACGCATCCGGAACAGCAATGACCACGGCATCGACCGCAATCCTGCGTTCACTCATCGGTGATTGATAGAAGGTCAGTTGAACGAGGGAACTCGTTGAAATGGGCCCTGTAGGCACCAAAATGGCCGAGTTCTCGACTCCCTCTTGCGATGCTCATGTCTTTCACCGGACGATGGAATATTGCCCTGCTCTGAGCAGGACAAACGAGAATCGGGAAAGGAATGAGCCATGGCGGAGTCGAGCGATTCCCAGCGTCTCTTGAGTGAGTTCCAGAAGCGCAACGATTTCTTCGTCGGCATCGACAGCGACGGCTGCGCCTTCGACACGATGGAGGTAAAGCACAAGGAATGCTTCATCCCGAATATCATCAGGTATTACAACCTGGCCGCGGTGTCCAAGTATGCCCGGGAGGCCGCGGAGTTCGTCAACCTGTACTCGCAATGGCGGGGGATCAATCGTTTCCCTGCCCTGATCATGTGCTTCGACCTGCTGATCGAACGACCTGAAGTGCTGCGCCGGCATCACCCTATCCCGGCACTCACGGGGCTGCGTCGCTGGGTCGAGCGGGAGACCAAGCTCTCCAACCCCACGCTCAAGGCAGAAGTACAGGCCACGGGCAATGCCGGCCTGGTGCAAGCACTCGAATGGAGCGAGGCGGTCAATCGTACGATCGGCGAGGTCGTCCATCACGTGCCGCCGTTCCCCTTCGTCCGGGAGTCTCTCGAGAGCATGCAAGGCAAGGCCGACGTCCTGGTTGTCTCGGCCACACCCGGTGAGGCACTCGATCGTGAATGGCAAGAACATGGCCTCAAGCCGTTCGTCGGTCTTATTGCCGGCCAGGAACTCGGCAGCAAGAGGGAGCACCTGGCTCTCGGCGCGGTGGGCCGCTATGAACCGCACAAGATCCTGATGGTCGGTGACGCCCCGGGTGACCTTCAGGCCGCCGAATCGAACGGGGTCCTCTTCTACCCGATCGACCCCGGCTTTGAAGACGAGTCGTGGCAGCGCTTTTTCGAGGAAGGTCTGCCGAAATTCCTGTCCGAGAACTATGCCGGCGCCTACATGACCGCGCAGATCGCCCGATTCAAGCAGTTGCTTCCCGACACACCCCCATGGCAAGGACGATGAGTGTCCAGGCCTGGAAGCATCGGCGAGCGTGAAAAACGATCTCCCATGATTGAGAAACGACCTACACTTGAGCGGGAAGGGGGGAGGGACAGGAGTTCCGTTGGCTCTCGAGGGGCGAGGAATGCCGCGAAACAACCGTCGCAATGCTCATCGCTACGGGCTGGCCAGGGACAGTATCCGCCTTGGCTGGTGGCAAGGTCAGCATTTCCGGACCATCCCCGCGCGGTTGCGGAATCTCAGCGTGTCGGGAGCGCTCGTCCAGCTCGAGGAGGGCGCCGTCGGCCCTGCCGGAGTGAAAGCCTGGATCTGCCTGGCCGATCAAAGTGCCACGCAGTGGGTTCAAGTCGAAGTCGTCGAAGTTTGCCCGGAGCTACTAGAGACTCCATGTGTGATGCGGCTCAGGTTCCTCGATGCATTTCCTTATGAGTCCTTCAAGACGGCGGTCTGGGATGATGGGTTCACGCGAGAGAAGCCCGCATGCGCCGCTGCCGACGACACGCCGTCTCCGTGCGAAGACCAAGACTCCGCCAGAGCAACGAACCACGTCACCATGACCGAGAGGGAACGCATCCGTTTCTTCTTGCAACTCGACACCCAGACCGTTGCGTCAAGCGGTCGCGGGCACGAAGTCGTAGCCCCGGCCTCGCCGCATCCCCCGACGCTGCTGGAAGCCTACAGAAGCCAGATGGTTTCTGCCGGCAAGGTCGCGTCATTCCCCTGGCTGGTGGTGCTGTTGATAGGCCTCGCTGTCTCCATCTTGCTGGGATTTGTTGCGATGGGACACATGATAAACTTGCACCGACTCGGAATCATCCTGGGCTTGAACGAATAATACGGAGCCAGGCGGATTCGGTCTGACTCGTCGGGACTCAAGACCTGCACGAGCTTCCAGTAAGAAGGACCTTCAGTCGAGCTGTTCCCCCAGCTCGCGAAGCCGCGCGGCGAGGCGTTCGGCGCGCTGGCGCTCGGTTTCGGCGCGCTGATCCGCGGCCTCGGCGCGTTGGCGCTCGGCCTCGGCGCGTTGGCGCTCGGCCTCGGTGCGTTGGCGCTCGGCCTCGACTCGCTGATCCGCGGCCTGAGCACGCAGCCGCTCGGCCTCCCGTGCTTCCATGAGTTCGACGTAAGTCAGAAATCGTTGTCCATCGGGCGCGATGATTCTCAACCTGTCTGAACCCTCACCGGGCTTGAACCGGACACCCAGCCGCGGGCTGGTGTACCCTTTCATCTTGGCAACCTCTTCGAGGCCCGAGTCGCCTCGCAGCCAGCCCGCAAGGTCACCGTTGTCTGGATTGTAAACGTAGTACTCTTCGACGCCATATCGGTCGTAGAATCGAAACTTGCGGATTAGCTCGGACTGCCGGTTCCCAGGAGAGAGCACCTCGAAGACGACCTGGGGAGCAATACCCCCTTCCACCCATTGCTTGTAGGAGCCGCGGTAGCCCTTGGGCCGGCCGAAGGCCACCATGGCGTCAGGAGCCGTGCGGATCTTCGGTTTGCCTTCCTCGGCATACCACAGCAGGTCACCCGCGACGAAGACATCGGGGTTGTTCCGGAAGAGCGCTTCCAGTCCCTCCTTGATGGTGACGATCCACTTGAACTGGAGCGTGTTGTCCGACATGGGCTGGCCGTCGCAGTCGGGGTATTCGATTTCGGGTCCTGGCGAGGGAGTGACCGTCGTGCTCATGACCGTCTCAACTCTCAAGGGCTATTTCCGGAAAGATCCCCTCACGATTTTCTCAGAAGCCTGTCGCTGTGGCCAGATCTCTTGAGCGGCCGGGCTTCGCGCTTGCTGACACAACGCCCCAGACTGCTCGCTCATTTGAACTTCTCTGGATCGGTCGTCAGATAGTACTCCCGGATTTCCCCGAGACTGAACAAGGGATCGGCTGCGCGTCCTGGACGATTCCGGATCAAGGAAAACAGACCTTTGCAATTCATCACCTTTCTGCGGGCATGGCGTTCTCGTGTTTGCTCACGGCCACGGAATTCAAGGGACTTCCGTCGTTCCCGGTCTGCGCCGCCAGACCTCTAACGCCCCGAACCGGGCCTCGAACTGGTAGAACCGGCGGACCGTCTCGATCAGCTCGGAGAACTCCGCCACCCGCGCTTCCAGGCTCGACGGGTCCCATATGACCACGCAGGAGTCGGGGGCCGCTTTCAGGGCCTCGACGTCGCGCCGGGCCAGGGCGGGAATCTGATACAGGTTCAGGCAATTCGAGTCGACAGGCAACGGCGAGGGCCGCGGGATTTCACTGGTGACGGCCGAGGTATGGTAGATCAGGAGATTGGCGACCGGAGTTCCGGTTGCTGTATTGCGCCGCAGATACTCCATCAAGGCCCGATGGTCGACCCAGGGGTAAATCGAGTAATAACCCACCGGGGGCAAAGTCGGCATCTCGCTGGTGCGAAGCAACCGCCAGGCTGTCGAAAGGCCATAGGTCTCGGTCCCGGGTCGGAGCGCCTTGAACGACAGAGGCCTGGCGCTGGCCCCGAAGAAAAGGAACGACAAGAGCAGCGCCGCGACGATCAGTCGGGTCGGCTGTTGCCTGCGAGGTAAGATCTGGATCACGAGGTAGGTCACGCCCAGAGCGGCCACGGCCACCTGGGGAATGACATGATAGGGGAAACGGATCGGGCTGATCACCGGATAAAACAAGACCCCCACGAGTGCCGCAAGCACGGTGTAGCCCATGCGCCGGTTCGATCCGCCCGTTCGATCCCAGAGCAACCCGATGAGGGCCCCGACCGCCACCAGGACCAGCGGATGCTTCTGGGGTGACAGCCGGATCAAGAACTCGCTGGGGCCTATCCTGCTGTAGGGCGGCTGAACCAGCGCTCTCGAACAGGCCAGGAAGTCGCCCACGATCCCAGAAGCAAGCAGGGGAAGGAACCCGAGCCCTACCACCGCAACCACCACCACGACCCACCAGAACAAGGCCGAGAAGGTTTTCCTCCAAGGTTCGTCGGGGGCCCGCGTCGAGGCATCGAGAGCCAGGACGACCGCTGGCGACAGCAAGACAACCTGCGGGCGCACGACCACCGCCAGACCGAACGCTACCGCCGAGAACACGCGGAAGGCGGACGCCGACCCGATCCCTGGCAGCAGCAAGGAGAACAGCATCAGGAACGCGGCGTGCCACTCCCGTTGGCCCGCAATCAGGTTGTTCTGCGACACGTAATAAAGCAGAAACGTGCTGAAGCCAATCCAGCCGGGAAGGGCTGACCCGACCCGCCTCCATCCCCAGAGCAAGAGCAAGGCACCGAAGGCGATCGCCATCCCAGCGTCGACCGCATAGTAGGCCACCGTGTTGCCCCAGCCGAACAGCTTGCCTAACAGCCAGTAGAGATAGATTTCGCCCGGAAACTGAGTGCTGAACATGTCGCGGTAGGGCAGCTTGCCCGAATCCCACAGCCGGGCGAGCAGAGCAAAGTGCTCGGAGTCTGTGTACCAGGGCCAGGTAAGATAGATGGGGAGCCAAGTCATCACCAGAAAGCCGCACCAGAGGCCGACCAGCGGCGTCAGAACCCAACGAACGAGGATGCGCGATAGTCTGTCCGGGGCGTCGACGCTACCCATTTCCTGTCGGGGCTCTGCCGTCTCGAGCCCGTCGAGTTTTCCTGAGAACAAGGTCGCCATCGTCCAAGTGTCTCCTTGAGAGCGGGTGGGCCGAACCGAAAGAGCATGCTGGCGGCCGATCCCTGACACGCCGTTCGACCCGTTTGCGGGACCCATCTTGTTGCTGGCCCCTGGGGCTGTCAATGGATCTGACCCTGGAGTGCAAACAGGCGGGACGCTGCGGGCTTGCCTTGATCCACTGCCGCGTGCTGCAATCGAGAAGGCAACGGCCGGGCAATCTCCCCCGGACAATGGCGGCTTGATCGCCCATCGCTCCGCTGAGCAAGATCGTTCCCGGCCTGCATACCGCCGACTTCGACCTGGAAAGGATCGATCGAACCATGTCCGCTCGCAACGTCGTTGTCGCCCAGTCGGGAGGGCCGACCTGCGTTATCAACAACTCGCTCCGCGGGATCGTCGAGACCTGCCGGCGGCATCCCGGGACCTTCCGCACCATTTACGCCGGACATTTCGGCATCGAGGGCGTCCTCAAAGAAGAACTGCTCGACCTCTCGGCCACACCCGAAGAGGAGGTCGCTCTCTTGCGGACCTCGCCGGCAGCCGGTGGGATCGGCACCTGCCGGTACAAGCTCAAGAAGGGGCAGGACCTGGACTTCGAGCGGGTCGTCGAAGTGCTCAGGGCTCACGATATCGGCTACTTCTTCTACATCGGTGGCAACGACTCACAAGACACGGCTCACAAGTTGAGCAAGCTCGCACACGAGCGCGGGCTCGACCTGGTGGCCACCGGAGTGCCCAAGACCATCGACAATGACCTGGGCGACCCCGAGTTCAGGTTGCTCGACCATTCGCCCGGCTACGGCTCCGTCGCCCGCTACTATGCCCATTACATTCGCCAGGCCAATGAAGAGAACTCCGGCTCAGCGCCGGCCGACCCCGTTCTTGTCATCCAGGCCATGGGCCGCAAGATTGGCTTTATCCCGGCCGCGGCACGTCTGGCCGACCCCGAGCGCGGAATGCCACTTCAGATCTACCTGACCGAGTCTGGATTGACCCTTGAGCAACTCGGCGAAAACGTGCTCCGCCAGCTCCAAACAGATGGCCGGTGCATCGTGGTCGTCAGCGAGGGGTTCGACGTGGGCGAACTGGGGACGATTCGCGACAATTTCGATCACGTGCAGTTCAGCTCGAGCCAGCAGACGGTCGCCCAGATGGTCGTCAACTACCTGAACTCGCTCAAGTTTCCGGTGCCGGGCAAGGCGCGAGGCCAGGTTCCCGGCACAGATCAACGCAACGCCATCGCCTACGCCAGCGTGGTCGACCTGGAAGAAGCCTACGGCGTCGGCTGCCACGCCGTCGACATCGCGCGGCAGGATGGCAACGGTTGGATGGCCACGATTCTGCGCGATCATGGCCGGTCGGGCTACTGCACGCACCACGAAAAAGTACCGCTGGAGCAAGTCGCGAACTCGGAGCGGTTCTTCCCGGAGCGCTGGATCAGCTCCAGCCGGATCGACGTGACCGATGAGTTCCTGGACTATGCCCAGCCCCTGATCGGCGAGGATTGGGTGAGTGTGCCGACGGTCAAGGGGCTGCCGCGATTCGCGCGAATCACCCGCAAGTTCGCGCCCAGGAAACTTCCTGAGTACGTTCCTCAGACCTACCGCAAGACGTGATTCGTCGCCGCGGACAGCCTGGTCCTGAAACGAGCTTCAGGACGGCTCGTCAGAGAACCCGATCCCGCGGGGCTCACGCCCGAGATACCAGAGCAAGAACAGGGACGCCAGCAAGATCCAGGTGCAGTAAGGAAGAACCAGAATCTGGACCAGTCGGCCCGCCAGTCCGTTGCTCTGGGACCAGTTCGATAACTGGATGAGCACCCCTCCCCGAGGAAAGTTGAGCACCAGCACCAGCCCGGTCGCCACCGCCTTGTACATGACCGCTCTCCGCTGGCTCTCATCTCTCGCCCTGTCCACACAGAAGAAAATCGGCAGGGCCAGGATGAGCGAGTCGTAGCTTCGATGATAGAGAAACACGCAAGAAAAGACGCAGAGCAGGATCGCATGCCGCAGCTCATCAACCGGACGAACCCGGACCAGCAATTCCCTGAGTAGCCCAAGACCAATGACGAACAGGATGCCCAGTTGCACAAGTGAGATCACGCCGTTATTGCGCAGTCCCAGGCAGTAGAGCCAGTGCTCCAGACCCAGCATGTCGTCGTGGAAAGGCCCGGAGAAGGAGTAGTCGTTGATTTCTCCGACCTGACGCGCCTGCCTGACGTTCTCGGCGTGCTCAGCCACCAAACCGGCGAGCCGGCCGGGAGAATAGAGACAGAGGCAAAGCAATGCCAGCACGGCGGCGAAGGCGATCCATGCCTTCCAATGTTTGCGGCCGAGCAAGAGCAGGAGGAAGGGAAACGACGTCGCGATCTTGAGCGAGGCCGCGGCCAGTGCAATCCCCGCCGTGACCTCGCGCTTCCTCGCCAGTGCGTGAATCGCGGCGTAGATCCAGAGCGTTGTCCAGATAACAAGCTGACCGGCATCAAGCCCCCAGGTGGTGGCGCCGGCCAGCAGCACGGCAAGCGTCACGTGTGCATCACCATACCAGGGAACGCCCGAGCCGCTGGCCTTCGACTGCTTGACAAGGAGCTGACATAAACGGACGACCAGGAATAGCGAGATGAGGTTCACCGCGTACCAGAGCGCAGCGGACACGCGAAAAGGAAGGAGCGCGAAAAGTGCGAACATCGGCAGCGCGTTGATCAGGTACTGACTCAACTTGCTTGCGTAGGGATCCGTTCCTCGCACGACGGCCAAGCCGGTCTGATAATAGACCTCGAAGTCCCAGCACTCATAGTTCCAGAGAAATACGATTGCGCGAATGACCAGATACAGAGCCGCGCCGGCCGCCAGGGCGCGCTGGCCTTGGAACGGACCGTCGCTTTTCCAGATCAAGACGCATGCCACGGCCCCGGAGACCAGTCCGACGACCTTGTTGTTGATGAGCAGCCAGAAGACGATCGGGCCGAGATCGGCGACGAGCGTGCCAGCAATGGCTGGGGGCAACATGGTCGGGCGGGGCACTCCAGAGGGCGGGAGCAAGCATCCTGTCCCAGGAAGGGCCAGGGCCTCATGGATTCCAGGGCCAGCTCGCAATTCGAAGGCCTATCTTGCGATCGCCGCGCATCGCTGTCAATGACTCCTTGCGTCGCGGCACCAGCAGGCGAGCCTGGTCCGCGGTAGCCCCCGGCCGTGGCTCTCCAGACTTGATCAAAAGGCGGGCATGAACTCGGGTCGGTCCGATGGTAAGATGGCGGACATCGATCATCGAGGCGACTCGGCCTCCACTCCCTGGGAATCAATCATTCAGGACCCGACGACATGACTACACCGCGCGCGACTGCCGACATCGGGCTTATTGGCCTTGCCGTGATGGGCGAAAACCTGGTGCTCAACATGGCGAGCCGCGGGTTCACAGTCGCCGTGTTCAACCGGACGACCTCCAAGGTCGATGCGTTCCTGGCCGGGCGCGCCAGGGGCAAGTCAATCATTGGCTCACATACGGTGCAAGAGCTCGTCTCCAGCCTCAAGCGACCGCGCCAGATCATGATCATGGTCAAGGCAGGCGCGCCGGTCGATGAAGTCATCAACGAGCTGGTTCCGCTGCTGGAGCCGGGTGACATCCTGATCGACGGGGGCAACTCGCACTACCCGGATTCGACCCGCCGAACCCGACAGCTCAAGGAGAAGGGCCTCCTGTTCATCGGCACGGGAGTTTCAGGCGGCGAGGAAGGCGCGCTGCGTGGGCCCTCGATCATGCCCGGCGGAAACCCCGACGCCTGGCCGCACGTCAAGCCGATCTTCCAGGCCATTGCCGCCAAGGTCGCCGACGGAACCCCGTGCTGCGACTGGGTCGGGCCCGAAGGCGCCGGGCACTTCGTGAAGATGGTCCACAATGGAATCGAATATGGCGACATGCAGCTCATCTGCGAGGCCTACCACGTGATGCGGTCCATGCTCGGAATGGAACCGGCCGCCATACACGATGTCTTCGCTCGGTGGAACGACGGACCATTGGACAGCTACCTGATCGAGATCACTCGCGATATTCTCGGTTTCAGCGACCCCGAAACCGGCAAGCCAATGGTCGACCTGATCCTCGATACGGCTGGCCAGAAAGGCACCGGCAAGTGGACCGTGATCACGGCCTGCGACCTCGGCGTGCCATTGACCTTGATCTCCGCAGCCGTCTTCGCGCGCTCGCTCTCGGCACAGAAAGAGGAACGCGTCACCGCCTCACGCGTGCTCAAGAGCCCTACCGCACCATTCACAGGCAACCACCAATCGATGGTGGACGCCCTCGAGCAGGCTCTCTACGCCGCCAAGATCATCTCCTACGCCCAGGGCTTCAGCCTGATGAAGGCCATGGCGGATGAGTCGAAATGGGAGATCAACAACGGAGCCGTGGCCCTCATGTGGCGGGGCGGCTGCATCATCCGCAGCGCCTTTCTTGGCCGCATCAAGCAGGCTTTCGACCGCAATCCCAAGCTGGCAAACCTCTTGCTCGATCCCTACTTCACCGGCGAAATCACGCGTGCCGAGGTAAGCTGGCGGCGCGTCTGCGCTGGGGCGATCACCCACGGCATTCCGCTGCCCGGGATGACTTCCGGCCTGTCGTACTTTGACGGCTATCGCAGCGAGAACCTGCCGGCCAACCTGCTGCAAGCCCATCGCGACTTCTTCGGTGCCCACACTTATGAGCGCGTCGACCGCCCTCGCGGCCAGTTCTTCCACACCAACTGGACCGGCCGGGGAGGCACGACCGCTTCAACCTCTTACAACGTCTGAGCGATGAAACGGTGGGTACGATGACCGATCTCGCTCGTGGACGTGCCCGCTCCGCCGGACCCGGCGACGTCATCTGCCTTGAGCCGAGGTGGGGTATGAGTTCTGACCTCCAAGAAAGACGCCGAGCAGGTAGCAAACTTGCTCGGCGTCTTTCTTGCGCATTTCACGAGCGCCGGCGACTCCTATGGAGTCGCCTCGACTTTGAGGATGACGGCTGTGGCGTCGTCTGACTGGTCTGCCCCTTGCGCATGGTTGGTCACTGCCTGGAAAAGTGCATCGAGGATTTCGTCAGGGCTACACTCTCGATGCTGATGAACTGAGGCAAGAAGCCGCTCACTCCCGAAGAAATGGCCTTCTGGTGAGTGCGTCTCCACGATGCCGTCCGTGAAGAGAACGATCAAATCACCAGGCTCCAGTGTGATCTCAGAGGACGCCGGATACTCGCTCGACAAGTCCACCCCAAGCGGCATACCAGTGCTGGTGAGGACCGCCTTCGTCTGTCCTTGATGGTCGAGAACATATCCGGGCCAGTGACCTGCCCCGGCATACGTCAGAACTTTCTTCCGGGGATCAAGGTGGACAAGCAGGAGCGTCACGAAATGGTCACTTTTGTTCTGGCGGCAAAGGCGACGATTGGCGAGCGCCAACATTGTGCCCGGCTGATTCAGTGTCAAGGAGAGGGCATGAAGGTACGCACGGGCTTCCGCTATCAAGAGGGCGGCAGCAACTCCATGACCAGTCGCGTCCCCGATTGCGATTCCCAGGCAGTCCTCGCCTTCTACCGTCAACGGCATGAAGTCGAAGTAGTCGCCACCGACCTCGTTGGCGAAGAACACTCTTGCGGCGATCTGGAAACAAGGCACGGTAGGCATGACCTTGGGCAGAAGTCCCTCCTGAATCTGGCGTGCCAAACGGCGGTCGTGATTTTGTTCCTGCACCGTCTTTTCTGCGTGCTTACGCTCGATGAACTGACTTATCTGGTTCCCGATGCAGGTCATCATCTTGACAAGTTGTTCGTCCGGCTCCCCAATCTCCCGACCGAAAAACTCCATGACGCCAAGAAACTGGACGCCATTTCCGACAGGGAAACCGATGACCTCGTGCAGCCCCACCTTGGCCGCAACATTCCAGCGAGGGAGGTCGGGGTCTTTCGCCATGTCGGCAACCCATACCACGCTGTCAGCACCCCACACCCGACCCGGAAACCCCTGTCCTTGCAAGAACCTGTACTGCTTGCTGGCCCGCTCGAACTCTTCGGCCATGTCAGTCCGCACGGTCCATGACTGGATCAATTGGAGGTCTCTGGCGTTGCGATCCAAGATCCAGAACAGCCCGACTTCCCACCCCAGGGCCTCGCAGACGGCCTGAAGGATCGGTCGAGCGGCGTCTTTGATGCTGAAGGAATCTGTGAGAATTTGCGCCACTCGAAACTCAGCAGTCAGTTTCCGCCCGGCGAATTCCACCTGCGCAATATGTTCGGTCAGTTGCGCCTGGATCTCGTCTAAGCGGCTGGGCATCTCCTTTAGCGGGCTTTCCTCAAGGCTCGATCTGACGATCCCCCGAACGACCCTCCCCGCCTGATGGTAGAGGAGAAGGATGAGGGCGGTCATGCAGTACAGAAACAACCCGAACTGATCGACCGGCGACTCGATAGAGAGGGAGAACCGGGGGTATAAGACGAAAAAGGCCAAAGCCACAGGGCGAGGAAAAGGTAGAGCAAGGCTGGGCCGACGCCGCCGTACCAAAGGGTGAACAGGAGGGCACACAAGAACCAGAGGTAGTAGGGTGCGCTGGCAAGAAAGGGTCGAGCAGCAGACAGGCGAACGTGGCCAGAGCTACGCTGATGAGCGCACTGCCGTAGCGCAGCCACCAGGTGCGAGCGCCCCCCTCTTTGGCAAGCGCCGCCTGGCTCCGGGTGTTCCCACCAGGGCTGTTGGGTTCCACCATGAGCAATTCACTCCGTCTGTGTCCGAGGCGATCAAGGCCGGCATCCTGGCCATGATCAAGGCCGCTGCGGGCAAGATGAGCGAGCGATGACCTGGGCCCGCATCACCTGCGACAAATGCCACGCACCCATCTACACCGGTTGGGTTAAGATGACCCAGGCGCGAGGCATCGTCCTGCTGGTCTAGTAGTTGCCCCGCCGAAGCCGCTCCAACCGGGCGTCGAGGCGGCTGTTAAACCAAGCGCCGAACAATCGCTCGATCCATCGCAACATGCGGCACCTCCCGAGCCATTATTGGTGTCAGTCCTTTTTTTCGGCGAAAAAAGAACTGACACCAATCATCAGCGGCGAAAAAAGAACTATCACCTTTCCCAAGAATTTCTGCGACGCGGTCCGCGTAAGCTCTGACGGCGCGGGTCCCTCCGGGATCACCCGCACGGGCGCGCCCCTGGGGATCGCGACAATCGAAGGCCCTGCCCACGACGAGGCTCTCGGCGCGATCGGCCTTGGAGCGGCTCGCCGTCGGTCCCCCTGCTAACCGGCGAGCGTGGGATGGGCTGTTCTCCAGCCTCGCGGCCCGCGTCGCCCGGGCCGAACAACTCCTCCCGGATGACATTGACATTCTCCGGTGCTTCGACTCCAAGCCGGACCCGGTTGCCGCTGACGCGAAGAACCGTGATGCGGATGTTGTCGCTGATGGTGATCGTCTCGTGAACATTGCGGCCTAAGACAAGCATCGTTCGTGGCTCGTTCCTTGTTGGAGGCTCAGCTTGTGCTTCGGATGAGGATTCTGTCGGAACCAAGGCCCTGCGCCGGCTTCCGTCGCTGCGCCCGATCGGCGAGTCTTTCCCGGATGCAATGACCTTGATCTGATTCATCACGACCACCACGCCCTCGACCTCGGCGACGATCGCCTGAGCGACCTGCTTGAGGTAATGGGTAGGCAGACGGCCTCGCAGACGTGCGACGCCCTCGCGGACCTCGCACGAGATGTCCCGGAGCGCCAGATAGCCACTGCGCCGGAGACGGTCCTCGGCCTCCTCCTCGATCGTCGTCCGACGAATCGCGCCCGAGGCCATGGCGATGTCGCCTTCCAGGTACGAATCAACGCGAGCGCTCATCACACCGTCTCTAACAGGTCTTCCGATGGGGGAACTCTCGAGGCTCTGACCCTCGATCGCGCGAAGAACAGGCTGACGAGGATGGCACATGATGAATTACCAATCGTTTGATGAGAATCAGGCCCGTCGCCGCGATGATCCCCATGAGCAGCGACAGCACCCGTCACCGTCACACTCCCCATCATTCAGTCGAATGCCGCCGTGTCCGTCGGCAATGGCGACTCCGGCGCCTCGTCGGCGCCCCGGCGTCTCGATCGCTGACCATGCGGAGTTGAAAGCGACGCGGTCGATGCCCTCCCGTCGTCGAACGCTTCGTCCTCTTCGAGTTCCGGCTGCTCGATTGACTCGCGTTCTTCAAGTTTGTCGTTGACACCAACGAACGACAGTACCTTCAGCCGGAGTTCTTTCCATAACGCGGCCAGCTTGTCGCCCAGTCCCTGCGAGCAACCTTCATCTCGCTCGTGACGAAAAATCCCTGACATCTTCCCCTCCGATTGGTGTGGGCTCCCTACAAATGCACTCGCCATCCGAATTACGGTTTAGCTTGACTCTAATGAACTCCTTCTCGGCCGCGAGAGGGGGTCGAATCACGCCCCGCTCGTCGATCCCCGATCAGATCGCCACCGCCTTTACCTCGCCCCAAGCCCAGCAGCGTCCAGGTCGAGGGCTGGGGACC
>Ga0208043_1000356_pt1 | contig 21740 bp, 16 predicted proteins | sample Sb_taG_12_FD_187710 | JGI IMG/M metagenome (GOLD analysis project Ga0208043, IMG submission 187710) | Peat soil microbial communities from Weissenstadt, Germany - Sb_50d_9_AC metaG (SPAdes) (version 2) | ecosystem: Environmental > Terrestrial > Soil > Wetlands > Peat | place: Germany... | reverse complement strand
AGATCCCGTAACGGCGCCGCCAGAACGAGCCATAGAGCATGAAGACTCTCAGGTTCATCGTGAAGACCCTTCAGTTCGCCTGAACTCTGGGATTTCTGAAGCCCCTGGTAAGTGAGGCGATCGACCAAGAAAGCTTCACCACCACCAGGGGCTTCCATGCTTTTCTACCGTGCCGCGCTGCCGTTGTCGTCCCGGACCCTTACTTACGTGTCCGGGATCATCCGCCGTCACCGGTCGGCGGCCGGGTCGCGGTGGCGGAAGCTGAACCCCGCCAAGCAGGCCCTGCTCGTACTGGTTTACCTGCGCAAAGGCGAGACGTTCGCCGAGCTCGCCGCCGGGTTCGGGGTCGGGACCACGACCGCGTGGCGGTATGTCAGCGAGACCGTCTCCCTGCTGGCGGCGCGGGCGCCCAGGCTCCGCACGGCGGTCCGGGACGCGAAGAGGGCCGGGTATGCCTACGTGGTCCTGGACGGGACGCTGATCCCGGTCGACCGGGTCGCCGCGGACCGGCCGTTCTACTCCGGCAAGCACAAGCGGCACGGGATGAACCTGCAGGTCATCGCCAGCCCCGACGGGGACGTCCTGTGGGTGTCCGGGGCGCTGCCCGGCTCGGTGCATGACAAGAAGGCCGAGTGGATCTGGGGCGTCCTGGCCGAGCTGGAGGCCGCGGGCCTGGTCACTCTGGCCGATAAGGGCTACCAGGGAAGCAGGTACGCGAAAATCCCGTACCGGGGGAAGAACAAGCCGGAATCCCAGAAAGACGCCAACCGCGCCCACGCGAAACTGCGGTCACCCGGCGAGCGTGCGAACGCCCAGCTCAAGACCTGGCGCATCCTCCGCAAGCTCCGCTGCTGCCCCTGGCGCGCCGGCCAGCTCGCCAAGGCCATCCACGCATTGCAGATCCGCGAGGCAAACGCAGGATGAAAATGGCTCACTGACTGAGCTTCCGCTTTTCAGGCGTTCTATCATCCTGAGAGCACTTACCTGGGAAAGGCTCCAACAGCCCAGCTCGCCGTGCGTCTACACTGCTGACCGGCTATTCTCCGTGCCTTTAACACGCATAACAAGTGTACCGGAGTGTGCCGTTTCGTCCGTGGGATTCCTGTGGGGATCGGCCGCCGTGTCGCGGTCTTGTGGGTTTCTGTGGGGCTCGCAAGAGCCCCTTGACTTGCGGCCAACTGACACGGGCACCCAGGTCTCCACCCTCTGGGTGCTTGGGATCACTCTCCGGATGACCCAGGGTTACCGGGGCGGCAGGCATGCCTACCAGGAGGTAATTCCGCGCCGAATAATGCTCCTACGTCAAAGCCGCTGTGTCCGCGGCGGCGTGGCGGTGCTCGTCGGCGAGAAGGGCACGGAAGGCGGCGTTAGACAGCTGGCGGACCAGGGTTCCCAGCTCGCACTCCAGGTCGTTGATCTGGGCGGTCAGCTCGCGGCAGCGGGCGACCAGGCCGGCGGCGATCCTGGCGACCATGCCGTTCGTGGCGGCCAGTTGTGCGGCCAGGCCGTCAAGGACGTGGTAGCGGCGCAGCCCTCGGGGCGGGACTGCCAGGGCGGGATCAAGCTCGTGCAAGTGCCAGCGCAGCCAGTTGCACACCCTGGTCCGCTCGGCCATCAGGTCCTGGCGGTGATCCGACAGCAGCTTGACGGTCCTGGCCGGGCCGTCCAGGCACGCGGCGGGCAGATCGGGCTCCCGCGGCGCGGCGTGCGCCACCGCCAGGGGCGTCGATCGGGTCGGACTTACCCGGCTGGCGGCCGCCGCACCGGGCCGCGGCCATCAGCCGGGTAGGCGCCCGCACCACGGCGAACCCGGCCCGCAGCAGGTCACCTACAGCCGCCGGGTCAGGTGCCGGTGGAGCTATGGCGATAGAAGCGCTGACCTCGATACGAACAAGATTTCCCCTGCCGCCCTATAGAGCTCACTGTGGCATTATGCCTGGTAGCCGATAGAACTCGGACGCTTCTGCGCACTCTATGACGCCGCATGTCGGACGACAATGGCTCGCTTCTTGGCTCCCCAGTAGTGTGGGCGGCCAGGATCAGAGCATTCCAGGTCGACCGTCTCTTGCGCTGGGCAGCGATGACCAGCCTATCTGCCGAAGAGTGAGCGAGGGGAATGCCCTTCGTCAAGACAGGTCATCCCGCCACATCGTCACCAGGCGGTCCCTGCCGCAGCCCTCAATGGACAGGGTTGCCGGCGCCCGCGAAAGCGGTCTTTCCGTCGCGGCTACCGCCAGAAAGCTGAATACTGTATGCACGAAGTACCCTGCGCTTATTCGTGATACATTTCGGCCGGGATGCTAACGCTGACGCGCTCATCTCACCAGTGCCTGCCGAATCGAACATGGGCGATTGCGCTTCGCGTGGTGCCAGTCCTACCATCTGTAGCAGGCTCGGCAGTAGGGGCAGGCCGCCTTGTTGAATATTCCGTTGAAGGCTTCATTCCGCTACGTTCACGAGCCCTTGTCGGCGGATGAGGACGTGTTGCCCCCACTCGGCAACCAGGAACTGGTCACAGAGTTGCAGAGCCGGATTCTGCATTCCCGCGGAGGCGCCTTCCTCATCACTGGCTTCCGGGGAGTCGGGAAGTCGACGCTAGTGCGAAAGGCTCTCGACCAGATCGACGCCGAAAGTCCGCCGTCAGATCAGATTCTTCCGGTATGGCTCAGCGTGGCTCGTTCGACGACCACCGAACGGTTGCTCTTCGCCATCGTCCGCCGGGTGTTCGAGACCTTGAGCGACTCCGGGGCCTTGCACCGGCTTCCTCCGACCACCAGGCATGCGCTCATCGTCGCGTACATGCGCACCTCACTGTCGTTCAAGGAAACACAGTCCGAGGCGCATGAGAGATCGGCCGGCGTGGACATGGGCGCCGGCTCGGGCAAGGGCATCAGGTCGGTGGCGGAGTTCGTGGTACCCAAGATCTCCATGTCGGCCAAACGCAGTCACTCCATGGCAACCGAGGCCTCGTTCCTGGCCTATTCGGAGACCGATGCGGAACACGATCTGATGCGCATCGTAGCGCTGGTCGACCAGCTGACGAGTATCGCGGAACTACGTCCATCTCTGCTGCAGAGATTGAAGCTGAGACGAGGCCAGGAGCGACCTCGGCTTCATCTGGTCATCGTCTTGGATGAGGTCGACAAGCTGACAGTAGATGAGGCAGGTCTGGGTGCCATCGAAGATCTCCTGAGCGGCATAAAGAACGTTCTGACTGCGTCGGGTGCGCATTTTCTTGTGGTCGCGGGCCCGGATCTGCACGACCGTGCCGTCCGCGATGCCGCTCGCGGAAATGGCGTGTATGAGAGTGTTTTCGGCTGGCGGATGTACGTACCGTGTATCTGGGATGCGGCTGACTTGCTGGCCGAGGATATGTTCAGCGGTAATTCTCCCATTCCCGGGCGCGACCCGCTGGTGCAGTATCTGAGGTTTAAGGCCCGAGGCGTACCGCGTCGTCTGCTCCAGGAATTCAACGACTTCGTGGTCTGGGAGGGAAGTCGCCCACGCCTGCTTGTCAGTGACCAGGATCTTGACCGGGTGGCCTTTTATGCAGAGCTCGAGACCATCATGCGCCAGTATTTCGAGAAGAACGGGGACAAGCGCTTGTTCCCGGTGCCGATCGACGAGGACCGGTGGCGGCTCGGCGGCTATTACGTGGTGGACTGGGTGCTGCAAAGCGAGGGAGAGCCCTTTACCGCGGCGGAACTCTGGAGTGAAGGTACCGACGCAGACTTTGACCCGCTACTGCGGATCTCACGCCGGAACGTGGAGCGACTGCTCGATCACCTCGCTGAGCGCGAGATCCTCGAAGTAGTGCGCGAGAACCGGCCGTCGATGACCGTGATCGCGGATGTGGCGGAGTCAAGAGACAAGGTATACCGCCTTGCCGAGGCAGTCCGAGCCTCGCTGCTCGGGTTCGCCGCGCGGAACGAGTCGGAGCGGGGAGTGGTGGAGGTGTCGCTGGTCGGACCAGTCACCAACTGGGGGCCGGCGGCATCGGCGTCGGCGCCGGACTCCGCACCGGTAGCCCCGTCCCCAGATCCAGCCGCCAAGGTCCTCGGGAAACGTTACGAATTGCTCACTCTGCTAGGACAAGGCGGCATGGGATCGGTATACGCAGGGTTGGATCAGCTCACCGGCCGATCTGTCGCGGTCAAGGTGCCGCTCGCCGCCATGAACAGTAACCCTCAGGCTTTGGCACGATTGCGTCGCGAGGCGGACATCGCAATGCGACTCCAGCACCCTCAGATTGTCCAGACGTACGATGTCGTAGCCATTCCAGATAACGCCTCTGCGTTGGTAATGGAACTGCTCGCAGGCCCGACCCTACAGCAGTTGATAGCGGATGATGGGCCGATGCGGCCATCCGAGGTCGCCGCGGTCGGCCACATGCTGGCTGGAGCCCTGGATTACCTAGCCAGGGAACGGGTCGTGAGGGTAGACCTGAAGCCCGCGAACATCATCATGCAGGATAGCCGCGGGCCGGTGATCGTTGACCTGGGTATCGCCCGCGCGCTGGAGGCGTCCATAGCTCTTACTGACACAGGGGCCCTGGTGGGCACGCCAATGTACATGGCTCCCGAGCAGCTTAAAGGCCTTCACCCAGACCCGAGATCAGATCTCTTCGCCCTCGGTGTTGTCCTGTATTACTGCCTGGCCGGACGAACTCCCTGGGAACATATCGATAACATAGCAGAGATAATGTATTCGGTAATTAACAGCCAGGTCGATGTTTCATCGCTGCCCGTGTCGGACGAATTCAGGCAAGTTCTGGCCCGCATGCTGGCACTTCAGCCCGACGACCGATTCCCGGCGGCAGCAGGCGTCCAAGAAGCACTCAAAGCCGTACCCGAATGGCGATCGGATGATGGTTCGCGCGGGTTCTCCGCCCACTACCTCAGTAAGACCGTAGTCGGGCCGGGGTCCGGCCCGAGGCTGCCGAGCATCGACCGGCGTCCGACATCGCGGACGCCGCTGCCAGCCAGGGCCCTGCGCATCGGCCGCGTCCCCGACAACGACCTGGTCCTCCCCGACCTCGACGTCTCGCGACACCACGCCGAATTGCGCAAATCACCCAACGGCACCTACGAGATCGTTGACCTCGGCAGTCACCACGGCACCTACGTCAATGGCCGCCGGGTCTCCTCCGCAGTGATCGGTGAGGCGGACATCATCAGCATCGGGAGTTCGACATTCCGGCTGGCCGGCGGCGAGCTGCGGCAGTTCGTCGACGAGGGCGAGGTCAGCTTCAGCGCCGAGGACCTGGTGGTTAAGGTCGGCGGCGGCAAGGTGCTGCTGAACCACGTCACGTTCCCGGTTCCGGAGAAATGCCTGCTCGGCGTCATCGGCCCCAGCGGCGCGGGCAAGTCGACGCTGCTCGGCGCGCTGACCGGCATGCGCCCCGCGGACACCGGCACCGTGCTCTACGACAACAGAGACCTGTACAAGAACTACACCGAGCTCCGCTACCGGATCGGCCTGGTCCCACAGGAAAGCGTGTTGCACACCCAGCTGACGGCACGCCGGGCGCTGCAGTACTCGGCCGAGCTCCGCTTCCCCGCCGACACCAAGGCCAATGAGCGGGACGGCCGGGTCGACGAGGTGATGGGCGAGCTTGGCCTGACCAAGCACGCCAACACGCGCGCCGACCGGCTGTCCGGCGGGCAGCTCAAGCGGGTCAACGTGGCGCAGGAGCTGCTGACCAAACCATCGCTGCTGTTCTTGGACGAGCCCACCTCAGGCCTCGACCCCGGCCTGGACAAGTCGGTCATGGAGCAGATGCGGGACCTGGCCCACGACGGCCGGACGGTCATCGTGGTCACGGCCAGCGTGGCGAACCTGGACACCTGCGACCGGCTGCTGGTCCTGGTCCCCGGTGGGCGGGTGGCCTACTACGGCCCGCCCGAGGAGGGGCTCAAATACTTCGGCCTGACCCGCTGGGCCGAGGTGTTCCAGGCCTTCGAGCGCTACCCGGACCGGGACTGGGCCGCCGAGTACGCCGCGTCCCCGGCTCACGCCCAGTACGTGCTGAGCCAGCGCCCGAAGCCGCCCGCCCAGGCCAACGACCTGGAGCTGCCGGCCGCTCCGCCGCCGCAGCGGCGCGGCGCGCTGCGGCAGACGAGCACGCTGACCCGCCGATACATGCGAGTGATCGCGGCGGACCGCGGCTATATGCTGCTCATTGGGCTGCTACCAGTCATCCTGGGCGTGCTGATCCATTTGGTGGGATCGTCGCAGGGCCTAGCCAGGAGCCTTCACAACAACCCGAACGCCAGCACAACGCTGTTGGTGCTCGTCGTCTGCGCCTGCTTTGTCGGGGCCGCCAGTTCGGTCAGGGAATTGGTTAAGGAACGCACGATATACATCCGAGAACGCGCAGCTGGGCTGTCGGCAGGCGCCTACCTGTCCTCCAAGTTGGCGGTGCTCGGCGGCGTCGTCGTCGTGCAGTCGGCTGTCCTAGTGCTAGTCGGACTAGCCGGGCGGCCGCTGCCGCCCTCAGGTGCCTTCCTGGCCGGCGCTCCGCTAGTTGAGTTGCTCTTGGGCGTCGCCGTGCTCGCCCTAGCCTCGATGTGCTTGGGCCTGCTCGTATCCGCCGTGGTCTACACCTCGGAGAGGGCGATGCCCCTCCTCGTATTGCTCACCATCATTCAAGTCATCCTGTCCGGCGGCGTCGTATCACTGGCTGGGCAAGCAGGATTTACTGAGCTCGCCTGGCTGTCACCGTCCCGCTGGGGATTCGGCGCAGTGGCGTCTACCGCTAATCTCAACCTGCTTAACCCACCCACGGCGGTCACCGACCCGCTATGGCAGCACACCTCGGCCAACTGGCTGCGCGACATGGGCATGATGATCGGGCTGGCGCTGATCTTCACGTTGCTCACCTGGATCCGCCTGCGTCGTATAGGCCCTCGTCGCCGCTGGTAGCCCCCGGGTTCCGTGCTTAACTGCGGCGGCTCGGCCAAGGTCTGTCGAACCGGCTGGCGCGCTGGCGGGCGCCGCAGACGGCCCACGATCCGTCCAAGATCGTCGCGGACCTGACTGCGGCCGTGGCGCTGGCTGGACTTGTCCCGCTCGAAAATAGGATTCGGTAGGTGACCTGCGGGTCTCCCGGGCGTCAGGCGGCGTGCGTGTACTCGTTGATCAGGCCGCCCAGGACGGGTTTTCGGCGGATCTGCCCTGTATCGATATCGGTCAGAAGAGTCGCGCGGTGAGCGTCACGTTCGCCGGCGGGGATGCGCTGGGCGATGCCCTGGTGCGGCCGGGCGTTGTTGTAGTGCGCCTGGTACTCGGCCAGGACGGAGCGCAAGTGCGCCTCGCCGAGGATCAGCACGCGGTCCAGCGTCTCGCGGCGCAGGGTGCCGGCGAGGCGTTCGCAGATCGCGTTCATCCGCGGCGCCTGGGCAGCGCAGCGCAGAATCCTGGTCCCGGCGGCCTCGAATACGGCGTCGAACGAGCGGGTAAAGTTCGATCCGCGGTCGCGGATCAGGAATCGCATGTCCCCGAACCGCTCGTCGAGGCTGAGGGCGAGGTTGCGGGCCTGCTGCACCGTCCACTCGCCGGTCGGGCTGGAGGTGACGCCGCCCAGGTGCATCCGGCGGGTACCGTGCTCGATGAACACCAGGACGTACAGTCGCCTAAGGAGCGCGGTGTCCACGTGCAGGAAGTCGACGGCGAGGATCCCGGCGGCCTGGGCATGCAGGAACTGCCGCCAGGTCGGGCCTGACCGGCGCGGCGCCGGATCGATGCCCGCAACACGCAGGATCTCCCGCACCGTGGACGGCCCTACCATCACTCCGAGTTTCGTTAGCTCGCCATGGATCCGGCGGTATCCCCACAGTGGATTCTCCCTCGCCAGCCGGACAACAAGGCGAGCAATGCTCCGGACTATTGGCGGACGGCCAGGCTTGCGCCGGCTGCTGGTGTCGTACTTCCTCGCGGCCAGCTTGCGGTGCCAGGCCAGGAGCGTTGCCGGCGTCACGGGGAAGAGACCGGTCCAGCGCCTGCGGCGAAGAAGCCGGGCCAACGCGGCGAACCACACCCGGTCAGTCGGCTCGTACCGCACGCGCGCGGCGTAACGGCGCAGCACCGCGTTCTCGTGCCGGAGCACCAGCAGCTCAGCTTCCTTCGCCCCGTCCCCGCGGAACATCAGGATAGCCAGGCCGAGTACCTGGCGAACCAGCAAGTAGACGATCTGGAGCAGCACTCGGCCAGCCAACCATCACCGCGCCAGGCCTGCTGCCGATAGCGCAGGTCAGCAACTCAATCGAGTATTCGAGCGGCACAGGCAGTAGCGTGAGCGAAGACCAGGACGTCGAGACAGCGGGAACGACGTACACGGATCCCTCGCCTACCTAATCTAATCAGGCTTCAGGCGTGCCGCCCAGATGCCACGCATATGGCAGCAGCAAACGGCAGCAACCGCATCGCCCACACGTGTCCACGATGATCCGATATAAACTCTGTGACCTGCTTGGATGACCTTTATTGACCGTCCTGCCACTAGTTCGCATCGATGGGATCACCGGGCGGGCTCAGGGGAAAGATCACCGAAAATCACTGTTTCACTGCATCGCTATCCCTCGGCGCTCAGATTCAATCATGTACCACCCGATTTGGATCACCTTCTATATCTCTTTCAGCCTGATTAATAGGTTGCTTACTATTCCGTACGCTCGGTACACGCCACTCGGTTCGAAGCTTGCGCAACGTCCGAGCCTGACTGGTACGCCAATGCGTCAGATGAACGATGTCCATTACACCCCTTTCCAGGCAAGCCGCTGCTATTAGTTTGTAGAAGGGCGTCAACAGCGCGAGAGTCGCCAGCAGTGCAACAAACAGCGGACCTATCGGCACACTAGCGAGAGGTCCCTTGAAGAAATGTAGCAGCATTACGTAAAGAGCTGTAGCTAGCGCAGCAGCGACCGCCAGCCAGCTTAGCAAAATATTTTTGACCGAACCTGATGTCTGATCCGAACCTGTCTGATCCCAGGATAGTCTTCTACGCAAGATTTCTGGAAGACCAACAAGAAGAAACGGGATGAACGCCAGTAGCAAGATACTACAAACCACGACCCCCATGTTTTGGCTGGCAGGAAAGGATGCTGCCTTCCCGTTAGTAGCCAGAAAGATCATAAATGGCGGGAACAGGACAATAAAACCTATAAACAAAAGGATGAGCAGCCAGGTTGTTGTCCAACTAGTAGCCTGGCTGAGCCTAGCCGCGAAATCGACTGCGTTGTATACGTAATATGAAGAGAATATAATCCCCAATCCCGCCGCAGAGATTCCTGCGCCCAAACCATGAGCTCCCGTGGTCACGTAAATCACAGCCCCGGCCCAGAGCAACAGGCCACCCAGGATGCCTACACGCCAAGCCCACAATATGGATAGCCGTTCCGAGCCTCGGGCCAGGCGTATGAACGCCAATCCGCAAACAGACAAGCCAACCACAAAGAAGCCTAGGCCAGCCAGAAAGAAGTACGGCCCCACGGGGCGGGCAAGGTGAGTAGCGCGCATCGAATAGGCCGCAAGTATCAAAACGGGGCCAGCCACGGCAGTTCGCCATGCCCACGTCAAGACAAGCCGCAGCCGTGACTGTATCAGCACGCGATTGACGGCGAGCCGGGAAGTGGACAAGCCAACGACCATGAGAAGTATCAGCCCCGCAGAGAACATTGACAGGCCAGCTGCCCGCGCTGACGGGACGGCAAAGAGTGCAAAACCTGCCAAACAAAGGGCAAGAGCGATCACTGCCACCCAGGTCCACGGCACGCGCTCCCAGTACCGCATCACGCTTCCCTTCGTGTGCAACGCCCGACGTCCCTCCTGTCGGCACGAAAGTCGGCACCTTCGCGTGCCGGGAGGCCTGCTGCGTCCGCTAGGCCACAAGACAACCGAGGCTGAACAACCCAACCCTTAGTACCATGCGCGATTGGGTACTCAGGTCGATCACGGACAGCTGTCGGCGCGCAGCATCCGAGCGGAGCGGCCGCGCTGCTGTCATCCGCCAGCGGCATGGGACCAGGTTGAGGGGTTTTCCGCCATGAGCATGGGAACACCCGGTCGCCAGTAACTGGACCAGCGGCGTGGTGCGCCGCTTGTCCGGTGTCATCCCGGTTTGATCTTCGCCAGTCGAGCGACTGGAGGTCGCCGGGATGGTGTTCCGGGAGGTATCAGTGATCGAGATCCGTGAAGCGCTGCGGGCCTGGCTCGCGGGGAAGAGCGAGCGGGCGGTGGCCGCGCAGGCAGGCGTTGACCGCAAGACGAGCAGACGGTATGTGCGGGCCGCGGTGGCGGCCGGCCTGTCCCGCGAGGGAGGTGAGGGGCAGCTCACCGATGAGCTGATCGGGCAGGTCGTGTCGGTGGCGCGGCCGGTGCGGCCGGACGGGCACGGGCAGGGGTGGGCGGAGCTGGAGGCCCGCCAGGAGGAGATCGCCGCGTGGGTCAAGGGCGGGGTGCCGGTGGTGAAGATCGGGATCTTGCTGGCCCGGCAGGGCGTGGTGGTGGCGGAGCGGACGCTGCACCGGTTCGCGGCCGAGCGGTGCGGGGCGGGCGGCGGCGAGGTGACCACGCCGGTCGATGACGGGCCGCCGGGCAGTCAACGCCCGGCCCGCCGCACAGCCACCCTTCTGGCCCGCAGAAACGGGGCACAGCCACGTGGGCTTCCCCCTCGTATCGTTGAGCCTCGTGCCATTCCCGGTGGCGCAGCTAGCGTTGGCGAGCAGTCGTTAGCCTCAGGTCATGGCGCGTGCCGCTATCGGCGACAACCAGGGTCGGCTTTCAGCGCCCGGGCCTTCCGGTGTTGCTGCAGCTTATACGGCCTGACCTGGCTAGGCCGGTGCGCCAGCGCCAGGCCAGTGAAAGGGAACAGGCAGGGATGGCTCAGCGGGTGGAGGTCCTGCTGATCGATGACCGTGATGGCAGTCCGGGGCGACGGCACCGTCCGCGCCGGCCTGGACGGCACCGGGTATGAGATCGCCCGGACCGCCGGGCATGCCCGGGCGCTGCGTGACAGTCTGGCGCGCTGCGTGGCTGCCGCTCAGCAGGCAGGCGGCGGCAGGCGGCCGGCTGGGCGCAGGGCCTCGGTGAGCGGGCTGAACCATTGCGGTCGGGGAGTGGGCCAGGGCGCGGGCATCGAGGTGAAAGACTGCGCACGGGTGTCGGCTGGGCTGGTGGCCAGGTTTCAAGGCGGCCACCGCCAGATAGACTCGGAAGTTACGGCCGCCAGAGTCACGGCGCTTTCACTCACATGCATGCCGAAATGAGGGCGTCATCCACGTGCATATCTATGCACATAATGGAATACTCACTCATGCTCTCGACATTGCTGACGATCGCCGTGCAGCCTTTTCCAACGTTCTGGTAGGGAAATCAGATCGATCGCCGACTCGGTGCGTTGTCCGGGTCGGCTCAACGGCGTGAGTGGCGGCGTGCAGATCATTCTTTCTGCCCGGCGGCGAGAGGCTGGCAGCTGCAGGCCAGCTCGGGCGCGACCGCGGCTGGCTGCCCGCGCGGCTGGTCAGAGTCGTGTCGGGACGGCTGACCAGCACCAACGACGTCCAGGTGTCCAGCATCCCCCGGGGTGCCCTACCCGGTGTACATCGCGGGCTCACGGATCACGGGGATGTACCCGTTCGGCCCGCTGCCCGGGTGCGGCCCGATGATCACCCTGCTCTCGCACGACGGGACGTGCTGCATCGGCATGAACACCGACACCCTCGCCGTCACCGACCCCGGCGGGCTCGCCGACGACCTGCGGCCGGGCTGGACGAGGTGGTAGCGCTCAAGGCTGAACGTCGGCCGATGTGGGTGGGTCAGCTCGAGGACGAGGTGGGTTTAGGGCCGGTCGAGCGGAGGGTGCCCAGCTTGCCCAGCAGGTCGAACCAGAACCGCGCGCCGGGCGTCAGCGCTACGATCGTGATCAGGAAGCCGACGACGACGAGCAGGATCTGCCAGGCGGAGTTGCCCGTGGTACTGGTAATGCCCCGCGCCTGCCACCAGTTGCAGGCCGGGCGCGCGTCGGCGCAGGCGGAGACCGTGGCCCAGCCGATCGGCAGCCCGGCTTGGGCCACGGTCGCCAGGTCGGTCTGGAGCTGCCCCAGGCATGTCGAGTCCGCCGTGGTGCAGGGTGGGCGATTCCCCGCCGCGGTGGCCACGGCCGAGCCGATGACGCTGTTGCTGTACAGGGCGCGCCCGATGGTGATCGCGTTGATATTGAGCAGGATGACTAGGATCGCGCCGGCGATGATCGTGAACCAGGCGACGTGCCGCTTATACCAGCCGGACACGCGGTCCATGTGGTCGTTGTACCAGTTCTCGATCGAGGTGCGGACCGACGTGATGTCGTCCTCAGCGGTGGTGACCAGCGTGTTGACCGAAGTCATGAGCGGCATCAGCGGCGCCATGTATGCAGGCATCGGGTCCTGGCTCATGATCTTCTGAAGGGACTGCCTGACGGTATCCAAGGTTGTTTGGCCGGTGGCGGTCGTTTGGCCGGCGGGAGTGGTTTGCGCGGTGGGCTTGGGCACCAGCAAGTCGATGACCGCATCAGCGAACGCCGTGGGGGAAATGTAGGCGGGCAGGCTCCGGAGATCGCTGAGCGGCGCGCGTTTCTGCGGGCTCCGGCGGTTGCTGCGCGGCGCGTGTTTCTTGGGCTCGATGTTTCTCACGCTAGGGCGGTCCGGCTTGCTTGCCTGCACGAGCAGCTTCCGGCTGGTGATGTCGCCGACCATTCCCTGGCTGCGCAGGATCGGGCTGCCGAGCACCGCACCGGTTGCAGACTGCGGCTTCTCTTCGGTGGAGGTCCCAGTCACGATGTTCTTCCAGGCGTCGTAGTCCTTCTCTGCTCTGGTCAGGTCCGTCCCGACCTGCTCGCTGTCAAGGAGCTCACGAAGGCCACCGAGCAGGTATGCCCCGCGCAGCCCGAGGAAGCGTGAGATCAACTCGGTGGCCACAGAGGCAAGGGCGGCGGTAACGCCGAAGAAAAAGGCCAGCCCGATGGCTAGATCAATGATCCCTGAACTCAGCATGACGCCCCCCTGAGCCGGACCGATGTGATGAATGGGATACGCGGAAACTGCCTCAGTGTGGCCAAGTCCGGCAAATCCATTCGGGGCAGGAACTCATCCGCTTCGCCGACTGCGCGGAACATTATAGCCATCCCGCATCTACTGCGCCATCCTATATATAACAAATTGGGGCGCAGGGGCCCAGGACTCCTCATATGAAACGGCCCTGTCAAGCTTTTGCAGGTCGCCGGGTGGTTGATCACTTAATGTCCGTTTCCATGGGGTGTTTTTGCGCGTGGTCCGCTTGCCCGCCCGGGGCTGGCGGTTCCGGCGGGATGGGTGCGTGCGGCCGCCGCTGGCCGGGCCGGGTCGGCAGGGGCAGGCCTGGGCCTGCCCGCTTTTCCTGCCCGGGGGGCCGCAGAGGCTCCGGCGTCCAGGCCGGCCCGCAGGGCCGTCGCCGCAGGCGATGCGCAGCAGCCTTGACGCCGGGGGGCGGCCCCGTTACGCTTCCGGCCCGGCCAGCGGCCCACCGCGGGACGGTGGCGGCCGCGGCGGGTGAGGGCGGTGCGCCGGGGCGGGATGGTGGCGTGCGCCACTGCCAGCCTCATATACGCGTGTCGGGATCGCAGGTCTGTGTTCGGCAGGGCGGGGCCCCGCACTGACATCGGGCGTTGGGTAGCCCAAGGAGTCCGCGGGGATCGGCCCTGCCACGGCGTGCGTCCCGGCGCACCGCCCGGCTTGGGGGAGCGTGAGGGTCATCGGGTCAGCTGGTCATCTCGGCCCACACGAACCCGGCCAGCTCGCGGGCGGTCGCGGTCACCGCCACCGAGGGGATCTTCCCGCGCCGGGTCAGCTTGGCGTAGGTGGCGTGCAGCCGCTGCTGGGCCTTCCACGAGCGGGCCAGCGTCTCCGCAGCGCACCCGGCCTGCCGGCGCCTGAGCGTGGCCCCGATCGCCGGCCGGTGCCGGTAGGACCAGGCCGCCTCGACCAGCGCGCCGCGGACCAGCTGCGGGCCGGCCTTGGTGATGCCGCCCCGGCGGGTGCGCGCGCCGCTGGAATACTCCGAGGGCGTCAGGCCGGTGAAGCCCATGAACGCCGGGGCCGAGGCGAACCGGCGGAAGTCAGCGACCTCAGCGGCCAGGGTCAGCGCGGTCAGCTCGGCGATCCCGCGGTAGCAGCCCAGCTGCCGCACCATCGAGGCCAGCGGGTCCACGCTGGCCCAGCAGCCCCGCAGCTGGCGTTCCAGCACCGCCAGCTCGGCGTCGCGGGCATCCAGCGCCGCCAGGTAGGTACGTAGCGCGGCCTCCAGCGCCGGCTCGGTGAACGACTGCCGGTCCAGCCACGCGCGGTGCTGACAGGTCCACCGGGGAGCCCGCCAGACGCGGCCGTGCCGCTGCAGCAGCGCACCGATACGCTGCATCATCCGCTTGCGGTCATCGACCAGGTCAGCCCGGGTCCGGACCAGGTCCCGCACCGCCTCCTCCGGCTCGCTGGGGACCCGGATCGCGGTCAGCATGCCGGCCCGGTGCGACAGCGCCAGGCGCACGCAGTCCCGGCGGTCGGTCTTGACCCGGTCGGCCGCCGCTTTCGGGATCAGCGCCGGCGCGACCACATCACAGGCCACGCCCGCCGAGGTCAGCAGCCGGTGCAGCTCATAGCCGCCCGGCCCGGCCTCATAGCAGGCCGCCAGCACCGACCGGTCGGCGAACTTGCCGATCAGCCGCCGCACCATCTCCCCGTCGTGGCTGATCATCTCGACCGCCGGGACATCCTGCCCCGGCCGCAGGACCGCGACCGCGATCTTGTCCCTCGAGACGTCCATCCCCAGGTAGATCCGTTCTCCTGCCGGTGCCACACTGGTCATGACGGCCGGCCTCCTTCCTGCCTTGCGGCTCCGCCTCGGCAACGGGAACGTTGCACCTTCCAGCGTCAGGCGACCCGCGCCACGAGCCAAGGGCTTCAGACAGCAACCGGAGCCGGCCGTTTCATACTGACTGACACGGTGTGAAAGTCGATGTGATACTTCGGCGTGAGAGAGCCAGAAATCAGACCTTGATTGCGCGTTTCCGCAGGTCACTTGCTAGCAGCTGTGGCAGCTTTACATAATGTCATTGCATCTATTTTTACTGCTCTGGACGTGACGACAGGTAGGCGCATGCCGGGAAACACCAGAAAGAACCAGGCCAACAGCCTCGTAACGCTCCGTCAGTGAGCGACAATGTCAGGAGCCCTGGGGCCACGTAAGCCGCACAGGGTGTATCGGCGGGGGCTGGCTTGCGCATCAGGCCAGCCGGGCGCTCCCCGGGCGGGTTGCCCGCTGGATGTATCAGTTGCCGCCTTGGCTCTTCCGAATCGGCACACAGGAGCTTCGGGCCTCCGGACCGGCGGATGTGGGGGGCGCCGGTCCGGGCCCGAGCTCCTGGCGTCGGCGGGTGTCAGCGCGAGGCGTCGACCACCGGCCAGACCACTTCCGGATGCCGGATATCGCTGTGGGCTCCGCTGAACTGCGACTGATCGGCCTTGATGACGGCGTTGGAGTCGAGCAGGTAGAACTGGCCCGGCTGGAAGCCGTACTCTGTTCCCTGCGCCGCGAGCGGGATCTGGATCCCGCCCGGTGGCGGCTGCTGGTAGCCGTCGTGGCCCATGCCTCCCCACTGGTAGGTGAGGTCGGCGGCGGCTTCGGTGTCCTGGTGGGCCAGCATGCTGGCGGCTGGGTACCACCAGCCCACGGCCCGGTCGGCGGCGCTGAACGTGCACAGCAGCGGACCGTTGACGTTGTGGATGAAGCCCGACAGCGCGCCCGGACCGAGGACCAGCGGGTCGGGCACCGGGGCCGCGAACGCGAAGTGGGAGAACGCGCCCTGGATCAGATGCAGGGTCTTGACCGGACTGTTCGCGCCGGCCGCCGCCGGCGGCAGGCCCGACAGCGAGTAGGAGACGAGCCGGGCGCCGAAGCTGTGCCCCATCAGGTGGACGCGGATCCCGGGGGCGGCCGCGGCGAGTTTCCCCAGCATCGGCCCGAGGCCGCTTTGCCCGATGACGCCGGCCCGGTTCTTCATCTCGTAGTAGGACATGCTGCGCAGCACCTCTTCGGCGCCGTTCCACAGGCCGCTGAACGGGTTCGGCAGGCCCTGCGCGCTGGAGCCGGGCGTCTTCGACATGGCTGCGGCGTTGCCGAACACTGCCGCGGTGTCGCCGGTGATGGCGGCCGCCTGACCGGAGTCCTCGGGCGCGAGCGGGGGGGTAGTGACCAGGCTGGATGCCAGCGTGTGGAACTGCTCCAGCGCGGCCGGGTCCTGCGGCCGCTGGTCCAGTAGCTGGCCGAGCGTAGCGACGTTCTGCTGCTGCGCCGGGAACGCCGGCGCGATAGCGGCGGCTATCTGCTGGCCCGTGGACGGGATCGGCTGAGCCGTGGCCGGGTCGTCGTTGGGGAACAGCAGCGACGGCCAGATGATGCCGACCGCGCAGCTCGAGTCCAGCTTGTCCGGGATCATCCCGGCCAGCAGCGTGAACATCGCCTGGTACAGGTTGCGGGCCGAGTCGACGCCGTTGTTCCAGCCGTGCGACAGCACGTACACGTCCTGGATGCCGCCTCCCTGCACGGCCGCCGGGAGCCCGCCGTCGGAGCTCAGCGTGCCGTCGGCGTTGAAGTCCAGCTCATAGTAGGTCAGCCCCGCAATATCAGTCATATCGCCCTCCCCGGTGGTGTGTGATCAGACGTTGGACAGCACGCGCATCAGGTCGACCAGCCCGGCGCCCTGGAAGAACTCGTGCCGGCCCAGCGTCGTGGCGTTGCTCATGAACAGCTGCTTGACCTCGTCGGGCTGGCCGATGTACTCGTCCCGCACCGACAGGAAGGCCGCGATCGCTCCGGACACGTGCGGCGCGGCCATCGAGGTGCCGCTGTCCTCGATGTAGCGGGCGACGCCCTCCTCTGTGCTCTGCAGCGGGGTGACGCCCTCGACGAGCGCGCCGGTGGCCGCCGACGTGATGCGCTCACCCGGCGCGATCAGGTCCGGCTTCAGCCGCCCGTCCAGCGTCGGGCCCTTGGACGAGGTGTAGGTCACGCCGTAGGTGTGCGGCATGTAGCGGTGCGTCGAGCCGACGGTGATCGCGTGCAGCGAGTTGCCCGGGTCGGTGATGGTCGACAGCCGGCCGTGCACGTCGGAGCTGCCGCCGGTGATCGTCCCGCCCGCCCCATCGTTGCCGGCCGAGACCACCGCCACCACCCCGGTCCCGACGAGCTGATCCAGCTCGCGGCACAGCGGGCTCTGCCCGGCGGCGAACTCGTCGGGGTACCACTCGCAGCCGATGGACAGGTTCACCCCGTGGATGAGCAGCTGGCGGCCGTCCGAGTTGAACGTCCGCACCTGGGCGAGCGCGGCGATTACCACGCTGCTGGCCGTGATGCCGTTGGCGTCGAGCACCTTGAGGCTGACCAGGTGAGCCTTTGGCGCCATCCCGCTCAGAGTCCGCCCGGGGTCGAGGGTCCGGCTGACCCAGGACGGCAGGTCGCCGCTGGTGGGCTGGTTCGCCGCGATGAGAACCTTGCTCGGGTCGGTGGGAGCGGCGCCGGCGATGATGCCGGCCACGTGCGTGCCGTGCCCGACCGGGTCGGTCAGGGCCGTCGATGGGTCATCGGGCACCGTGCCACCCGCCGAGAGCAGGCCGGTGAGGTCACGGTGCAGGTGCGCCACCGAATCATCGGTAAGGGTCCCCCCGGCGAAGTGCGGGTGATCCTTGTCGATGCCGGAGTCGATGACCGCCCACACGACGCCGATTCCCGCCGTCCCGTAGGTACGGGTTGCGGCGTCGGCCTTGATGGTGGTCGCCGAGCGGTCGATGTGGGCCCGCACGACGTAGTCGGGCCAGATCCGGTAGATGGTGCGGCTCAGTGGCGGTGTGGCCGTCGGCCGGGCCGTGTCCTGGTCAGCCAGCTTCGTGACCTCGTCCGGCGTGAGCAGGCACCGCATGTAATTCGCGGAGATCGGTATGGGATCAGGTGGCTGCTGCGGGTCCTGTGCGAAGGCGGCGTGGAAAACGTCCCTGAATTGGTCGCGAATGTCGGCGGTGGGCGCACCCGTTGACAGGCTGAGCTCGACAAGGACCGCCTGCCGGTCGTCGATGGTGTAGACGAGCTTTTCCCGTGTCGCGTCGTCCACCGCCGAAGTCAGCAAGGGGCTCACCACAGGCCGCTGAACGGGCGGCTGGTTCGTGCCAGCAGCTGGCCGGGCGGCTTCTGCCGGCTGATCCGATCCCGGGGACGTCATGATTTCCCCGGCTCTGGCGGCGCAGTGGCCAAATGGCGTCTGGTCATGTCCCCCTCCGCATGAATCTGACTGCAGCTCCCCGCGGGAAATCATCCTCCGCTTGCGCCTTATCCGCCAGTCACGGAGGTGGCGCGCCAAGGCTGTGGTCCGTCCGGCTGGCGCGGGTCGGCCGTTGACGGTTGAGCTGATGCACACTGGCCTGCGGTCGCGACCAGTACACCCCCCGAGTTGGTGCGGTGGAGGTGGGAGGCCGTGGGCATCGACTACGTGCCGGCCGCGATCGAGGCGTCGGCGAAGCGCCGGGGCGTGGCCGGGCTCAGCTACGTCGTCGGCGACGTGACGCGGCTGCCGCCGGCCCGCGGTGCGGCGGCTGCGCTCATGGACGCTTGAGGAACCTGAAACAGAACGCCGCAAATACCAGGACAATTCCGATGTTTACGATCAGCCGATCCCAGAGGCGGTGCCTGAAGAACAGGACGTCCACGCCGACCACGACGGCTACCATCGCGAGCACGTAAAGCACGATGACTGCTCGGCTTCGCACCGTTTCATTCTAGTCTGCACTATGTTGGACCGGCTCACGTGCAGACCACCCCTTATACGGGCACTGGGCTCAGCCGCGACAGAGGGTTGGCCCCCGCGTCAGATCGGCGGCTACGCGTGCGCCCTCCGGGAGCAATGCCAATCGCGGGGCAAGGCCTCAAGGTCCGCGCGGATCCGGTAGTGCTGTATACATATGCACCGCTTCTGGGCGCAGGGAACGCCCGCACATGCCGCGTACAGAACGTCTATGATGCCGGTGAGGGGTGGCTGGCTGAAAGTCCTAGCGGGTCGCCGGTGCCGGATGGTGCTTGCGGGCGAGGATGTCGAAGGTGTGCCAGTGCTTCGGGCCGCTGAAGGCGTGCCCGTCTCGTTCGGTCTCCTCGAAGCGGAGGATGTCCAGGCCGCCGAGCAGCACCTCGACCTGGTGCCGGGTGCAGAAGATCATGTCAGGGTCACCGGCCCACGTGTCATGGGTGCCGAACAGCTGGCCGGCGAAGACCCCGCCGGGGGCGAGCGCCTGGCGGATCCGCGCCCACAGGGCCGGGAACTCCCGTGGGGGACAGAACGGCAGGCTGTATCCGGCATGGATCAGGTGAGCGCACGGCAGGTCCGCCTCAGCGAACGACGCGCGGAGAACGCGGACCCGTCCAGCAGCCGGGGGCGGGATGCGTGCCCGGAGCAGCGCGAGCCCGGCTGGCTCGGCGTCGATCGCCAGGACTGACCAGCCGCGAGCGAGCAACTCCAGCGCATCGGTGCCCTCGCCGCAGCCCAGGTCGATCGCCAGGCGGTCCTGGCCGGCCCCGAGCTCCTCGCATGCGGCCAGCAGCAGCGGCCGCGGCTCGCGGCCAGCCGACCACGCGTAGTATCCAGCCCAGTCCGTGTCGCCATCATCGGCCACTGATCCATCATGCCTGCCCGCGCGGCGCGAGATAGCGGCTTTGCCGTGCCCGGCCCGGCGGCGCAAAGCCTGGGCTCGCGGCCTCGGGCACCCGAGCACGTCTGGCCGTCACCGCCAGGTCTTCAAAGACGTCCGGCCTTGCCGAAAATGAGCGCTTCATCCGTACGCATATCCATGCACGAAGTGGAATACTCGCTCACGTTCTCCCGGCCCTTGCGGGCGATCGCCGCGGAGTCTTCTCTATCGTTCTGGTAGGGAATCAGATCGCCGATTACGTATGCCTACTGGAACATCAGGCATACGCGAGCCCATGCGCGCAGAATATCTCTTCCGTGGGCTTGGCTTGCTATACCCGGCTACGCGGCTGGTCAGTAGCGGTGGCGTGCGGCTCGGCAGCCGGTGGGTTGATCTGTGCTTGACATGCAGGGTGACTTGGAACGGCGCACCGGTGAGCGAGATGACCTGAACGCTCGTCCTGCGGGCATCAGTTGGCGGGCCGTTCAAGTCGGCGTCGTCCGGCCGGTCGCGCGGTGTCGGCGGAGAGCGTCTTCATGGTGACGTAGCTGGTCACCATGGCCACGCCGGGCAGGCTGGCCAGCCGGCTGGCGTGGAAGTCCTCATAGGCGGCCAGGTCGGCGACCTCGACCTGGAGCAGGTAGTCGTAGTTGCCGGTGACGTGGTGGGTGTGGACCACTTCGGGCAGCCGGATGACCGCACGCTCGAACGCGACCACATCCGCGCGGGCGTGCCGCACCAGCCGGACACCGGCGAACACCCGCAGGCCGCGGCCGATTGCGGCGGGATCGATCAGCGTCCGGTAGCCGCGGATCACCCCGGTCTCCTCCAGCCGGCGCACGCGCCGCAGGCACGGCGATGGCGACAGGCCAACCTGGGCGGCGAGTTCGGCGTTGCTGATCCGGCCGTGCTTCTCGAGCACGGCCAGTATTGACCGGTCCACATCGTCCACGTTGGCAGATTATTGCTCGATTACGGTGCCTGCCACACTCGGATACCTCGGCTGGGACGCTACTTGCTGCCAAAGTTGCCGGGATCGGCCCGTGTCGGCGTGCCGGCCGGTCACGCTTGTGGCATCACATCAGATGATCCACCGGGAGGGAACCATGCCGGGCAGTAGCACGGTTGCCATTCACGCCGATCGCGACGTCCATCCCAGCCGCGCGGTGGCACGGCCCATCTACCAGACGGCGGCGTTCTGGGCCGAGGACGCGAAGCAGTTCGCGCAGGTCGCCGTGGACCGGCGGGGCCATGATTTCTACACCCGCTACGGCAACCCGAACCACGCGCAGGTCGCGGCCGTGGTCGCGGAACTGGAGCACACCGAGGCGGCAATGGTCACCGCGTCCGGGATGGCCGCGCTCACCACCGCCGTGCTGGCCCTGGTGTCCGCCGGAGACCACGTGATCGGGCAGAAATCCACCTACGGCGGGACGGCGTCGGTGTTGCTGAACCTGCTGCCGCGGCTGGGCGTGTCGGCCACCCAAGTGGACCAGACCGACCCGGAGGCGTTCGAGAAGGCACTGACCCCGCGGACCCGCCTGATCGTGGTGGAGTCGCCGAGCAATCCGCTGTTGCAGGTCACCGACCTGCGCGCCGTCGCGGACCTGGCCCGCGCGCACGACGTGCTGACTGTGGCGGACAACACCTTCGCCACTCCGGTGAACCAGCGGCCGGCGGACTTCGGCATCGACCTGGTCTGGCACAGCGCGACCAAATACCTCAACGGCCATACCGACGTGTCCGCCGGGGTGCTGGCCGGGCCGGCCGGGATCCTGGACCGGATCTGGGACGTCGCCCTGCTCACCGGCGCCGTGCTCGGCCCCTTCGATGCGTGGCTGCTGCTGCGCGGCCTGCGCACCCTGCCGCTGCGCGTGCCACGGCACAACGCCAACGGCCAGGCTCTCGCCGGGGCGCTGAACGGCCATCCGGCCGTGGCCCGGGTGCACTATCCCGGCCTGGCGACCCACCCGCAGCATGCACTGGCGGCCAGCCAGATGAGCGGTT
>Ga0208043_1000349_pt1 | contig 21980 bp, 20 predicted proteins | sample Sb_taG_12_FD_187710 | JGI IMG/M metagenome (GOLD analysis project Ga0208043, IMG submission 187710) | Peat soil microbial communities from Weissenstadt, Germany - Sb_50d_9_AC metaG (SPAdes) (version 2) | ecosystem: Environmental > Terrestrial > Soil > Wetlands > Peat | place: Germany... | reverse complement strand
GTCGGATAATCTCGGTCTGTTTGCGGATGATACCTTTGATTTCGTTTATTCGCTGATCGTACTGCAGCATTTGGAGCCTCGCTTTGGCAAACGCTACATCGCCGAATTCGTTAGAGTGCTAAAACCAGGTGGCGTCGCGGCGTTTCAAATCCCTTCCGCGTATCTTGGCGTGAGGAACCACGATGCGCCGAGCGAACGGCCGGAATTCGTCGAATCAGCGCCTCTGACACACAAGTACCGGGCTAGCATAACGTCGCCCATCAGAAAATTGGTCATTCAGCCTCGCCAGAGGCTCACTGTGAAAGTGATCGTATGCAATAAGAGCAACATCATATGGGCGCTTTCTGTAGGGAACCCGCTGCGTCTTGGCAACCATTGGCTAAATCTTGATGGCAGCATAGTACAGTTGGATGATGGACGCACCGACCTGCCTCGTCCGATAAGTCCCGACGAGGAAGTCGCGCTTCCGCTCACGGTAACTGCGCCAGCCAGCCCGGGACGCTACTTGCTTGAAATCGATCTGGTCGAAGAACATATCGCCTGGTTTGGTCAGCGAGGAGTCGTACCACTGCGGCTCCCGGTCACAAACCGGCTTCCGCGTACCTTCGTACGCTTGCTGCGCGGCCTCGGCTCGAAGGTCGTCCGATCGCGTAAAGCAGGCGTCGCTATTGAGCCTGAGCCACTTATGGAAATGCATTGCATACCGCCAGCTGAAGTGATCGAAGTGGTAGCCAGAGCGGGGGCTCAGGTGATCCGAATATTCAATGAAGGCGCTGGCGGTCCCGATTACGAGAGTTGCCATTATGTGGTCTCTAAACCACGTTGATAGCTCCTAATCATGCACGACTCAACTCATACATGTCACCTCTTCATTTGGCTGTTTGCGCGAGGCGATCGGCAACATGATGCGCCCATGCCGCTATCGCGAGCGACGGGGGCGTCCCGACAGCGGCCGGTAGTGCCGAGCCGTCGGCGACGAAGAGACCTGGATTTCCGTAAACCTCGCCTGCGTGATCGACGACACCACCGTTCGCATCTGCGCCCAGGCAGGCGCCACCCCACGTGTGAATGGTGATGGGCTTCTTGATCGCCCAGGTTTTTAGACCGCTTTAGACTCCCAGGGCGCGGATGACCTCGCGATTCAGGACACTGTTCCCGCCTCTTACCGTTGTTCGAGGTTCCGAAAATAAAAACGTCTCGAAGGACTCCCGTCATCTTGAAGTCTTCAATCAATCTTAAGCGAGACGCCGCCGCGACGAACGACGCCGTGTTCCCCATTTCCCGGTACCGGACGCGATTGCGCGGCCTGTTTGAAGTCCTCGATGCCCAGACGCTGTCAGCATTGTTTATCTACCTGGTGATTTCGCTTTTAGTCTTCGGCCTCCCAGTAATCAGACATTTTACGACCAGCTACATAGGTTGGGGCGCCGACCCGACCATATTTCTGTGGGCCATCGCATGGTGGCCCCACGCAGTCATGAGTCGAATCAATCCGTTTATTACGAGAGAAATTTGGGCACCGACGGGATGCAACCTGGCCTGGGTAACAAGCATACCAGGGCCGAGTCTGGTTATGACTCCGGTAACCATGCTGTTTGGACCCGTGGTCTCGTACAACGTGCTGAATATTCTGTGCCCGCTAGCTAATGCCTTCTCGGCGTTTCTCCTTTGCAGATACGTTGGTAAGCGGTTCTGGCCGGCTATGCTTGGCGGCTATATTTTCGAGTTTTCTCAGTACACGCTTTCCCAATCCTTGGGGCATCTTTTTCTTCTGTTCATATTTCCGGTACCGTTGGCGATATTGCTCGTCCTGCGGCGAATGAATCGAGACCTTGGTCGCCTCGCATTTGTAGTTCTCATGACAGCTGTTTTGGCGTTCGAATTTCTAAGCTCGACCGAGGTATTCGCCACAACGAGCGTGCTCGGTACCTTCATTATGGTGCTGTCATATCTGCTCTTTGGTACCGAGACTCGTCGTGCGCTCGAGAAAGTTGCCTTCGAAATAGCTGTCACCTACGCGATCCTGGTCCTGGTGTTGTCGCCCTACCTCTACTATGTGTTCGCCATGGGAGTACCGCCGCCGATCAACTCCAGCATTGATTACTCAAACGACCTGCTCGCTCTTTTCGTTCCCACGCCGGTTATCTTTATAGGTGGTGAAGCTTTCCGTGCTGCCACCGGGATGATGCGGAGGAGTTGGGGGGAAATGTCAGGATATCTCGGACCAGGAGTCTGGGTGGTTATTGTCCTCTTCACAAGATCGAACTGGCGCAAACCGTTTGGCAAACTGCTGACGCTGAGGCTCGCGCTGATCGCAGTCCTCTCGATGGGTCCCGCCCTGCATGTCCTTGGCGCCACGAGTATTCCAATGCCGTGGTGGCTGTTCAGCAAGTTGCCGTTGATCGATCAGGCACTTCCCGGTCGCTTCGGGATGTATCTGGCCTTCGATGCTGCGCTTATAGCTTGCATTTATTTTAGTGAGACGAAGAACCCGCCATGGTTGAGGATCGGCTTAGCTTCGTTGAGTCTCCTGTTTCTCGTCGCTGATCCGGCGTGGAGGAAAGTAAGTTCGGCGGCAGCCGACGAGCCTTTGTTTTGTAGGTCTGGCGAATACAAGCAGTACATCGCGCCCGGCGATAACGTTCTCTTCCTGCCTCATGGTGGCGAGAGTATGAGCTTGTTGTGGCAGGCTGAGAGCGGGTTCTACTATCGGATCCCGACCGGACACGTTGGTATGATACCGCCTACGTCAGCAGACTGGCCGATCTTAGAGTCCTTCATCTTTGGCGATGAGATACCAGATTTCTCCGAACAATTAGAGGCGTTTCTAGGCGCTAATCGAGTAAGGACCATCATCGTTGAGAAGCACAAGCAGGATCGGTGGCCACGGCTGCTAGCGAAACTGCACATTACGCCCGTCTCGGTCGACGGAGTCCTGCTCTATCGCGTACCCCCCGAAATATTAAACTCTTTTGCGAGTGCTACGCCCCATGAGATGGCCGAACGTGACGGAGTAACTTCTGTCACGATGCTGGTCCAAGCAGCCAGCCGCTACCTAGGCAGTGACTTTGCGGTTGACAAGCTAAGTCCATTCAGGGCGCGGCAACTCCACATGCTCGACCTTCCCGAAGATGCTCTTATAGAAGAGCCCGAGAATAATTGGTGGCATAATCTTTGGCTCGGTCCAGCCCCTAATTCGTCAGTCGGTATCGGTATTGTGGGTCGTTATGAAGATCTTCAACTAGTAGTGCAAAGTTACAGACCATATGCGAGAGAAATACTGTTTCCGTATCCGAAACCGCTTGGCAATCCTCCCCCGGACGAGTCAGGTCAATTGTTCATGATCTTTGACCGTGAAGGACTGTCGCGCGCGGCTACTACAGGCGGGGAGCAACCGATCATCCGCAACATCTCGCCAGGTGACCTATCCGCGAGGCTGGAAGCAGCTGAGCCAGATCGCTCGCAATAAACGCTATCGCAGTGTCGAGCCTCGGCGGCCTTTATGAGTGTACAATGGCGAGCTCGCCGCATATCGAACGACGGGTCAGCCATCTTTTGCCATCTGTTCTCGCCGAGCGTAAAGACCGTCGGCCGTTATCGATACCAAATGTCACGAGAGTGCGACAAGAGAAGATATCGTCTCTTGCGTTATGGTGCGAACTATTAGAAAGATATGTTTTCGCGCTGAAGGGGTCTAATCAGTGTTTCCTGAATTCATGAAGAGCGCACCCACCAATATCGATCCCAATACCGAGATCGCGGGGGAAGTGACTCAAGTCGCCGCGGAACGCGATAAGACCACTGTAGAATCGTTAGAGACCTCGGCTGCCTTGAGGGCGGAAAATCGAGCCCTCAGAGTCGCAGAGAAGTCAATGAGAACTGAAGTCAAGGCGCTCAAGGTGGAGAGAGAATCACGAAGGCTCGAACTCGAATCGATTAGGTCCGAGGAAAAGGCCATCGGGCCGACGCAAGTGCAAGCCATCCTGCAGACGGAATTGCAGCATCTATGGGACTCCTGGTCATGGCGACTGCTTCGACCGCTGCGGAACCTTGTGCGCGTGGCGCGAGGTTTCGATAAGGAAACTCAACCGATATCCCATTCTGACGCCGACACACTGGCTACCATAATCAAAATCCGCCAGTCCTTGTCCTGGGAGCTCACCGCGCCGCTGCGACTAATTCATTGGATCCTTCCCCGGCGCAGACACCTGCTGGCTGCAAACTTGGCCCCCGATATTCTCGGATCTGAGATGGATGAATCGGGCTCAACGCTCGATTCGCAATCGGCTGCGGCGACGAGGTCGGCACAAGATCATAGCGACGCCAAGGAAAAACCAAAGCAAGTGTTCGTTTCCCGGCCCTCCGGGTTGCTTAAGGGCGACAATGTAATCAGCCCGCCTCATCTCGGGAACGACAAAACGGCTTATCTTATTGGACTGGTCTGCACCGGACGTTCGTATGTCCATGGACTGATACTGCAGAACATTGGAGAAAGGGCGAAATATTTAAGGAATAATGAGATCCGCTTCCATCAAGGTCCGACATCTATGATCTACAGCGGCCACGCCACAATAAGGCACGTTTCTATTTCTCAGGAGTTGCCTGAGGTAACGAGCCGTATATTGGAGACGGTCAGATCGGGATTCGCCGATTTGATTTTTGTCTACCGTCATCCCCTCGATTCGTTGCTGTCAAATTGGATTTGGTGGCGGGCATATGTTCGCGAGCAGCGCCTGGGTGCTAGTATCTCGGCGGATTATAAGAACGTAGACGATCTGTGTGCAGAGTTGGAGCAGAATTTTTTTGAATTCAAGGCCTTTGCTGAAGGCGACCCTGATTTTTTTGCAGCCGTACCAGGCCCCCGATTTTTGTCCTTCCCGGAGTTTGTTGAGGAAACTGTGCTTTATCTCCAAGTTGCCACGCTCTCGTTGCGACTTGAGGACTTCACGATCGATCCGGTCAAGGAGTTTTCTAAGATCGTTAAAGTGATGTCGCTTGATCTTGATTTGAGCCGTTTACGTCTGCCCCTTCCGGACGCCAAGCCTTATCGCTATTGGGCTGTTAAAGAAAAAGTTCCTCGATTCAGAAACTTTATCGATGGGCTGGATGCGGAGACAAGAAGGCGGATTGAGGAAATCGGCTATAAATTGTGAGGGTCTAGGTTGAGTATTATTTTGGATTATTGGTCCATCTGGGGCCGACTAAGAACAGCACCCAGCGATTCCAGTGATGGGGCCACTTCGCTTGCTGGAATCGCGGTCGCTTTTACCTTCTAAAATCATCGGGCTACGATACCTGTTGTTGCGTTAGGGGCTGTGGGCATGTGGGATCATTCGGGTCCACACAAATAGCCGGCGGCCTGAGCCCTTAAAACGCCGCCTATTTTGGGTAGAGTTCGTCAACAACTATTATCGCGTAGACGTTGGTGCTCATCATCAACGGTCGTGGCCCACCGGCGACGCCGCTCCGGGCCACCTTTCATCGAAAAGTTCTCATCGGCGAGATCGATTGCCGCTTACCTGTCTTTTTGAGCCGGGGCCTGGAAAAAGCATCGCGCTCAATTCTGGAATGCGGCGCGTCGAGGGCGAGTCCATCGGCGACTGATCCCGAGCGTCAGGAAGGTCCCATGGTCCCCGGGCTCCGAGCTGACATTCCCCAGAACTGCAAGTCCTGGATTTTCCGGGCGACGAGATCGCCGTGGGCAGCGTCTTGCCGGGCAGAGTCCGGAAAATTGTTCTCCACGGTTTGCGCTTTACTCACCATGCCGGTCGCCGGAGTGCCTATGCGTGCCGCGCCGCCCAGGCGCGAGTCAAATAGGTTGTCTCGATCGCCGCCAGACGCGCTATGCGCTTCTCTACGAAATCCAGGAACTCCCGGAAAAGTTTCGGGCCCAGTTGCACCTGCAGATCGTTCACCGAGCGCCAAGCGCCGATATACTGCTCTGGCGTCTGGTGCAGGGAATGCCTTCCTTCGAGGTACAGTACCTCGGCGAATTGCGGCTTGGCGCTCAACATGTCGGTCAGGCGCTCGGTGATACCAGAGCGGCCGGACGATACGCGCCGGATGTCAGGCTTGAGCCGCTTGATCTGGGCCTCGATTTCGACGAGCAGCGGGTTTGCCTCGATAAAGCGCGGGTTCCAGAGGGCAACGAAGACGCCGCCCGGCCGCAAGATGCGGTGGAACTCGTCGCAAGCCTTGTCGAAATCGGCCCAATGGAGTGACGAGGCCATGCTGACCAGATCGGCCGAGCCGTCCGGCAATCCAGTGGCTTCGGCCGAGCCTTTGAACCAGGCAATGCCGGTGCCGCGTGAGGTCTCGATGCCCTGCCCGCGCATGGCGTCGTTGGGTTCCACCCCAGCCACTGAGCGCAAACCACGGGCGGCGAGGATGCGCGTCCAGATGCCAGTGCCGGCGCCGATGTCGGCGGCATCGATGCTGGCGGCCGCGCGTCCTACGTAGCCAAGTACCGCCGTCGCGACTTGAGGTGCGTAGCCCGGTCGGAACCTGGCGTAGTCGCCGGCCAACCTCGTATAATCTCCGTGCTTCAAATTGACTGACAGCCTCCGGCCCTCCCATAGCGGTTTCGAGGGATGCAAAGTTAGCGATGACCGCACTCGCCGCGCAGATCGATCGCCGTCATCCTCCCGTCGCCTCTCTGCTGGATAGCCCCTCCTCGAGCAGGATCTCTCCCTCCCGCACCAATTTCTGGTACAGCACGACGTCCTCCGGATTGTCGATTTCACCCCATTGGCCATCGGTGCCGAAAGTGCTGATGGGGAGCGCCTTTCCGGCGAGCAGCCGGCGCAGCAATCCGGTCATGTCGAGGCGATTACGGGTCGGCGCATCGAGCAAATCGAGCAGCGCCTCGACGGCACTCCATGCCGTCGGCGTGAATTTCAGGAGGCCCATATATTGCCCCTCGATATCTTCGATCCGTGTCGTCTTGCCGCCGATCTCCAGCAATTGGCCTGCGGCATCGATCCGGAAGGTTTCAGCGTCGGACAAAGGATCGGCGAAACGCCGGGTCCACAGGCGGCGCCAGGCCCGGTCGTAACCGATGACCAACTTGCCCGGCGCGCCGGCCAGAGCCCGTAGCAGCTCGCTTCGGTAGAAGATGTCGGCATAACTGACGATGACCGGCCCCGATCGCAGCCATGGAGCGGCGGCGGCGAGTGACATCACCATATTGGTTTCGGCCCATCGCGCGTTGGCGAAATAGGAGAGGCCGGGAAAATCGATCATCTCGGCGCGATAGCCGCGGACGACGCCGATCTCGTTCACCCCGCCACGCCGGAGCGCCGCGATCTGGCGCTCGATCAACGGCTTGCCTTCGAGCTCGACCAAGCATTTCGGGCGGTCGTCGCCGAGATGCCCCATGCGGCTGCCGCGACCGGCGGCGAGAATAACGGCCCGCATCATTCGACCCCGAAGACTTGGCGGAACAGTGCCACGTCGGCAGGCGAGAATGGGGCGGACCGCTCAGGGTGCCACATAATCCCCGTTATAGGCTGGGCCGAATGGCGAATCGCTTTGACGACGCCGTCGTCGGCGACCGCCCAGACATCGAGCGGCGGCCGTGAGTCGAAGGCGGCAAAGTGATGATAGCTGTTGACCTCTTTTGGCTCGCCGTCGATTCGGATGACCTGACGTCGCGCCACATGGCCTTCAACGCGGCGTAACGGAATAGCGAAGCGCTGCTGAATCACTTGCATGCCGCGACAAACGCCCAGGATCGGCAGCCCGCGCCGCTCTGCCAATTCGAGCAGGGCATTTTCGACGGCGTCGCGTTCCGGGGCATCACCGCCCAACGCCGCTAGATCGTTACCGCCGGTCAATACCAACCCGGCGATGCCGGCCCCTTCGCACAAGGCAAGAGCTGCCTCGGTGACGTTGGGGAGCAACACGGGAAGCAGCCCGCAGGCCGCCAGGAACTTAGTCCATGCTTGATCCAGGCAATCAAAGCGCTCGCCATAGGCCGAAACGATCGATACCCGCTGGGTGATGGCGACCGCTTTCATGCGATGAGCAAGACCTTCTGGTTCGTGCAATCGAGGCACAGCTTGCGCGCCGTCTGCCAGCGCTGGAACAGGGCTTCGCCGGCGCCGATTACAGCGGGGATGCCGAGCTCGCCGGCGCGGATCGCCATGTGCGAATTGGCGCCGCCGAACTGGGTAACGAATCCGCTGATACCGCGAGTGAAGATCCAGTCGAAGCCGGGGTCCGCGCTTGGCACGAAAAGAATCCGTCCAGCGAAGCTCTCCGGCGGGTCGCCGACTGAAGCGACCGGTGCGGTGACGCTTTTCCGCGTAATGAAATTAGGCTGGCTCGGTGGAAGGTGAAATGCGAACACTTCGTCGGGCGACGCGATGATCGGCGCAAGCACGAGATTGCGCGTGAGCGAGTGACGCGCTCTGCCGTCCGCGACACTCTCCAGCAACGTCTCGCGCACCGAACCGCTCTCGCTATAGAGCGTGCGGATGGCGTCGTAGTTCAGAAATGCACAATCCTCCGCCGAAAGACCATGATCCTCGCCCAGCTGCCTTATCAGCGACAGAGCGTCGCTCAGACTTCGCGTGAACACAAACTTGGCGTATTCGCGGCCCTCAATGCCGGCCTTGATGAACTCGATCAAACTCAAGACGTCGATGTCGAGCTCATGTTCCTTGAGCAGCTGCTCGATGCGGCGCAATTGCTCGATCGAGAGCGCGAAGCGCGGCGGCGCGGACGCCTGCGGTCGGGCACTCGACCAGTCGAAATAGAGATCGGGCGCCTCGTCGTAGCGCGGCGATAGGATGTCGTAGGTGCCGGGCCGGAGGTGGCCGTAGCGCGCGAGGAAGTCAGCCTTCGAAAGTTGCGCGAAATCTTGCCCGATGCGGGACCCGACGGTATCGACACTCGCTATGAATGTCGCACGCTCTTCGGCATTGAGAACGCCCACCTCGACGAAGGACTGGAGCAACTGAACTGCTATGAAGCCCGCGCGCGCTAGACCGGCGAAAGGCAGTGTGCCGTAGCGCTTGCAGTCCTCGATCAGCCAGTAAATGCGGCTGACCTTGTCGAGCTTCGCGTTGCAAATTGTCGGAAGCCGCTGCGCCAGCAGGTCGATCTTCGCGCGGTCGCGCCGCCACAGCGCGGTCTCGCCGTGCATGATGCGATTGGTGAGGCGCCGCAACGCGCCCGAAAGTTCGGCAAGGTCTTCTGGAGAGAAGCCGTGCTCGGCGAGCCGGCTCATCCGCTTCGGCAAATCGAGGGTATAGCAGGAGAAGATGATCTCAAATTCGACCTTGTCGTGGAGATGCGGCTCGGAGAGGAGGCGATCGATGTAGTAATTCACGAGACGCGCGGCAAGATCGTCGGGCACGTCGCGTGGTACGAAGGAGTTGAAGCTGACACGCACATCGATGTAGGGCAGTCCGTGAAAGCTGACCAGCAACGGAAAACTGCGAAGATTCTGGTACCCGTAATTGTCCCGCTGATAGGCCCAGATCGCGTCGGTGATGAGTTCGCGATAGAGCGACAATGACAGGGGCCTGGGCCGCACCCCGATGATTTCAGCCGGGTTCCAGTCCGGCATGATGCCGAATATCGCCCGGCTGCCGTGCAGGTAGGGATGCGGGCGGCTGAGCAGTTCGACCTTGCGCGCGACATCGGCCAGCGCGGTGTCGACCTTCGCGTCCGCTGCCTGCCCCTGGTGGTCGACGGCGAGCGGGCGGACTTGCAGAAGGTAGAGCTGTCCGTCGTCGCCGACGGCGAATTCCACGTCGATTGCATCGCAGGCGAGAAGGGTTTCGAGCTCGCGGACGAGAGCGATCACCGGTGCCAGCGACGGTGGGCAGGCATCGGGCCGCGATTTGAGGCAATGGAAAGTCTCGAGATTGTCGCCGACACCCGCGGTCACGCGATCGGTTAGGCCGGAACGTGCGTCGTAATTGATGATGAAATAGGGGCCGCCGCTGGGACTGCGCGAGAAGGTCACTCCGGCCATAGCCACGCAGTCAAGCATGGGCTGCACAAAGATCTGGTCGTCGTCGCTTCCATCCTCGCCGAACGAGTCGATCACCCGATTGATCGCCTGCGCTACGGCTGCGCTGCCAACGACACCGAGTACGGAATCGTATCTCCCGGCTTGGGAGCTCGCGGGGCCGTCCTCGCCCCGTGCGCTGCTTCGCACGATGACCCGGCCCGAACCCCAAGGCGCAGCGGTGACGGCGGCGAGCACGCCGGCAGCGTCCGAGCGCCAATCGCCAACCGAGAAGCGGACCTGCGCCAGGACGCGGCCATTGCGCAGCAGTGGCGCCAGCGCTTCCAAAGTTTCCGCCTTGGTCTTGAAGGCGACGACGCGTGCCAGTTGCGCCGCGCCAGCCCGATCCTGCCTGCCGCATACCGCCAAGATGCGGTCAACCGCAGTGGCCAGATCGAGTGCCCCATAATTGTCGAGGACCAGGTCCGGCGCCTCGGGAGCTTCCGCCGGCACGTCGAGGCCAACGACGTCGCGCGCATCGCCGCGCTGACCCCCCGCGTAGATGCCCTTGATGTCCCGGCGCCGCAGCTCGTCCATCGGGACCCGAAGGTAGATCTCGCGATAACCGGGGATGTTCTCGCGGTTCCAATGCTGCACCTCGTGAAACAGCGAGATGGTCGCGCAGACGACATCGGCGCCCTGCCCAGCCAGCAACCGACACAGCCGCGCATTGCGCATCGCCGATCGCCGCCGGTTGCCTGCGCTATGGCCAAGATCTTCGGCGATCGCAGCACGGAGCGCGTCGCCATCGAGGAAGATGACCGGACGACCGGCGGCACGCAGCCGGCTGCACAATTCTCGCCCCACGGTTGTCTTGCCGGCGCCGGATAACCCGGTAATCCAGAAGACGCGCCCCGGTGAAGCTTCATTTTCGGCTTCAGGCTGGCGTCCCGCCTTTTTTATCTTTGTCAGCATATGAAAATTATGTCGTCCCTATAACAACAGGCTCACTGGTTAGTACGACTTTCGTCATAAATTGGCAATATAGATGTCGGAATGCTGCTCTGGATTTTGGTGGTGGCTGAAGGCGATGGCTTGATTGCGAACTGTTCCCCGTCAGCACTGGCGGCGCGGCTTTTCGTTGTGTCTGCGCAAAACTCCATCTCGTGTCAGATTCTGCGCTGCGGCGAGTACTGAGCGATCAAGCGCACGAGCTGGATCCCCGATTGGGCGGGTCAGTCCGGGTAGTTGGTATTCGCCATGTGGATTTTGCACGCGATGCCATGGCTTGCCACACAGGCGGCAGCGTCGGAGATTGTGCAGTCGTCGAAAGCGGATCAGGCGGCGAGGCGTTCGTAGCGCTGGTGAAGGCCACCGACTTGCGGAATCGCGATCACCTTGCCGCGGTTTGGCGGTTGGATGGGGCGAGCATCAGGGCAGTTTTTGTCCAGCGACAGATGGGTGCGAGAGTGGTGCTAGTAATCGATGTAAGAGATCAGGACCCGGCGCAGATGCCTGTGGCTTCTCAATACTTGGTCCGACCGGATTCATTGGTGGAATTGATCGCCTGCGGATAGCCTTCGTTCAAGGCGATGCCAGTAAGAGGCTTTCCCTGTTCTCCGGATCAGATTCCCTGTTATGTCGAAAAAATTCCCTGTTCCTCCAAAATAATTCCCTGTTCGGTTGAGTAGGGAATTCCGACGAAAACCCTAGGGAAGCAAGGGCTTATTTGGCCGCAAATCGGCGCCAAGACGACCTAAATCGCGAAAATTCCCTGTATTTTCCCTGATGATCAGGGAATTTGGCGCAGAGAGCAGTTTGCATCAGACTGCGTCATCCGCACCCGAGTCCTCTATGTAGTGAAATCTCTGAAGAAGTGTACGAAATCGCGGCGTGTGCGCCTGTGCCTGCGCAAAATTCCATCTCGTGTGAGATTTGGGGCGGCGGGGAGTACGGTGCGATGAAATGCACGAGTCGAGTCGGACGAAAATCCTCCACGATCGCGCTGGTCAGTCCGGGTAGTTGGTATTCGCCATGTGGATTTTGCACGCGATGGCAACGCTCGCCACACAGTGCGTGAGCGTCGGAGAGGGCGCAGCCCTCGAAAGCGAATCAGGCGGCGAGGCGTTCGTAGCGATGGTGAAGCCCCCCGACTTGCGGAATCGCAATCGCCTCGCCGCTGTTTGGCGGTTGGACGGGGCGAGCATCCGGGCAGTCTTTGTCGAGCGACAGATGGGTCCGCGAGCGGTGATAGTAATCGACGTAGAAGAACAGGACGCGGCGCAGATGGCGTTCGTTGATCACGAGTACGTGATCCAGGCAGTCGCGACGAATCGAGCCGATGACCCGCTCGACGTAGGCATTCTGCCAAGGCGATCGTGGCGCTGTAAGGACCTCCGTGATCCCCATGGCCCGAGCCCGCTTCTGAAAGCGTTCCCCATACGACGTGTCGCGGTCGCGCAGCAGGTAGCGTGGAGCAGTGTCCCACGGAAATGCCTCGGTGATCTGACAGGAGAGCCAACCGGCCGTCGGATGCTGGGTTACATTCAGATGCAGGATCTTCCGTCGCGCGTGGCGCATGATGACGCTCACGTAGAGCAGACGAAACGCCGCTGTGACGACCACAAACATATCGATGGCGGCGATGCCGTCGATCTGATTACCCAAGAAGGGCGGCCAGGTTGGCGAGGGCAGACCATGCCGCCGGATCATATGTCTTCCTACGGTTGCCTGGCTGACTTCGATACCCAGGTTGAGCATTTCGCCATGAATCCCTGGCGCACCCCACAGCGGGTTAGCGACGCTCATCTGCCGGATCAGCTCACGAATCTCGCGATTCACGCTCGGCCGTCCGGGGCGTTGCGATCGTGAGCGCCAGCGCCAATATCTGCGGAAGCCCTTCCGGTGCCAGTGGAGCACCGTTGCCGGTTTGACCAGCACCATCACCTTCAGGCAGTGCGGCCAAGCTCGGTAGAGCCAAGCCCACAGTAGGCGGTCGCCTTGACGAAGCCACGGTCGGCCGCGCCGCTGCCGGTGGAGAAAGGCCACCTGATGCCTGAGGGCCAGCACCTCAAGTTCCAAGGAGGCCCGACGCCGAAACCGGAAGGAGACCAGAGAAACTATCGCGGACAGGATCGTTAGCATGCCGGCCACGATAAAACGGTCGGCGCAAAACTCCAATGTTTACAGAGCATGGCCTGCCCCCCGATGCCCGTCAGATCATAAGTAGAGTCGGTCGTTGTTATGGCCCTTCTGGGGCGGTTGGTCTTCCGGTCTGTTAAGCATCGCGAACTCGGTCGGTGTCAAGGCGCCGAGGCTGGCGTGTGGTCGCAGGTGATTGTAATCCTGACGCCATGCGTCGATGGTCGCGCGCGCCTCGGCGAGCGTGAGGAAGACGTGCTCGTTGAGGCATTCGTCGCGTAAACGGGAGTTGAAGCTCTCGATGAAGGCGTTCTGCACCGGCTTGCCGGGTTCGATGTAATGCCAGTCGAGACGACCGGTGGCCCAGCGCAAGACTGCGCAGCTGGTCAGTTCTGTGCCGTTGTCGCTGACGATCACCCCGGGTGTTCACCGCTCGGTCACCAGTCGCGCCAGTTCGCGCACCGCGCGTACGCCACCCAGCGAGGTATCGACCACCGCTGCTAGGCATTCGCGGCTGAAGTTGTCGACCACGCACAGGATGCGGAAGCGACGGCCGTCACCCAGCGCATCCGATACGAAGTCGAGTGACCACCGTTGGTTGATCGCGTTGGGCAACGTCATCGGCGCGCGGGTGCCAATCGCCCGTTTGCGCCGCCCACGCCGGCGCACCATGAGCTTTTCCTCGCGGTACAACCGATAGAGCTTCTTGCGGTTCATCACGTGGCCTTCCCTTTCCAGTAGCCAGCCCAGGCGCCGATAGCCGAAGCGGCGCCGTTGCGCGGCCAGCTCCCGCAGCCGCTGCCGTAACATCGAGTCGTCCGGCCGCCGCGGCCGATAGTTCATGCTCGAGCGATTAAATCCGACGAGCCTGCATGCGCGCACCTGGTTCAGCCCCTGCTGCTCGACCAGTCGAGCAACCGCCACCTTCCGCGCCACAGGCTTCAGACGTTTTTTCCGAGGAGGTCCTTCAGTGCTGCGTTGTCCAGCATCGCTTCGATCAGCAGCTTCTTCAGCCGCCGGTTTTCATCCTCAAGCGACTTCAATCGGCGCGCCTCCGAGATCTCCATCCCGCCGTACTTTGCCTTCCACTTGTAAAACGGTGCGTTCGAGATCCCGTGGCGGCGGCATACTTCCTCGGTCTTTGCCCCTGCCTCATGCTCGCGCAGCACCCCGATGATCTGCTCCTCGCTAAAGCGACTGCCTTTCATTGTCCGTCTCCTTTCAGTCGACGGACTCTACCTCAAATCTGCTGGGCTTTAGGGGAGCACGCCACGCTCCGCAATCCAGATCTGAAAAGCAAACACGCCGATGTACACGAACAACGAGAAGAACTTCATCGCGCTTCGTACCGTGCGGTAGTCTATTGAGCAGGGGTGGATGATCCAGAAAAGAGAATCCTGCGAAGCCAGTCCCTCGAGTTCTCCATAAACCAGCAAGCACAAAGCGCCAAAGAGCGTAAGTTGCGCGAGCGGTAGCCATAGCTGCCGCTGTTCGCCTATGGTCGCCGTCGATATAGGCGAAGTCCAAGCTCTCATCGGAGATTTCAACGATCATCTCCGTGGTTTTTCCACGCAAGACAATCCGCCGCTCGCGGGCGAAGTCGGTCCTGGTTATCGCCAGGGAGCAGATGTCGTCAAACGAGGGCTGATCGACGTTCGAAGGTTTGTTCCAGTCATCGAGGTGCCGCCAAGGGTGCAGCACGTAGTTGTGCATGAGGCTCGCGACAAGCGCAGGCATGAGGGGTTATGAGATTTAGCCAGCGCGGTTCTGGATCACGGGCACTTAGGCGACGGGTGGGATATCGAGCTGCTCCGAAAGCCAGCGTAGCCATGCATCGGAAATCCTGAAACAGCGAACGGCTCTGAGCAAGGAGGCGCGGTGTTCCGGCTGCGCGAGCCAGTGGTAGTGCAGCAGGATCGGCTCGCAGTGCGGCCACGCCACGCGATTGCTGCAGTTGGGCTTCAACAGATGAAGCGGGATGTTATAGCGGTCATCGTAGATCAGCAATTCACTCGCCTGCGCGGCGATCGCCGCACTGAGCGCCGCCTGGCTCGATCCCCAGAACTCGGCGGCTTCGCGCCCAACATATCCGGTCGAAGCGAAGACATCGACGGCTTCGCCACGTCGCGGTCGCAGATCGGCGAGCAGCGAGGCGAGGAATACCTCGGCGGTCTTCTGCAAGATGCCGCACGAGTGCCTGACCACGGTGAAGCCGCCGTTGAAACTGGCCCTGATCCGAACATCGTCGGTCGCTGTGTAGATCCGAGGCAATTGTTCGATGCCGATCCCAGCGATCTCGCAGATGTGCTGCCAGTATGACTCCTGCGGATCGGCTGGACCGGCCGAAGTCGAGCCCTTGACATCGACCGGGCGTGCTCCGGCATCGCAGCAAAAAAACGCAGGCTGGTTGCAAAGATTGTGTCCGAGTCGAGCACGACGATGTAGGCGGTTGACAGATGGCGCTCGGCCCAGGCGCCAGCGACGATGCGATTGGTCGCCAGATAAGCGCTGCCGGTCCGGTTCAGCGGCAGACTGACATGCTCGACGTCCATCTCGCTCAGCCGCTCGCGGCTACGCGCCGAGATCGGCACGTCCGGGCGGGGCGGGCACAACGCAGGGCCAAGGATGGGCGGATCCAAGCTGCTGAAACTACTTTCGTATGCGGGCCAGTTGACAAATGTTCAAGGTGCGCGACATGCGCTGGGCCGCAAAGACTGCGATCCGGTCCGCTTCCGTCAAACGATAGGCCGCATCATTGACGGGCGCGAGCAGCAGCGAACCCGTGAGTCATCGTTGACTACGGAGTACTTGGAGCGACATTGAAACTACCGGACAACATGCATGCCACGCGGCTGCCGTCGATCAAGGCATAGGCTGAAACTGCGCGACCTTCTTTCGCATAGCCCTGCCATCCCGTCCTCTGATCGTTGATTTCGGGTATCGCAGCAACAACGTCAGGACGCTCGATTCTGCCAGACGCCAGGCCAACGATAATACCAGCGTCATCAACCAGAAGGATCAGTCCTGGCGCATTGTTTTCCTGCCTGGACCACGCCCATCCCTGTACCTTCGCTCCGGCCTGCACTCCGACGCGGGAGGCGATATCGAAGTAACCAAGACATGCGCCGGGTGGACTGGGCCTCGCGACCTCGTTGATATGGCGGCCCAGCAAAGCGTATCGACTGTCCGCAAAGATCGACAGCTGGTGCTCAAGCAGAAAAGACCTATAGCGTGAAACAACCTCAGGTCGTGAGACAGGAGAAACCAGAAGGAAAACATTCAAATCGACTACGCCCACTCGCAGCGCATTTGCGGCTAATTCGAAATTTCGACTGTTGCCGGCCCAAGCCTCACCAATGCTTCCATTCTGCGCCGCAGTCTGGCCGACCGTAATGAGTAGCAGCGCACAATACGCTGCTATGTAGCGAGAGGAAAGCGAGCCTATGTTCAGAAGCAAGGCCAGAGTCAATACGAGTACGGCAGTCCAAAAGAAGCAGACTGATGTCGCATAACGGCTCGAGACTGCCTGTTCTACACCCATAAATACGCGTCCGAGTGAGGTCATGAACCCCTGCCCGACTATAAGGACGGCTACGGAGAACAATGCTAGCGAAGCAGGCGAAATACCGTCGGTCAAACGACTCCCATCAGCCGAAGCGAGGCCCGGCTCGCCCGATCGATTGTCGCTCCACGTTTGATTGAACGGTGTAAATAAGCTCACCAAAAGAAGCAGCATCAGTCCCCAGCTTCCCATGATTGCGGCGGTCATAGGTTGCGGGCTCCAGACATTTCCCAAGAACACAAAAAAATACTGAAAAATCTGGACGCGCTGATGAAGCAAGGCTTCCATCACATGGCTGTTTCCTGCCGAGTTACCGTGCAGATAGGCAGCGATGAACGCTACATAGATTACGATGATTGACAGCAGAGCTCGCCGAGGAACGCGCGCTTTCCAAGACCCGGCGGCGAAAATAACTGTGGTTACGATTCCGCTCGCCAGGCAAAAGGCAGAACAAATCGCCGCAAGCGCACCGGCAGCAATCCAGACTCTAGAGGCACTCTCGATAGCTCGCTTGAGACAGAAGAATGCAAAGGTTGAAAAGAACATCATTCCAACAAAAGCCCCGAAAGGAAAAGTAAAATTTTGAATCTGCGAGGCGGAGGAGACGAAGCAAGCTACAAGCCCACTGGCCAGAAGGCGCCACGGACGCCTATCTCTTGAGCGTCCTATGACGTCAAGACTCAAGGATACCATCATCAAGGCCGAGCCGATTTGCATCAGCAAAGTCAACCCAAGAACGAAATAGCCGCAACCTCGGAAAAAATTGAAGTCGGCAAGACTGATGAGACGCGGAATCAGTACCCGATGCACATTATGAGGGGACCAAAGCCAACTCAGGGTTACAGGCTGGTCACGGGCTAGAAACTCGATGATTCCCCACAAATCCCAACGAGGTAGCGGATGTATCGATTGAAAGGTCCAATATGCCGTGGTCGCCGCTATGTATATGGCCTGGATCCATATGACGACAGCCATGAACCACGCCAGCCACTTCAGGTTTACGGACCCCGATTGGACCATAAGGTGTTTCCCTTGCGAGGATGGCATCCCGCTTACCGGCTGAGGCGGGGTCAATGACCTATAAATTGAAAGCCCTGCTGGCGGTCTTGAACGTCTCGATCGCACCGTTACGGTCGCGAACGGTCTTTGCAAAGAATGCCGAATTGAACTCGGCGCCATTCAGTTTCGACATTTGCTCATTCGCGGCGTCGTTCTTCTTGTAGTCTATCAGAGTAATTTTCCGCGAGTCGGCAAGCGCCTGGACTGCTTTCTGGTTGGCCTTGTGATCGCCGCGGATGGTGTCTGCCATCGTAATCATGGACTGCTTGTCGCCGGCAATGCTGCGGAGCATTTTCGCCGCGGCCTGCCCCCCCAGGTTCATTTGATGCGCCGCCCAAATTGCTCGGATTCCCAGTAATTGTCAAATGTCGCGGATCGACCGGTCATGATCGAACGGCTTTCCTTGATTGATCCTCGTTCGGACCGAGAAACGTTTTTGGGCCGAGTTGCACGCCGTGGGACTTAGCGATCACCAACAGAACCTAGGCTGGAGATCTGTGCTCCGCAAAAAAATGTCTGCGTGACTCGAAACGCGCTAAATTGCGACCGATTCGAAGGGAGGAGATCGAGAACCAAGGGTGTCGGTCCATGATGAAATCCTGCCTGCTTTGGCTGAGCCTGTTTGCCGATTTGCTCCGTTTTTTGATTTTCAGTTTACGATCTAAAAGCTCGCTCGCGGCCGAGAATCTCTTCCGGCGCAAACTGCTCGCGTTCTACCAAGAGCGCAGAACTGCGCCCCGACGGACCTCCCATTCAACGCGCCTGACCCTTCAAGCCGAGTTGTGGCGCGTCCTGTATTGAACGGACTTCGCCACGAGCACAACCTCTTGGCCCGCGCTGCATGGGTGTCGCTGAGTTTTTGCGGACCGCAGTGGTGGTGCCCGGGTGGCCTTCGTACGTTCCTGCTAAGCCACCATCACACCGCAACCAGGAACGGGAATTCCGGGTTAATGGAAGTAACGTGACATTCCGCCAAACCGAATTTCATGGGGGCGGCAACACGCTTGACGGCGCGATAGGCCCCATCGGAGGTGGCGGCGCAATCCGCCATCGAGCCGCCATCTGGTAGAAGCGATCGAGAATCTGGAGCTTGATTTCGCTAACGTCGATGGGTGCAGGGCTCCAGTCGACGCCTTCGATCTCGTCGAAACGATGAATGCGCATAAGGCGTGCAAGCGACGAGAATCTTTCGCGATCGGAGGCGTGCGCCGTCTCGTCGCTCAGCGGATAGAATGCGACGACCGGGATGCCCATGGCGATCGCAGGCAGCGCGCAATGCAAGAGCGTGGTGACGATGAGCTTTGCGCGTGAGCGATAGGTTTCGAGAAGCTCGTCTGCCCGCGTCATATTCGCGGCGAAGTCGCTCGAGCCGGAATAATGGCTGACGAAGGTGTAGGGCTCGAGCGACTGCGGAATATAGTCCTTTATACGCTCATCTCGTGACACCACGAACACTTCGGTCTGCGTCGCGGAATTCTCGATCCTCCCGGGAAGCGTCAGCGAAATGCAATTGCTGGTGAAAACCTCGACGCCCTTCGACCGCAGCAGGCTCTCGGTATAGATATCTCTGCATCCGATCGGCTGGTATCGGCGCAAGAAGTCTATGGATGCATCCGAAAGGAGCTCTGGGCATTGAAACGGCCGTATGTGGAACCCGAATATGAGCGGCGCAAGGTTCGGGTGCGGCGGCCACTCCGCTCGATTGGTCTTGAACCAGCCGTTCAGCAGGATTCCTACCGGGTCGTTCTCTTCATTCAGTCCCGGCGCCGATCGGATCTCGTTGTCGCGGTCGATATATCGCGTGGGCTCGATACCTAATCGCGACAGCAAGCGCAAACCGGAAATGATCTGGATATGGTCGCCCAGATTCTCCGTTGAGACCTTCAGCGACGCAAAGCTCTTTGGCGCCGCGCCGCCACTGGGCGTCGGCGCTAGCGGACCAGGCCCACGCTCGGATCGCCCGTGTTCATCTTCATCGCGCTCCAGGAGATATTCAAGTAGGCACCCAGGGTTCAAACCCTCTTTGGGCAGACGGCTCGTTAGCTTGAAGACCGGCGTCGTCCAGTCAATCTCCGCTAGAACCTCCGTCTGCGAACGATACATGCGCCCGCCGAATTGCAACGCATGGGGCGCGTCGGCGCTCACCTTTGGAACCCGCGACCATGCTTCCGCTGCCTGGCGATCCGCCTCGCACATTTCGCGAAAAAGATGATGGAACCAGAAGTAGTCATCCGAATCCGCTCGGTTCGACCAATATTCGATCGTCCGCCGACACCAGGTCGAGATTAGATAATTGTCGAATCCGGTGCTCAAGAACCAGGATGACAGCGCCCGGTCAGAGCCCGGCGCTGCGAAGGCGAAGAATCCCTCCTTCATCACGCCGGGTAGCCATTCATCTAGAGGCCGATTGCAAAACAGCGTGGCGTCGACCCATACGCCGCCGAATTCGCGCAACAAAAGAATGCGCGCGATGTCGGACAAGGAAGCGGCTGTCAGGGACTGACCGTTCAGGTCAATGTATTGCCTCACGGGGACATACCGCTCGATGGTAGTCGCATCCAGGCAACGGAATTCCCATCCCGGGTTGTTCCGCTCCCAACTGCTTAAGCACTTCTTGGCCAAAGGCGGCGCGGCTTGTCGTCCCTGAAACCAGCAAGTCCAGATGGTCTTATTCATGCGCGGACCCTGAACGGTGCGATAAACCTTTTTCCAAGGAACTCTTGAAACGGGTCTGGACTACGCATAACCGAAGCGAGCTAGCTCTGCGCCCAGGTGCATCATTAAGATATGCAGCCTCCTCGGCAGTGGCGCTGGTACGCCAGCGTCGGATGCGACTTTGATCGACAGGAGCGAGAGCGCGACCTTTCCATTGAAATGAACGGGACAGAACCACTCCTGAAGGTATTCTACTATCCAGTTGCTCACGAATTCTTCGAACTCGTCGGTCGCGCTGAACAGCATGCTGGAGATCAGTTCGTGGCCATGTCGGGAAAACATCTGGATAAATTCGGTTTGATCGCAGCTATTAACCCATCCGCTACGCCTCCGGCTTTCGAGCAGCGCCTGCGGCTCCAACTCAGTTCGTCTGCAGCAATACGAGGCGATAATATGGCTCGCCGCGTCCGAGATTTTTTTTGCGGCAGCTTCGGGTTGATGCAAGTAGCCGAAATCACCGAGAAGAACGGCGTAATCAAAGCGCTTTTCAGGCAACGGATCAGAGTCGAGGTCTAGCGCTATCGATGCGGGGTCGAGAGGCTGTAAGTCGGCGCCAACATACGCGGTTCTGCCCTTGACGAGATCCCTAAATACGCCCGTCCCCACGCCGATCTCCAGAACGGTGACGTTGTCGGGCACAAGTGACGCAGCACAAAAGGTCTTCTCTCGATGTTTGGTTTGGGCGGTTTGCCTCTCCGCTGCTGGTGCCAAATTCATCGATGTACGCTGTTTTTCCAAATCCCTTGCCGAAGGAATGCCAGTTGATCCTTGGCGAAGCGGCTCTTGGAGTGATTCCTGCGGATTTGAGACGGTCATGAAGCGTCTTCCTACCGAAAAAATGATACCCAAACTGTAGTCGACATCATTGCGGGCGGCTTGGAGCGGCTCGGAACGCCGGTCAATTCAACCCAAGGAACGTACCGGACGATGACTGGAATGACAAGTGGCTGCGCGGAGTCCATGGTATCCACACCGATCGGCGGCCGATGCTCAGAAAAATCGGTTGGAAAACTTAGCCGTGTCGCGAATTCCCGGTCGGGCCGGTTTGCTTCTGGATTCCGGGCGCGCCGGTTCGTTGCGCCGTGGAATGACAGAGCAGACCAAGGTCGCCATCGTCGTTCCCGGGCCCGACGATCCGGCACATCCGGCTGTACTTTTCGAGGCCGTGCGCAACGAAAGGGTGACACACATCTTCGTCACCCACGCCCATCGGCATCATTCGCCGGCGGTTCGGCGCATCAAAGGAGCGCCGCGATGCGCGACGAGCCGCGTGACGATAGTTCTCCGTCAGATTGATGCGGCCGGGCGGCCGGTTCGCCAAATAGAGCTTTGCGATCGCCATGCGCAGGTGGTGATTGCTCGCGAGCGGGAGCGCGGATTCGAGATATTCGACCGACGCGATTGGCGCTAACGACATCGGCGTGCACCCATACTCTAGCAGGCTGTTGAAAAATCCCGCTCCGATCGGATCGACGGAAGGTTTTGCATCAGTATAGTGGAACGAGGCCAACTGGGTTGAGGAGGAAGAGGAGCATGCGGGGA
>Ga0208043_1000348_pt1 | contig 22041 bp, 15 predicted proteins | sample Sb_taG_12_FD_187710 | JGI IMG/M metagenome (GOLD analysis project Ga0208043, IMG submission 187710) | Peat soil microbial communities from Weissenstadt, Germany - Sb_50d_9_AC metaG (SPAdes) (version 2) | ecosystem: Environmental > Terrestrial > Soil > Wetlands > Peat | place: Germany... | reverse complement strand
CGTGGAGCCCGTGAGATAAGCCGCGCCGCTCGCATCCACCGCAATCCCGTACGCCCGGTCGTCCCCTTGTCCGCCCAGGTAGGTGCTGTAGATCAGGCCGTTTCCCGAGGGGTTCAGCTTGGCCACGAAGGCGTCGTTGCCCCCGGCATTGAAATTCTGCTCCGGGCTGGCCGTCGGAAAATCGTAAGAGGCGGTGAACCCGGCCACGTATGCCGAGCCGCTCGCATCCACCGCCAGCGCCGTGGCCGCATCCGAGCTCGAGCCGCCCAGCAGGGTGCTGTAGGAAAGCACCGGGTCGATGATCAGCGGAAGGTCGGCGTCATAGTCGTTTACGATGAAACCCACGACCCCGCCGGACAGGGTGAACCGGCCGTCCACCGGCACACGCTGTCCGTCCCGCTGCTGATAGAGGACGGGCGCCTGTTCGCGCAGCTCGCGCCCGGCGTTTCTTCCACCCAGCACAATCACCAGCGCGCCGCTTTCATCAATGCGCAGCTCGTCTGTGCCCACATACCGCAACTGGATCCGCGCGGGGTCCGCGCCGGGCGCCACCAGGAACTCGGACTTCAGGTCCTGCCGGCGGCCGCCATAGACCATGTCGATCCCCGGGTACAATTCCCGGTAGACGACGCCCCCGTACAACGGCACCCCCAGGCGCCACTCTTCTTGCGGGCCAATCAGGAAATTGGCCTCCCCCGGCTGCCGCTCCAGTCCTTCGACCTCGACCCCGGGCCGGGCCCCCGCAAACTGCACGCGGACGAACGCGTCCCCCATCCGAAACAATGCTTCCTCGGGCGAAAAGAACGCGGTGAGCCCGGAACCCTTGGCCATGAACCGGACGGTTGCCGGCGCCTGCCCCCGATTGGCGATGAACACCAGGGGAACGGTATCTCCGGCGGGGCTTGCAGCCAGCAGGGCGCAGGTTGCAATCCAGACGATCAGCAGGTTGCGCTTGATATGCATCACACCGAATAATTCGGCGGGATCGGGGTTTGACTGTAGATCTGAGCGGCGGAGGCCCTAGTTCAATGAAGAACGATAACATTCCTTATCGATCTTCCAAAACCCTTACGTTTTACGCAGATGCGCACGAACAGACCGGTTCCCGATTCCGGGCGCTCCAAACCCCTCAGGCAACCTTTCCGGGCCAGCCACGCGTCCGCCAGGCCGCGGGACGGGCTATCGTGCGCAACTCGCGGATCTCACCGGCCCGGACGGCCGGGAAAACCGCTCAAATGTGACCCAATCCGCAGGGGGTGAAAAAAGAAAGGTATACGTATGTGAAGAAAACCGGTAGAATAATCTGGCGGGTGGGTAATTGTGCGCGCCGGGGATAGGCGTTTCCTCCTGATCCTGGTCCTCCGCGTCCAGTGCAGAATTGCTCGCCCGCACAAGATCCCAACTGCCCTAGGGGGCCTTTTTTAACAGTTCCACTCCCCGCGATCTGCGGACCCACTCCAGACCAGCCATTCTACGGCGCTCCAGGATGGCGGCGCGGGCATATACCCGGTAGCATTTGCCCTCGCGTGTGGCCGAATTCTCGCTGCCGGTGACCTCAATCGCCAATTTCCTCTCGAGCGACCGCAGATTGTTCTTGACGCTTACCCAGCTCAACCGGGTCATCTGTGCCAGCCGGTGGTAGCCAATGCGGATGGTCCGGTCCTCGTTGGCCGGCCCATCCATGTTAGCCGACCCATCCATTTTCCCCGGTCCATCCATTTTCCCCGGCCCATCCAGCGGCACGCCGGCAGCCCACAGAGACTCATAGACCGCCTGCTCGGCCAGCGAGTGCCCGTCCTCCACCATCACGGCCCTCCGGATGGGCCCTTTCCGGGCGGGCTTTGGCGCGGCTACAGCCGCTCCGTCTACAGGGGGCGATTCCGGCCCAGGGATCAGAAACGACACAAACCCGGACATGCCGGCGTTGCTCATCAGCTCGTCATAGCCGATGGGATCCATCTTCGGATGCCGTTTGGAGGTTACCGTTGGTGGCACGTTCCATCTCCTAACAGGTTCAGCAGTGCGCCCAGAGCGTGGTGATAGTCTTCCAGGGCCTTGGCTCGCGGATCGAAGTCGACCAGGAATTTTTTGGCCCGGCTGCACTTGGTCACGGTGGTGTCGGTGCGAATGGAGGGCAGCAGCGGAATCCGCGTGCGCGCGGACAACTCCTGCAGCGAAGCCGATACCACTTCCGTAATCTGCAGCCGGCGGTCCACCATCACCGGCAGAATGGCGATCGGCAGAATGCTCGTCCGGATCAACGAGCTCAGGGTGCGGGCCGTTTCGATGCTGGCCGCCGCCCCCTGCAGGCTGAGCGGATCCATGCTCACGGGAATCAGCAGGGCCTTCGCATACGTCATGGCGCAGGTCTGCAAGAGATTGATAGAGGGGGCTACGTCGATCAAAACCGCGTCGTAATCGGTCTCCACCTGCGCGAACAGGTTGGTGAACACGAACTCCCGGGCTACCTGTCCCATCAGGTGGCCTTCGGTCTTCACCGTCTCCCGATTGCTGCACAGCACGTCCACCCCCGGGCAGGCGTGCACGGCACAGTCTTTAAACAGGTGATTGTAGACCACGAAGTCGTGCAGGTACTTGGTTGGCTTCAGGCCCAGCACCGTTCCCATGGATCCCTGCGGGTCGGTATCGATGATCAGCACCCGCCGGCCCTGGTCGGCCATGAAGCGGGCGAGCGTGTGTACGGTGGTCGTTTTGGCCACGCCGCCCCTCTGGTTCAGGATCACCAGGCGGGTCATGTGGCACAGGCCTCCTGGCCTGTGTGTCTCATGTGGCACAGGCCTCCTGGCCTGTGTGTCTGGGGTGGCACAGGCCTCCTGGCCTGTGTGTCTGGGGTGGCACAGGCCTCCTGGCCTGTGGACTCTGGGTATCCGCGCTCATCCGCGATCCCTCTCCGTGACAATCCTCCGGATGCTCTCGATATCCTGCAGCGTCCAGCGCCGGTAACGGTTCATGGGATTGCGCTGCGGTTCGGGAATCAGGCTGGCCTTCAACCAGTTTTTCAGGGTCTTCTTGGTGATCCCCAGGATTTCCGCAACCTGGCCGGTACTCAAGTAGGGTACTTCGCGGAGACCTGCGATCTGAGACATGGAAGTGGCGCTTCCCTGAGCCACTGATGGTATTCCCGTGCTGAGACCGAGTCAAGCTCCCATCTGGGGAAAGTGGGGAAATTCTACGTGAACGGTCGATTTTGGCCGGGGAATATCCCTACCCCGCACCTGATTGAGACAAGCTCAGAAGTTCTCCGAAGGCCTCGCTGATGTCCCGCGCCCGCCCGGTCCAGTTCTCCCGCGCCGCGACTTCCTTCCGCCGGGCACGCCGCGCTGCATCGTCCTCGGCGAAAGCCCGGGTCACCTGCCGCGCGAAATCGGAGGGGCTTGCCCCCACGTAAACCAGGTCGCCCATGGCCTGCGCCTCGGGCAGCGGGGTGCTCACCACGGGCAGCCCGCAACTGAAATACTCATACAGTTTAATGGGATTGGTCATCAAGGTCAGCGGATTGATCCGAAACGGGATGAGCGCCACCCGGAACTGGCCCAGCAACTCCGGGACCCGGCTGTAAGGGATCTCTCCGATGAGCTCCACGTTGGGCAGCGCCTGGAGGCGCCGGATGGGCTCGAATTCCACGCGGCCGGCCAGCACAAACCGGCACTGCGGGTGGAGCGCGGCGGCTTGCTCCAGGGCTTCGATATCGAACCAGGAATCCAGGGCTCCCACGTAGCCCGCCACCGCGGTGGTTCCCAACCGGGCGCCCGCCGCTTCAAACTGCGATGCCGTCACGGCGTTGCGCACCAGCAGCCATTTCTTCACGTTGCGGTACCGGTCGACCAGCCCTTGGGAAGAGAAGAGCACCAGGTCGGCCTCCCGCAGCAGTTGCTCCTCGGCGGTGATCATGTCGCCGCAGATGTTGCGGAATCCGGATAACAGGTCGTGGCAATCGTAGACGATGGGAAAGCCCGACTCGCTGCGGAAGCGCCGCGCCACCCCCAGCCATAGCGGGAAACTCAGAATCTGGATGACGCTGGCGCGGGGCGCCGGAGCCGGCTGGCGGCCGATGGGCGGGGCCGGACCGATGGGCGGGGCCGGACCGATGGGCGGGGCCGGACCGATGGGCGGGGCCGGACCGATGGGCGGGGCCGGACCGATGGGCGGGGCCGGACCGATGGGAAGGATGCGCCGCACGGCCGCGGCGATGATGTCTTCTTCGTCCGCCCCCAGCAGGCGATCATGAAAGACCGGCTCCCGGGGAAGCCGGATATGCAGCTCGAAAATGTTGTTTTCCAGTTGCGCCAGGCGGTGCGCCTTATCGAAAAGCGGGGCCGTTTCGAACTCCCTGCCCAGGTGCGGATTGATGTAGACACAGCGGAATCCCAGGCCGGCAAAAGCGCGCACCAGGTGCTGCGTCCTTTGGATCCGCGTGTGCCAGTCGGTCATGGGGTAGAACAGAAGGTCGGGGCGTGGGGAGGTGGATTCCGGGAGGCGCACCGCATCGCCGATCTTCTGAAACGGGTATTGCCAGCAGTCCTGGAAGGAATGGGGACGCTGCCGGGGCCGCAGCGGGAAATAAAGCCAGCGCAGGTAATACGGGCGGACAGCCTCTTTCAGGCGAGCAACGGGTTGCAACTCTCTCAGAATATCACTCAGTAGCTTATGAAAATATGGGCCTCCGGCCCGCCGCGCATCTCGCGCCTTTATTGTTCCACCACCATCGTCTGCATCGAAATGCAATCCGGTCATGCTGTACCCTTTGTCAGGGCGGGACCGAAAAAGTTCAAACCCCGCGACAAAGGAATTGTCGCTCTGCTGAATGACGCGCACGGCCGGATCATGCAATATGGCCTCCACGTTGTTTGCCACTTCCCGGCGCAAAATACTCGGGTGAGGCGCAAAAGAAGGTGAGATATTCGGTGAGGACTTCCTCGGTCGTCACGATGTCGTCCGCGATCTGCTCGGCACGGGCATACGCGGCTCCGGGAGGGTCAACGCAATCCAGTAGAACGTATCGGCCGGCGACGCCTGCTGGGGGAAAGCGCTGCAGGGCCATGGGGGATAAGTTCGGTTGCGTTCATAGGCGATCCCGCAAAATCTCCGCGACGTCCCGGCTGCTGTGGAGGATGGCGACGACCTGCAAGGGCTTCTTCTCAGGCCTGTAGACGATCAGATAGGAGTAAACCAGAAAGAACTTCACCGGCTCGTCCGTGATGTCCCTCCGCCAATGTCCCATGCCGGGCATCTTGGCGAGAAATCCGATCTTGTCGAAGATGGTCGATTGAACCCGGCTGGCGGCGGACAGACCGGCTTCCTGCGCCAGATATTGCCAGATGCTCCAGATGTCTTCTTCGGCGTCCGGCGAAAGGTCGAAATCTCTCATGGCTCCGCGTCGGGGTTCTGCTCCAGCCAGGCCGCTTTGCGCTTTACGAGCCGCGCCCAGGCTTCATCGCCGGGGATTCCTTCGCCGCGGTCGAGTTGTTCGATCCCGCGCCGGATTTTCGCGTTGATGGCAGCGCGGTTTTCCAAAAGCCAGCGGTCCTGTTCCTCCTGCGTCTGGAGAAGCCGGTTCAACGCCTCCTCCGCGCTGCCGGCGCCGGTCGCCTGGATCTGTTTTTGGAGTCTGGCCTCCAGGGCCGGGTCTTGGATGTCGATGTGCACGGGGTCCTCTTTGGTTTTAGGGTGGCTCTTTCAGGGTAGCGCTGGGGTCGATCCTGGTCAAGATCCTGTCTTTCTTAACGCGCCGGAGACAAAAAAGGGGGGCCGGCCAAGATGACCGGACAGCCTCTTTCAGGCGAGCAACGAGTTGCAGCTCTCTCAGAATATCACCCAGTAGCTTATGAAAATATGGGCCTCCGGCCCGCCGCGCATCTCGCGCCTTTATCCTCCACTACCAAGGTCAGGTTTTATGAGTCCCGGAAGACCGCCCGGAGACCTTCCTGTTCAAAATGCCGATCGTTCGTCAGGACCTCCCCGATCCCTTCCCGGCGCATCGCCTGCATCGAAATGCAATCCGTCAGGCTGTACCCTTTGTCAGGGCGGGACCGAAAAAGTTCAAACCCCGCGACAAAGGAATCATGGCTCTGCCGGATGACGCGCACGGTCGGATCATGCAATATGGCCTCCACGTTGTTTGCCACTTCCCGGGTTTGCCACTTCCCGGCGCAAATACTCGGGTGAGGCGCAAAAGAAGGTGAGGTATTCGGTGAGGACTTCCTCGGTCGTCACGATGTCGTCCGCGATCTGCTCGGCACGGGCATACGCGGCATCTCCGGGAAGGGTCAACGCAATCCAGTAGAACGTATCGGCAAAAACCGGCTTCACGGGTTCCTCTTGGGTAGCCCGTAGATATAGTGGTCATGCTGGCTGGCGCCGTCTTTAGGCATGGCGGCAAGGATTTCCGGCGGCACCCTACGCATATTCTCGCGAATCACCTCGGAGATGTGGCGCCGGCGCGGCTTCGCCGCTTCAAGGTCTTGCTCCAGCACCTGCCGAGCGTACTGCTCGGCGGAAATGCCCTGGGCCTGCGCCTTTGCGGCCAGGGCCTGGGTCTCCTTCTCCGGAAGTTCAATTGTCAGCGTCATACGATGACCCCGACTTCATCCTATCAGTTCCGGGATACTTTCCAGCGGAGCCGAGAGATCAAAGCAGGCGCCGCAAGACAAAAAAAGGGGTCCGGCCAAGATGACCGGACCCCGTTTCCCTCTTCAGGTTCGACTTACAGGAAGAACGCTCTTACGATAAACGTGGCTACTTCTTGCCGCGTTATGGAAAGGAAAGGACTGTAGCACGGGCCAGCGCAGGGGTGATTCGGATCTGCGTTCGGCAGCGTGCCGTTGGAGATTCGCAACTCGCGCATCTTCTGGATGTAGATGAAGAACTGATCGGTATTGGGTTCATCCGCGAAGTACACGCCGTTGGCGGCCGCGCCCGGAACCGCTTGTGGGTTCTGTCCGAGGAACGAGCCGAAATTGTCGCCGTATGGTGCTTGCAACGGAATTCCGGACAAACTCGTCGGGAACACGTTGTTCATTTTCGCGCGGATCACAAACACGGCCATCTGGCCGCGTGAGACCGGCAGGGTCGGGCAGTAGGTCAGGGAGACATCGCCCGTATTCTGGCAGCCCCTGGTATAGCCACGCCGATGCATGACTTCGATGTAGTCCAGGTTGGGATCGTCGAAGATGCCGCCATAACTGCCGGCGGCGGCGTAGCCCGGAATCGCCACGCTGCCCGCGGGGCAGGCGCCGACTCCGCTGCCGCCGCAAGGGCCATCTCCGAACGAACTGGCCGTGGTGACGCCGGCCGTGTTGTTGCTGCAGGTCAGGGTGAAGCCCGGGAAGAGGGTGCTGTTGCCCTTGGTGGTGCCACCACCCACGGTGGTGCATCCGGGGAGGCCGCCGGTGGCCAGCAAGTAGTCCTGAACCTGGGCGTTATCCATCTGTGCCAGGATGATCCACTTGGCCATTTCCGAACGGCTGACCAGATTGGTCGGGCCAAACAGGTTGCAGCTCTGGCCGGTGGCTTGCGTGGTGCCGCCCGAGCTGTTGCCCGTGGAGGGCGGGATGACCGGCGGGTTGCCGTTCACCACTTGCCAGAAGGTAGCGCTGATATTCGGCTGGTTGTTCAGGTTCGAGCCCTGAAGACTTACGTATGTGACGGTGCCGAAGGTGACCCGGTCGCCCAGGTTGTAAGTGTTGGTGGCCGACCAGGCAGCTGCGCTCAAGCACGTGCCGGGCAGCGGGAAGCCGATGCCCACGTTCTTGGCGATCTGGATCCAGGTGAAGAACTGATTGCCGAAGGGATTCGTGGCCGATACCGCGCCTGGCTGAACATCGACAAAGTACGAGTTGTCGTTGTTATACGGATCGGTGGATGGGAAGTCCAGGGCGTAGTTGGCGACCGAGGTCCCCCACGCGCCCGGACCCGAATTGGACTGCGAGAACCGCTTCTTGGCAAACTCGCCATACAGCCAGAGGCTTCCGTCGTTGGGATCCGTCGAGGCCCCGCCACGGTTACCGAATGCGATCACCGGGCAGGTAGCTGTCTGGGCTTGCAGGTTAAGCGGGTCTTGCACCGGATTGTGGATGATGTTGCACAAGAATGGATCGTTGGTGGTGGTCTTGTGCCTGCCGTCGAAGGGGTCGATGTACCCGAAGTCGCTGGAGTCGTAGGCATCGTCGCCCGGCCGGAAATCCCACAAGCTGGGATTGTTGGTCGAGAACGTGGCCGCAATGTTCGAGGTGCCGCCCGTGGTCATGCCGACGAACAGCTTCTCCAGCCAGGGGAACAGGCTGATGGGCGAGATCGGGTTGTTGGCGCTGGTCGCCAGACCACCGATCACGTTGGCCGGAACGTCATACATCGGCGCGTAGAAGCCGAACCCGCTGCTGTCGCACAGGGGCTCGAAGGAGTTGTTCCCGGTGTTGCCGGCGCCCGGCGGAGGTCCGGTGATGCCGGAAACCGGCGGGCAGACGCTGGGTGTCGTCCCGTTGTACCACTGGGTTTCCAAAATGGTTACCGGGTTCGGGATAGTTACGCCATTGGGCGAAAACGCGGATGAGACGCAGTTTCCCGGCGTGGTCGTGGTCGGGCACTGCGAGGTAGGCACGGTGCAGAACGGGCCATTGCCGCCCAGCCCTGCAAGGACGCCGTTGCCGGTCTGGCAGTTCGGTCCAGCCTGTTTGAGGATGTCGTACACTACCGTGCTGGTACCGAGCACATTGGTGTTGGTGTCCATTTCCATGGCGGCGCGAGCTATGTACAGCAGGCCTTCACGGAAGATCACCTGCTGCGGACGGCCATCGCCCACAAACATGCGGAGCTGCGCGCTGCTGCCGCCGCCGACCACATCCGGTCCCGGGAAGCCATTGCCTGAGGGTCCCCCCACAGGTGATGGGTCGCCGACTACCGCCGAGGTGGCAGGTCCTTGGCCAACCAGTTGCGGATCGCCCCAGTAGGTGAGCGGGTTGGCATTGGTACGGGGCACTTGCTGGAAGCCGCCATTCGGGTTGAGCTGGTTCAACACGCCCAAAGCCGGCAGATCGGGAACCTGCGTGCCGTTGCCACCCGAGGTTCCGCAGAAGGTGACCAGGGCCGGAGGACCGAAGATGTAGGACGCCGGGCAAGAGAAGACGATCGGTTGCACCCAGAAAGCCTCCCGGAAATTGCCGGCTTGCGTTCCACCGGGTGTGCCGGGGATGAGCAGGCCTACCAGGTAGTCCAGCGGGGTTATTACGCCTTCTGTCTCGACGTTAGACCCCGCAGTCGGGGCGTTTGTGTTCACCTGGGAATCGAAGCTCGCCAAGGCGCGGCCGCGGAGGTTATCCGGCTCCCAGATCACCGGCGGAACGTTCGACACCACGCCGGCGTAGGGGGCACCGTTCGGCGCGCATTGTCCGGAGCAATTGCCGGGGGTAGTAGAGTTGGGTTCGTTATAGCCGAAGAAGCCCGGCGCGGCAGTAGTTGGGCCGGTCTGCGGAGAGAGTCCGGGGATCGGGTTGGCCCCGCATAAGCCCATATTTATGCTGGCCGGACACCCGGTGAGCGTTCCGGTCCAGATGTCATCCGCCAGGTTGACGGCGCCGATGCCGGGGCTGTTGACAGTGCCTGGGTACGTATAGGGGCCGGGAGTGTAGAGCATCCCGGTTCCGTTATACGCGATCAGCTTCGGAACGGTAACCACGCGGGTACCGGCGAATGCGCCTCCGGGCAACCCGGCACAGGTGGGGACTCCCGCGCAATTCGCGTTGCTGGCGAAGGTCGTTTGCGTCTGGTCCAGGACCGGCGCAATCAGGATGATGTTGTCGTTGTCCAAGCCCATGCGTGCCGACGTGGGGTAATAGTTGGTGCAACCCGTGGTTGCGGTGCCGGCCGGATTGCCCGGCCCGAAGTTCCAATTCCCGGTGCCGCCGGCAGGTGGCGCCGTAAAGGGCGTTCCGCCGATCACGGACACGGGGTTGCTGCCCGTGGGGGTTACCGTCACGGCTGCGGGGTTGCAGAATGGCGCTCCCGCCGTGATCTGGCCGGTCGGCAGTCCGCTGGTCGGAATGACCACGTTGATGGGGATCGAATAACCGATCCAGTTGCCGTCGAAGCCACCGACGGCAGGCCCGCCGAAAATCGGAACGATGGGCTGCGTGAAGAGGTCGCTGGTGCCCACGCATACCGCCGGGTTATTGGGCGGCGGGGTGGTCGAGCAGGCAAAATCCGCCCACTTCGAAACTAACAGCACCCAGTTCGACATGTGCATTTCCAGGTCCGTAACGGTGGCCAAAAATACGAACCGTCCCTGCAACTGGTCGTAACGGATCGAGATGTTGTCGATAAAACAGGTGACGTTATCGGCGTGCGTGGGGCACAGATTGCCAAACCCCAATGACGTTCCGCCGTTCGCGCCAGACGATCCACCCTGGATGCCGAGCCACGCATCGATCAGTGCCGCATGCGAGGGGGGATAGGTGTAAGGATTCCCTGCACCCGTTTGTCCGGACGCATTGGGGTTCGGATAGCGGGCAATGGTTCGATTGACGACCGTTAGAACGTCGTCCGGACCAACCGCGATCTGCGGGGCGGGTGGCGACGTGGTGTAGTTCGGCGTCAAGTAATAGTTCGTGGCGGGAAGGCCGTCCCAGTACTTGAAAGTACCGCTTGGACCGGGCGTTGGAGCCTTCGCCTGCGGCCCGCTGGACGGGTCAAAAGTGGAATGCGTAACCTGGCCTGACGAGTCAACCTGGGATATTTTAATGCCTGGTTGCGCAGAGGCTAGCCCTGTTGCCAGGACTAAAGCGGGAAGTAGCAACGCTACATTTCGAATTCTACTCATTTACCAATTTCCTCCTGAAGTTGTCTCCTGACGAATCGGTCACCCAATCCGAAGTCATTCTGCTCGTGGCACATGGGCAGAAAGCGGTCGGACGTGTTCGACATCGCATACCTTTATACCCTGCTATCCAGCCGTAGTCAACAACAAATGTAACTCCCATGCTTTTATGCAACGGTACTTAAGCCGAGAAAAGGATGCGCAGATCCGATCCGGGCAGTAGACGTAGAACTGTACCACGAGTTGAACTGAAGAGAAAAGGGAAATTTTGTCTTAAAGGCCTATTTTTTCGATCCGCACCGTTGAAAAAGCTTGTACGGTAACAGAAGATTATAGACTTACTGTATACGAAAAATAAACTGTATAAGAAAATTATACAGTATTGATTTTGTGCCTGCGCCTCACTCCCTCTGTCAGAATGCATCAACTTTAGGTTATAGTACGATAGTCCTGGAACCCCTGGACACCTTCCGGAGCCCCTCGCGCTTTGGCGAGCCCCAACCCCCAAACCCCCCCCCAACCCCCTTGTTTGCTTGCTGTGCTACCTTGGCCTTCGGAGGGATTCTCCGCATCATTCTCCGCATCCTGGGCAAATCGTTTCCACCAATCCGGGCAGCCAAGCCCATCCAGGTGGGTGTGGCCGCCCTCCTTCTGGCCGTGCTGGCGGCCTACGCCAACCACTTTCAAAACGGTTTCCACTTCGACGACTATCACAGCATCGCCGATAACGCGTTCATCACCCACCTGCGCAATGTGCCGCTCTTCTTCACCGGCGTGGAAATGTCGAGTACCCGGCCGGATACCGCCACCTACCGCCCCCTCACCACCGCATCCCTGGCCTTCGATTACTGGTTGGGCCACGGCCAACCGTTCTGGTTCCACCTCTCCACCTTCCTGTGGTTCTTAGTCCAACTGGTCCTCATGTTTTCCCTCTTCCGCCGCCTGACGGACCGGGCCGCCCCCCACCCCTCGAATCCCTGGACGGCATTGGCCGCCACCGCCTGCTACGGCCTGCATCCCGCCAATGCCGAAACCGTCAACTACATCGTCCAGCGCGCCGATCTCTACAGCACCCTCGGCGTGGTGGCCAGCCTGCTGTGCTTTGTGACCTGGCCCGGGCAGCGCCGCTGGGGCTGGTACCTGATTCCCGCGGTGGCCGCCGATCTCTCCAAGGCCCCGGCCTTGATCTTCCCCTTCATCCTCCTGGCGTACGTGTGGCTCTTTGAAGAGAAACACTGGCGCGCCACGATCCCGGCCTTCGTGGTCACGGCCGCCGCCGCCATCCTCACCACGCAGATGACGCCCCCCACGTTCGAAGGCGGCGCCGCCTCCGCTTCCTTGTACCGGATCACCCAGCCCTGGGTGGCCCTGCATTATTTCAAGTCCTTCTTCCTGCCCACCGGATTGAGCGCCGATACCGATTGGACCTACGTCGATCCGTTCAGCCCCCAGGCCATCGCCGGCTACCTCTTCGTCATCGCCTTGCTGGCCGCGGCCTTCTACACGGCGCGGCGCCGGGAAACCCGTCCCATCGCCTTCGGCCTCTTCTGGTTTTTCCTGGCCCTGCTGCCGACTTCGCTCCTGCCCCTGGCCGAAGTCACCAACGACCACCGCATGTTCTTCCCCTTCGTGGGTCTGGCGCTGGCGGTCTTCTGGACTGCGCGGCTGGCCTTCAAAACCACACAGGCAAGAAAGCCTGTGCCACGGACACAGGCAAGAATGCCTGTGCTACTGATCGTCGTAGTCCTGGCCGCCGAAGCCGCCGGCACCCACGCCCGCAACCAGGTGTGGCGCACCGAGGAGTCGCTGTGGCAGGACGTCGCCGCCAAGAGCCCGCGCAACGCCCGCGGCCTCATGAACTACGGCATCACCTTCGCCAACCGCGGCGACCATCTCACGGCCCTCTCCTATATGGAGCGCGCCCTGGCCCTCATGCCCGACTACAGCTTCCTCGAAATGAACCTGGGAATCACCTGCGGCAATCTCGGGCGCGATGCCGAAGCCGAGCGGCACTACAACCGCGCCATCGCCCTCGCCCCCGGCCTCGCGGAACCGCGTTTTACCTTTGCCACCTGGCTGCGATCCAAGGGCCGCACCGCCGAAGCCCAAACCCAGCTCGAAGCCGCCGTGCGCCTCAACCCGCTCTCCTTCCCCGCCCGCAACCTGTTGATGGAGATCTATTCCCAACAAGGGAACTGGCAGGCCCTCGATGGCCTCATCGAGGACAGCCTGCGGCTGAGCCACAACGACGAGCTCGCCCGCCGCTACCTCGCCGAGCGCGCCTATCGCCCGCCGAATCCCGCGGGCGCCCCCCAATCCCTGGGCGACCCGCAAGCCCTGCTGCATCAATCCGCCGGAGAGTGCCGCGCCGGAAAGTACGAGGAGTGCATCGCCACCGCGCGGAAGGCGCTCGCGCTCCAGCCGGACTACGCCGAAGCCTACAACAACATCGCCGCCGCGTACCTGGCCCTGCACCGCTGGGATGAAGCGATCCAGGCCGCCACCCAAGCCCTGCGCCTCAAGCCCGATTTCGAGATGGCCCAAAAGGTCCTGCAGCGGGCCCGGGCGCGGAAGCAGGCTGAGCGCTGAAAGCTGACCGCTGAAAGCTCGTTGTGCTACCTTTAAATTTCAGATAAATTCTCAGAAAAAATGTTCCGCATTCAACCCAGGACACTCGTTCTCTGCGGGGGGCTTGCGCTGGCCGTACTGATCGCCTACGCCAACCACTTCCAGAACGATTTTCACTTCGACGATTTTCACACGGTGGAGAACAATCCCTATATCCGGGACCTGCGCTACATCCCCCGCTTTTTCATCGACCCCATGCTCTTCAGCACCATGGCGGACCACGCCACCTACCGGCCCCTCGTATCCACATCCCTGGCCATCGATTACCGGCTGGCGCGCGGACGGGCAGGTGGAATAGCGAGCCACGTTCCTTTCCATCTCTCCACCTTCCTCTGGTACATCGTCCAGTTGATCCTGATGTTTTTCCTGTTCCGCCGCATCATGGACGCCGCCGACCCGCATCCTTCCAACCTCTGGACCGCACTCCTGGCCACCGCCTGCTACGGCCTCCATCCGGCCAACGCCGAGACCGTGAATTACATCATCCAGCGCGGGGACCTGTACAACACCCTGGGAATCGTCGCCAGCCTGCTGTGGTTCATTGCCTGGCCCGCCCAGCGCAAGCGCGGATGGTACCTGCTGCCGGCCGTGTTGGCGTACCTGGCGAAGGCCCCGGCCTTGATCTATCCGCTCATTCTGCTGGCATACGTGTGGCTGTTCGAAAGCCGGGAAAAAGAAGGACAACCGCAGGAAGTCCGGCGTTTCCTGGTCCGCGCCACGCTGCCGGCGTTTCTGGTGACGGCCGCCGCCGCCCTTCTCACGGCCATGATGACCCCCAAGGCTTACAATCCCGGCGCCACGTCCGCTTTCCTATACCGGGTTACGCAGCCCTGGGTGGCGCTGCACTATTTCAAAGTCTTCTTCCTGCCCACCGACCTCACCGCCGATACCGATTGGGGCTACGATTTACCGTTCAGCATCCAGGCCCTCACCGGAGACCTCTTCGTCATCGCCTTGCTGGCCGCAGCCTTCTACACCGCCCGCCGCCGCGAAACCCGTCCCATCGCCTTCGGCCTCATCTGGTTTTTCCTGGCCCTGCTGCCGACTTCGCTCCTGCCCCTGGCCGAGGTCACCAACGACCACCGCATGTTCTTCCCCTTCGTGGGTCTCGTCCTGGCCGTCTTCTGGGCCCTGCGCCTGCTGCTGTTCCAGGAGACCGCCCGCCTCACCCTCAATCATTCCTGGCTGCGCGGCGCCATCGCCTGCCTGGCGGTGGTGATGGTGGCCGAAGCGGCCGGCACGCACCAGCGCAACATCGTCTGGCGCACCGAGGTATCGCTGTGGCACGACGTCACCGTCAAGAGCCCCAAAAACGCCCGCGGCATGATGAACTACGGCATCACCTTTGTCCCCCGCGATTACCAGACGGCGCTCCGCTACCTGCTGCTCGCCGATCGTATGCTGCCCAACTATTACTACTGCCATCTCAATCTGGGAGTCGTCTACGCCGGCCTGGGGCGCGATCGGGAAGCCGAGGAGCATTACAAACGCGCTGTGGAGCTTGGCCCGGGTGGCATCGAAGGGCATATTTATTACGCTTACTGGCTTACCGGCAAGCTGCGGCTGGCGGAAGCCCAGGCGCAACTGGAAGCCGCCGTGCAACTCAATCCCCGGGCCATCAATGCCCGCCACATCCTGATCCAGCTCTACTACCAGGACCATAAGCAGCAGGAGCTTGACGGGATGATTCAGGCTACGCTGCAAATGGATCCCCGCGATCCCGTGGCTCTGCACTTCCGGAACCTGCCCGCCGGCGGCGAGCTTTCCGCGGATGCCTTTGCGAACGAGAGTTTGGGTGGGCTGCTGCCGCCCGGGCTGTTATCCCTGGCCGCCAAAAAAAAGGACGCCAGCACCCCCCCTCCCATCAGCTCTACCACCGCTTCCCGGACCATGGGGCCCCAGGCGCTGGTCAACATTGCCAGTGGATTCTGCACCGTCGGAAAGTACGAGGAGTGCCTGGCCGCGGCCAAACAGGCGACCGAGATGGACCCCTTCTTTGCCCCGGCCTACAACAACCTCGCCGCCGCTTACCTGGCGCTGCAAAGGTGGGATGAGGGAATCACGGCCGCCCTGCAGGCGCTGCAAATCCAGCCGGATTACCAGGATGCCATGGACAATCTGCAGTACGGGCAGATTCACAAGCAGCAGACCGAAGCCGAGATCAAGAAATTGGAAGCCCAGATCAAGCAGCAGCAGTAGGTGGGGCGGACCCCCTCGCTCCGTGCAACGGAGTCGCTCCGTGCAACGGAGTGGTCCGCGTCCGTAACAGACTCCTCGAGAGCACATGAGCGGCCCTGGCAACATCCGGAGTATGGTCTGCGCCCGGCCGCGCGTACTGTGGGTGCGCCGCCGCCGGCCCGCCGGCATCTCCCCCGGCGATACCGCCGAAGCCCGCCTCGACCCCGGCCTGATCGCCCTCCTCGAAAGCCCCCTGGGCGCCGCGTTTCATGCGCCCTACACCGTGCCCGTGTCCCTCCCGGCCACCGCCGCGCTGGCCGTGCTGGCGCCCTCCCTTCGCCCGGACACATCTTGGGGCGGGCGCGAGCTGGAAGTCCAATGGACCGGCGCCCCCGGCCCCGACGACCCCGTCCTGGCCTCCGCCCGCCTCGAGGAATTCTCCGAGCGCCTGGCCTGCTTCGCCGTGGAAGGCCGCACCTTCGCCGGCCGTCCCCTGTTTCGCGGAACCCTGCAAATGGTGGCCGTGCGCCAGGGAATCCCCGTGGGCTTCCGCTCCCCGGAAGAGTATCGCGCAACCCGCCAGTGGCTGTCGGGAGGCCCGGCGAATCGGGGCTTGGCCTGCCGCGCCCCGCGCATCGTCCCGCTGGGCCAAACTGCCGCGGTCGAAGTAGAGGTGGCCAATCCTTCCGCGCAGCCCGTTTCCATAACGCTCGCCGGAGAAGAGCCCTTCGGCGCCGGATTGACCTTCGATTCCCCGCGCGTCGCGCATCTCGAACTCGCCCCCGGCGAGCGCCGCCGCGTCGCCTTTCAGGTGCGCGCCGATCGCCCCCACGCCGTCAACCTGGGCCAGCCCTGGGAACTCGTCTTCTCGGCCGGCGCCGAAAAAGTGCGCGTCGCGATCGAGGTCCCCGATCCGAATCCCGGCCGCACCTTCTACCTGCTCACCGAAGACTGCGAAACCTTCGACGGCGGACCGCTCACCGGCAACTATCGCGGCGCCGAAGCCCTGGGCAACCACAACAACTTCATGGACCCGGAAGATTACCGCTTCCAGATGATCCTGAAACCCGCCCGCCTGAACCAAATCGCCGAACGCTACGGCGCCCGCTGGACCCATTTCTACGCCGCCACCCAGCGCTTCGCGGCCCAATGGGCCGCCCGCCAATCGCCCACCGGCGAGTGGGACCGTCTGATTGCCGAGATGGACGCCTCCGTGCGCGCCGGCTCCTCACTCCACGAGTACGCCCCCCACATCCACTTCGATTACGAGCCCGACTCTTCGCTGCCCCCGCAGCCGCGCCTGGTCTACGACCCCGCGACCGACGGCATCCTGCCCAACGATTATTACCACCCCGAGACCAATCCCACCCACTGCTACCACGATTGGGACGGATCGGCCCGCGGCATCTCCTACATCAAAACCCTGGGCGACTGGAGCGCGCTCGATACCAAGGCCGGCTCCTTGCGCAAAACCATGCTGCACCTGGCGCGCCTCCAGGCCAACCGCCGCGTTCCCCTGGTGGCCCGCACCGGCAGCTACGATTTCGGCAAGGCCGCCGAAGACCAGGCCATCAGCACCCAGGCCTACGAAGCCAACGGCCTGCGCGGCAACTCCGACGCCTACCGCCCCGGCGCCGCCCCCACCCCCGGCGGCCAGATCTTCTGGTGCGCCGCCGGCGACCGCCAGCAGCCCATCGCCAACCTGCGCGACGCCCGCCTGGCGCAGTTCGCCATCACCATGGACAGCGGCTTCCCCTCGGCCGAGGAGATGAACCGCTGGTTCGCCCGCGAGCGCGAAGCCAGCCGCGGCCCCGGAGTCCACGGCATTCTCTTCACCACCCACGCCATGTTCTTCGCCGGCCACCCCGACCCCTTCCGCAGCCTGGAAGGCGGCACCTTCGAGCAGCTCGACCGCCACCTCGCCTGGGTCCGCGAGAATCATCCCGGCGTGGAATTCTCGACCGCCACCGAAGCCCTGCTCGAATACCTGGACTACTACACCCCGCGGCTCGAGGCCTCCACCATTCCGCAATTGTGCGGCGGCGATCCCGCGCGCGGGCGGTACGAGTTTCCCGTGCGCCTCCTGGGCCGCGGGATTCGCGTCGACGAAGAGCATCCCGCCACCCTGCCGATCGCTGCGCCCGCCTGTTTTTCTCCCGCCGACCTGCGCGAGCTGCGCGTCATCCAGGATGGCTGCGAGATCGCCGGCCGCGAAATCGCCCGGTCGTCGGATTTCGACTCGCGCTACCAGCCCGCCGTCACCGTGCAGTTGACCAGCCGCGCCCCCTTGCGCCTCGAAGTCGTGCTGCGTCCCGAGGCGATCGACGCCGCGCAATCCTGGTTCTGCAATGAAGTGCCGGGTAATGATCCGGTGTTCTACGACCCGCCCGAGCCCTCCGCACCCGACCTGTTGCGTCTCCGCCCGCCGGCAGTCGAAGGCGATCGCATTCGTTTTTCGGCGGACCTGGTGCGTCTGCTGATGCACCCCGTAGCCGGCCACGCCGAGCCGCTCGGCCGCCGCATCCATCCGCTCGGCGGCTTCGCCATAGCGGCCGCGCTCCATGCCGCCGGCGCCGCCGATGCCGTGCCGGTCCGCCTGAAGCTGCGCTGGGTGAAGCCCATCGACCTCGAGTCCGATTTCCTGGCCGAGTCGCACGATGGAACCGTCCGCCTGCGCGACGACAACGGAGACCTGGTCGCCGTATCGCAGGTATCGCTGGTGGCACAGGCATTCTTGCCTGTGTCTTCTTCCGTCCCCACCCCCGCACCGCCACCGCAACCGCCCCCTGACCCGCAGGTCGCCGCGCTGGACGCCTGGCAGCGCGATTTCGCCGCCGCCCTCGCAACCTACCGCAGCCAGCGCGCCTGGCAAGTCATGCTGGCCGTCCGCAAGATCTACGCCGTGCTCCTGCGCGGCACCTGGCGCCAGCGCGCCGCCCTGCTCACCTGGCTCCCGCGAGCGCTCCTCGGCCGCCCCTCCGGCCTGGACGAATACGACCTCGAGTTCCCCCAGCCGTCTGCGTATGTAAAGCGCGATGGCGATGGCCCTCCGCCCGCGGCGTGATCGCAGCATCTTGGTGGGGCAGGCGCTTTCGCCTGCCGACAGCCGGCTCTTATGCTTTCGGCGGCCTCCGGTAGCGCTCTAACATGACGGCGGTGATTTCGGCGCCAGCCGGCCATTGCCCGCGACGCTGCCCGGCATGCGTCTGATATTCGTCCAGGCGGCCAGGATCGGGCTGCACCACCTGCCCCCTCCAGGAACAGCAAGCCCATTTGGTCCGTCGGCATCCGCGCGACAAAGGCTTCGGCTTCGTCGAGCGCTGCCCGGAGGCGCTGCATGATGGCGTTCGGGCCCAGAGGCTCGCTCGTCACCAGCAGCGGTTCCCGCCTGATTTCATGTTCCAACTGACCGGCAAGGAAGCCGGGCGTCTTGGTATCACAGAATGTGATACCTTCCCGCCGCAGTTTGGGCGGCTTCCTGCCGTACGTGCGTTCACCCAGGAAGGCGTGGCAATGCTTTCTTCGGTCCTCAACAGCGAGCGAGCCGTCCTCGTCAACACATCGCCATCATGCGCGCCCTCGTAAAACTTCGTGAGGTTATGGCTACGCACAAGGACCTGGCCCACAAGATCGAGGCCCTGGAACGCAAGTACGCCGGGCACGATGAGGAAATCCAGGTGATCCTCGAGGCCATCAAAAAGCTTCTGGAACCGCCGCCGACCAATTCAGCAGCGAGGAGCTGACGCGGCTACTCAGAAAAATGACAAACTCCCCCGGAGTGGGGGGAGTGGTGCGGTCACGGATTTCCCGTGGCCGCGTTTTTTTTGGTAATGGAGAAGCATTTCAACAGAAAGGACCGGGCGCTCACCAAGAACGCCCTGCATATGATCAACATCTGCCGCATGGGTCGCCTTAAGGACGCAGGGTGTACCATATCGCCTTCTACGACCGCCGCGACAAGAAGATCACCCCCAACATGGTGGGAGCAACTTTTGATTTGACTTCCTCAATTGGCTACGGCGGTCTAGGCGCAGAAACGAGCCTCTTTAAAGCTCTTTATTACTGCCTTACCGCCGTTAGCGGGAGGGTGGTTGGCTTTGCTTGCGGATTTCGCAGACTCGCGATCTGGCCGCTGCTGCTGCCGCTAAAAACCGAGATCCGCCCGATGGTCCGCCCACCACCGCTTCCAAAATGAAAGATAGGCCGCCTCGTTCTGCTCAATGGCGCGGCTTCCCAGTGCGAAGTGTGCCATGGTCTCTGGCGTTCTGTACGGGGCGGCGGGGGGAAGCTGTAGGCTAGCCAAGCTTGGAATACCAGCTGCGGTCTGGGCCGAAAGCCCATTCGCGAACGAGGCTATCCCACCGACCGCCTCAACGCGCAAATTGCTGTCCCCGTCTTCCAGCAGCGCCGCCAGATACGGCAGAGAGCTGGCCGTGTGGATCGCAGACAGCGCGTGCGCAACAGCTTCGCGAAAGCTCAAGGCGGGGTTGGTAGAGTCGATGGCTGCCTGCCCCAGAGTAGCGATCGAGTTAGCATCGGTCCCGCGGAAGTAGTCTCGGATGCTCTGTTGCAGAATGCTGGTCTCCAGAGCGTATGCATTAAAGGTCGACACACCCTGGACCGCGGCTTTTAAGGCTGGCTCGTTATCTTGGCGGATCAACCCGCTTAGCCCTATTATCCGCTGTCGAACCGAGCTGGAGCTTGACATCCGCTGGTAGAACAGCGCGCCAACCGGCGATTGTAGCTCGTCCAGTCCGGCGTAAATTGCATCTGGAAACGCGAAGCCGAAACCTCCGGGCGCGGACTCGATCGCAGAGCAGAGTTCCGAGGCAATTTTGTCGGAGACTGAAGCCGCCGAACCGTACGCATACGCGCTCAAAACCGGGCTCAACCCAGTTGGAAAGTAGGTCATGCTTAGCGGAACTGCGCCCTGTATAACTGGCAGCAGCAGCCACCCGCTAGAGCTAGACCCCCGCTGTAGGAACCAGAGACCGCTGCCGGACGCTGTGGCCGTACCACTAAGTCCCACAGTGACCGGCACACCGGTCCAGTAGACCGGGATGATATTGCCGGCCAAGGTGGGGTCGCCCTTTATAACGCGGCTCACCTGAACGGAAAAAGACGACGCCGTACCCACTGTGAAGGCTCCCTGGGCGGCGCCAACAACGACTAGGTCAGCCGTTTGCTCAAGATCCAAAACCGAGCGCGGGGCAACGAGGCCACCGCGCACTGGAATAATGGCAACTAACATTGCCACGAATCCGCAAATCCTAAACCTGTTCATACTTCCTTTCCTCCCCTTGCCTTATTCTACCTCGGCTACGAGGGATGATCCCCTTGGCCTCCGCGCTACTGGCGCCGGGCCGTGATCCTGGTACACCTGTGCCGTGTCCGATCTTACCGATACCCCAAAAGAACCGAGAGCCTGGCTGCCAACCCTAAACCTGTTCATACTTTTCCTTTCCTCCCTTTGCCCTATTGTACCTCGGCTACGAGGGATGATCCCCTTGGCCTCCGCGCTACTGGTGTCGGCCGTGATCCTGGTACACCTGTGCCGTGTCCGATCTTACCGATACCCCAAAAGAACCGAGAGCCTGGCTGCCGACCCATAAGGACCACGGAGAGTGGAAGATCGCGGTGCTTCCTAACGGTGACTGTGGGACGATCGATGGCGGAGTTACTTCGTACGCGTTGCCTATGGTGTCGGCCCAGTGGGAGGTACTGTTATACAGACCATTTGGCGTGGGATGCCCCCAGGAGTTCCCGGCGTAGTCATCGCTAAAGCTACCGAATGCCTCATGGCCGTCCAAGCCGGCGTCCGAGGAGCCGCACGTATCCGTCAGGTTCCACGATGTCACACTCTGGTATCCATATGGGGCGAACCAGCCTTCGTCCTGCGGGTAGCCGGAGAGCAGAGTTGTGGTACTGGGGGTTATTATGGCGACGTTGAAGTTGGTAGACTGGCTCCCATCCGGGTACGTAACGTAAACTGTCAGGTCATAGTAGCAACCATTGCTCGGCGCTGTGCTGGTCGCGGTCGTGGAGGAGCAGGTCATACAGCTGAATGAGACATTGCCACCTCCATAAATTGGCAAAGTGTGCCATGTTGGCGTGCCCGAGGCTCCATTTGCGTTCGCAGTCCAGGCGGCCTGCGCGTAGTAATTACCATCCGAGAGGAGTCCTCCGAGCCACCAGAACGAATTCACTCCCGTGATGGTTGGAGCAGTAGTGAACGTCCCCGTTTGCGACCAGCCCGAACTGTTATAGGCATTATCCAGAGCAGCTCCATAAATCGGCCAAGTCCCGGCAAATGAAGATGAAAAAGCAAGCGAGAAATCGGCGGTCACGGTGTTTCCACCTCCGCTGTAAGAGGACCCGCTGCCGTACAGCGTGCACAAATTGTTATT
>Ga0208043_1000347_pt1 | contig 22051 bp, 26 predicted proteins | sample Sb_taG_12_FD_187710 | JGI IMG/M metagenome (GOLD analysis project Ga0208043, IMG submission 187710) | Peat soil microbial communities from Weissenstadt, Germany - Sb_50d_9_AC metaG (SPAdes) (version 2) | ecosystem: Environmental > Terrestrial > Soil > Wetlands > Peat | place: Germany... | reverse complement strand
CCACGACCAGCCACCGCTCCCGAATCGCGCTCTCGTCGACCATCGGCCCCGGCATGATGACCCATGACTACGCCCCCGACCACCAAAACCCTCGCACTCCCCGACAATTATTTAGAAGGAACCCCTAAGCCTTTCCCAACCCTCCGGGACCTGCACACCAGGTAAACGCTCAATGCCACAAGAACCGTCGGAAGGCAATCCCACGCAGGTCCCGGCACGTTCGTCCAGCAGGCGCGACTTCGCGCGCTGATTCTGCTGGCCGAAGTCCGGGCCCGCTTTTCTCAGTTGACCAAAACCCCACCGCCGTCCCGCGAACTTTGAACTACCACTAAAACGCTAAATGCAATCCAAGTCGTCGGAAGGCGAACTCTTCAGACTGAATCACCACTCGATCGATGGTGTAGCTGTTATAAAAAACACCACCAACCTACGACCTCGGCTCGAAACAGGCCCTTAAACACAAAAAGAGCCGCGAGGCCCACAGCGGAGGAGATTCGAGGATGAGGGCAACGCAAAAGAGGCCCCGTCGCCCGAAGGTGACGAGGCCTCTGTGCTGCTGCTTTGGTATCTACTTAATTGAAGCTACTGATCCCCTTCTGTCTCCGACTCCGAGGGGGCGGACTCAAAGCCCGGCAGTGAGCCGACGATCGAGCTGAGGGGATTGACCGCGATCATCTCCTCGGCTTTGAGCTCTTCGATTGCATCGAAGAGTTTTTCCGCCACCTTGGTGGTATCGGTGTAGTACACCACCGCCTCGATTCGTTGGCAGCGGGCAAAAGCACGACAGATCGCGGTCAGTTCTTCCTTCCACTTCAGCGTCAGCTCGACCTCCACCGCGATCGGCAATGGTGGTTGCTCTCCGGGCGGGGAAGGCGGCCAGATCACGGCGTCGGGGAAGTGGGATTCCGTCTCGCCGCGACGTCGGATCTCGACGCTGGCCAAGCGACGCCCTTGCTGGCTCTCCTCGCGATGGAGCTCGCGCTCTGAGATGATCCGGTGGTCGGGGTAGCGGCGTTCCAAGGCGGCCACGACGCTGGCGCGGGCGATCGTGTGCCGGGCCTGCTTGATGGTGACACGAGCTTTGCGCATGCCCTCCGGCCAGGAGTACCCGCCGGCGTCCGCGTGCTTGTGGGCCAATTGCCGGCCGGCGGTGCTCGCCACGTAGAGCTCAGAATGGCCGACCAGCACCGAATGCCTGTCGAGAAATCCCAACTCGACGGCTTCATCTAAGCGCTTGCGCGCCACGTCGGTGCTCAACTCCTCACGCTCGGCCAGCGCCTCGGCGGTGATCGCCCCCAGCGCGTCGGCCCAGGCAATCATCCCTGCCTGTTGGATGACCTGGGGAGGTATGAATGTTGAGTAGGCAGCATATATCGGGACCATGGGGTCCTCCTTTGCTTTGTCTCGTCCGCATCCGTGCGGCATGGTTTAAGCGAGCCGCTCGGCCCGCTGTCGTGATGAATGTCTAGGACGCGCCAAGAGGCGCGCGTGCTGTAACGGCTATGGGTCCATCAAGAAAACTTGCGGGCTTGAGGAGATAGGCGATCTGCGATCGCTCAGCGCTTTACGCCCACCTCGCAAACCTACAATCCGCTTCCCTGACGAACCCTGAACTAACTATCACCTGGGTCCCGAGAGAGCTTCTCCTCCAGCCGGCCGGCCGCGGCGAGAGCGGCCGCGGGGGAGTTGAATCGGATCTCGATGCGCACTCGCCCGTAGACCATGATGCGAGCGCGCACTTCGGTGCCCAGCAGATTGCCCCATGCTCTGGCAGTGGCGATACCGGTCTCGTCAGAATATAGACCCGGCACGGGGACGGGCACATCCTCATCGAGGGCAGCGGCCGGATCCTCGTTGCTCACACGAGCACGAGCTTGCAGCGCCTGCACGGTCCACCCCTTGTTGGCCGCTCTACGAGCGAGCTCCGCGCGCGCCTTGGGATCCTTTGCCATCAGTAGCGCCCGTCCATGGTGGATGCCCAACTCGCCACGCTCGATGTACTCGAGGATCTCCTCGGGCAGTTTGAGCAGGCTCATGAGGTGCGCCACCCCACCCAGGCTGCGCCCCAGGCGATCGGCGACCTGTGCGTAGCTCAGGCCGAACTCGTTCGCGAGCGTCGCGCAGACACGCGCCTCCTCGACGCGGCTGAGGTCATCGCGCTTCATGTTCTCGATCAGCGCCACTTGCAACGTCGTTGCATCGTCATATGAGCACACCAACGAGGGGATCGTCGGAAGGCCCGCAATCCGAGCGGCACACCAGCGTCGCTCTCCGGTGATGAGCTGATAGGTGCCTCCCGGGTGAGGACGCACGAGCACGGGCTGGAGAATGCCGTGCTCGCGCACGGACTCCGCCAACGCCGCCAGCTCCGCCTCGTCAAAATGGCGGCTTGGTTGTGAGGGGTCCGGCTCGAGGAGGTCGACCGGCAGCTCGCGCAGCTGCTGTATCGCGCGAGACTCACCGGACGCCGATTGCCGCGCCCGCGAGCGCCGGGTGGCGCCATGGCGATCGCCACCGGATATCGATTGTGTTGATTGTGTTGATGACATACTTTCCCCCTGCTTGATTGAAGACATGCTTATCCCTTGCTTGATGGTTGATTCACTGGCGCACCGACCAGCGAACGAACAAAGGCGGCGGCCATCCGGCTACCGCCTGATCAGGTAAATGCCTATCGAGACGAGCCCCAGCCGAAGCCGGCGCCAACGACGATGGGAAAGCAGAAGCCGGCCGCCGCCCGAAGGTGACGACACCTCTCGTGCCTCTGCTTGTGGTGCTACCTGGTGCTGGTGGTCAATCGTCGCTCTCCAACTCGTCGCCCTCCAACGGGGAGAGCTCAAAGCCCGGTAGTGAGCCGACGATGGAGCTCAGGGGATTGACCACGATCATCTCCTCGGCTTGCAACGCTTCGACTACGTCGAGGAGTTTTGCTTCTACTCTCGTGGTCTCGGCGTAATACACGACCCCTCCGAGGTGGCCGCCGCGAGCCCATCCACGACAGATCGTGGTCAGCTCCTCCTTCCACTTGACAGTCAGCTCGACCTCCACCGCGATCGGCAACGGCGGCGGCTCTCCGGGCGGGGCAGGTGGCCAGATCACTATGTCGGGGAAGTGGGATCGTGTCTCGCCTCCTCGTCGGACGTTCACACTGGCCAGTCGACGCCCCCGCTGACTCTCATCGCGATGGAGCTCGCGCTCTGAGATGATCCGGTGGTCGGGGTAGCGACGTTCCAGGGCAGCCGCCACGCTGACGCAGGCGATCGTGTGCCGGGCCTCCCTGATCGTGACCCCAGCCGGGCGCAGCCCTTCCGGATAGGTGTACCCGCCGGCGTCCGCGTGCTTGCGGGCCAATTTCCGCCCGGCTCGGGTCGGCGTGTAGAGGTCGGAATAGCCGACCAACACCGAATGCTTCTCGAGCAGCTCCAAGCCGGCCGCCTCATCCAGGCGTTCTTTGGCGCCGGCCACGCTCAGCCCGTCCCACACCGCCAACGCCTCGGGGGTGGTCGCACCAACCCCATGGACCCAGGCGATCATCCGTGCTCGCTCGATAACCAGCTGAGGGACATATCTTTCATAAATCGGGGCCATGAATACTCCTTGTGTTGTGTGTGTGTTGGCACCTGGACCGACCCGCGGCTCACGGGTCCACCCGCGCCTCGGGGTCTATCTGTGGCTGCGCCTCAGGATCCCCTCGGCGGCCTCGAGCGACCACGTCGTCCAGCCGGCGGGCCGCGTCCAGCGCCGCCGCGGGAGAGTTGAAGCTGACCTCCAAGCGCGTCACCCCGCCACGCCTGAGACCAACTTGCACCTCGAAACCCAGCACATCGCCCCATGCCTTGGCCGCGGCGAGACTGATCTCATCGAGGCCTTGCCCTCGTTCTCTGGCGTCCGGCGGCTGGACAGGCACATCCTCCCTGAGCGCGGCAGCCGGATCCGTGTTGCTCAGGATGGCTCGAGCTTCGAGCACCGGCGCCGTCCATCCTTTCTTGGAGGCCCATCCCCGCTTGGCCGCTTTACGAGCCAGCTCCCCGCGCACCTCAGGATCCTTTGCTTTCAGCAGTGCCCGCCCATGGCTTATGCCGAGCTCGCCCCGCTCCATGGACTCGAGGATCTCCTCGGACAGCTTCAGCAGGTCCATGAGGTTCGCCACCCCGCCCTGGCTGCGCCCCACTCGAATCCCGACCTGCCGATAGGTCAGCCCGAACTCGTTCATTAGCCTCCCGCAGGCCCGTGCGCTCTCGACGCAACTGAGGTCACCGTGCTTCATGCTCTCGACCAGTGCCTCTTTCGGCGTCGTCGAATCACCTAATATCGATCGTGTTGAGTACATGCCTACTCCTTATTGTTTGTTTGATTGATTGGCTGGCGTGTCTGCCAGTGCGAACGACAAAAGCCCCGCCACCAGAAGGTCACGAGGCCTCTTTGCTGCTGTCCTACCTTCCTGCTTGCGCCCCTTGCCGCTGGTCGCCGCTGGTCCTACCTGCCGCTATCGCCCTTGCCCGGCGAACTGCACCCGCATATGGGCAGCCCACCCCACCGTCGCCGCGTCAAAGCTTTCGCGCTCCCTGCTGCCGCACTCGCCACACACCCAATCGACCCGATTCCCGAACCCGCAGCACTCTTCCCAATCGCGAACCGGCCTGCGCTCATCCGTCTCTTTGCCGCACCGCTCACATCGACCCGCTTCACTCGCCTTGCCAGCGCATTCGTCGCACAGCCGCCACCATTCGGTCCCAAAGCTGTACGTCTCACCCTGCACGTGGCAAGTTGCAACGGCACCGCACTCCTTACACCGTCCCGCGGCGCCCTCGATTCGAGTTCCCGGCCCTGTCATCGTCTGCTCCTTCGTCTTGTTTGTCTGAGAAAATGCCCCTAGAACCACAAAGACCCCGTCACCGGGTGGTGACGAGGCCTCTTTACTGCTGGTGCCGCTTTGCTGCGCTGCTGCCTATCCCTGACCGGAGTAGTTCCACAGCGTGTTGCCGGGACGATCGCGCGCGCGCTCGAACTGCTCCTGGGTGATCAGCCCGTGTCGCAGGAAGATCCTGAACGCGTTCGCTTCGGAGACATTCATTGCCTCGCGCGCGGCGCCCTGGTCGATCTCAGCCAGCGCTTCCTCGAGCGCGAAGCGATCCGGCACACGGCGGCTGAGAGCGGCGCGTCGCCGCAGCGCCCGCTCTCGCCGGTTCAGCTCGATGTCGAACCGGATCCGTAGCCCCATTGCCAGCTCGAACGCGCGCCTCTCCTGCTCCCGCACGATGTTGCCCCCCTCGAGCCCCCAAGGCTGGGCTAGGCCGAGGCGCCGGGCCTCGTCCTTGACGCGGCTCCAGCACGCCGAGTGGAGGTGGCGGGCACGGCGCAGGGCGTCAGCCACATCCGTATCCGCCAGCGTCCTCACTTCCTTTGCCAGCGCCTCGATCCCCTCGAGGGGATCTTCGCGCTCCTGGCTCAGGTAGGCGGTGAGTCCCGCCTCAGACCAGTCTCGGGGTTGGGGCATCCTGGACGTGAACATGTGCTGCTCCCTTCCTTGTGGTTTGTTTGTGTTGGCTTGTCTCATCAGCAAGACGGGCGCCACCCGTGCTTGGACCCAGCTGCGCGCGCATGACCGCACAGCGGGGTTTCGACTTGAGAACGACAAAGGCCCCGCCGCCCGAGGGTGACGAGGCCCTGTTACTGCTTTGTATTCCTCTTACAAGGTTGACTGCGCATGTGACGCAGCCGAGCCTTTGGTCCTACGGATGCGTCAGGCGATCCCCCTCATTACAGGACGTCACTGCCGCTCGCGGCAGATCCGCCTAGAAGACGAGATCCTCCTCCTCGGCGCCCGCGCTGACACCGACGAGCTCGCTCGCCGGACTCTCCCGCTCCTGACCGTCAACGAGCTGATCGCCGCTGCCGAGCTCCTCTCCGCCAACGAACTCGTCGACCCCGACGAATTCATCGCCCGGCTCCTCATCCCGAGGCTCGCCGGTCTGCGAGCGGTCCGGGCTGTCGAGGAACTGGACGCTGTCGGCGACGATGTTGACCGACTCGCGCCTCTGCTGGTCGGGGCCCTCCCACTCGCGCCATTCCAGCCGGCCGTCGACGGCGACGCGGCTGCCCTTGCGCATGTAGCGGCCGACATTCTCCGCCGCTCCGCCAAAGACGCTCACGTCGAAGAAGTTCGGCTTCTCGTGGTAGTCGCCCTCGGCGTCACGCCGGCCCGTGCTGCACGCGACTCGCAGGCCGCACACGCTCAGGCCGGAGGGCAGCGCGCGCATCTCGGGATCCCGCGTGAGACGTCCGACTAGAACAACGCGATTGATGCTGAAGTAAGACATTGATGACCTCCGTCAATCGATGATTTATGCCCGGGAAAGAAGCTACGGATCGCTTGGGACGGTTCTCTCGATCGGCTCCTCGAGACCTCGGGCGGCGCCGCGTATGCGAAAAGCAGATGCTTGCCCGAGCGGGCAGCGCGGGGAGCGGAACAATCAGGATCCGCCCACCCGCCTGCCCTTTCGGTCAGTGGCAGTGCTTGGAGGAGAGGACGTGCGCTACGCGCACTCTCCCGCCATCGACCAGCGTGATCACCGCGGCCCAGCCCCGCCCGAGGCTCGTGATCTCGTCTCCTTCGAGCACTCCTTCGCGGGTTCGTGTGCGGGTGGTCCTGCCGTCGCTGCTCTGCGAGGTTCGCCAGGCGCCCTTCGTGCCCCCGAGCCTCGCGATCAACTCGGCCGAGTCGGGCACCACCTGGCGGTGGGCGATCAGCACCGACAGGTTGCCCATGACCTGATCGAGCAGCCGCTCCCGCCCTGGCAGGCGCAGGTCGGACAGCTCCTGCGTCCCCAGCACGAGGCTCGCGCCCGCACCACTCGCCCTGCCGAACAGGCCCACGATCCGATCGGGAGCGATCGCCGAGAACTCGTCGATCGCCACCAGCAACGGCACCGGCTGGCCCTGCAACGCCGCCACCGTCGTCTGCAGGTCCTGCACGATCGCCGCGCCGAGCATCTGGGTGAACAACGGCCGGCGGTCAGCTTCGAGGTTGAAGTAGACCACCGCCCGCTCTTTCACAACGTCGAGCAGCTCGAACCGCTCGGCGCTCGCCGCTTGTGGATCCAGCCACTGGCCGACATCGGACTCGGCCATGATCGCCAAGCGGTCACGAACACCCGCCAAGTCGCTCCGCTGACGCGCGGTGAGCGAATCCAGATAATCATTCGTTCGCTGCACCTCTGATTCCGGTAGGCCCCGGACGAGCAGATCCATCCGCTCCGGGTCCAGGTGATCAACGATGCCCTGAAGGCTGACCTCGTGGTCTGCCTTGCGCAACATGCGGACCACGTGACCGAGGTAGCGCTGGGCCTGGCGCAGGTAGTGCGGCTCGGTGTAGTGCTCGCCGCCCAACACCTTGTCGGCGATCTCGGTCTCGCTACCGCGAGCGTAGGGGTTGTAGATAGATGGCCCCTCCGGTGTCCACTCGACGAAGCGTCTTCCCGCGGCCTGCGCCGCGCGATAAATCTCGCTTCGCATGTCACGATCGCCCTTCGGGTCGACCACGATCGCTCCCATCCCGTGCTCAATCGCACGCACTGCCATCCAGGTCATCGTGACCGTCTTGCCCGAGCGGGTGGCGCCGACCACGAGCGTGTGCGTGCCCCCGGTGGGACCACCGAGCGGGATCGACACATCGCGGCCATCCTCATCGCGGGCGATGATCAGTTCCCCGCCGCGCCACCAGCCGTCCACGCCCACGGCGCCTCGACGCGCCGAAGCCCGCTGAAGGACGGTGCGCAACGCGTCCAGCGGGCCCGTCCGGGACGCGGCTATCTCGGCCAGATCGGCGCCCGCGTCGAGGTCCTCGCGGTGCCAGCGGCGACCGTGGACGGCCGCGCCGAGCACGGTGACACCGAGCGTCACGGCGGCGCTTCCTAGAGCGTGGAATCCGAGCATGACGCATACCGCTCCACCGGCGGCCCAGCTCCAGTGCAGATGCTTGCGACGCATCACACGCGCGGCGAAGTACGCGAGGATCAGGCCGAGTGCGACCTCGACAGTCGTGCTGAGCAGCCAGTGGAACAGCTGCTCCAATGGCGCCAGCTGGTCGGGTGGGTTGGCTGTCGGTTCAAGGGGTGAGTTCGATGCTGAGGGCATTACGCCACTCCTTTCTGGACCGTCCCCGAGGGAGCGGTCGATATGGCCAGCGCGAGCCGGCCGGGGTTAACGAGCGATGGCGGACCAAAGGCCCGCCATCGCGGTGGTGTGGTGCTGCGTGGCGGGCTGTGCGAGCCCGCGGGCTCTCCTACCCCGCGGGGTGGTGCGGGGTAGGAGAGGACAGCTCAGCGGGCGATCAGCAGATGATCACCCCCTCGCAACGTCCCTCGTCTGCCAGCAGCGGCAGCGCGAAGACCGTCGTTCCCTCTGGGGCGCCGCTGTCCAGCCACTCAGCCAGGGTGGGCGAGAGCATCAGCGCCGGGTCGAACTCCTCACCACGCTCGTAGGCGATGGCGTGAAGCGTCCGGATGGATGGTGTGCGCATTGTTATTCTCCTATGTGCTTGGGCTCTTGCGCCGCTCGTCAAAGGTGGGCGCAAGGGCTTTTGACGGCCGTCCCTTGTGGGGCGGTCGTTTTTTCTGTGAGACCGTCCGGCGGGAGACGCGGCCTATAAAGGCGCGCCCCGAAACGACTGCCGAACGCAAAACGGCGAGCTCAATTGCTCGCCGTCAAGGTGTGTGCTGCATGGCGGCTGTGCAAGCCCGTCAAGATTTTTGGTTCAGGGCGGGCGCTCGATGCCCGTCGTGCGCGCCGATCGCGGCGCGAGGGTCAAATCAGCCGGTAGCCGACGCCCCACACGTTGATCACCCAGCGCCGATCGCTGTTCGCCTCGAGCTTGCCGCGCAGGCGGCTCGAGTGAGTGTCGACGGTGCGCGTCGACCCGCGCGACTGATAGCCCCACACCGCGCGCAACAGTTCGTCCTTGGCGAACACGCGCTCCGGGTCGCCCGCGAGATGCAGGAGCAGCTCGAACTCCAGCCGGCGCAGGTGGATGCCGTGGCCGTGCAGTCTCACGGCGTGAGCGTTTGGATCGATCGCGAGCGGTCCAACCTGAAGCGCGCGTCCGTGCCCAGCGGTGTGCTCGGTCCGGCGCAGGATCGCCCGCAGTCGTGCCCTCAGCTCGAGGTAGCCGGCCGGCCGGGCCAGGAAGTCGTCCGCTCCCTCCTCGAAAGCCCGGAGCACATCCAGCTCGTGCGCTTGCGCGCCGGTCACGATGACTGGGAGCTCCGGTGGCCAGGGCGCGCCACGGAGATCGGCCGCGCGGATCTCTTCCAGCAGGTCCAGGGCGCCACGCGGCGAGTCGAGACTTCCCAGCACCGCCAGCTGCGGGGCATGCTCAGCGGCCAGGGTCCGGGCGTGCGCCGCGGTGTGCGCAAGCTCAGCCCGATAGCCATCGGCGGTGAGCTGCTCGACGATCGTTCGCCCGAGGCCCCGGTCGGACTCAACCACGAGGATCGGCCCGGCGCTGGCGCGCTGGCGCGGATAGAAATCACATACCCGAGCCCCATCGCCGGCGCTCGCCCCACGCATGCGAGGGCCGCTGAGCGTTTGCCATGCGAGGCGCTCGACGGTTGCCGATCGAGCCGTCATCCGAGCTCCACCTCGCGGGGGCTGATCCCCAGGCCATCTCGCGCGATCAGCGCCAGCACGTCACTGTGGATCCATGGCGTGTAGGTCTTTCCGCCGCCCTCGGGGAGGACCCCGAGACGTCGAGCCAGCCAGCTCGTCTCGCCGCTCTCCTTGCCTTTCGCGTCGCGCTTGACACGCCCGCAGCGGATCGCTATCTCGCTCATGCTCACTCCCTGCCACTCGACCGCCGCGAGCACCGCCTGACGCAGTCCCCGGTTGAGCACGATGGGGCTCCCCTTGACCCGCTCGAGCTCGGTGCGCAACATCGCCGTGGAGACCGCGGTGTCCTTGAGATAGCGCGCGAGCGATCTGACGGTGAGCGTCCGCACGGGCTCGTAGTCCTCCAAGCTGGCGATCGCTTCGCGCACGCTCACGGCCTTGGGCTCGCCATCCGTTCCGAGCGGCGGATACTGGCGCCAGCGCAACTCGGGGATCGACATCCCCGTCTCAAGGAGCTCCAGCCGGTAGGAGCAGCCATGCCGGTCGACGATCTGGTGCTCCTCCTCAGCCGAGGCCGTCTGCTGAACGATCTCCGATTCCTCGGCTTCTTCCTCAGCGAAGGGCGTCCGCTCCAGGTCCTCTGCTGTCACCGCCCGGCAGCGGCAGCGATGGTGATCGTCGCGGGTGTCTGCCATGTAGCGGCTGCAAACCAGGGCCGCGTTCTCAGCCGGCTCATCGGCGGCGAGATGAGCGACCAGCAGACCCTCGCCGAGAGTCGCGGCGTCGCGATCCACGACCAGCACGCTTCCCGCCGACCCCGGCAGGGCGACCACCTCGCGCGGACGGCCCATAGCGTCGGTGTAGCGATCGAGCTCACGCCGCTGTTTGCCCACGCGGTGCTTGCGCCGCACCCGGGCACGGACGGCTCGTGGCGGTGGGCCTCCCTTGTGCCGAGTGGATCTGCGTGCATTGGGGGGCGCGGGTGAGATGGTGGGTGAGGTGGCGAGTGAGGTGGTTTGAGTCATGACTGTCTCCTGGCCGATGGGGCAGCTGTACGGGGTGTTGGGACAGCCTTGTAGAAGCCAATCGAGCAGCCGTCAAGCAGTGAGAATCGACCTGAGCAGCGACCACGCAGAGCTCCGAGAACCCCTTAAGGGGGTTCTCGGAAATGTCCAATCAGCTCGAGCACCCGAGCAAAAGTTGGCGCGAAAACGCTCATCGAAGACCGACCGTCGTCCCTCCTCGAGGACGTGTGGAGGCCTGCTTTGAGCATCCCTATCGACGAGCTGTGGAGCTCAATCGATTAGGCCGGCGAGGAGATCACCGGGGGCGCTATGGACCGGGGTCAGCGGATGGGCAGCGAAGGACCACGCCTACTGGGCTGCTTGAAGACTCGCCGGTGAGGATGACCGTGAGCTATGTGGGGGGGTCGGCGTGTGCCGAATGGCTCAGGGAAGCGAAGAAATGAAGAGGGCGAGCGTAGCCGCTTGGTGCAGACAGCGCAAGCCGCGACGCTTACAGACGCCTCGAGTGACGCCGTTGCCCACCCAGCATCCCTGCAGTTTGGCTCTGCAATGCCGAAATGCGCGGTAATGGAGCGCAGTCGCGTCACTTGCGCGGCCTAGGGCGACTGCGGCAAGTCAGCGCTCGGAGGGGCCGCGACTGCAACACGCAGGGGGACAACGGCGCAATTTTCAAGGCAAACTCATGAGCGTTCCCACGCCAGATCGCGAGCTATGCCCAGCGGTCCTCCTCGGAGGCCTACACGCCGATATCTGCTTCAGCCGACAACGGGTTGAGCATCTGTGATGGCCCGTCAGGACTCGTTGTGAGGCGATGAGGTCATCATCGCTCTGCTCGACCCCAACCCCAACGTCAGATGGCCAACCGGCGGGGAGTCACCGGCGGCCCGCGGGGCATCCAAAGTGGTCGTTAGGCTCGCCGTCATCGTGAATGAGCAGGATCGGTTCGACGCGCTGTTTGACCTCCAGGACTCCTCGGAGCAGAAGGCCGATCGCCTGTTGCTCGACAGCGTTTTGGTGGAGCATCAGGCGCTTGGCTCCGGGCGTGGGCACGGTAGTGGGCACGAGCAGTTCGAGATGCGGCTGCGCTCTCCCGCGGGTACCGACGTGCGGGCGTTCTTCAAGCCGGCGAATGGCCTGCGTCAGCGTTCGTTGGAGATGTTTGGTCAGACACGGACCTCCTGTGTGCTCGCCGAGGCGCTGGCGTGGCGGTTCGCGGTTGCACTCGGCGCTCCGTATGAGAGGCTTGTGGCGCCCTGCGTCCTGCGCTTCTTCGATGTGATCGACACCGACGCTCCGGGTGCCATGTCGCTTGCGTGTTCGGGTGTGGATGAGAGCTACGCGCCGGCGGATGAGGTGCCCGAGCAGTGGGCGGCGGCCGCGCTGTTTGACGCGCTCAGCGGCCAGCAGGACCGTCACAGCGGCAACTGGCTGTGGGACGAGGAGTCGCGGGCGCTGCACCTGATCGATCACGGCTACGGCTTCGCGTGCCGCGGCGATCACTCAGCGAACTCCGAGATCTTGCGCGTTCGTCGCCAGCGCGGACCGCTGGGACTGAGCGAGTCTGAGCTTGCTCTGCTCGGCCCGATACTCGACGATGCCGGCCTCCTCGGTGTGGAGCGTGTCCTGTCTGACCCTCGCGCTCGCTCGTTGCGTTCCCGTGCGCAGGCCATGACTGAGCCGCCTCGTGTGATCTTGCGTGAGGGCTCGTTCCATTAGCGTGGAGTACAGCTGCGTCGCGGAACGGCCATGTAGGCTATGATTACTCAAGAGCTAACCTACGGTGATCGACTGAGAGGCGAAGATGGTTCACGTTGAGTTCTGGCGTCCGGGCAGCAAGATCGGACAATCTGAGTGCGTTGCCACGCTCACACAGCGCGGGCGATCACAGCCTCAGATCGAGGGTCGTGAGCCACTCCTCATCGATCTCGAGCGGGTGGTGCTCAGCATCTCCACGGGCGAGGCGATTCGTTGGGAGGATGACCCGGAAGAGTGGGCACGGAGCCTGACCGGCTCCTACCGCTCGCCGTATCTGCTCGCCGAGATCGTCCACGACGATCACCCTACGCCGGAGGACGCCGGCGAGCGGCTCATCGTGCGCCAGCGTGTGCACAGCGGCTCCTGATGCCGCGCACGACACGCTCCGATCCGACCGCCAAGCTTGTCGGGCAGGCGATCCGCCAGGCCCGCCATGACGCCAGTCTCACCCAGGCGCAGCTTGCTCAGCGACTGCGGACCACTACGCCTTACGTCACGAACGTCGAGGCGGGCCGCGCCAACCTGACGGTGGGCCAGCTTGCCTCGATCGCCGACGCGCTGAACGCGGTCCTCGACGTCAATCTGCACGTCGTCGACGACGGACGCCTCGCCGTTCAACGAGCGAAGTGACACCGACTACTCCGGGCCGGGCCGGCGAGGGTCACCGGCGAGCCTTGTGCTCCCAAGCGTCGGCGAGCAGCTCGCCGAGTAGGTCAGCGCCGATACCTGGGAGGCTCACGGAGACGGCGCGCAGGCGCTTGCCCCACCAGAACTCCTCACAGACGTCGGCCTCGTTCTGTACGGCGGTGTGGATGCCGTCCTCGTCGAGCATCACGTTCATGTGATCTTCATCCCAGAGCGTGGCGAAGATCCTGCCATCGACTCGGAAGGACGGCCGGCCGTGGTGGTCCTGCTCGGTCACGTCACCCAGCGCCAGCGCGATCGCTCGAGCTTCCTCACGAGAAACCATGAGCTGCTCAGGCCGGTGGCTCGGGCCGATAGGTGCCGAAGCTCCAGGTGTGTCCGTCGAGGTCCCGCGCTGAGTACTCACGCGAACCGTAGGGCGTGTCTTCGATCTCGCGTGTGATCTCGGCGCCGGCGGCCTTCGCTTGCGCATAGTGAGCGTCGACGTCCTCGACGGCGACATAGATCGCTTGTGATGCCGGATCGCCCTGCCCGAACATGATCATGCCGTTGCCGAGCGCCATCTCGGCGTGATGGATGGTGCCATCCTCGTCGCGATGGGCTGCGCGCTCGGTGAACCCGAACGCTCGGGAGAGCCACTCGAGCGCGGCGTCCGCGTCGGTGAAGCGCATCGTCGGGAAGATGCTTGGTGCCTGATCAGCCATCTCTGCTCCTTCCTCGGATTTGCGCCGAGATTACGCTGCGTCCGCCGGTGCGTCTTGGACAAACGTAACCCGCTCGGAGAAGTAGGCCGTGGGAGTCGTGCTGGCGAAGGCGCGGAAGTCGCGGTCGAGGTGTGCCGCGAGCGGGGCCGCGACGGTCAGCATTCCGCCCGATACGAGCATCCTGCACGTGTGCTCGGCCGATGCCGGAGGCTAGTTGATCACCCGCCGGCCCCAGGCGAAGGAGCTTCCGAGCCAGCTGCCGGTCAACGGCAGCACGTAGACGCCCTGACCGGAGGAGTGGATCACCCAGTTGTTCCCGAGGTAGATCCCCTCATGGATGATGTTGCTCTCGGTGGCCTTGCTGTTGAAGTGGGCAGACCCGAAGAACAGCAGGTCGCCGGGTGCGAGCTGATCGATGTTGAGCCGCCCAGAGCGCGGGATTTCGCCGGCCTGTTCGGCCGCTGTGCGTCCACGGATCTGCTTGCCCCATGGAAGCCCGGAGACCCTGTACACGCGCCATGCGAACCCGGAGCAGTCAAAGCCGCCGTGTTCGAGGCCGTCGGCGGTGCTGTCGGTGGTGCCGCCCCACACATACGGGTAGCCGATGCGCGAGACGGCGATCCGCAGCGCCTGGCGCTGAGCGGCGGTCATCTTTGGGAGCTCGAACGCGGTCAGCGCTTCCCGCGCGTCTGAGACGTCCCAGGCGGTCACGTCGATCACCCTCGCAAGCGACCAGGCGGCCGCGGCGCGGGTGATTGGCTGATCTGGGAACAGGTCGAGTCGCTGTGCACCCACCGGGTGCTCGTAGTCGAGTTCCAGAAAGCGAGCGACCACCTCCGTTCCGAAGTAGGACGGCGGATTCAGTCCGGCCGTCGCAGCCATCGCCTGCACGTGCACTGCGACGCTTGCCAGTCCGAACTCTTCGACGAGCATCCGGTCGAACGTCGCGACGGTGACCGGGTTCTGCGCGGTGTGGGCGAGCGGCGCCGGTGGCGCCACCGGCGTACCGGTTGGTGGCGCGGGTGCGATGGAGGGACTTTGCTGGTCGGGCGAGTGGGGTTCGCCGGTGGTTGTCGGTTCGCCGGATGCGCCTGGTCCGCCGGCGCTCGGTTCGCCGTTCAGGTTCGGTTCAGAGGTTGCACTTGGCTGGCTGGGAGCGGTGCTTTCTTCGCCCGCCCCGGGCGGGGTCGGTTGGACGCTCGCGCTCGGCAGCATCGGGGCGAGCGCCGTCATCGTCGCGTTGGCCTGTGCGGCGGAGAGATCAGCGGCGCCGGAGAAGGAGCCGGCGCTTTCGGACATGAGGCCGTCGGCGAGCACCTGACGCTGCTGGGCTGAGTCCCAGCTTGCGACCGAAACCGCGGCCGCTGCACGCTCGCAGCCGAGCGTCCCGGAGGCGAGCAGCATGATGAGCGCGAGGGATGTGCATAGCGCCCGGCTGCGGGCACGCTCGAGCAGGGTGTGCGTCACGAATTTTCATATCGGTGGTGTGTCTGCCGCGCTACATCTCGTAGCCGGCAACTCGACATATCGACCCCCCTAGCGGTGGATTACGTCGTAACTTTCGTGATATGATTGGACGATGGCCACGAAGTCCGCCCCGTTCAGCATGCGTCTGTCGAAGCGGATGGAGGCGCTTGTCGATCGGGAGGCCAAGCGCACAGGTCGTAGCAAGGGGGCCATCGTCGAGGCGCTCGCGGAGGAGGCGTTGCGGATGCGGCTGTTCCCGGGGATCGGGTTCAATGGCAAGGACTGGGAACGGCGCGCATGGGTGATGGGGACCGGGCTCGATGTGTGGCAGGTCGTCGATGTCTATAAGGACGTCGGCTCGGTGGAGCGCATGGTCGAAGGTTGGTCCATCAACGAGCGGCAGATCCAGCTTGCGCTGGACTACTACAAGATGTTCCCCGAAGAGGTCGACGCCATGATCGCCGATAACAAGCGACCGATCGAGCAGCTCGAAGAGGAATATCCGTCCATTCCTGTGCTTCGAATTCCCGTCTGAGCAAGCGCCAGACATTTCGTGAGGCTTCTCCTCGACGCACACATCTCGGCGCAACGCGTCGCCGTGCCGCTCCGTGATCGAGGTCACGACGTCCGGGCCGTCGCCGAGGAGCGCAAGTTGGACGGCACTCCTGACGAAGAACTGTTGGCGCTGGCGGCCGAAGAAGAACGAGTGCTCGTCACGTGCGACGTCAGGGACTTCCCCGCGATCGTGCGCCGCTGGGCCGAGGCCGGACGCCCGCACGCGGGCTGCGCGATCATCGTCAGGATCGACCACAGCGAGTTCGGGGCAATCCTCGACGTCATTACCCGCGCAATCGCTGTGTATCCAGTGCGGGCCGACTGGAAGGACCTGACGCTCTTCCTCGCCAGGACTCCGCCGGCGTAGCCGACCAACCCAGCGCAGCCGTTTGCGACGGGCGAAACTGCTCTGTGCGCAAACCATGCGCTGATGGCCGCGCCACCGGTCGGAATTGGCTGACGAAAGGCTCGCGCGGACCTTTCGGTCCTGCGTCGGGTTCCGGCAGCTACGTCCCCGTCGTAGCCAGCCCACATCCTCGGGTCCCGCCGCCGTCCACTGAAGCAGATGCGCCACTGCTGATCGACGCGGATGCTGTAGGAGCCTGCCCGCACCGCGTCTTCTTCTCATCCCCGCCGGGTTATCCCGGTGACCTCCCATGCCCGGCCAAGGGCACTGCCATAGAAAGCCACAATGACGAGGACCAAAGCACGTTGCAGCGCGGCACTGTGGGTGTTCGCGAGGAGCGCTACGGCGAGGCCGAGCTGCACCGAGTAGCCCACAACCGAGATTGACGCGAAGACGAGATTCAGCTTTCTGTTTCGAGAGCTGGAGGCAAAGTTTCCAGCCCGCTTTGCCCTCGGTATCAGCGCTCTGGTGGCCAGGAGGCCGACGGTTGCCATTGCGATGCTCGAGAGCCCGAAGACGACTGAACCACCGGTCAACGCCAGGATCGAGACGAAGAAGATATCTACCAGGACGACAAACGCGCTCCCGGCCAACACAGTCCGCAACTCCCGAGTCGTGGGGTTCTCGTCATCCCCGTTGACGACCGATACGGCAACGACGAGCAACCCCAAGATGGCAGCGGACGCGCCCGCGCTTGCGGTGAAGAAGCTCTCGTAGTGGCCAACCACAACACCACCTTATTGGGCACCACGGCGCGTGCAAGGGGACGCACGCGCCCTTGACGCCGTAGGACTGTGCGCTGCAAAAGCCGAAGAGCCCCAGGCGATCTTGAGCCAGTGGTGCCCTAGCTGCTCGCCTTGCGGCGTGCTGCTCGTCTAGACATCTGGACTAGTGCGATGGCGACCACGTAGAACACGGCTCCCACCCCTCGAAAGCCGCCGAAAACGAAGAAAAGACCCATCGCTGGCAACGCCGCCCAGTACCATGGTGACTTCACCTGATCTCGCCAGGACGCTGTGCGCCACGTCGGGTCGTTCGCGGCTTCTTTCGCCTGGCTCGCCCATCGTTCGGTGAGCCGCTGATCCCACGGCTTCTTGGAAGCATTCGAGGTCACGGTTCGAAGGGTATCAGCGGACTCTGAGCCTTTGGAGAGCAGAGGACTCCCTGTGCGCTGCTGGCGGCGTTCGTGTGCGCAATGGTTTGTTTGCCGACCAGAAAAATGGAGCCAACCGAAGTCAATGCGAACCGCTCGGCCCAACTTTCCGGCGGGCGGATGTCGCTCGATGATGCGGAGTAGTCCTCGCTGACCGTAGTAGCCGGGACGAACGAAACCCCGGCGGTTTGGCCCGTCCCCCGAGGGGGCTGCACAGGGACCGTCCCGGGATCTTCGCGTCTACGGTCGCGCGCACGATCGCCGATGAGCCGGAATGTCCAATAGCATGGCCAAGTCACTGGCCAAGCGCCTGGCTATCGGCTAGCATGTAGCTACGCCAAAGCCCTAGAGCACACGATCAAGTGCCACGATGAGCGAGGGGACCATGTCAAAGCTCCGTTCAGCCCCACTGCAAGCCCACAGAAAGGCCGTCGAGTCGAGCATCGCCGATGTCGTCGGATACCTCCAGGAGGTGCTCGGACAGAAGCTGGTCGCGCACATTGCCGGAGTAGCTGACCCCAGGACAGTTGCGCGCTGGGCAGCCGGCGAGCGCGCTCCACGAGCAGAGCACGAGCAGCGTTTGCGCTGTGCCTACCAGACGTTCCAACTGCTGCTCGCCGAGGAGTCTCCCCACACCGTCCGCGCCTGGTTTCTCGGCCTGAACCCACAGCTCGACGACCAGTCCCCCGCACAGAGCATCCGCGAAGGAGACTTCCGCGACGTGCTCGTGGCCGCTAAGGCGTTCCTCGCCGGGGGATGAGTGGCGCGCAAACGGCCGAAGATTGTTGAGCCACCGAAGAGCGGCCTGTGGCGGGTCGGTCGCTCACTCGACCCCCTTCGCTTCAGCGACCCGCTCGACCCCGGCCTGCTCGAAAACCGCACCACCGGCGACCGCTTCGACAGTCCCACCGGCGACTATCGCGTCTGCTACTTCGCGACGGCGCTCGACGGGTGCTTTGGAGAGACACTCTCCCGTTTCCGACCCGACCCCGGTCTGAGCGCGATAGCCCACGAAGAAGGTTTCATGGCGCTCGGCGAGGTCCCGGCTGACTGGCGCCACCGCCGTCTTGCGGTCCGCGCCATCCCTTCACCGAGCGACGTGATCCCAGCGATCCGCTTTCTCGATGTCGAGGCAGCGGAGACTCGCGCGCTGCTTCGTAACGAGCTCGGCGAGCTGCTCGCCTACTACGGCTACAGCGACCTGGACGTACCCACGGTGCGCGGCGGAGACCGCCGTATAACGCGCTGGATCGGGCGCTGGGCCTACGAGCAACGCGACACAGACGATCGCCTCGAGTACGCCGGCATCCGCTACCTGTCACGGCTCTCATCCGAGTGGGAGTGCTGGGCGCTGTTCGAGGACGTGGCGCTCGACGAGCAGGAGAGGCGACCAATCACCCGCGACGACCACGCACTCACACGCATCGCCGAGCTTTACAGCCTGACGGTCTTCTGAATCGCCTCCAATGGAGCCAACCCGACTCGAACCGGTGCCGGCGGGCCCTGGCCACGCGCGTCCGTAACACGACCGAAGCTGCGTTCTGCTTGTCGTCCTCAACGGGCGTGGCGTCCGCCGCTTGTTATCGACCTGCGCGCTTGTCGAACCGGCAGTGCGGAGGAGTGGATCAGTCCGGTTGGGCGTGGTCCAGTTGGGCGTGGCCCATGATGAGGGGTCGCACGATCGCCGGGGCCTTGGGCACACGCGTGTGCTGGATGTCCTCGACCCTGAAGCCCGCGGCGTGCAGGCCAGCGAGCGTGTCGCGGTTGCAGTGGCAGCCATGACCGATCCGCAACCAAAACGGGTGGATGCGATCCTGCCAACGCGCAACGCGCGGATCATCGCTGCGGACATGCTCGAGAAACAACAGAGTTCCATCGGGAGCCAGCACGCGCCGGACCTCAGCAAGCGCCTGGGCCTGGTCGCGCACCGTGCACAAGACAAGCGTCGAGATGACCGAGTCGAAGCTCGAGTCGTCGAACGGCAGGCGATCGGCTGCTGCCTGCACGACGTTCGCGTCCGGGCGTGAGGCGGCGACCCGACGTTCGAGGCGCTCGATCATCGACGTCTCGGGCTCAGTGAGGGTCAGCACGATCTGATCACTGGGGTAGTGGCGCAGGTTCAGGCCGGTACCGGCACCGAGCTCGAGCGTGCGACCGCGAGCACCGAGCAGCAGCCGTCCGCGCATCTCCGCCAGCCCAGCCTGCTCGCTGCGCCTGATCACGCGGTCGTAGCCGGCGGCGAAGATGCGTCCGTAGAGGCTGATGTGGCGATCATTTCAGATCGTGTCCCACATGACGTGCCTTATTGCTCTCCGGTCCAACTACATGTCAGATGGGAAAGTCGGGGTCCAACTCGATGTCATATTGAAAGTGGCCTGAGCGGCAACAGAATCACTCCACCCGAGGACTTCAACTCGTTACTACGACTGTCCGTCAGTCGCGTCCGCGAGGCTCAGCCCAGGCGGACTCTCCGGTGGAGAGCCTGTGGGCGAGCAGAGCGCTGGTAGTCATCAGCGCAGCGGCGAGCGCAAGCGGAAGTGTCAGATCGACATTGATCACGAGCAGCGCACCGACCAGAGCCCCCGTGAACATCGCGCTCACCGAGATCAGGCGTCGGGCGGGGTGGCCGCCCGCTCCTCCGGCCAGCCGGGAGTCCGCCGCGATGCCCGTCAGCGTCAGCGTCAGGACCGTCGTCGTGAGATCGGGCACAGCCAGCCGCCGCGCGGTTGCGTTCTGGATCCCCATCGCGACCGCCAGCGGCACGGTCAGCGCGTAGCGCCCGCCCCCGGACACGGGCTGACCGACGATCGCCGCGAGGACCACCGCGACCAGCACGGGCACAAGGGCGATCGTGCCCGCCGTCCGCAGGTGCCGTCCGCGGTGGGCGCCAAAGTGGACAGCGATCCGACCGCCGGCCAGCGCTCCCAGGAGAAACGCACCCAGGGCCGCCAGAGACACCGGCGCTGACAGCCCCGAAGCTCCGGCGAGAGCGAATCCGAGGAACACGACGTTACCGGTCATGTTGGCGACGAACACGTGACCGATCGCGACATAGCTCACGGCGTCGACAACGCCGGTCACCACGGTCAACACGATCAGCAGCGAGGGTAGCGGTCCATGCCCGCTGCCAGCCCACGGCCACAGTTTGTAAACACGCCCAGCTCCGAGCGGCCCTTCGGCTCCCATCAAGAGACGGCGAGCTCGCCCGGCGCATGTCGCTGCATGGAAGCCTCGTGCGCCCGCAGGGCGCCTGGCTCGAGCGTCGCCTCGAGGATCAGCACGGTCGCGCACAGCAACGCCCAGAGGTGGGCGACGAGCGCCCACAGGCGCTCTTCGAGTCCCTGGTAGGGAGCGAACGAGTCATGCAGAAAAAACGTGACGATCCCCGCGACCAGGATCACGAGAGCGCCGCTCAACACGAGTCGCCCGAGCCGGCTCGGCCAAGCGGAGCGGGCAAATGCGAAGCCCGTCAGCAGGAGTGTGACCTTGATGCCGACGCTCAGCCACGCGTGCGCGTAGAAATGCCAGGAGGCTGCGCCCGCGTCGTAGCGTGATTTGCATGCCCTGCTCAATATCGGTGAGCAGTCCATCTGCAGCCATCCGACGAGGATCGCGCAGACGCCGGCGAGCACGAAAAACAACGACATCGCCAGCGGCCACGGCCGCGTACTCAGCGACGGCATGATCGCAACCGCGAGCGCGATGAAGCCAAGTCCCCAGATCCCGACGAAGATCGTGAAGAGCCAGGGGTTCGCCGCCCCCTGACGGCCGAGTTCGCTTATGTACTGACGAATCTGCGAGAAACGGGGTTCGAGAGCGCCACCGACCACCCACCCGCCGACGAACACGACCTGGGCGACGATCGCAGCACACGCCAACAGCAACGTCCGACGGCGCGCCGCCTCGGGCAGAAGCGGCCACCCTGCTGGTCTGAGCCAAAGCGCGACGTCACGTAGCACGTTCTCCTTGGATGCTAAACGATGGATGAGGGCGGGTGTTTTGGGTGGGAGACAACAAAGCGAGTCGCCCGAAACAAAGGTGGGCGTCGCCGGTCACAGGGGTGGGAGGGTCGAGGCCTACTCAGGTCTTGGATGTTCGGCCGGCAGGCGCGACTTCGCGCGCCGATTCTGCTGGCCGAAGTCCAAGCCAGCTGAGTTATTACAAAAGGCCGGCAAGGGAGGCGGCCGAGATCGGCTATCGCCTGCAGCGGAACGTCATGACCCCATGCTCCCGTTCTCGCTCAGTTGAGCGATCACCCAATCGATGATGGTGTCGAAGCGCTCCTTGGTGAGGGTGTGCCCGCCTTGCGCGCGGTGATGCTCGAGGGCTTGCGGTGCTCCCGCCTCGCGGTAGGCGCGTGCGGCCCCTTGCACGATCTGTGGAGTGTCGGCTGAGTAGCGGTCCTCGGTCGCTGAGAGCAACAGCAAGGGCCGTGGCGCGATCAGCTCGAGGAGCTGCCCTATATCGGTCAGCTCGAGAATCCCGGGGATCACATGCGTGAACTCGATCCCGGTCCGATCGAGCATCCGCTGCTTGTAGCTGCACGCGCTGCCGCTCGCGCACGCGCAGCTCACGCGCTCGTCCAGCGCGGCCAGCATGATGGTCACATTGCCACCATATGAGTGCCCGAGCACCCCGACTCTTGAGCGCTCGACGCGCTCATCGGCGATCAGCGCGGACAGCCCACAAGCCCCGTCGCCGAGCACGGTCGTTATCAGCAGGCGGCCGGACAGCA
>Ga0208043_1000317_pt1 | contig 23165 bp, 15 predicted proteins | sample Sb_taG_12_FD_187710 | JGI IMG/M metagenome (GOLD analysis project Ga0208043, IMG submission 187710) | Peat soil microbial communities from Weissenstadt, Germany - Sb_50d_9_AC metaG (SPAdes) (version 2) | ecosystem: Environmental > Terrestrial > Soil > Wetlands > Peat | place: Germany... | reverse complement strand
GTCTACGACTACGCCGGGCCGACCAACTGCTCGCGCTTCCGCCGCTGGCCGTGTTGCCTTCCCCTTCTGTCCACAGGGTCGGCGCCCCGAATTAGTTTTACGAAGCTCAATACCCGGCCCACCGATGCCTCTGTCTACGCTTCGCCCACCGCCTCGCGACGGTGCACGCAAGACTCAAGGCCCGGATGGTTCGCTACTCCTTTCCTGTAGGACTCTTTCATTCCCCACTACATGCCGGTCTATCCCGGCGCACCGACAGAAGACTAGCTAGTGCTTCGTTAATGACCCAAAGCGAGCTTCTTTTCCATTTCCTCGAGCGTCACGCCCTTGGTTTCGGGGTACAGGCTCGCCACTACAAAAAGTTGCACAATCATCATCGCCGAAAAGAAAGCGAACGGCGCCGGCTTGGAGTACTCGGCGACTATTGGGAAGGCCCACGAGATCAGCGCGTTCATGATCCAGTGCGTAGCACTACCCAAACTCTGCCCCTTTGCCCGGACGGCTGTGGGGAAAACTTCGGCCAGGTACACCCAAATCACGGCGCCCTGTGAGAAGGCGAATGATGCGATGAACCCAATCAACAGCCAAACGAGAAGTTCTTCGTGCGTTCCGGTCCAGAAGATGGCAGCGACGCCGCCCAGGCACACGGCCGTCCCCACGGCGCCGGTGATCAGGAGCTTTCGGCGGCCAACCTTGTCGATCACGGACATGGCGAGCATGGTGAAAATCAGATTGGTAAGACCGATCGCCACAGCCTGCTTGTCGCCCGAGATCTTGTTGAATCCGGCGCGCGCGAAAATGTCGTTCAAGTAATACAGGATGGCGTTGATGCCCGAAAGCTGGTTGAACATCCCGATGGAAACAGCGAGAAATACCGGGAGCCGGTTCCGGGACGAGAACAGCCGCTCCTGACCGTACATGCGCTCGATCTCCACGGCGGCGCTCATCTCGCTCAGCTCCGCTTCCACGTTTTCCTCGCCGATGAGTTCGAGCACCCTGCGCGCCTCCTCGGTTCGACCCTTCTGTACGAGCCATCGCGGGCTGCGCGGAATGAAGAATAGCATCACGAAGAAAAGCGCCGCGGCCACGGCTGCAACGCCCAGTTTCCAGCGCCACTCCGTCGCACCAAGGCCCTGGAGCCCGATGGCGTAATTGGAGAAATACGCGAGTAGAATTCCGGTGACGACGTTGAATTGAAAAAAACCGACCAGGCGTCCGCGCCACTTCGCCGGGGCGATTTCGGCGATGTACATCGGGCCGAGCACGGAAGATCCGCCAATGGCGAGCCCGCCGAGGAATCGAAACAACACCAGCGAATACCAATTGAAGGCGAGTGCGCAGCCCAAAGCGGAAATCAGATAGAACGTTGCCAGGATGCGCAGGCTGTCGCGTCTACCAAGGCGGTCTCCCGGAACGCTGGCCACGAGAGCGCCGATCACGGTGCCCCAGAGCGCGATTGAGACGGTCAGTCCCAACCCTCCGGACGTGAGCCCGTAGAAGTGCTGCAACGCAGCGGTGGTTCCGGCGATCACCGCTGTGTCGAATCCGAACAGCAGCCCACCGAGCGCGGCAACGACGGTGCTTTTCACCAGCGTGGAAGTGAGAGTCATCAGTCCTTCTCTCCGGACGAGCGGTGGGCAGCTTCGGCCAGTGCAATCGCCCCCAGCACGCCCGCGCGGTTGCCGAGCTGTGGCGGCACCACATACTGGTCAATCTCATCCATCAGCGCGGCTGCGCGGATGTAGCCGTTCAGAAGGCGCGTCAGCTCGCGGCGCACCATCGGGAACAGGTGTTGCTGCTGCATGACGCCGCCGCCGACCACAATCCGGCTTGGCGACAGTGTGCAGACCCAAGTAGCCAGGCCGAGCGCGAGATAGTGCGCCTCGAGCACCCAGCCGGAATGATCCGCGGGCAGCTCTTGCGCAGGCGTTCCCCAGCGCGCCTCCATCGCCGGACCTGAGGCCAGCCCTTCGAGGCAGTCCTGGTGATATGGGCAGCCGCCCGGATACGGATCTTTAGCGAGGTCGTGCGGCACGCGAATATGCCCCATCTCCGGATGCACCAGGCCGTGAACGAGTTCTCCGTGGACCACGGCGCCGCCGCCAATTCCCGTGCCCACCGTGAGGTAAATGAAATCCGCGATCCCTCGCGCGGCGCCCCAACGCGCTTCCGCCAAAGCCGCGGCGTTCACGTCCGTATCGAAGCCTACCGGCACATGCAGCGCGCGCCCCAACGCCCCCGCCAGGTTGTAATACTGCCACTCCAGCTTCGGAGAAGAAGTAATGTAGCCGAAGGTGGGTGACTCGGGATGCAGATCGACCGGACCGAACGAGGCAATGCCCACCGCGCTGATCTGCGCGCCCGCTTGCTCTCGAAAGAACGAAGCAACGCTCGCCACGGTAGCTTCAGGCGACGTGGTCGGAAACCAACCCAACCTGAGATCATCGGGCCCCGTCCCGACGCCGCAAACGAACTTGGTCCCGCCGGCTTCGACGCCGCCGAACACGTCCCCTGACACCTCGACAAGCAAGTCTGTCACAAGTGGGCCGGCGGTGCACGGCGGATGCGGCAGGGCCACACCTTGGGCATGGCCCTGGTTTCTGCCGGTGAGTCTCGTGTTACTTGGGAGGCGGGGGAACCGATGCCGGTGTTCCGAACGCGATCAGCGCGGACGTGTTGCTGTCAAAAGTTCCCTGCAGCTCGCCCGTATTGTTGCAGGTGCCAGTGAAATTGATCTTCGCATTTCCCCAAGATTCCAGGGTCAAGGTCACAGTGATACCGGTGGTCAGCCCTGAGACTGTGAGCGTGGTCGCTTCTGTGATCGAGACGCCCAAATGATCGGGTGTTGAAAAATCGAATGGCTGGTCTGGGCTCAAACAGGGACCGCCGCCGGAGCAGGCTAGGCGATCGCTGAATAGTTGCGGAATCTGTTTGCCCGAAAGCGTCGTGCTGTGATCTACAGCTAGAGGGCCGCTGCTGTTGCTGATGGTCAACGAACCGGCCGCGTACCCGGCCACCTGAGTGTTCTTCAGCGTTACCAGGGTGAACGGAACCGTGTCGCCCGTCGCGCCGCTTGGTATGCAGTCGGCTCGTAAAAGGGTGGGCAGTTGCGTTAGGAATAGCGCAACCGCGACATGTTTTGCGTAGGTGATTGTGCGTTTCATCGAGTCTTCTCCTCCGATTTTGGGATCTTTATTGCCCATCCCTGAGGCAGTAGTGCGGCGAGATAGGAAGGCCCGAACAGCCTCCATGCAACGCGCCGTCACTTTATACGGCGGAAAGGACCCGCAAAAACTGTAAAGCGCGGAAGAGATTTTTCAGACGAGGTTCCTACTCTCCGGCTACGATTTCCCGGAGGCCGCAGCCGGCGCCTCATAAAGTTGGCGAATCTCTGTTTCGCCTCCGCCCGCCACCTGGAGGAAGTACTTGGTGTGTTCGATCGCCTCTTGCTTCGAACTCGCCTGGATGATGGCGAAGCCGCCGACCACTTCCTTCGTCTCGGCAAACGGCCCGTCAGTCACGAGGAACTTTCCGTCTGACAGCCGGACGCGCGCGCCCGCGGCGGTGGGCAGGCATCCCTCGGTCGCAAGGAGCCAGCCGGCTTTCATAGACTCCTCAATCAGCTTCCCCATGTCGGCCATTTCCTGCTGGGTTGGAGGGCGCTCGGATTTGCCCGGTTTGTACAAGCACAAAAATCGCATCGTAGTTTTCCTTTCCTCTGGTTAGTGGAGCTGGGCTCCAGCCACCATGAGCGGCTGGATCTCAGCTCTACTGGTTAGTCGAACAGGGATGGGCAGGATCGACAGCTCGCTTCTGTTCTCGAAAAATTTCTGCGAGCCTTACTTCTTGCCCGCCGCACTTTGCGCGCCGGCCCCAACCGCTTCGCGCTCGGCCAAGAACTTCTTGGCTTTCTCCGGCTCGTGCAAGTCGGTGTAGATTTCGCCCAGATCTTTGCGCGCCCACTGCAACCAGCTAGCCGACGGGCTGGCCTGCTTGGCAAGAATCCCGTAACTGGCCAGAATGTGCTCCTCCGCCTCGCGGTAACGGAATTGCCGCAGCAGCGAGTGCCCCAGCTTCTCCTCCACGATTCCCACATTTATGTGGTCCGGTCCTTGTGTCTCGATGTACAGCCGGAGCGCTTGCCGGAAGAACTGCTCAGCGCGCGGCCACTGTCTTCTATCCATGCAGACCGTGCCGAGGTTGGACTCTGCTGTTGCCATCCCGAAGTAGTGGCCCTGATAAACCGCCTGATAGATATCGGCCATGCGCTGATATTGCTTCTCGGCCTCGTCCAACTGGTCGCGCTGGTACGCGAGGCCGCCCAACTCGTTCACTGTATCGGCAATCATGGGATGCACCTTCCCGTAGACCCGCTCGCGAATCGCCAGCGCCTGCTGCAATGCGCCTTCGGCTTCGTCATAGCGCTTCTGGAAGACCAGGGTGCGCCCCAATACCGTGAGGTTATGCGCCGTTTCCGGATGGTTTTCGCCATAGTAGGGCCGGTTGATGGCGAGCGCCTGCCGCACCAGGCTCTCGGCCGCGGGGTAATAGCCTAGCTCCTGCTGGATGTCGGCCAGGTCGAGAAGATCGCTTGCGACCATAGGATGGCGATCTCCGAATAGCTGCCGGTGGATGCCCAGCGCGCGCTCGTGCAGAGACTTCGCTGTATCGATGTGGCCGGACTGGTAGTGGTTGTTGGCCAGCTCATTCAAGATGTCCGCCAGTTCCGCCGTGGGTGGACCTGGTCCTGATTGAAGCTTCACGGCTTCATCCAGAACGGCGATGCCCTCGGCGTACTTGCCGCGCCTCTCTAGCACCTGCCCGAGAGAGAGCATGGCTTGTGCCACCTGTGTATTGTCGATTGGCCGCTGTCGCTTGGCCTTCTCCAAGCCGTCGCGCACCAAGCGTTCGGCTTCGTCGAGCTTGTCCTGTTCCGAGCGGAGCAGACCGAGCTCCACTTCGCTTTCTGCCGCTTCGGCGCTTCCCGCTCCTGCTATGGACTTGCGTTGTTTGAGCGCGGAGCCAAGCAGCGCATCGGCCTGGTCGAGCTTGCCCAGAGTCGCGTAGATGCCACCCAGGGTGTGATACAGGTCGGCCTGCGCAGCCGGCTCGCGATCGAGCAGCCGCGCTTGCTGAACGCCACGGTCGAGCAGGTCCACCACGCGCAGACTATCCGCCGGACCCGCTTCCTTGTCGCCGCCGCTGAACAAGCTCAGCATGAAGCGCTGGATGCGCTGCGCCCGCGCCGCTTGCGCCAGGGCAGTATTCCGCGCAATCGCCAGGCGCACCGTGAAAAAGACGACCAAGGCGATCACGGTTACCAGAACCGCCGTGACAGCCAGCACCGCACGCTGGTTTCGCCGGACGAACTTGCCCGCTCGATACCGCAGCGAATCGGGCTGCGCCTCGAGCGGCTCTCCCTTCAAGTAATGATCGATGTCGCGGGTCAGTGCCTCCACGGAACCATATCTGCGCTGTGGATCCTTGTGCATGGCGGTGAGGCATAACACGTCCAGATCGGCCCACGATGTCTTGCCCGCCTGCGGCGCCCGTCCACCCGCGCCCTGCCGCTTCGCGCGCAACGAAGGTTTCTCGGGCTCCTGTTCGACGATCATGCTCTCGATCGCGCCCGTAGTCTGGTCCGCCACCTCGAAAGGAAGCGCGCCGGCCAACAGCTCGTAGAGAATAACGCCCAAGGCGTAAACGTCGGTGTAAACACCGGCTTGCTCGCCGCGGATCTGTTCGGGCGCCGCATAGGCCGGCGTCATCAGCCGCAGTCCGGTGCGCGTCCGGTCCACCCGCCTGTCACGCTGGTCGAGGTGCTTGGCAATCCCAAAGTCGAGCAGCTTAACGGTCCCATCGGACTGGACCAGAATGTTCGACGACTTAAGATCGCGGTGAATCACCGCGCGGGAGTGCGCATACTGCACCGCTTCGCATACCTCGCGAAACGTGTTGAGGCGCTCCTCGACCGAGCTTTGGTGTTGCAGGCAGTACTCGGCGAGCGGAACACCCTTAACGTACTCCATCGCGAACCAGGGGGTCCCGTCGGCAAGGGTGTCGGCGTCATAGAGCCGCGCGATGGAGGGATGCGTCATCTGCGCGAGCGTGCGTTGCTCGGTGGCAAAGCGCTCGCGGCGCGCGGGCGACATCCAAGCGTCGCGCAAAACTTTGATGGCGGCCAGGCTGCCGAGATCCTCGCGCTCCGCCAGATACACTACCCCCATGCCGCCTTCACCCAACATCTCGCGCAGGCGGTACGGACCGAATTCGGCGGCGACGAGCGGTGGGGGCGGGCCGAGCATCTGGCTGGCGACCTGCGACACGTCGCGATCCAACAGGGACGAGCCACGCAGGTCTTCCTCGAGCAGGGCCTGCACATCGGCCACGAGCTGCCCGTCACCGCCGCTGACTGCCTCGAGAAAGGCCAGGCGTTCGGGCGCGGGCCGGTCCAGCGCCTGGTGGAACAAGCCCTGAATGAGCTCCCAGCGCGTGCTGTCCATCGTGCCTCCCGACCGACGCTAATTATCCGCCCTGGCGCAGTTCGTGCGCCAGCCAGGCTTTGGCCGCGCGCCAGTCGCGGAGAATTGTGGCTTCGGATACCGCGAGCAACTCCGCGGTTTCGCCCACGTCCAGACCGCCGAAAAAGCGGCTTTCCACCATGACGGCATGGCGCGGGTTGAGACGGGCCAGTTCCTCCAGGGCGCCATCGAGCTTCAGGATGTCTTGATCGCGGGACGCGGGCTGGCCGAGCGCCTCATCAAAGGTAACAAACGCTTCCGGGCCACCGCGTTTTTTCGAGCTGCGGCGCCGCGCTGACTCCACCAGAAGCTGGCGCATCGCCCGAGCCGCGATTCTTTTGAAATGTAAGCGCGAGGTGGCGACAAACGCCGGCGAACTAGCCAGCCTGAGCCATGCTTCGTGGACCAAGGCGGTAGGATTCAGCGTTGCCGCGGGATGGCTCCTCCTCACCGATGCCGCCAGGCGGCGCAGCTCCTCGTAGGTAACGCTGAATAGATAATCCAGGTCGGCCCGGTCGAGCCCCGCCTCGGGTCCCAGATTCTGAGCCGGCGTGACAGTTTTGTCTCCGCGTTTACGCATTGCGTAGTAAATGCCAGCCACTCAGAGCCCCGATTACCGCGCCGCAGGCACGCTCCTCCCGGCCGATCCAATGTTGCCATTATCGCAAGACTTATGGGCAGGGCCTTGGGCGAAGCCAAAGAACGAGTTTACAAGCATTTCCGAAGATTTGCGAATTATGTTACACTATCGCGGCGGGGGTTCGGTTCTGCACTGTCGTTCGGTAACCTTCTCTAAACAAACGACGAGGAGAATGCTCTCATGAGAACGAAAGTTATGACTCGTGCCGTGGTCGTTCTGGTGGGGATATCTGCGATACTCAACGCGCAGGATAAAGCGTCCATTATCAAGAAGTTGCAGTCGGAGTACGCTCTCACGAAAACTACCGCCGACCAGACGGATATCGTGACTGCCGGCGCGGTCTTGGTGCTCCAAAAAGACAACCTGTTGATGGTGGCCACGACTACCTCGGGCAATCCGTGCCCCAATACGTACAAGAGCGGGAAATTTACTCAGAACGGGGCCTGCCGCGCCAGTGAGACGTTCAAGAAAGTGCCCCTTTTCGGCCACACGATCCCGGGCATGGATAAGGCGCAGGTCACGTCCCGAACCTACGTTACCGGCGAAAAGTTCTGGGTAACGAGGATCGATATCAAGGACGGTAAGGACGCCGGCGTGGTGCTGGACTTTTTTACCGACGCCGTCAGTGACGTTCGTTACAGAACCACCTTGAACATTCCGTTTAAGGGTGCCATGCCATCGGCGGACGATGCATTGAAGCTGGTGCAGGAAGTGATAACCGTGGCACCGTCCGAGGACGACAAGAAAGACGACAAGAAACAGGAGGCGAAGGGGAACGGAGGCAAGCAGCAGGCGCCCGCCGCAGATGCAGGCCAACAACAGCAGGCAGCCGCTGAGCCCGCCGCCAACGCAGCGCCGGCGCCAATCGAGCCCCCGCCGCCACCGCCGGATGCACCGGCAGCCCCGCCGCCGACTGTCGCGATGGATCAGACGACGGATCAAGTGACCGCGATCTTGGGGCAGCCGCAGAAGAAGGCCAAGATCGGTACCAAGGAAATCTACTTCTACAAAGACATAAAAGTGACGTTCGTCAACGGTAAGGTGAAGGACATTCAATAGCTAGCAATTGCGCGCCTGGGGCTGACGGGGAAAAAGGAGGGGAATGTAATGAGTACGTTTGGAATTCGCAACGCTTTCTCGACTCGATTTTTGACGGTGAGCTTGGTTGGGGTGCTCTCGGTTGGCTCTCTACTCAGCGCCGACAAGCACGCGTCTGCTCCGGCGCCTAAGCCCGCAGCTGCGCCACATCCTTCGGGCGGTGGTGGCGGCTCGCACCCGTCTGGTGGCGGCGGGGCCAGCCACCCTGCGACCACCGCCAGTCATGGTCCAACCACTGCCAGCCATGGTGCAACAACCGCCAGCCACGGCCCAACCACCGCGAGCCACGGTGCAACCACTAGCACCGCCGGACACAGCACGACCAGTTCAACGGCTGGACACACCACGGCGACCTCAACGGCCGGACACAGCACGACGGCGGGGGGCGCTGGGCATGCGACAGCAGCTTCTACCGCGGGGCACACCACAGGGACCACTGCCACGCACGGTACGACTGGCGGTACTTCTGCCGCGCACTCTGCTACGACAGGCGCACGCCCAGGCGGAGCCGCTGCCGGACACTCAACAACAGCTGGCGGATCGCACGGTCCGGTTGCCAAAGGCCATTCACAAGTCGCGACCAAAAACGGATCTGTGACCAAGCGAGCTGATGGCAAGGTTGCCTCGATGCACGATTCCAAACGCAACATGGACGTCCATCACTCTTTAAGCGGAAATCGCCATGTGGTACACGAGCGGGCAGATCACAGCCGTGTCGTGGTTGACGGCCATGGCCGCGGATATGTGCAAAGGTCCTACTCGTACCGCGGAACGACATATGTATCGCGCTCCTACTATTACGGGGGGGGCTACGGCAGGGCCTACTACGGAAACTACTACTATGGCGGCGCTTACTTGAATCCATATTACCCCGCCGCCTATTGGGCGCCTGCGTATTACGGCTGGGCCTACAATCCTTGGGTCTCACCTATATCCTACGGATGGGGCTGGGGTGGCAGTCCGTGGTATGGCTACTATGGGGGCTGGTACAATCCTTTTCCAGTCTACGCCAGCGCCTCGTTTTGGCTGACCGATTATCTGATCTCACAGTCCTTGCAAGCGGCTTACGCGGCTCGGGCAGCGAACGCGGCGGCTGTGAGTAATGCCGCTCCTCTCACTGACGACGTTAAGCAACAGATCGCCGACGAGGTCAAGCGGCAGATTGCGCTGGAGAATTCCGAGGCGAAGACCGGCACGCCGGACGCGGCCTCCAGCAGTATCCAGCGAGACCTGACCGACGGCACCGCACATGTGTTTGTGGCCGGCACCGATCTAGACGTCGTCGATGCGGCTGGGAACGAATGTGCCCTCAGCCAAGGCGATGCGATTCAACTCAGTGGCCAGAACGCGCCTGACGCAGCGACCGTGAATCTCTCGGTGTTGGCCAGCAAGGGCGGCAAGGAATGCCCGAAGGGCGACACGGTCGCCGTTTCCGTCCAAGACTTGCAGGAAATGCAGAACCACATGCGACAGACCATCGACCAGGGTATGCAGGATCTGCAAAAGAAACAGGGCAAGGGCGGATTGCCTGCTGCTCCAGCTTCCGCGCAGGCCGCCCCGACCCAATCCGCCATCGCCGCCAACGCGCCGCCGCCGCCGCCGGAAAGCGAAGTTGTTGCCACGCTGAACCAGGAGTCGAAGGAAGCCGATCAAGCCGAGAAGGAAGCTTCGGCCGACATAGGCGCCCCGGTTGGCGAGCCTCCCACCGTCGCTCTGGGTCAATCGCCAGATCAGGTAATAGCCGCTCTCGGCCAGCCTAAGAGCATCATGGATCTTGGAGCGAAGAAAATCTACGTGTACAAAGACGCGAAAGTAACTTTCCGCGACGGCAAAGTCGCCGACATTCAGTAACCCTTCGTCCTGCAATTTCCGGGGTGAGGCCAGGCCTCGCCCCGGTTCTCGTTTACACACCTGAAGGCCCTTTCAGCAAGCCAGAATTAACATTACATCATCCACTTATAGGGATCTTGCCGGGCGTCTTGTGCCTTATAGTGTGTGAATATGCGTGCCAGTTCTGAGACTCGGCCTGTCCTTCGAGTTTTCTCGCTTGTCTGTCTGGTCGCGGTCGTGATTCCTGTCACGTTGACAATAACTTCCGGCGGATCATCGGGGGCGTCGGGCGGAGCGCAATTCGTCCCCATCACGCCCTGCCGGGTTGCAGATTACGCGAGACCCCAGTGGGCCATTCGGCGGACCGTCCGTCGCCAGCCAAACTTCCTGCGATTTTGTGATTCCAGACAGCACCTGCGGCATTCCGTCTATTGCAGCCGCGTACTCGCTGACGTGGCCGTGGTTCCCAAAGACCCTGGGTTATGTGACGGTCTGGCCCGCTGGTCAAACGCAGCCGGTAGTGGCCACGATGAACTCCCCGGATGGGCGGATCAAATCTAATGCCGCAATTGTTGCCGCCGGATCCCAAGGCGCAGTCAGCGTGTTCGCCACCGATGAGACCGACGTCATCCTGGATATTAACGGCTACTTCGTGCCGGCAGGCGCCGCCGGACCGGGGCTGTTAGTTCAGAGCACGCGCTCGCTCCCGATCCCCAAAAGCAACTGCGGCGTGCCGGTCACCGCGCGATTTCCGTTTTCGGCTCGAACCCGACGTATCTGATCCTTGATAATTTCGGCTATTTCGCGCCCTGAGCCGTGCCTGGCAGGCCCATGTGAGTCCGCCCGCTTAGCGCGGGACTGCCCGCGATCACAAATCGCAGCGGCAAATCCGCGCATTGCCGGATGCCAATCCGTGGGGTCACGCGGATCTCGAACCGTGGCTCTTGGTTCCATGCGCGGACCACCAGTGCGCCGCGCGTCACATCCGAGCCGTTCTGCGCGCGGGTAACGCCGAAAGCCAATGTAAGATTTCCCGGACCAGAAGCGAGTTTTGCCACGGAATGCCCGTTCGGCCGACGCCGCCGCATGCCGGCGATTCCCACCATCGGCTCGGCCGCGCGGATTAGCACCGCGCCCCCGGTTCCCTCCGGCCCCACCACGAAATTCAAACACTCATGCATGCCATAGATGAAGTACACATACGCATGCCCCGGCGGCCCGAAAATCACGCGCGTGCGCTTCGTGATCCCTCGCGCTGAATGCGACGCCAGATCGTCGCCCCCCAAATAGGCCTCGGTCTCGACGATCCTCCCCGCGATCCGTCCATGCACCAGGATCTTGCCAAGCAGCTCCCGCGCCACTGTCACCGTATCGCGACTATAAAACTCCCGCGGCAGTATCCGGCTCCCGGTTGCGATCTCACGCCATTCCATTCGTCAATTATCATCGCCCAACGGCAGCCAAGTGGCGGGAACGGATCCGACGAACTCCGGAATCTCGGGTTCCTCTTTCGAGTGCCAATGAGACCCCATCTCGTGCTGGCTTACAATATGGAGCGGTCTAGGATTGGGGTTATAGCGTAGACTGTCCTTATTCGGCTCGTCATGGCCAAGCGCATCGGCAGATACGAGATCCAAGTCGAACTGGGACGCGGAGGGTTTGGACAGGTCTTCCGCGCGCTTGATCCGACTATGGGCAGCATGGTTGCCATCAAGACCCTGGTGGCTGGCAACGAGCCTGACCTGCCGATCCGGTTCCGCAACGAGGCCGCCGCCGCACGAAAACTCCAGCACCGGAACATCGTTACGGTTTACGACTTCGGCGAAGAGAACGGGGTGCCCTACATCGTCATGGAACTGCTGGAAGGCGAGGATCTCCAGCAGGTGATTGCACACCGCCGGCCCTTGACCGCTTTGCAGAAGACCCGGATCATGTCTCAGGTGGCCGAAGGACTGCATTACGCTCACCTGCACGGAGTGGTCCACCGAGATGTGAAGCCTGCAAATATCATGCTGCTGTCCGATGACAGTGTGAAGATCATGGACTTCGGGATCGCGCTGGTGACCCAGGCGACGGGCCAGCGGCTTACTCGTCAGGGCACAACGTTGGGGACATTCCGTTATATGGCGCCCGAGCAATTCGAGGGCGCGGCGTCCGACGTCCAGAGTGACATCTTTTCTTATGGTCTCGTTTACTACGAACTCCTCACGGGCACGTATCCCTTCGATGCGGCGGAACCCGCGGGTGTGATGTACAAGATCATGCGGGCACAAGCTCGGCCGATTCGCGAGGTTTGCTCCGATTGCCCGAATGGCCTGGAGACAGTGGTGAGCCGGCTTCTTGAGAAGGAACGCGAACTGCGGTACCAATCGCTTGAAGACGTGCAATTCGATATCCAGCCGATCCTGCTCGATTTGCAGAAAACGCACAGCGCCGAGCTGCTGGTGCGGTCGAAGGATTTGGCGGCGCGGGACCAAGTGGATGCTGCCCAGGCTCTGGTTCGGGAGATTCTGCGCCTGGATCCCGCGAACACGAGTGCCCGGGAACTCCGCGAAATGCTTCATGAGCAGGCACAGCAAAATGCGGTCCGCGCCCGCGTCGAGGGGCTGCTGAAGACCGGCCGCGAGAAAATGGCCCAGCAGGACTATAGCGGTGCCATAGCCAGCTTTGAATCGGCCCTGCACGTAGACCGATCGAATCCCGCCATCCAGACCCTGATGCAGCAGGCGCGGGACGCCATGGAGCAAGTGCAGCGCGCCCGGCTTCTTCTCGACGAGGCGCAGCGCGCGCTCGATCTTCGAAATCTCACCGGAGCATACAAGAATGCGACCGAAGCGTTGCAGTTGGATCCGGGTAACTCCAAGGCCTCGGTGCTGCTGGAAACTGTGCTCCACGAGATGGCTCTACGCGAACGAGAGCGCCGTTTGCAAGAGGCCATTAGCCGGGCAAAGGGCCTTCTGATGCTGCAGTCTTTCGACGATGCCATCAGTTTGTTGCTGGCGCTGCAGCCGGACTATCCGGAATCTCGCGAGATATCCGAGCTGCTCACGCGGATCCGCCTGGACAAGTCCGTCCACGAGCGGCGCCAGCGGCTCATGTCCGGCATCGCTGCGGCCAAAGACCTGCTGCGGAACAAGAGCCTGGCAGATGCCATCCAGCTTCTGGAACAACTGGCTCGCGAATTTCCCGAGACCGGGGAGGTGCGTGATCTGCTCACCTACGCCCGAGAAGAGCTGGCCGCCCAACAACGGGCTGAGGCGATCAAGCGGGCAACCGAAGAAGCGCGCGCTCTGCTGGACGCCAACGAATTCGATCGAGCTATCGATACGCTGAACAAGGCACTGCAGTTGTTTCCCGGTGAAGACTCGCTATCGTACCTGCTCCAGACCGCAAACGCGGCGAAGGCTTCCTGGGACCGCCGGTGGGCCCTTACCGAAACGCTGCAATTCGGCCAGAAGCTTGTTGTCGAACAGCGCTACGAGGAGGCCGTTCGCCGTATCGACGGGTTTGTCTCCGCGCATGGAAGTGATCCGGCTCTGACCGACCTTCGAAAACGGGCGCAAGCAGAGTGGGAGCATCAAAACCGGATCGAAGCGATCGGGAAGCTGCTGGGCGAAGCACGGGACATGCTGACGAAGGGCCGCCCGGGTTCGGCCACCCGCATTCTTCAAGGCGCAACCGTTCAATTTCCGGAGGAGCCCGAGCTGGCTGCTCTGCTGCAAGTCGCGCAATCCAAGGTTTTGGAACAACAACGCGCGGAAGCGATTGACCTGGCGGTGAACGAGGCGAAAGAGCTGACCAAGAGACTCCAGTTCGATCGTGCGGAACAGGTGGTCCAGGGAGCCCTGCGGCGGCACCCGGAGGATGCCGCCCTGAGCCGTTGTCTTGAGGCTACGCGTCGGGTGCGTTTCAGCTACCAGCAAGAACAGGAGAAGCAGGAAGCCCTACAGCGAGGTATCCAGTTGCACCGCGAGGGCCGATTCGCGGACGCAGCCGGCGTGGTGGCGACGGCATTGCGCGCGCATCCAAATAATTCCGATCTACTGGCCTTGAAGGCGAGAATTGATGCGGACTGGGAGCAGCGCAGCAAGGCGGTGCAGCGGGTCTCGGACCAGGCACGCGCGCTGATGGGCCAGCATCTCTTCGAGGCTGCGATTTCGTTGCTTGAAGAAAATCTGCGAAGATTCTCCGGCGAGCCCGAGCTTACCTTACTGCTCACGCAAGTGCAGCATCAGCTTCGCGCCAGGCGGGAGGCGGAAGAGGCACAAAGGCGCGAAAGTGCGGCGCAGCCGGCGCAACCGCCGCCGGAGGTTGCGCGACAACCGGCTCTGTCTCCCGTTGAGACTCTGCTGCGAGGTAACTGGCGGCGCGTAGCGCTGGCTGTCGCTGCATTCACGGTCCTGGGCGCCTCCATCGCCGCGGTTTACCGGTGGATGCATCCGCGCGTATCTGAGAAACCGCTTGTGGCTGCCGCTCCAGTGAAAATCGAGCGCCCTCCGAACCCAACCGTGCCGGAACCTATTAGAGAACCCGCGACCCAAACGCCGGTTCCAGTGGAGGAACCGCGCTACGATCGTGCGACCGAAGTCAGCATATCGGCCGTGGTCACGAATGTTCGGGAGGTGCCGCTCGGCAACCCTCTCAGCGGGGTTCACTTATCTTTAAAGTCAAAATCGCAGGTCATCGATGCTCACTTGGGGCCGTCTGACTTGGTCAAACAATTTGAAATTCACTTCGCCAGGGGAGACAAAGTCAAGTTGACTGGCTCGAGAGTGAAAAACGCCGATGGCTCTCGCGTGATACTAGTTCGGGAAGTTAGCAGAGGCCAGGCCATCTTGTCCTGCCGCGGGCCAAAAGGTGAGTCCAATTTGGAGTGGTGGAGTCTAGACACTCACGGTGGTTCGCAATCCAAACCAGGACCACCTGACCACGTGTCCGTTCTGCCCCCACCGCCCCCGAAGACCGACACGACAAAGACTGCCGGGGCTGCTCCGCCGGGCGACACTCATATAACATCCGGAACCACCATCGTCTCCCCGCCGCCGACGACGACGGGTACCGGGCGAGAGGGAGATAACGAGCCGAACAAGACGAACGAGGAACGCGAATGGAGTGCCCTAAACAAGGATGACCGTCGGGCTTTGGAAACCTTTGACAAGGAACATCCGACCGGGAATCATCACGCCGAAATAGTTGACAGGCTGCGGCAATTAACGCCCCCACAGCCGCCGGTCACCGTGACCGAGAGCGTGTCAAAGTCAAAGGAAACCCAACCGAACTCCGACGCTCAGGCGGAGCTACTTAACGGACGTGGTGTCAGTGCCCATGCCCGGAAGGATTATTCCGAGGCCATCTCTGATTTCAGCCAAGCTATCAAACTGAAACCGGGCCAGGCTGCATACTACTTCAATCGGGGTGCCGCATACTATGAACTCGGGAGATGGAAGGAGGCTCTTGACGATTTGGAAGAATCAGTCGCTCTGAATCCTCAAGACCTCAAGGCAACCAAGTGGCGCAATGAGTCACGAGAGAACCTGGCTGCGGGAGTGACCAAAGTCGGTAGCGGAGTCACGCAGCCGTCATGCACTCAAGGGGCCCTGCCGCTCTACACTCGAGAGGCGATCAAAGCCGGGGTAAGGCCCGCGGCTATTATTCTCCGTTTCGTGGTGGATGAACGAGGGCGGCCTAAGCTCTTCAGGGTTGACAAGCCGATTGGATATGGGCTCGACGAGGCCGCCATCGAAGCGGTGAAAACATGGAGTTGCGGGCCGGGGAAGAAGGACGGCAAACGCGTGGCAATTGAGGTGAGGTACGAGGTGCCGTTCCGATTCCATTGACAGCCGGGTTTGGCAAACAAAGCGCTATATTTTGCGGGACTCAGTAGTGGTAACGAGGGTACGCATCCCTCTCTCCGCCATCGAAAATCGCTCAACCAACGACATTTACCTCCGGACCAGATGGAATCCGTCGTCTTGGACAGTTCCCATCGAAAAGAATCGCCACGCAAAAATAGGCTCGCGGGCGCGTACGGTACTATATAATACTGCCGGGCTGGCGCGCACGCCGCCGCACACGAAGTCATGGAAGCCTCCGTTGATCTCGCGGGGACTTGTCTTGGCGGTGACTGCCGTACTAGGGTAAGGGCCATCTTGGAATCAGGTCATCAATCTCATCCATCAGCCGAATCGTTGCCCGGATCGAAGCAACGATCGTACGATAGGTGGTCAGTTCCTCAAACGTAAAATTGTTCCCTTTGCGATCTTTCAGCCACTTCTCGCAAACTTGATAGGAGCCTATCTCAAACTCCCACGCCTCAGATGGGACGCCCTCAAAATACTGCTCACCATTGATGTAGACCCGCGACTTAGAAAGCGGCTTGCCGGTGGCCGGATCAGCATCAGTGAAGGTCGGGTGACCCGTCGCGCCGAGATGCGGGCCAGGTACCGGGTACGAAACATCATCAATGGAAAGGTCGGGAATCCGTAGCGTGTGCAACTGCACGAGGCGATAGCCGTGCGCCGCTAACTCCTTGAAAAGCTGCAAATCTGAGGTTATCGGGATCTTTGGAAAATCCTGCTTTAGAAACTGGGAATACCGGTCTCGAAACCCCTCGGAGTACAGAATGGCGTAAACGTAGCCGAACAATTGTTCCGGCGTAAAGGTATTAGCCTTGCTGGAGCCATCTGCCGTCAGCGAGGCGTTGAGCTGGTTCTCAATCTGGCTTATGATCGCTGGATTGAAATTCGGAACCTGTCCGTTGGCGTTTTGCGGCCATGGACAAAAGTCAAAGCCCGATGGCGTAATGTAGAGCGGCATCGTGAAACCACGCTCGCGAGTGACGTTGGAAACGTAGCAGTCATCCGTAATGCGCCTGGTGCAAAGCGCGTGCTGATAGATGTCGGTCACGACTTGGCGACAGATGTGCAACGCCACATTGTCGTGGTTCAGAAGATGATGCATGACTTCAGGGCGGGGCCTTCCGATGAAGCCAATCTCGCCGGTGTAGTACGTGTACCGCCGGTCAAAGGGACGATACTGAATCGGCACTATTTTTTGTCTTTTTGGCCCCGACCTCTGGACGTCCGCTTGTGCTGCTTTGATAGTCCACTCCTTCGAGTCGTGGATGCCATAGCTTTCTTTGGCGTCCTTCGAGTCGAGTTTTGAAAAATCACGAACAACGCGCCAGGTTTCTGTCTCGGTAAAATGGATCGTCAGCGAGTCGCGGGCAGTGACAATTCCGTTTGACTGAACGCCGAACAGTTCACTAACCTGAACGCCACGATGATACTCAGCTTCACGCTTCGTATCGACGGGAACGAACAAGTAGAGAGGCGATTTCGGCAGAATGTTATTCCAGGCTGTCGTCTCCACGTCCTGCGCCAGTAGCTGCTTATACTTGTGCTCACGCGTTCCAAACAGATCGGCGTGATGGACCACCGCCGGGGGTTTCCTGTCCGGCTGCTTAACAAAAAGACCGATCGCAACGCCTTGGCGAATATCGAAAACATTGCCGTCAAACGAGCCGTCTGGAGTGGTTTCCTTCTTCTTGCTGTTCCCATGCAGATTGAAGATAAAAATATCTGTAAAGGAATTTACTAGGGACTGGCGCATACCGCGGAACGTCGGGTTATCGAGGTAACCGTGATTTGTGATCAGCGCAAGCACGCCCGCTCCGGATCGATCGATGCGCCATTGGCCCCACCGAATAAATTTGACGTAGTCGTCTTGGAGCCACTTCGGATTTCGCTCTCCCAGTGGTCTGCCATCAACCGAGTAGTAGTCTCGTACCAATCGGCCAACGAAAGTCGGGACGCGTTTCCCTCTGGCGTCGATTTTCCAGCTGCGGTTTGATGAATGGCCGCTATATGGTGGATTTCCCAGGACCACGAGAATCGGCATCGCCTTCTTCACATGGTTCGCGGCTTGTGCTTCCTCGGTGATGACTCTCAAGGGACCGTAGAGTGCCGGCGGCGTATGTTCAATCTCCTTCAGCGTGTTCGTCAGATAGACCGAGAGACGGCTTTCCTTCGAGAACTTGTACCCCCACTTCTCGCGCAATTTATCTGAAAGATCCTGACCAGCAAGTTGCAAAGCGAGCTTGAAATGAGCCACGGCGTAGGGGGCCATCAAAAGCTCAAAACCGAACAGGCGTGTTAGGAGCTGATTCTCAATGTAGGAGGACCAGAGACCCGCGTTTCCCTTCGCCATGAAGCCCTCCCGAATGTGGTCAATCACGTAATACAGGAATGTGCCGGTGCCACACGCGGGATCTAGAACGAGGACTTTCGGAACGGTCACCTGCTCTTTCTTGTCCTTTTCGATCTGCCGTTCATAGGTAACCGTTGTCGTATCGCTCAGACCAGCCGCCATCTTGAAACTCGCGCTCAGCAGCTTGTCGATGGAACGGACAATGTAGAGGACAACCGGCTCGGGAGTGTAATACACGCCGCGTCGTTCGCGCAGCTCTGGGTCATAGCTGGCTAAGAAAGTTTCGTAGAAATGAACGACGGGATCTTCCTGTTTGGTGCGCTTGCCGAAGTTCTTCAGGATTTCAGCAACGTCGGCCATCGCCAGCAATTGGACAAGCTCGTCAACGAATCCGGCGTACGGTTCGTCATTCAGCTCAGTCCCGGCGATGGTCTCAAAAATGCGCCGAAGAAACGGATTCGTTTTGGGAATTTCTGCTGCTGCCTCCGTGCGCTTGAATTCCTTGCCGGCCGGATGATTGCAGCGCGCCGCGAACAAACCATACGCGACGGTCTGCGCGTACATATCAGCGACTCGCCGGCTTTTTGTGGCAAATCAAGATCAGGGATGAGTGTTTCCGCGAATGCCCGACGTAGGTCCTTCAGGTTTTTGGAGGCTTCGCTGGTTTCGAAAGCTCGAACGATGACATCGCGGATAATGTGCGTGAGCTGGGCCATTCGCTCTGCAAGTTCCTTCGGCGTTGAAACCGGCTCGGCCTCATACGCAAGAAAATCTCGGAGCAAGCCCGCAACCTCGGTAGCCCCCGTAGAGTCACGCTTCAGACGGCCGTGATCGAGAGTGTGAGCAAGGATCGCGGTCCTTACCAGATCTCCTCTGACATACCACCTGAACTCCAAATAGTCGGTGAGAATCAGATTTGCTAGGGAGCCCCGGTATCGTTTCAGCTGCTCAGTTTTCTCGGCAGCGCCTAATGATTTCCCAATGTCCTTCGTCTCGATGTGGCCGATGATGAAAGGGCCTGGCTTGGAAATCAGGAAGTCTGGCGCCCCACACTTGACCCGGCTTGGTTCGTTTGTTGCCAGTACGCCACCGAAGCTTTCGACGAACGTTTTCAGCGCTGGCCGATGAGTATGCTCAGTCGCCTTTCCCAGCGCAAGCTCCTGCTCCAGAGATTTCAAATATTCCTGCGTTGGTTGCTGCATGAAGACGAGAGTCTAACACATTGAGAGAAAAGGCATATTTGCCGAACTCAGCAGGTCTGGCTGCTGTTGGGGAAGACAGCATTGCGGCTAGCGCGCCAGAACCCAATTAGGGAGTCGCTGCAATGTGCCCGGCATTCCAGCTGCACGGTCGGCCGGAATTCCAACCGTAGGATTTTGGTACGCCTCTGCGTCGAGATTAGTGGGCGACAGAGAGACGTCGGGCCGTTGTTGGTTCCGATTCGAAGGATTTTTCCAATCTTCCGCCAACTGACACCTTGGTCACGAAGCCTGGCAACCGCCTCGGGGGTGACAGTTACCCGCGGCCGTCCGGCGCCTTTCCTTGCTGTGTCCCCTGCGTGTACCCGAATGGGGCGAATTTCGCCAATTTGGCGAATCTCGCGAATCGCGGAATCAGTAACTTGCGCGTCAGAGGCAGGGACCGATATTCCGAATCCCTCTCTCCGGCATCGAAAATCGTTCACTCAACGACACTAGCGCCGGACCAGATGGAATCCGAACTCTCTCCCGAGGCCGCCTCGCGATGCGAGCCAGATCCAAAGTTCCGCTTGCGCTTCGATCAGCCGGGCATTCGAGAGCGGTCCCAGGTCATAGGGCTCAAATCCGGTCTGACGGATCAACTCCGCGACTGTCTTCTTGGCGTCCGCATGGTCTCCGCAGTAGAACATCGCCGGCCTATCTATTTGATTTTATTTGCAAGGGCACCGATTCGATTCGGCCATTTTTTCCTTGCGAATTCACCGCGTGTGAGCAGAATGCCCGCGTGGGGCCAAGCCAAGGTATCGACTTCGTCATCGCACTGCTTCTATCCGCCCTAGAGGGCCGGCGCTGACGCGCCCTCACGTGGGCCTGCCACGTGGGGCTTGATTTCATCCACCAGTAGGCGTACACTGCTCCCACCCAACGCACCTGGTTGTGGGGACGGAGGAGGTGTTATGCGCTCGTTGCAAGTGCTGGTATTGGTGGAACCGGCTTGCTCAGGTGTACGCGAACGCGCCGTCGGGTCCAGCAGTGACATGGATGTCTCTCAGCCCCTGGCGTTCCGCCAGTCCGTCCAGAATTCGCCGGGAGATTTCCGGCAAGAGCGTGTTGGTGATAATGTTGTCCACGGTATGCGCTCCGCTTAGCACCGGCCTGGGGTGGTCCTCAGAGCGCGGGCTGAACTCGCGAACAGGAGGCAACGGTGGCGACAACGCCTTTCACGCAAGAACAACGGTTCATCAAGATCCATACGCCGCTGGACAAAGATACGCTGCTGCTGGAGAGCTTTTCCGGCCAGGAAGCTCTCTCCAGCCTGTTTCAGTTCCACCTCGACCTCCTCGCGGAAAACACCGCGACCGTCGCTTTCGACAAGCTGCTGGGGCAGAAGGCGTGCATCGAAGTATCGCTCCCCAACGCCGAGCAGCGTTATTTCCACGGCATCGTGAGCAGTGTCTCGCAAGGCGCCCAGGACCAACGCTTCACGCGGTACTCGGCCGAGTTGGTCCCGCAGCTTTGGCTGCTGACACGCACCATCCGCAGCCGCATCTTCCAGCATATGAACGTGCTCGACATTCTGAAAAAGGTGCTCGACGGCCTGGATGTGAGCTGGGAGACCACCGGCACGTTTCAACCCAGGGATTACTGCGCACAGTACAGGGAAAGCGACTTCCATTTCGCCTCCCGCCTGATGGAAGAGGAGGGCATTTACTATTTCTTCAAGCATTCCGCCGACTCCCACAAGATGGTGATCGCCAATACGCCGCAGTCGCACCCCGATCTGCCCACGGACCCCAAACTCATCTATGAAGTGGTCGAAGGCGGCACGCGCGAGGAAGAGCGCATTTACCAGTGGGACAAGACGCAAGAGCTGCGCTCCGGCAAGTCGACCCTCTGGGACCATTGCTTCGAGCTTCCCGGCAAACATCTCGAAGCCGAGAAAACCATTCTGGAGACCGTGCAAGCGGGCAAGATCACCCACAAACTCAAGGTTGGCGGCAACGATAAGTTTGAAATCTACGACTACCCCGGCGCCTACGCCCAGCGGTTCGACGGCGTCGACTCGGGAGGCGGCGACAGCGCCAGCGATCTACAGAAGATTTTCGACGACAATGCGCGCACCGTGGGCATCCGCATGCAACAGGAGACCCTGCCCAGCATCGTGATCCACTGCGCCAGCAATTGCCGCCACCTGGTCTCCGGATACAAATTTACTTTGATGCGGCACTTCAATGCCGACGGCCAGTACGTGATCACTTCCCTCAGTCATGTGGCCGACGAGCCATACGGCACCAGCCCACAGGCGGGAAGGGAAAATCACTACAGCAACGCGTTCACTTGCATTCCATTCGGTCTGCCGTTTCGGCCGGCGCGGACCACGCCGCGGCCGTTCGTGCACGGATCCCACACCGCCACCGTCGTCGGAGCTTCGGGAGAAGAAATCTCCACTGACAAGTACGGCCGGGTCAAGGTGCAATTCCACTGGGACCGCGAGGGAAAGAACGACTCCGACAGCTCCTGTTGGGTCCGCGTAGGCACTCCTTGGGCCGGCAAACAGTGGGGCATGATCCACATTCCGCGCATCGGCCAGGAAGTGATCGTCGATTTCCTGGAAGGCGATCCGGACCAGCCGATCATCGTTGGCAGCGTCTATAACGCCTCGCAAATGCCGCCCTACAAGCTGCCGGACAACAAGACGCAGAGTGGTATCAGGAGCAACAGCAGCAAGGGGGGCGGGCAAAACGATCGCAATGAGATGCGATTCGAGGATAAAACGGGTTCCGAACAGTACTTTATGTTTGCCCAGAAGGACATGGACCAGCGCGTGAAGAATGATTCCCGGGAGTTCGTCGGGAATGATCGCAGTCTGATTGTGACGGCCAACCAAAAGGAGAGTGTCGGGGCGGACAAAGACACCTCCGTGACGGGCGACCAAAACGAGAAGGTTGGTGGCGATCTTTCTCTGCAAGTCACCGGCAATCTGAATGAAAAGACCGGTGGCGATCTCTCCCTGCAGGTGGGTGGCAACCAGTGGGAGAAGGTGGGACAGGTCTATGCGTCCGAGGCCGGCCAGGAGATCCATCTGAAGGCCGGAATGAAGATCATCATCGAAGCCGGCATGCAGATTTCGCTCATTGGACCGGGGGGGTTCGTGGATATAGGACCGTCTGGCGTGACCATTCAGGGCACCATGGTCTTGATCAACAGCGGTGGCGCGGCGGGAAGCGGAACCAGCGCTAGTCCGAAAGATCCTAAAGATCCCAAGGCTCCAGACGTGGCTGACGATGGCAGTAAGGTTGGCAAGCTGAATTGAGAATCCCAGGAGAATAACATCCTGCCGCCTGGTTGCCCGGCCGGCAGAAACCCGCGCAGGATTCGGGGATCATAGAAGCGGAAGTAGAATTCGCTGCCGTTTGGGGCCTGCATCCAGTACGGCAAAAACCTGCTGGCGCTCGGCGTAGAGTAGATCGACGAGGGGCAAGGACGCACGAGCGGTGTCCGGCATGGGCTCGCTCTATTGTGCCAACTACAGGCTAGGTCTGTGACCGTATGAAAGAGTTCCTTTTGTAGCCGAACTTCCGACGGGCAGCTTTGCGGTCGAACGTCCAGTTGATCTTGGTGCGGGCGCGATTCATCCGACGATTCCAGGCTCGGCTTTCTCGACGCAGA